>Ga0209220_1000006_pt1 | contig 146043 bp, 123 predicted proteins | sample BlaSpr_A8_OM3_M3_FD_187984 | JGI IMG/M metagenome (GOLD analysis project Ga0209220, IMG submission 187984) | Forest soil microbial communities from Thunder Bay, Ontario, Canada - Black Spruce, Ontario site 2_A8_OM3_M3 (SPAdes) (version 2) | ecosystem: Environmental > Terrestrial > Soil >... | reverse complement strand
CTTCTAGTGCCTTGAGCGCCGAGCCGCGGATCACGGGAATCTCATCGCCCGGGAACTTGTAGGTCGTCAAAAGCTCGCGCACTTCCAGTTCCACCAGGTCCAAAAGCTCGGGATCGTCCACCATGTCTTCCTTATTAAGGAAGACCACTAGATACGGCACGCCCACCTGGCGCGCCAGCAAGATGTGCTCGCGCGTCTGCGGCATGGGGCCGTCGGCCGCCGACACGACCAGGATAGCGCCGTCCATCTGGGCTGCGCCCGTGATCATGTTCTTGATGTAGTCGGCGTGGCCGGGAGCATCCACGTGGCTGTAGTGGCGCGCTTTGGTCTCGTACTCGGCGTGATACAGCTGGATCGTGATGCCGCGCTCTTTTTCTTCCGGCGCATTATCGATCTGATCCACTTGCAACGCTTTGGAGCCTGTGCCCGCGCCTGCCAGCACCTTGGTGATGGCAGCCGTCAGCGTCGTCTTGCCGTGGTCGACGTGACCGATCGTTCCGATATTGACGTGCGGTTTGCTCCGCTCGAATTTTTGCTTCGCCATGATTTTTGGGTGTTGATTCCTGGTGCAGTGCGCACAAGCTAACGCACACCCCGGGTTCCGGAGTGTGAAACTTAAAAGTTCGCGCCCGAGAGGACTTGAACCTCCAACCTACGGCTTAGGAGTCCATTGCTCTATCCAGTTGAGCTACGGGCGCATGCGGCTTTTCTCTAAGCCCTCGGTGGGGCTTGAACCCACGGCCTCGTCCTTACCAAGGACGCGCTCTACCGCTGAGCTACAAGGGCGACCAGGCGCGGCCGCGCAGACCACGCGCCTTTTTTATGTTATCCCATGCGGGCGGTGCTGGCAAGAGCGCGCTGTCATGGGTTTCGATGAATGTAGCCTTCGGCGTTTTGTATTCCGCCCTCGACCGCTCGCTCGGTTTTAAAAACCAGCCCCAAGATCCAGCGGATTGTCGCGATCACGCCTATGATCGCGAATAGAAAGATAATTCCAAAGGTCCATGCTGCGGCGTGCAGCAGGTGCATCACAAACTGTTCCATCGCCCACCCTCTTAACAGCCTAGAAAAGCAACGGGTATACCGCGCTTGCGGGCTTTTCGTTATTCGGCCGGCCCTGTTTGTCCCCCGGCCGGCCCTGCGCAGGTGCCGGGTGACGACGTTATGCCCCCGGCTGTTTAGCGCTTGTGTTACGTGATATAATCTTCGCCGTGCGATTAATTCACGCTGCCGCCTGCTGCCTCGTAGCGCTACTCGTTGGATCCAAGGTGGCTCTCGCGTCGGTCACGTTGAATCAGGAATTCAAAGCGATAAAGGTGGGCCAGCCGCCCGCGTTGGGAGCGTTGCTGGCCGATCCGGCCTGGGCGCAAGCGCTCAAAGCGGAAGATTTTCGGGATGTGACAACGCGCGGACCGGCACCGTTCGCAACCACCGCCTATATAATGTACGGCGAGCGCGAAATCTACGTCGCGTTCAAGTGCCTGCAAGCGTCGGTGCCGATCACTGCGTCGCAGACTACCAACAATGTCGGGTTTGGGCTCGACGATTACGTGGCTGTCGGGATCGATCCCAGCGGCAATGGCTCGCAAGTCTATTATTTTTTTGCTACGCCCCGCGGCGTGCGCTATCAACAATCAAGCGAGTCGAGCCGCTATCAACCTGCCTGGGAAGCGCGCGCTGCAACAGACCTCGGCGGGTGGAGCGCGGTATTCGTCATACCCCTGAAGGACATACGAGCGAAATCCGGATCGCAATGGCGGTTCAATTTCCTACGCCACGTTTCGAAGGTGAATGAAAATTATTCGTGGGCGTACGACGGGGTGATGAGTGACAATTTCGGTCCGTGGCCCCAATTTGCGGATGCGCGTTTCTGGCCCGCATTGACCGATATCCACATCGCCAGTAATGCCGCCCGCCCCATGCCCCGGGCGGAAGTCTACGGTCTGGAAAGTGTCGGCCACGATCGCAATCAGTTTCAACAAGCGACCGGAGTTTTTGCCCAACAGAACGCGCGCCACGTCGGCGTCGATTTTACCTATCCGTTCACGAACACGCTTGCGGTCGTAGGCACGCTGAACCCAGACTTTTCCAATGTCGAGGTCGATCAGCAAATCATTGCGCCACAAGAATTTCAGCGCGTCTTCAACGAATACCGGCCGTTTTTTGCCCAAGGGGCCGCGTTCCTCAACCCCAGCGAAGTGTTCGGCAGTGCGATCACGCCGCAGAACGTGCTATTTTATTCACCGGGGATCGGCGCATTTGACCGTGGTGGAAAAATCGAAGGCACGTTTGGCCATCAAGCGCTAGGCATTCTCAATGCGAAGGGCAACGGCTTCAACGATACGGCGTTCGGGTACAAACACGCGACCGACAACAAAGCGTTTTCGTGGTGGGCCGAAGGCGTCCAGGCCAACCACACGCCGGGGCACGATTCAGCCTCCGAGCTTGGTTTTAAGGGCCGCAACTTAGGCAACGGTTTGGTAGATGGTTTTGCGTACGGATCAGAGCGTGGAAGCTTTACACCGGATCCAAGTCAAGGGCATTCCCTGATCGGTTTTATCGACGTGCACCAAACGCACTACGAGTGGAATGTCACGTATCAGGACATCGGGCCTTACTACAACCCACTCGACGGATTGACGTTTGTCAACGACGCGCGCGGAACATCGGTCTTTATGGATCTTCCCGGTTCGGGATCGGGCGGCAGTATCATCAAGCGCTTCGATCTCTTCGTAGCAGCTGACCGCTATATCGATCGATCGGGAGCGGTGCGCGAGGCAGACGTCCTGGTTGCGCCCGATGTCACCTTCAAGAACCTGATCCACATCAGTGGCGGCCCGCTCACGAGCGAGCTGCGAACGTATGCGGCCGGCTTTCCGGTCTATGCCGGTGGCGCGACGCTGCCGTTCCACACCAACGCCGTAAACTTAGGCTACAAGGATGGCACCGAGGCGCCGCTCGACTTTGGTTTTGTCTATGGGCCATTCGCGACGTTCTACTTGCAGCAGTACACGTCGTCGACATCACGGCAGGTGGGCCCAAGAATGAGCGTCGGCGTTGAGTACGACGCCACGCGCGAGCGGTTTTTCAGCGGCGGCGCAGATGGTCAAGTCCTGCGAAGGATTTCCGTCTCTCAGGCTCTCGGCGTCGATTCAAACTTTTCCGTTGCATTACGGTCGATCAGTGGAACCGGTGGTTTGGCCCTACCCGGTCTCAACTTCACCGCAAGTTATCATCGTAGATTTAGCACCGGTAACGAGCTGTACGTCGCGTACGGCACACCGGCGTCGCCTATTACCTTGAACCGCTTGATCTTGAAATATGTCCTGCGCTTCGGCGGCGGCGCAGGAACCTAGTGTGAGCCCACTTCGGTTTGTAGCGTCAGAAAGCGCGGCTGCATTTGATCGTAGACCGCTAGCAGGGCGGGGCTCTCCGTTTCGTGCTGACGCACCTGCGCAAGAAATTTGAAGCCTTCTCCTAGCCAGTAGACGCTTTGCCTTTCATCGCGCTGCGCATGAAACACCGCAGCCAATAAGTATGCTCCGTTGACACCCGCCGGCAACGCGACGGCCGGATCATTACAGCTGCGGCTGATCGCGATGAGCGCATGACCGACCAGGTGAGCGTCATACCGCTTGGTTTGCGCAAGCCAGTTGTAGCCTCTTTGCTCGAGTTGTTGAATGCGCGCCGTGTCGCAGGTCTCGCTGATGGCCTCCGTGCGAGCCGCGTGTTTGCAACCGGATAACAGCATAAAACCTGCGATTCCAAATGCAAACATAACCGATCGCATAGATTGGAGATACATGCGCCGTTATTCGTGAGAGCCTAAAAATTCACCCTTGGCCGCGTCTTATCGGCTGACTTAGATTCTGATGCCGCCGAATGTTTCCAACTCGTGCGTCTCCCAATAGCGGTCGACGCCGTCCTGGCCCTGGTCGTACGCTATCATGCAGAGCTTGTGGGCAGCGCTGGGATGATGGTCGCAGATCAGCACCCAGCAGCCGCAACAGATCAGCGTCTTTTCACCCTCGCTCCCGGTATCTCCGGGCGGCTCGTAGTGCGTCGCCTCATGCAGCTGGCAAATATCGCACCGATCCGTGTGCTTGCTCCTCGAATGGTTCACCCCATTTGACGACGGATGCATGCGAGGATAAAATTCCGGCAGCGAGCGCGCGGGTGCCCGCTGCCGCGAATCGAGGGAACGATTCTCCATGTTAGTCGGGACCGTCGCCCGTCGGGCCCGGACCTTCTTCCAAGGTATCCGTATCTGGCCCGCCGGGTTCATTGTCGCGTGTATCGTCTGTTGCGTCATCGCGTCCAGCGATTTTTTTCGCCCCGGCAACCACCGCGTGCTCGTTTTTCTGGCTAACGACTTTGCTGCTGGCAGATTGGGGTACATGCAATCCGGCAACTGCATTTGTATGCGCAACGCCTTGATCGCGTGTTGCTTGAGTCGCGCTCGCCACGAGCAAGCCCGCAGGAACCGCAAGCGCGCTAACAAGAACGGCGCTCAAGACGATGCGTTTGGTGTCCATTGTCGGAAGTCTCCTGAATCTGATGATTGCCCTTGGCGCTCTTTATCCTAACGCGGCGAGATGAACGTTACATGACAATGCGGCTGCTTTTGGTGGAAGACGACGCTCACTTGCTGGGACTGCTTGCTCAATCGCTGACTGAGGCAGGCTATGACGTCGTGACCGCGCAGGAGGGAAAACGCGGCGATGCGCTCGCTTCTGAGGGCGGATTCGATGCTATCGTACTGGACTGGAACGTCCCTGGACGTAGCGGCGTCGACATATGCAAGCGGCTGCGAGAAGCCGGCGATGCGACGCCCGTCGTAATGCTTACGGCACGCGATGCGCTCGAACATCGAGTGTTTGCTCTTGACGTCGGTGCCGACGACTACCTCATCAAACCGTTCCACCTCGAGGAGCTGACCGCGCGCTTGCGATCGGTGATGCGGCGCAGCGGCATTCAAAGCGCATCGACGATCACCGCGGGCACGGTCGTTCTCGATTCGCGGGCGCGCACGGTCGTCGTTGGTGGAACGCAGGTCACCCTCACTTCACGGGAATTCGATATCTTAGAATACCTCGCGCGCAACGCAGGCATCGTCCTATCTCGCGAGAGCATCGAATCACATGTATGGGGCAGTGCCTTTGAAGCAAACTCAAACGTGGTGGATGTGTTCGTCGCACGGCTGCGCCGCAAGCTTGGCGCCTTGAATTGCGACGCCATCGAGACCCTTCGCGGACACGGCTACCGGTTCAATTCGAACTGACCGATTCAAAGATGATATCGAATTGCGCACCACCACCGGGGCGATCTTTGACTTCAATGCGCGCCCGCGCGAGCTGGGCAATGGCAGACGCAATAGCGAGGCCAAGTCCGGTGCCGCCGCCGGCATCATTGGAACGGTAAAAGCGCCGGAAGATGCGCTCGCGCTCGCGCGGGTCGACGCCGGCGCCGTCGTCGCAAACGTGAACGACGACACGCCCCGCGCTGTCACTCTCGACACGAACTTCCACCAGGCTTGTCGTTGCGACTGCGGCGTTGCGCACGATGTTACCGAACAGACGGCGCAACAACGCGCCGTTGACAGGAACCAGCCAATGCTCCGGCGTTAGCTTCAGCTGGATGGAAACCTGAGGGTGCAGGCGCTGCGTTTCAGAACAAACCTCGGTGAGCGCCTCGTTGATCTCGCTTTCTCCCGAAGGAGTCAGAGCGCCGGCGTCCGCACGCGCCAAGAGCAACAGTCCGTCGGCGGCTTCTGCCAAGTCAGCAGCGCGGCGGCCGATTCGCTCAAAAGCATCCCGATAGGTTTTTTCATCGCGGTCGCGCTGCAGCATGAGTTCCGTTTCACCCTTGATCGCGAACAGCGGCTGACGCAGTTCGTGCGAAATATCGCCGATGAAAGCGCGCTCGCGCTCGAAGACAGCTTGAATGCGCTCGAGCATCACGTTGAAGGCGGCCGCTAGCCGGCCTAGTTCATCGTCGCCTGCCACGTTAAACCGTTCACCGATTTCCGCCGTCTGCGCTATGCGCAGCGCTGTGCGCGCCATGCGGTCGACTGGCGCGAGCGAACGGCGAGCCAACGTCCAGGCTGCAAACCCGCACAGAAGCATCGCCGGAATGAATGTCCACAAGAATGAGCGACGGAGATGATCCAGTGTTTCCGTGACGTGCCCCTCATACGCAAACGCGATCAGACGCTCGTTTGGCCATTGCGGTACGTGATGTACCAAGACACGATAGGCGGGATCGGTCAAGATCGTGGTCGGTGCGTTGAAGCGTACCTGCGAGGCGAGAGCGATCGCTTCCGTAAGAGGTCGCGTGCCGCGCACATCGACGACGTGCCCATCGCGCAAAAGAACCATGGCGAATCCAGCCAATCGCGATGGCAACTCTTCGACTTCCAAATTGCCCGTTTGGCCGTCGATTATGTTTGCGGCCATAATTGTTTGGGCGGCGAGCTGCGCGTCGAGCGCGCCCTGCGTGGCGCGATATACCGATATTGCGGCAATCAGCGCAAAAAAAGCTATTCCCGTTGCGAACAACGCGATCCACAACAGCGTGATGCGCTGGGTAATGGTCAAAGATTTCACGTGCGCGTCTCTTCTGCTCGCTCCGTTGGAAGCACTGCGCGCTTAAAAAAAGGGGCGGACGCCCTGCAGCAGCATGTAGGCGCCCAAAACCAATAACAGCATCGCCACCGTACGGCGAAACACCGCCTGAGAGATGTGCTCGAGGTAACGCTTCCCCAAGATAGTGCCGATGAGTGTCGCGACAATTGCGATAGATATCGGCACCCACATGGCGGCGAGGTCGCGGCCTTCTTTGATCACATAGACCGGCAGGCGCGCAACGTCCACGATGACGCCGATCGCAGTAGCGGTCGCAACGAAAGCCTCTTTACCTTCTTGGAAACCAAGTAGCGCCGCAGAGCGAATACCGCCTTGGTTCCCCACGAGCCCACCGAGCAATCCGGAAACGGCACCCGCAGCCCATGCCGCCGCGCCCCTGAACCGCATTTGCTGTGCAACACCGCTGAGTTCTGACAGCGCAACGAAAATGAGAATGATTCCGAAAATGATGGTGAGCACCGGGTTCGCGGCGTAAGCGTTGAGCAATGCACCGCAGAGTCCCCCGGCCGCGCTCATGATTCCGAAACTCACGAGCGTGTGCCGGTCCACGCTTTTGCGCAACAGCCAAAAACGATACGTCGTTGCTATGAAGTGCGGGATCGAAACGGCCGCCACGGCCAGCTTCGTTCCGACTCGGTAGGCGAATAGGGGCGTGAGAATACTGCCGATTCCGAAGCCGGCAACTGACGCTATGCCACCCGCCACAACACCGGCGATGGCTACGAGAACGTCAAATAGCATTCATACTTAGTGATCCGACGGAACCGCTAGGTGCCATTTCCCGTTGCCGTCGTCAAATTGCATCGGGCGCTGTTGCGTGCCGTCTTTGCACACCGCATCCCGAGTAGCCCAATCATCGGTATGGTCGGACACCTTCATGGATTTAATCCCACCGTGCTCGGAGCAAACGGGGACGTACTTCGGTTGGGAGCAGCTCAACAGCAACAGCAGGGCAGTGAGAATTGCGCCAAAAGTTCCAATAAATGCTATGGCCGAGATTATCAAAGCTCTCCTTTCAATCCACTACCAGCGTTGGGTTATGGTTCCTGTCAAAGACGGCGCTTGCAGTGCGTACGCGTCTGACGGAATCGGCCCGTTCAAGCCGGGATACGGAACTCCGGCCCCGATAAGCGTGAACTTGCCCGCGTAAACGTTTGTGAGATTGCCGGCCGCCAGCACCAGGTCTGTATGATTCCGTGAATATTTGATACTCGCGCTGACCGTAGCAAACGGCGGGCGGCCAAGATCGTTGTTGCTGCCCTCGTACGCCATTCCGATCATCCAGGACAGCGGTTTGCGCTGCTGCTGGAACGACAGTGATGCGCGATGCATCGGCACACTCTGGTACTGCTGAAACGGCACCAAGTTGCCTGTATCGCCTTGGAACGTGGTGGGTAGGGTCAGCGGATAGGTTTGATTGATGTCGTACGCCCCGCTGATCGTCATACTCCCCTTCAGCGGCACGTCAAGCTTGAGCCCGAGCCCCTGCCAGACCGATCGCGCGATGTTCACCGGATAGCTCAGCTTGGGGTTGGACGGCGATGCTCCAGATGGGATGAACAGCAAGTCATCGTCGCGTTGGTTCACGCGATAGAGATCTATTTCGCTCCTGGTCGCGAGCGGACCGATGCCGAGCCACTGCTCTTCATCGAGTTCGTACTCGGTCGTGTAATCCGGGCGCAGATTCGGATTTCCCACACTGATCAGCCCGTTTTGGTCGGACGGCGGTAGCGGCGACGGAATGATCTTCTCGCTCAGCAGCGGGGGTTGGAAACCGCTGCCGATTGAAGCGCGCAGCACCATCTTCGGATTGGGCGTCCACACGACGCCGGCACGCGGGCTAAGGTTCGTGCCAACGCCGCTGAAGTAGCTGTAGTATGTCGATGCCGTGTATTGCAGATGCTCCCCGCCTCTCCACTCGTAACGCCCAAGGAGATAGCGCGAAGTCTGCGTCTGCGTGGGTGATGCAGGGCCGAACTGAGCGGGCGTGGTGAGGCGTTCGGCGTTGAAACGGGCCACTATCGTGAGGTCCGCATCTGGTAAGAGCCGCTCGTACTCGATGCTGTTGTCTTCGAGGCGGTCGCTGTTGTCGAGAAAATACTCGCTAAGGCCGTTGGCCGGGCCAATGACGTTTTGCCGCCCCAAACTGGTCATGTGGCGAAGACTCATGAAAGCGGATGATGTGTTTTGACTGTTCTTTGCGCCTATTGGCACAAGTAAATCTGCGTTATAGAATGTGTTCACGTTGCGCCGCGCGGAGCCCGCGTAATTTGTGAACGGCGCACCTGGACTTGTGATATGTGGGTCGAGCGGCGTGCTAAGGGCGGCCGAGAGATCGCGATTTGATGCCAAAGTCAGCACTGATGCTTCAAACATGCCTTCGGTTCCCAACGTGTAGCGAAGTTTGACCAATCCGCTGCTGCCGGTGATGCCGCTTCCAAGCCTCGCTATCTGGCCGTTCGTCGCATCGAGCACCGGATAGTTTGCGACTTCACCTTGCTGATTGTAGCTGTGCAGCGCCAGTGCATAGCCGAAGCGGTTCGCACTCCCGGTGGTGGCGACAGTGTAGCCGTTGCTGACAAAGCTGCCGGATGCGTAGCGGAGAAAACCATGCGGCACGATACTCGGTTCGAGCGTGTGGAAGTTGACCGTGCCACCTTCGGTGTTCGCGCCGATCAGGGATGCTGGTGCAAGGCCGTACAGGACCTGTACCGAGGAGAACGCTGATGGATCCAGCAGCGAGACGTCAAAATCACCGCTATTGGAGCTGTTGATCGCATGCCCGTCAATCTGAAGGATGGTTTCCTTCGGATCGGCGCCGCGCAGAGTGATGGCGACGGGCAACCCGGCGGCTCCGCCCTCCAGGCGATTAAGCGTTATTCCCGGCTGTTCTGAAAGCAACTGAACAGCGCTTTGGGCTCCTCGCTCAGCGAGCGATTCACTGCTAAGCTCCGCGCTCGGGGCAGAAGCTGTTGAGAGCGTTCCTGTGGGCGTGATGCGGACGGTCCCAAGTGAGGCGATCAGCGTCGCAGTGATACCACTGACGCGGATGATGAGGCGTTGTGGACGACCGCTGGTCAATGCGATCGGATTTTGTAGCGTCACGCTAACCGATGGGGTTCGAACATCGATTGAGTAGTTGCCTGCGGGGAGGTCGCTCGCAGCGCACTCGCCGCGGCTGTCACAGCGTAAGGTCCTCTTAGCGAGTTCGACATTGGTGAGCGAGGTGTTTAGCAACGGCGCCTGCTCGCTAAGACCAACTATGGCCCCCACGATTGGGTCGTTGCTGGCATCGATCACCGTGATGACGAGCTGTGCAATTTGCTCCGGACCCGCCGACACCGGACTCGTTGACAAAATCAACAACGCGATGAGGGACGCAACTCCTTTAAAGCGAGGCATGTATTCAAACTACGACTTGACCGCGCGCAGTGCCTCGCAGCGCCAGAAACTCATGCTGGTAGCAGTAGTGCGTGGTGAAGCCGACGTACTGCTTTATAAGCAGGCTCCGTTGCTAGCCTCATCCTCGAAGTCAATGCGGAAGGCGTCGGTGAAAATGAGGGTCGACTTCGGCAAAACGGCGGCCGACTATGGGCGGCACCGGGCAGGCTTTCCAGAACGGTTTTTTGATCGGCTTTTCGCCATGAGTTGGGTCAAAGAGCGCGATCGTGCGCTCGATTTGGGAACAGGCACAGGAACCGTTGCGCGGGGCCTTGCGCGCAGAGGTTGTAAGGTCAGCGCGCTCGATCCCTCAGCGCCGCTGCTTGAAGAGGCAAAGCGGCTCGATAAAGCGACCGACGTTGTCGTGCGCTACTTAGAAGCCGTTGCAGAGAAAACCGGCCTACCGTCACAGAGCTTCGATGTCGTCGCGGCCGGGCAGTGTTGGCATTGGTTCGACCGACCTCGCGCAGCTCTCGAAGCGCGACGGTTGCTTGTGCCCGGGGGCTTACTCATCATCGCGCACTTTGATTGGCTGCCTTTGCCGGGTAATGTGGTTTCAGCGACCGAGCATTTAATAGAGCAGCATAATCCGAGTTGGAAACTTGGCGGCGGGACCGGTGTGCACCCAGCTTGGCTCGCAGATGCCGAGATCGCCGGCTTTGAGGACATTGAAACCTTTTCATTCGACGAGCCGGTACCTTATACGCACGAAGCTTGGCGCGGACGCATCCGGGCAAGCGCTGGCGTCGCCGCAACCCTTTCGAGTGGCGCAGTTGAAAAATTCGACGCAGAACTAGCCGCGCTGCTCGCACGAGACTATGCTCAAGATCCCTTGGCTATTCCACATCGGGTGTGGGCCATGGGCGCGCGGACTCCCAAAGCTACGAAGCCTTTGAAATGAGGCTCTCCCGCGGAGCCCTCCGCTCTTTACCGGAGAGCCTCTAGAACTCCCAGCTTTCAGCTTGGTCTTAGGTCCCTGGTTCTTTTGTTGCAAGTAATGCACCGCATTAATGTAAAAGCAAGCGCGTGTTAGGGATTCCTCCCAACTTTCTTTCTTGGGGAGTTTACTCAATGAAGCAGGGTACTTGGTTTTTCCGCTTCGCTGTAAGCGTGGCTTTCGGTGCGTTGCTTATCGTCAACGCCGCCGCAACGGTGCGTGCCGGCGACATGACGGTGAGCGCTCAGCCGGCAGTCGCTCCGCTCGTCGCGATGCATTCAGTCTATATGGGCATGGTGCCCCAATCCCGCTACATGCCACTCCAACACCGGCCCGTAGAAATGCCGGACTTGACCGGTGTAAGCCCGGCGACATATGCCGCGCGCAAAGCGGCTGCCCGTTACAACAGACTGGCGCCATACGATGCGCGCCCGATTCCGGATTGGTACAATCCCGACGCGCGTTATACGCCTGGCCTTTTGGCAAGTTTCGCGGGATTGTCTGACTCGGCGTCGACTTGCCCGTACTTCGGCGGCTGCCAACCGCCCGACATGGCGGTCGCGGCCTCTTCGAGTTTCGTCGTTCAGGCCGTCAATACGTCAGTTGCAATCTACAGCACGAGTGGGGCCATCAAGCCTGGTTTCCCGAAAGACTTCACGCATTTCTTCCATATTCCGGCGCCCACGCCCGCAGGGTGCGATCCGGCTGGCCCGTTCGCCAGCGATCCCCGCGCGATATACGATCCGATTCACGGCAAGTTCTGGGTCGCAGCGTTGCAACTCGAAGGCGCGCTCGGACTGAACTCGTGCAATGAGAAAACGATCTATTGGATCGCGGTCAGCAAAACCAGCGATCCGACGGGCGGATGGAATGTCTATGCGTTCGATATGAAGTTTGGCACCACGAACATTGCCGACTACACACAGATCGGACTCGATGACAATGCATTTTACTTTAACGCCAACATGTTCGACCAGTTCGGGTCGGCATATCAGTACGATGAAGTATTCGCCGCCGACAGGGAAGCCATGGAGAAGGGTTTGCCCGTCACCGCAAGAGGTCTCAAGCAGATCAAACTGGGCGGGGTGTTGATCGACACGCTGCAGCCTGTGCTCGTCGAAGGACCCAAGACGGGACCAGGTCTGTTCGTCAACGCGTTCAACATCTTCTCAGGTGGTGGACAATGCTCAAGCTCGTGCTCCGGCATCAACGTTTGGGCGATGAAAACCCCGCTGACGGCGCCGTCACTCACGGTGAAAACGGCGGCGTCAATGAGTTACTCGCTTCCGCCGCTCGCCAGTCAACCTGGTTCTCCCAGCAGCCTCGAGACGATCGATACGCGCATCACAGGCACGCCGGTCTATCGTGGCGGGATCATATCGTGGGCGCATGAGACTGCCGTCTCACACGGCGCAACGACCGTTCCCGGCATTCACTGGGGGCAGGTCAAGCCCACCATCGTTGCTGGTCAGATCACTGCTGTCAGCATGGTGCAGAACGCGATCTTGTCGTTCACGGGTGATCGCGCTGCATCGTTCGGCGCGGTCATGACGGATGCGACCGGAGATCTCCTGATGGTGTTCGACTCGATGAGCTCGACCGTCTTCCCGGGTGAGTACTATGCCTCGCGTCTGGTGACAGATCCGCTAGGCACGTTGCAAGCGCCGCAGACGCTTAAGAAGAGTGTCACATCGACCTTCAATTCTCGCTGGGGCGATTACGAAGCCACGTCGTACGACGGAGCCGGAGATAACATCTGGTTCGCGGCCCAGTATTCGGCCACGAGCGGCGATTGGGGCACTTTCATCGGCGAGGCAAAACCCTAAGCAAAGAGCCCAAGCTTTGGGCTAGGAAAACACGAGGGGCGACTGCAAAGTCGCCCCTAAGTTTTTGCGGGGGGTGTGGGTCTTGTCGCCAGAAATGATAACCGCGCTCGCGTCGGCCGGCACGTTCATCGTAATCGCCGCATCCGCTGTCGCGGCGCTCGTTCAGCTGCGTCACTTGCGCGCGAATAACCAGCTCGCTGCGTTGCTGTCGATACACCAAAGGTGGACTGACCCGACGCTTCAGCGCGCCGCGACATACGTACGATATGAGCTCCCAAAGCGATACCAGGCTCCTGACTACGCCGATTCTCTTTTGAAGAACCTACGCGACGTAGAAAAGCATCCTGAAACGCTCATACTCGAATTTTGGGATCAAATAGGGACGCTTATCAAATGCAGGTTGATGTCTGAGGGCCCGCTGTTAGAAGCCGTGAAGTTCGACGTGTTGCGTGAATGGGAGGCTGTTGCGCCGGCGCTGGGAATCATACGAACCGACACCCCACAGGCGTATGAAAATTTTGAGTACCTCGCCGCGCGCACGATAGAGTGGCTACAGGAGCATCCCGCCGGCACCTACCCACGCGGCACGCGCAGATTGCCAATCCCGGTACCCGCCGCACTACGATATCCCCACGACTCGCAATCCGTTTGAGCGACAACGCCATCGGGTAAGGCATTGCTATGCCAAGAAAGCATCAATACTCCCAAAAAGAACATCGACAAGTCAAGCATATACAAGAAAGCGAAGAGGCCCGCGGCGTTCCGGCGCAGGAAGCCGAGGCGATCGGATACGCGACCGTCACCAAACGCAATCCCGGGAAGCATCGATTTACCGCAAAGCAAGACCGTCAAGCCGAACACATCGCCGAATCTGAAAAAGCCCAAGGCAAATCCGAAGCAGAGGCAAAACGCATCGCTTACGCGACTGTGAACAAGCGCCGCTCTTGAGTTGGTAAAGAAAATGAGCATCACGGATACTGTACTGGGCAACAACGAGTCATACGCAAAGACGTTTAAGGGTACGCGTCCGATGCCGCCGGCAAAGCATTTGGCGGTAGTGGCATGCATGGACGCGCGTATGCATGTATCAAAAATACTCGGTCTTGAAGAGGGTGACGCTCACATCATTCGCAACGCCGGCGGAGTGGTCACCGACGATGTCATTCGTTCACTCGTCATCTCCCAACGTCTACTGGGGACCGACGAGATCGTCCTTATTCACCATACGGATTGCGGGATGCTTACCTTCAAAGACGATGATCTGAAAAAACAGATCCATGGTGATGTGGGCATCAAACCGCATTTCGCGATGGAAGCATTTGCCGATCTCGAACAAGATGTCAAAGAATCCATAGCTCGCATCAAAGTTAGCCCTTTTATCATCCATAAGAATGTGCGCGGCTTTATTTTCGACGTTGGGAGCGGCCAGCTGCGCGAAGTAAAGCCTTAGGGCTAGCTCTCAGCACAGCCGGCGACATATTGACATCCGAACCGACCGCCACTTATATGAAACCAATTGCCATAATTCTGGCTCTCTTCGCGTTCTTGTTCCTTGCACAAGCCGGACGGATCACCGTGCTGACTGCCGACCAAAGGGCCATAACCAAGGCCACTGTTTTGTTGTGGCGCTCGGACCCTAAGCTAGTCATATCCGAAGCTATCATATCTAGTTCAAAAAGTACGGTTTGACGACATTCCGAAGTGGAGAGTCGGGCGGTCAGGCCGTTTGAAAAAAACACATGAGAGGTGGAAGTTGATCTTTAAGGGCGGCGGTGTTCTTAGTTCCTGCGACTTGGTCAACCTGGGTGTGCCTCCTAGAGATGCAATTTCTTTGACATCGCAAAGCGCGGACTCGTCAGCTGCTAACAGGTTAACAGGCTGCGCTTTGGTTGCACCAACCCCCGCACCAAACCTTACCCACTGAAGAATCGATTCGGACACGCCGTTTTGCTCGGGCGGAGCAAGAAGCCGTGGTCAAGGTTTCGGTTGTCCGTGTACCATCCGGCAATGTCGCCACGTGCGCTGATCTTGTTGAGTTGGCTTCCCTGGCCAGACAGCGCCCCGGTATTTGGATCGTCGTGGGTCGTGAACGTGCCATCGCAGAGGATCAAGCCGTGCTCGACGTTGTTGCCGTCAATCCAAAGTCCTACGATGACGCCATCAGAGTTGATGCCGTTGAGCATCGTTCCGAACGATGCGAGGGGATCATCGTGGCGCGTGAATCGCCGGTCGCGTAACACAAAGCCGTGGGGGTTCATCTGACCCGGCTCGGTGAACAGCACGATGTCGCCATGCTCGTTAATACCAAATGCATGCGTACCCAGGTACGGCCCGTGTTCGGCATCCGGTGCGTCGATGGTCGTGTATTTTCCGTTGTGCAGGACGAAGCCGTGAACGGTTAGTGCCTGGTCGATATAGTCTCCAACGATGTCGTTCGCTTTGTTGAGGCCGTCCGCCTGAGTACCACGGCCGCGGCCGCGCCCAGCCTCGGGGTCGTCCAAGGTATGGAAAACGCCGCGATGCAAAAAAAGCGCGTGAGCCGAGTCGTTGCCGTCGATGTAGCGCCCCGTGATGTCACCCGAATCGTTGATGTCGTACAGAGTAGTCCCTTCCGGCCCGAGCTCGCCGGGCGGTCCGTGGCCTGCATTGGGATCATCGAGCGTCGTGAACTGTCCCCTGCGCCACAGGAAGCCGTGTCGAACTCTGTTGATGTCATCGTAGCTTCCGACAACATCGCCTTCCGAATTGATTCCCCACGCGCGCGTCCCGCGGGCACTGGGGTGGTTTATTTCAATGAACGCGTCTTCACCCGACACTTGGGATAGGCGCGATTGCACGCCTGAGGTCGGATGCGCGGTTGTCGGTCCGGCATACCCATAACCGACCAAGACTGTTACAGCCAGTGAAAGAGATGAAAGAGACGTCCGCATGTTCCACCTCGATTGCAGCTTTGTATGCTCGTTCGAGTGCATAAAAAATCGTCTCACCAAATAATGAAGAATTCCTGAAACCGGGCGAACGGCACCGACGAAAAGAAAAGCCGCAATCTATTAAAATGATGCGGCTTTCCCTTGAGAATACTTGGAGCGGGAGACGGGTCTCGAACCCGCAACATCCAGCTTGGAAGGCTTAGATTCTTTTCTTGTAAACCTTTGACAATAAAGCGTTGCCACGGTGTTGCGCGGACTCGTACAACCTTTTTTCCAACAGTTCTAACGATTCTTTCGCCTAATCAAAGATCGCCTCAAAATGAGTTATGCACCGGCATGCAAGTGGAAATCGCTTCTAGCGCGATTCTGACAAGCAGAAGAAGCTGTTGATGCCGTCACGCAGGGAGGGTTGAACTCAGATCGCGTGAGGAAGCAGCCGCAAGATTGACGCCGACTGCACTAAGAACGACCAAAGCCCCTCGCGCACAGCCCTCCTACCGCACTATCATCATACCAAGGCGGCTATCATTGCATGCCATGAAAGGTGTTATCATGCTGCACTTCAGATTTGAGCGTAAGCTTGTTCTCATTGTGGCGGCGCTGCTTGCGGCGTGCGCCGTCGCGGCGCTGGCGCTGAGTCCGGCTGCCAGCGGTGAAATGCGTCCGCTGCTGCAGTCCCTGGGCATCATCTCGTGCTCGAGCGCCAACCCGTGTCAAGAGGGTAGTAACGCGAGCACCGGCCCGGGCTTGGAAGGCATCTCCGTCAAGGGCAAGGGTGTTATCGGGCTAACGAACTTTCGGAGTACATCTTCCTCTAACGGTCAGGCAGGCGTGCTGGGGCAAGATTCTTCCACCAGCGGCAGCTTCGATGTGGGCGTCATAGGCACGTCCACGCGGGGCATAGGTGTGGCCGGGCAATCGACGAGCAACATTGGGACGTCAGGGACTTCAACCAGTAACGATGGCGTCTATGGCGCGAGCACCTCGAACGTGGGCGTTTACGGCAAGAGTACCGCTTACACGGGCGTGTTCGGCACTGCCCCAGCCTACGGTGTCGCGGGGACCTCCGTCAGTGGAGTCGGCGTCTATGGCACTACCACAGGAATCGGGAACGGGATTGGTGTTTTGGGGTTTGCACCCAATTTCGTGGGCGTCAACGCCGTAGGCGGCTTTAATGCCTTCTCAGGTGCGATTTACCCAGCATTGAGTATCGTCGCGAACCCCACCGCAGGAGTTGTCGATCTAATCGACGGGTGTCAGACCGGCACGGCGAACCCATGCGACAATTCCCATAGTGTCTTCAGTGTCGATCCCAATGGAGATGTGATAGCAAAAGGCAATTTCCAAATAAGCGGCTCGGGCCAGTATCAAAAAAATGGCACCTGCGTTGCTGGCTGTACAGCCGCAACGACTACGTCAACGGGGCGAGCCGTGACGACGTATGCGCCGATGGTTAGCCAGCCGACCATTGAAGACTTTGGCGAATCACAGCTCGTCAAGGGTCAAGCCTTCGTGCGACTCGATCCGAACTTCGCAAACGTTGTCGACCAGCGGGCAAGCTATTTGGTGTTTATTACCCCGGAGGGAGACGCCAACGTCCTCTATGTAACACAGAAATCGTCAGGTGGCTTTACCGTGCGCGAAAGCCACGCAGGACACTCAACACTGATGTTTAGCTACAGGATCGTAGCAAAGCCATTTGGGTCTCGCGAACCTCGACTGCCAATGGTAGAACTGTCCAAATTACATTCCGGTTTACCGACACAAGCGCGACGATTCCACCCCAAGCCCTAGACCCAACGCGTCACCAACTGCCGTTCGGAGCGGTCGAATCAAATCGGCTGCTCCGAGGCACCTTGCAGCTTAGACGATTCCGGCAAACAACTTGTCCATTTTTTGAGTTGCTTCTCGTTGCATTGAGGGCAGGATGTGGCTATAGGTATCCATGGTCTGCGCGAATCGCGTACCGAGGCTTTGAAAGCCATGTTGGCCGATCAGGTCAAAGGGCTGAGGTCGCGTCCTTTTTGATCAGTTCAACCTTTTTACCAACAGTTGTTCAACATTTGGGGCGAACTTTGGCGATTTCCAGCGAACTGTACCGAACTGAACAGAAAAGCCGCAGTCTCTTATTTGACGCGGCTTTCCCTTGAGAATACTTGGAGCGGGAGACGGGTCTCGAACCCGCAACATCCAGCTTGGAAGGCTAGCGCTCTACCAATTGAGCTACTCCCGCCCGCTGTTACTTAGATTTGGGTTTAAGGACGAGAGTGTCCTTCGTTGCGCGCGCTACTGCAGTCTCGGAGAAGGGCGTCTTACTCCACTCTACATTAACAAATGCATCAGCTTGATCGGCGTAGTGTGTGTCACTGTAGTGGCCGGATTCGCCTAAAGTCACAAGCATCGACGAATTATCCCAATTGCTCACGTCCGCCACCAAACGCTGCGAAGGGCCGTATTTGGGCCGGCCCGCGTAAACGGTAAACGTGTTGCCGGGTTGTGCGAGCGGGCGGATGTTGAGCATCGCATTCAGCGGCCAGAAACTGCCTAGCGGATGATCGTAGATCGCGGCGTTCTTCTTTCCCCACGTCTGGACAGAGTCAAAGCCCCGTTGCGGGTTCTCTGCGACGACTTTCGTTGCGGCTATCGCAGCTTGTGGAATCTCTTTCAGAAGGGTGCTGCGTGTAATGCCCATCGTTGAAAGGCGGCGGTCACCGTCGAGGACACGCAACAGCGGCGTGATGGCGTGGTAGTCTGCGAGGTAGCGGTCGAACAAGTCCTTACCCAATTTTGGCAACAGAGTTTGCCGAGCTAGTGCTTCATCTTCAGCGCTCAAGAACGTGGGAATGCTTGAATTGGCATTCGCCATGCCGTCCCAACCAAGCAGTTGGATCGCGATTCGTTGTAAGTTTACATCACTTGATGTGCTGAGCTCTCGTCCGGTAATTGCGGCCAATTCAGCGCGAGGGTAATCATGGATGTCGGCTTGCACAGCGCCGATTCTTTCCGGCGTCTTTATTCCGCGCCGTAATAGCAATTCGTAAATTCGATGCACCCGATACGGGGCGTCCGCAAATTCTGTCAGGTTGGATTTCGCAAGGGTGTTGTTCGCTGTGGCGATCACGCCATTCGGCGGATTCAAAGCGTGCGGCAATTCGGCAAGCGGCATATCTCCATCCCACGCAAAGCGATCGTCTTGCCCTTCTACCGGAAGCGTTCCGTCGCCGTTGCGCCGCCTGGGAACGCGCCCCACGTCTTGATATCCGATGTTGCCGGCGACATCGGCATACGCAAAGTTTAGGACGGGCCCCGCGACGTCGCTTGTCGCTGCGCGGAATTGTGCCCAGTTTGTGGCAGTATCAAGATTGCGCAGCGCCTGAACCTCCCCGCCCTCGCGTAAGATTGTCCAGGCGAGCGCGAGCGCACGCGTTCCCCGCCGTTCGATCACTGGGCCGTGACGAGTTACAAGCACATCAAGCACTTCGTCCGGTCGGTCTTTGACTGAAATGCGCTCGAGTCGGTGCCTGGCATGCCGCCAGCCGGTGTTCACCACGTACTCATCCGATGACGCGCTACGAAACCGCTCCACGAACAGATCTTGGACGGGCTCACCAGCGCTCGTCACGCCGAACGCAATATGCTCGTTGTGACCGATTATCATGCCCGGTAATCCAGGAATCTGGAATCCTTCCACATTCAGCCCGGCACCATGCAGATGTGAAAGCCACCATGTGCTTGGAAGGGAGTGGGCGAGATGCGTATCGTTGGCCAGAACCGGCTTCCCCGTAGTGGTGAGACGGCCGCTAACGGCCCAATTATTTGAACCGATGCCCCGATCGTGCGGCAGTGGGCTGCGATAGCGAGCCCATGCAACGGAAACAAAGTCGTCTGCTAACTGCCGCGGCCTGCGTGATCGCGCACCGGCTAGTTTCTTAGGCGGTGCCCCAGAGCTCGGAATGTATTCTTCAAGCTTGGGAATCGTGCTGTCGGTCAGCGCTCTCGCGGCAGTGGGGCCGACGCGTTCGATCAAGTCGGCGAGAAGTTTTGGCTTCGACCACTGGTCGTCAAGTCGCTGTGCCATGAGTTTGACGACGGTGATGCTATCCACCGGGGTCCATGCCTGCGGGCGATACCGCATGAGTTGGAACTCCAATGAGAGCGGATGCGTTGCCATCGCTGCGTTGACGCCGGCGGCGTAGGCTTCCAAGTCCGCTCGTGCAGGCCCATGTAACTTTTGCAGATCAGCTTCCGCAGCCTCACGGAATCCGAGCCGGCGCATGTAGCGATCTACTTCTAATGTAGCGGGGCCCGCGATTTCGGAGAGACGGCCTTGGGCCTGACGGCGCAGCGTGTCCATTTGCCACAGCCGATCTTGCGCGCAGGCAAATCCTTGGGCGAAGAACAGATCCTGTTCAGAGGACGCTTCGATGTGAGGCATGCCGCGCTGGTCCCGTCGGATCGTGACCGGCGCTTCGATGCCGGCAACCTCAACGGTCCCGTTCACCTTCGGAATTGGTGATCGCACCATCCAAGCCAGCGCAGCGGCGAGAAAAACAAAAAGAACAGCGACGATAACGCCGACCACGTTCCATGGCCCACTCGCTCCTTTAGAACGTCTTCGAAAGCCAAACATGGTCGCTTTACCTAAGCCATAGCGCAGTTGAGCATGGGCAGGGTAGGATTCGAACCTACGTAGCGCGGAGCGCGGCAGATTTACAGTCTCACAACCCTTTGGAGCCGTTCGTAGGAGCTCGGAAACAAACCTAGGAGTTGTGCGCCTCTGCGCGAGATCTGTTCCGACATCAAGGTGGCGTGCGGATGCGCGTTTTTAGTACAATAGGCACGCGAATAGGCACGATGATTCTGCCCCGCCAGCGGAAGTACTCGGAACGTCGCCTAATCGACGCAGAATTTCGCGTTCTCGCGCGATCTGAAGGCTAATGCCCGCGGTGCCTTTTGCCTCGATCGCGAGAACTTCCACCATGCTCGCCGCAAGAGAACGCGATAGGAGTTTGATCCCGCAGCCGAGTCGATTCGCGCTGGATCACGTCGAAGTGATCGCCTAAGATATCGCTGCGTCCTAGGGGGCTAAAGCAAGCCGTACTTTTTAAGCGCTCGGTGGATCAATAGACGCGTGCTCGTCGTAAGTCGGCCAATCCCAAAGGCATCGGATATAGGTTGAATAAGTTGAATACCTGAAAGCCCAGTGTGATTCACAATTTCCTTACCGACGGCCGCTATTTCACTCTCTGGTATTTCTTCCGCGGTCCGGGAGCCGCGCTCACGCGGGGTGACCGAAGGAGCGTTTGGAAGCCAAGCAGTGCGACCAGCTTGACCGAAACTCGGCGGTTCATCTGACTGTTGAATAAGTCCCTGTTTTACCGCTCTTGCCGCTGAGCGGTTGAAAATCGATCGAAGTTGATGTCCTACCCGATGTATTCCCGCGGCTCTCGCGTAGAGACGATAAGCTCTCAATAGAACTATCGGACCTTCTGCCTGAATAATCTCAACGAGTCCCCTTATAATGTCATCCGAAGATCCAGTCCGCGGATCCAACATGCTTTGAGTTTGCCAGTCCTGGTATTTTGGTAGCGTTGAGTTTGCAACGTCGATTTGGTTTGTTCCCAAGTCCTTGGTGCCCGACGGATCCTGCGCGTCGCTCCGTCGGATGGAATTCGAATCCTCGGCTCGCTCTCGCTCGGTCTCGCTGGCAAGCTCTGCTGTATTAAGATCAACAGGGGAATAAGCTGTGGGGGCTGAGTTCGGCTCTGGATCCTGAGGCCCCGGCCTGGTAGTTGCCGAGGAAGTGGTCGTCGGCGGTGCATCAGTTGGCCGGCTCGTTTCCCTTTCACTTAAGAGCATCCAGAGCGGATCCAGACAACTGGATGGATCCCGATAGTAGTCAGAGCCTCGCGGCCTAAAAAAATGCAATCCGGCACGTTCGAGCTCTCTCTGTCGAGCCATGTCATCGTCATACTGCTCGGGCCCATGCCATTCGTCACCATCGCACTCGACAGCAATGCGTCCAGTCATACCCTCCACCATCAAGTCCACGAAATAACCCGCGATGCCGTATTGCGGCACAACTCTAAACCCGCGCTCGAGAATCTTGACGCACACGTCAACTTCGAACCAACTGTCGAAGGGTTCTGGTAGCGTCCGTTTGTCGCGCGATGGCGATAATGACAGAGCGCGAAGTTGATCAAGTTTAAGGCCAGCAACCTCCAGTTGGTCTACCTTCGGATTCATACAGTACTCAAGTAGCCGATGGCGCAAGCATTTCGTACTCAGATCGTTGAGCGTCGCGCTATGGAAGAGAATCATCTGGTCTTTCGCTCGGCTTGCAGCTACGTTAAATCGACGCTCATCAGCTGGTTTTGCTAGTACTCCGATGTGAACCCGTTCAGCTGGGGCCGACACCATACTTAATAGCATGACGTCTCTTTCATCACCTTGGAAAGCATAGGCGTCGCCGCAAACTAGATTACGGCGCTGAATTTCCTCTGGTCCAACTCGTTCGAGCAGCATTTGTTCGATAAGTTTCGCTTGGTCGTCGCCGAGCAAACTAATTACACCGAAACTCTTTTTGGCGTAGCGATTATCGTGAATTGCACCGCTAATGAAGTCTACGATAGCCTCTGCCTCCGGCGGATTGACGACCCGACCTGTTGGGCCTTTTTGGTAGCCACCGGGAACGTGGCGAGCCGAAACTACTGGTTTCAAGCGTGACGCGCCGAATTGCTTAAGTGGGATTAACGGTTCAGAAACATAACACAAATTATTTGAGAATTGAATGATCTCGGGCATACAGCGAAAATGTTCGCGTAGTCTTACACGTCCGCCGTACAACAGGTCGCCAATCTCGAAGAGACTCGTATCCGCCGATCCAATGAGTGTCGAGCTAGGCACGTTAGGAATGTGCCGGCGTCTCAGCATGTCAACCACAGTCTGATCGACGAAGACATCCGGCTTGATCTGCTTATCATCACCAACGATGATAATCTGTTTAGCGAATTCGAGCAGAAACATCGCGTCAGGGCCTGACTGGCTTGCCTCATCTACGATCACGACGTCGAATTGGTCTGAATCAACCTTCAGCGTTTCAGCAACTCGATATATTGGCATAATCCAAGCCGGTACTGCACCTCGGGCCCCGTCGAGTTCTTCCCGCGCATTCCGGCGGTGCGTCGCGGCATGTTTTCCGGTACCCTTGCCAAGTTTCTTTATTTCCAATTGCCAACTGACTAGGTGACGGCGTTGTTTCTCAGTCATCGAATGGAAGCACCAAGCCCATGCTTTTTCAGCTGCGAGCTGAGTAAGGTACTCACGTATCTTGCGCTTGTTCCGACCACTCTCAGATTCAAGTGTTTGTTGCAGTGATGGGTCGGTCATGTGCTTCAGCCACAACTCCGCCTGAACCCAGCGCCACGCGCTTGTAAGATTTTGGAACCGCTCCTTTAAGAGCTCTGAATCATTCTCAGAATTCATATAGCTTAAGAGCTTCGGTGCAGCCTCGGAAAGGCGCTGGCTTAGTTCTCTTCGCCGTTGCAAGCGTCGGGCGTCCTCCTCTATGGCAATAAGGCTCTGATATGCGGCGTCGTATGCGCGGCTATCGCGAAACTCGGCGGCGTTCAACAACCTTGTTGTAACTTCGTGAGAAGATGCCGACCTAGTGATTTGTCTGAGGCGCTCTAGTAGCAAATGCAGGGGATTAATTGTTTCTTCAAACTCCCGATCAGCCCAAGCAAACTCCAGTGATTGAGCTAGGCGCTCCAGGTCATCAGAATTGACCCACAGTGGCTCTGAATGCCCGAGCTCACGCCACAGAGAGTCGACACTCTCCACTAACCCGCTAACTTCCAATACGTTCTTAAGCTTATCGCGAAGATTCGCAACGTGGGCACATCTCATCCCGATCGCGGCGCTAGACGTTTCTACGAGATGAGACCATGTTCTATCGAGAGTTTGCAGTTCGCAGCTGATAGCGAGCCATACTCTAAGGTTGTCGACGGCGGGAGCGGTCTTGCAGGGAATCCCATCAACCCTGATGCTTTGAATTATGTAGCGCGCTCGCTTTACAGGGGCAGACTTAAATGGTCCGATGCCTAGACCGCCACCATTTTGCAAATGTTGTTGAAGACCGCTTGCATCCGCCAAAACGTTAGCTAGATCTAATCCATCGAGTCCCGTCACCGTGCGATCAGCGGCCCATCGTCCGCGGTCTCCAATCTTACTAAGGTGGCGATTTGTCGTCGCAAAGAGCTCTACCCAGACATGTGAATTTCTGGCGATGAGGTCTTTCAGGCACGAAGTCAGCCAGAGATCGGAAGACTTCAGCGCGTTTACAGCATTGGTCAACTTACCAACACCAGCTCTAATTCGGCCCAGATTGTCGTTGTTTAGCCTCAAGAACTTGGAGCTGAGTTGCGGATCGTTGGACGTGAGGAGCGCGTCTCGCCGGCTTTGTGTACGCTCAACCGCTAATAAGCGTTTGTCAAATTCCATTGGTTCAAGAAGATCGTTGGACTCCGGCCGCGGATTTTGAATCTGGGCAACTTTCAACTCGTCAATTGTTGTTCGCAAGTTTAGGAGCTCAAGCGCCTCTTTATCACTAAGAGGAGACGGGCTATTTTCACTAACGAGACTCAGGAGCCACCCATAGGTCAACTCTTGTTCTCGTAGCTGTTGAGCGATCGCCTGAGTGGTTCCAGCGTATCCGTCTAGTTGATGAGTGTATGTAGCAGCCTCCCGAAGGGATCGTAAAGTTTGATGTGCCTTTGCCTCAGCTTGTCGAGTTCCATCAAGCAACTGCTCTAATTTGGCAATCCGTTTTTTACTGTCTTCGTCATTCCGCGTGTTGTATCGCTCAGTGATCTCCCTTACCGAGTTTTCGAGGCCTTGTAAAGCCGTGAGGTCGTTACCCAAAAGCAAAACACACAGATCCGCAATTTCCGGAGGTAACTTGCGCTTAAGCACCGCCAGAGCGCGGGCTGTGTGGCTTGTAACGAGCACTCGTTTTCCATGAGCTAGCAGGTGGCATAAGAGGTTAGCAATCGTGTGGGATTTCCCAGTCCCAGGAGGTCCCTGGACAAGGATACCTTGTCGCTGCTGCAGTCGATCTACGATTAGGCGCTGTTCTGGATTCGAGGGCAGTGGTAAGTAGAGCTCTTCAGCGTCCGCCTTTGTGTCAGGGGCAGCCGCCTCACGATTGTCTTGAAATTCAAGACGCTCATCAATTATCGAGACGAGTCGTTCAATGCCGATCGACGGTTGCGCACCCTTTTCAAATTTCTCGATGAGGTCCTTAAATAGTCGAAGAATACTTCGCTCACCGCGTCGCCTCATAACTATAGCGGGTGCTAAGGTTAGCATCGGCGTCGAGCCGCGACTGGTTTGATTTGTGAGTGCGTCGCTGTATTCGCCCTTAGCTGATAGCCTGTTGACCCAACCCTTTAGGTCGTTGGGTATTGTTTGTGAATCCCACATCACAAATTCTGAATCTCGCAGCTGTTGTTCGATGTCGTCGACTTCAGGCCGGTCCCCGGCGTCGAGCATATCTTGCTCTAAAGTAAGTCGAGCCCCATCGGACGCTGGGCCGACCGAAATGATCCCACGCACGTCATCGAATGAAATAGAGATTTGCGCTGTTATAAGGTGCCGGGCGACTTCATATCCCGTATTTGACCGCCACGTAAAAAAGCCAAAACAGAAGACAACCTCATAGTTTTCGCCGAGGGTCTTCTGCTTCTGATAAATCGAAAAGAGGTTAGAATACTCGAGTTGAATACGCTGCTGGATCCGATCATTTTCTGCCCAAGGCCGCCACTGTTTCTCGATGTATTGTTCCCAAACGGCAATAACGTCCGGGCACTCTTCGATGACAACTACTTTCGCAACAGGGTCCTGTTCGTCAAACACCTCAATCATTTGCTGTAGCTCGGGTCTATCGATATTGGAGTCCAACAATTGCTCAGGTACAATCCAAGGCTGTAAACTTTGGGGAAGTGGCGGTGGTGGCTTAATTTTTGGTTTTCTGATTTCGACCCAAGGAGTAGCGGGGTCAACTTCAGCTACGGGGTGCCATCCGATGTAATGGCACCCATTTTCACGGGGGAGGTCTGAGAGCCACCATACAGCGTCGTATAGGGCGATATCGCGAATTGTTTTTGAACGCAGCTCGGCGAGATCACGCAGGAACTTGAAGACACCTATAGCCCGATCTCTTGGAGTATCGCCGGCGTCGCCTATGTTCATAGTTAAGCCGATCATGAATACCGAGGTGGCCAAATCGTATTAGGCACCCGTTAAAATTAGGCGTGCGAGGGGTTCTTCGTTCGGCAGAACCCCACCCGAACCATCGCTCCCTCTCTGGCGCTCGGCAGCGATTATGCCTGCGCCAGCTCATTCAGCCTTGTTGCTGAATCTTACGCGCAGATCTTTGCCAACTAGGCAGGCCGAGGGCGTGGGCTCGGGAAGTCGCGCAGGCAAATTGATCCGATTAGTTCGCTCACGCGTCAGCTCTAGAATCGACAACAAGGTACGATGTGGTGGAAGTTGCAGGAGTCCCAAGATTACATCCTAGCGCGCTCGTTACTGTAGCCTATCTCAAGGCGAGATTAGACGAGGGCAGCGACCATCTCGGCATTTTTATGCCACTATTACTCGACGTCATAGCGCGTCGTGGCGATTCGTATTTTCTAGCTAGTGAGGTTCAACAAGACCTTGTTTCCGTTTATTCATTAGTTATGCCACAATCTACAATAGATACGCTTTTGAAACGTGCGACAAGAAAGCGTTATCTTAAACGGGAGTTCGGTCGTTATATCAAATCGCAGTTTCCTCCCATTCCAAATATCGAGGAAAAGACTCACGAGATCCAAGCCGCTCAGCAAAAACTTGCCCAAGCTTTCGTCGAGCACGCAAGTAAGCGAGGGATAACGGTCGATAACGAGGGTGCCCTGGCCCTCCTAATCGGCTTTCTCGAAGATGAGCAAATCGCACTGCTGCTCGATTCACCTGTAGCTGACAAAAATGAGCCAAAGCACACCACTCGTGAACGAGCCACAATCGCCGAGTTTTTTCAATATATCGTCAAGGACGATCCAGTTCTTAGGGCCGTTTTGCGACCAATCCTCGAAGGCTTGGTTTTGTATCATGCCGCGTTCTTACCCAACCTCACCGAGGGCGAACGTCGGTTTAGGAACCTCCACGTTTATTTTGATAGCGCTTTGGTCCGTCAGGCAATAGGCTACGAAGGTAAAGTCCTTCAGACTATCGTCAGGGAGACAATGGCTGTACTCACCGAGGCCGGCGCTCGATGCCTAGTTTTTGACAAGACGGTTGAAGAAATAAGGCGCATACTGGAGTATTTCGAAGGACACATTGGCACCTCGCACGGTCGACTGACCATGCGCGTAACTAACATGGCAAGACATTTGGTGACGTCTGGCTATTCCGTAAGTGATCTGCGTGAAATGGAGGCGTTCCTCGAAGAGAACATAAGAAACGAAGGGTTTCGCATCGCGCAAACGCCACGACGAGTCGCTGAATATACGGCGGACGAAAAGTCTCTGCAAAAACGGCTGTCTGATCCTAAGGCTCCCGATGGTGCAAGTCCGCGGGTCATGCACGACGTTGACTGTCTCGCTGCGATCCTAACTCTGCGCCGAGCTCGAACGACCAACCTAATCGAGAATTGCGCCTTCATCTTCGCGAGCTCTTCGCTGCCTGTTATTAGAAACGGGACGGTTTGGTATGAGCAAGATGAAAGAGGCATTGGGATTTCACCAATTGTGCATATCAGAGCGCTCTTGAACTTGGCATGGCTTAAGAAACCCAAATTGTGTGGTGATCTAAAAGAGAACGAACTTCTTGCCGTTTGTGCAGCTGCGCTTAGTCCAAGCCCCGACACTTGGCAGCGTTTTCTGCGACATCTCGAAAATATGGAGAAGACAAATAAGATAACGTCGGATGAGACGGCGCTCGTCTTAGTATCTCGTATGTCTGACAAACTGTTAAAGGAAGCAGAGCTATCAGAGGCAGGCGATGCTGATGCCACAACCCTTGAAGATGTAGTTGATCGGGTTAAGAGTTCCTATACTCATGAGTTTGAATCGCAGCTCGCGGCGGAAAGGTTAAAGACCGTAAGCGAAAGAGCCCGGGCTGATGCGGCCGAGCACGAAGCCGCCGATCGTGAGCAGAGACGTGAAAACGTTATAACTAGACGAGCAAATGCCATAATACACCCAGTTGCATTAGGTATTCAGTGGGCGTTGGTGGCGCTTCTTTTTGTTGCTGGGATCGTTTTCATACTTGATCGAAAGTATCATCTGACCATCGTCGGAGTTATTACTCTCTTATCGGTTGTTGCATTTGTGATTCTGGAGTTACGCGGCCACCTACGAGCCGTCGCGGAATGGCGCAGCGAATTTGAGACAAGGCTTGTGCGCGCCATCTGTGATTGGATGCGTGCTACATAAAAAAGGCGAGCTGTTACCACAAAGTATCCTTGCGTTGAATTGTAGGTCGATCACATGTGGGCGAAGTGCTGAGTTCCACTATCGAATTTCCAAAACAGTTGTACCCCGTTTCTTTCATTTCTGTGACCTCTTTACAGGTGGTTTGATTGATTATTGCGTTGCTCGGAGCTGGGTTTGCCCAAGGACTTGGATTGCCGGGTACGCTTCAAATAACCGAGCATATTAGGTCTCTAGAAAGACATTGGGTTAGAGGCGAAGGCGCGACTGAAGCTCCTGTTGCAAACGTCCTATGGAAAATTGCAAGCGCCTACTATGACACACCGACTTTCGAGACCCTACTACATCTTGTAGAGTCTATGATTTCAGCTCATCAGAGCCGTTTTGGTTTTGGATTGCCTGACAATCAGAAAATCGCCTTCAATGCATTCATGGACGTTTCACCTAAGCTCGTCGATATACTGCGTGAAACAGCCCTGGAATCTTTCGGGCATGAAATGATGGCTCAGGTTGCTGACTTTCTTGATGACGCCATTCGAAAATCGTCGATCGAGAAACAAGACACAATCAGGGATTTCTTGAGCCCGTTCTTGGACGAGAATAGCAGGGTCAAAGTAGCCACCTTGAACTACGACGATGCCATCGAGAGGAGCATTTCCAACTTTTGGGATGGGTTCACGGCCAGTGATCCCGGCGTAGTCGATTTTGATGGCTTCCAGAACGACCACAAACTTGAAATACTGCATCTTCACGGTAGCATTCGCTTTGCGCCCACGCCACTTGCGGGCGCCCCAAGGCCAACGCCTGAATTAATTCGTTACGGCAGTAATGTCTCTGCCAAACCATTTCGTTCAGCGCCACTGACTACTGTAAATGCCTTCACTCAGGCCGGTGAAAGAATTTTCACTGGCCCGATGATTTCAGGGTTGCGCAAAACCGAAAAGTTAGTTATCCAGCCTCTTGGCCTATATCATCATCGGTTCGTCGATGGGCTGCTAAGGACGCCGCGTCTATTATGTATTGGTTACGGGGGCTGGGATACGTATATCAATAGTGCAATCTTTCAGGCTCGCCGCATTCACGGCGATGCATTCCGAGCGGTGTACATATTGAAAACGGACGCTTCGGAGCCCTCACAGGCTTTAGTGCTTCCCGCGAATCATAGCATTACATACTGGCATGAATTTAAGGGATTTGCCCAGCGCCTCGCTGCCGCAGGCAACTGCCTTGAGGAAAGCGGAATGATCTTAATAACAACTGGTTTCCCTACTAGCCGCGACTTAACGGCTCGAATAGCCAGCTTTCTGAAGTGACAGCCGTACTCGATCTTTTGAGAAAAAGTGTGCAGGTTCGGGCGGTTAGATCCTTTGATAACCCCTTGACTTTCCTACCGAGAATTGTAGTGACATTAGGTGAGGAAAGAATACTTTACTGAGTAGAGGATCGTTAGGGTGTCATGGATCTGCGCCATGTTTACCCGTTGCAGTAGCGTGTTTTTATGGGAGCCGCTGCGGGAAACAAACTCGCGACGATTCTTTTCGCAGTTGGTTGTTTATTTGTCGCTCTGGTACTGTGGCCACGGTTTACGAACGTCGCTCGCCGCCGCACTGCGAGCCAATCGTTTTAGGTCGCGCGTGCGTTTGCAAAATCGGGAAACTTACAGTCCTAAACTGACCGCTTGCAAGATCCGCCCCCAGCCCTGTGTGGAAACCGATACGCGCCACAGTTGCAGACATCTCCCCAACGGAAAGCTCCGCGTGCCACCGAGTGGTTCATGGGGCCCCTATGGTGTAAACCCGCGTGAACATTACATCGACATTGTACGTCATCAGGCATGGCCCATGCGTTGCACTGCCAGCCGCCAGCGCACACCCCGATACACTTGCGACGGCGTCCAAAGACCTGGTCATTGTTGTTGCAATCAGCCGGCATTGCCCAGCTTGCTGTTCTTTATTTTTAGGTCGCGCGTTACACGCATTTGGGGCCATTTGAAGCGTCCCCGGCTGCTACGTCAGGGTCGTCATGAAGCAAGGCATCCGAGGGAATCGGATAAACATCGACTCCGGCAGCCTCGGGAGTCGTTTCATAGATGTCGTCTTTCGATTCCCGAGATATGTTGGGAATCGGATTCACGCATGGTTCACAACTCGGTCGGGCGGGTGCCTCAACATAATCTGGTTGTGGGTCGGGACTGTAGAGTGGTGGCGGTATGCTTGGCATCGCGTATTGAAACGGTGAGCCCTTTTTCCCGCTGCCGATCCGTTGGATCTCGTTTGAGGCCATGAGGCTGTACAACACAGCACCTATCAGCTCCCGTCTCGCCTCGATCGCTTCGACCAACTCTGCGTGCTTAATCCAGCGCCCCGCGCTCTCGAGCATCTCAGTGATTTTCTGACAGACCATTCCGCGCTCGACGTCCACAATTGTGCCCTTAGGGACAATCAAAGTAGTTGCGCGATCAAGCTCGATAACGGTTTCCTCTAAATCATTGCCATAGCGCTGCTCCGATCGAATCGACCGTCTGCCGTCCGCATTCTTACGAAGCTGCAGCATGGTATCTACCGCGCCAAAAAAGGCGGTCGAGCCCATGTAGTTGTCACCCTTACCGGCGTGATGAGCTAGGGCAAGGTGCGCTCCGGATCTTCGTGCGAGATGGATGAGCGGTTCAGTGGCGTTAGACACTTTGGCATAGTCATTGGTGTCAGAAAGGTGCAAGAGCCTTTGAAGGGGATCCACCACGATCAATGCTGGTCTACACTCTGCAAGTTTTTCGGCTAGCCACGCGATCGCGTTTTCGGGCGAAGGTCCAATCCAAAACAGCAGGTTGCCCCCATTTCTTACTCCCATTTTGCGAAAGTTATCACGTATGTACGACGGTTTATCTTCCAGAGCTATGTAAACAACGGGCCCTTGCGTTGTCTGACGTCCTAGAAACGACTCGCCGTGTGCCACTGCAAAAGCAAGATTCTGAAGAGTCACAGTTTTGCCAACCTTCGGCTTTGCTACGATAAGCGAAGTGCCGCCAGCGACTAACAAGCCCTCTACAAGGCAGTCGCGATCCTCCAACGGCATACTATCCAACTCGTCGAAGGTTACAAGTCTCGCCTGCGGTCGGGCGGCAACAACGGTGTCGTAAGGTTGGGTGTGAGTTGCACAATCTGCTATGTCGGTTTGAAACTGAGCGAGAAGTTCATCAGCCGTCGCCCCATTTAGCGCTGCACGCGACATCTGTTGCGCGGCTCTATAGATCCGGCGCTTACGCGCTGTCTCGCGAATCGAGATTGCCCACTCTCGGATGCGAGCTTCGTCGACTATTAGGTCAAAGTCGACGCGAATTGACTCCGCACCTACCGCCTCAAGATTGCCGGCATGGCGAAGTGCTTCGGCGATGGAGACTTTGTCAACGCGTTGACCGGCATCGGCAACTGCACCAATAGCTTTAAAGAGCTTCACATTCGCCGGATCGTAAAAATCAGCAGGGCTTATCAATTGACGCGCTGTTTGTAAGAAACACACATTCCCCGGGTAAACAAACGCGGTTACTATAGCCCTCTCGGCCTCGGGTGCGTGGGGGATTCCGACGTCACGCAGTGAGATCATCCTAGCTTTCTCGCTCGCCTCTTCTCGCGCGAATGTCGCTTCGTTGCCTTGGCTGGATGCGGGTGGGTCTGGGCTAGGTTCTCGATCGTTTCGCGCCTCACTAAGATCCGCTGTCCAATCTTTATCGCTGGCAAAGCGCCGCGCTGAATCATGTCGAGGATGCCTTCGTATGAATAAGGCAGCAGCGCGGCTAGGTCACGCGGTGTCATAAACTCTTTCATGACTTACTCCCATTCGTCTTTACAAACGTCTTCTTACCAATATACACGAAGGAATCCCCAAGAAAAAAGCGGTAGTTTTATGTGGGTTCCATGTGGGAGGCATAAATGGGCAGACCCACAAGTGAACGGATGACGGCGCAGCAGACTGCCCGCTTCCGCGATACGTTCAATAGGTTGATGGTACGGGCGAGTAAAGTCCGCACCAACCTATGCAATGTCCCACCGCTCGTGACAACATCAGAACGGTGGTTCGAGGCAGCGCTCTCCCCAAGTCTACGGAGGATGCCAAAGGACGCGGCAATCGAGCTGGTCGCCCGCCTCCTCCTTGCGGGTTCCTGCGCGCCGATTTTGCACGGCGAGATTTGGGCTTTGCTCAAACTTCTATACGCCAAGCAACTAATTCTGATTGCCAAGCGACGAAGTCTCACAGAGAACGCCGCTAAGCGTATCGTCGAAGCTTACGCCGAACACCTGGAAGCTAAACCAGCTTCTTGGCCTTTAAACGCGAAGAAGCGGGCACTAGTCATTAGTGATCTGCAAGCCTTCATGCAGTCGTTTGTGCCACAAGCTTTTATGGCGTCATTCGGTTGGGTTCCACCACCTGATACTCCTAGCAGCACATGGCTTCCACAACTATTTATCGATCCCAACTACTGGACACACGAATTGCTTGGGCAACTTCCGCGCCGCCGCATTGCTTCGTCTATCGCGCAAGAGAAAGGAGCTAGGAACCAATGAGAAAGGCTCGCCGCCGCACTAAAGGTGAGGGCAGTATCCAAGAGATCGGTCCTAATAGATTCAGAATCATGCTTGAGGGCGAGAGTTTCGGAGATCGCCGCGTCCGCCACAGCCGGACGGTTATCGGTACTCTCGACGATGCACGCGCCGAGCTCGACGACCTCAAAACCGCCCGCCGGCGCAATGAACTCGTGCAACGCTCCGATGCTACCCTGGCGATGTACCTCGACGCCTACCTCGACCGCAACCCCAGGCGCGTCGCGCCCAGAACACTCGAAGGTTACCGGCGCCTCGCGCGAGTGCACGTCAAGCCGAACCTCGGGCGCATCCGCCTCCAGGACCTCAAGCGCAAGCACCTCGTAGATCTTTACGAGAGACTGCACGCGACGCTGTCGGGGTCAAGCGTAAGGCAGATCCATGCTTTGATCTCGGTAACTTTAGCCGATGCGGTCAGCCGAGACATTCTCGTTCGCAACGTCGCTGCTACAGTGCAACATAAGCCCCGAAGTGACCGCCGCTCGATACCCGCGGCGATACTTGACGCAGCCAACATGGCGAAGGTCATCGCCGCCGTAAGAAAGACGCCGCTCGAACGAGTCGTCCTCATCGCCGTGTTGACGGGCATGCGTTTGGGCGAATTACTCGCGCTGCGATGGGCGAGCGTTGACCTTGGCAAGAGAGAGATCATCGTTTGCGAATCGGTCTATGAACTCGACGACGGTACCATTGCCACTAAGAAGCCGAAGAGCGGGAAGGCGCGCACCATACGCGTCGATCAGGCGACTGCTAACGCGTTAGACGCGCAGCGGAGGGAACAGGCACGAACCCTCGGTGTCAACCCGCTCGTTTTCCCAGCACCCTGTGACCGTTTCGCCCGGGAACGAGTCTACCCCAAGGGTGGCATATGGTCGCCCGAAGCGGTCGGCGGTCTCTTTCGCCGAGCGATGGCCAAGGCGAAGATCGCCATGCGTTTTCACGATCTCCGCCACGCTCACGCGAGTTTGTTGCTGGCCACGGGTGCCAATCTTAAGGAGATTAGCCAGCGCCTCGGCCACGCGACGGTGGCCTTCACGCTTGACGTCTACGCGCACCTCACGCCACAAACGGAGATCGAAGCCGCCGAACGGGTCGGCGCCGCATTGAAACGGGCGATGGAGGCCTGAAGATTGTCACTCACTTCGCTCCTCAGCGACCAAGAGAGTGTATGAGGTCTCTAGTCCTCACAGAGAGGAATAACTATTTGCGATGCTGATCGCCCACTTTGACGAGAGCTACGGCGAGGGCATTTATGCAGTCGCAGGGTACGTTGCCCCGGTCAAGATCTGGAACGAGTTCACCCGTGAGTGGCAAGATACGCTCACATCTCATCCCAAGATCGCATATTTCCACATGGCCGACGCCGCAGGTCGGCATAATCCCCTCCAAGGCCTTTCTCGGGGGCAAATCGATAGCAAGATCGAAGCGTTCGTGCAAATCGTTGAGCGGTACGCGAGCGGAATGTTTGGCATACTTTGTGTGGTTGAAGAAGCTCCGTTACGCGCAGTATTACCGCCTAGATTATTAGGTCCGCTTTATTCTGACCCGTATGATTTCTGCCTTAAGCGTTGTATCCAGTCCACTCGACAATCCCGTAACGAGCGTCGGCTAAATGACAAGGTACGCTTTATCTTCGATAAAGGACCTTTGAGCGAAGCTGAGCGAGCAGACGTTCACCGGTATGTGAAAGAGATCGAAGCAGACAATCCCGCCTTTTTCGCCGGCGAGATTCTTTTTGAGAATGATACGGATGTAATACCCCTACAAGCATCGGATATGGTGACTTGGCATCTGCGCTTCCACGCTGCGCGGCGCATTGAACCACAACCCGGTTCAATATTGGCGCGCTTAATGAAACCTGGCTTCAACCACGGTTGGTGGAGCGAAAAGGCTATAAGAGAATATTTTGTTCCCCTGCTACAATTTATAGTCAAATCCGGAAAGCCGAAAACGCTTGAGGATCTGCGCCGGATCCGAGCTGAATTTGACAGGCTCCAACACCAAATAATCGACCGCCATGACCATTGATCTCACGGAATTATGCCTTTGACAATCCAAAGGCTAGTTCAAGCGGATCGTGCGAAGCAACGGTGTAAGAGATCTCATCAGCGGGGCTTCCATCAAGGCAACACTCCCACTGGTGGATTATGACGCTACAAGCGTTTGTCGATGATAGTGGTTCGGGCGGCGATACAAAAGTGTTCGCGCTTGCGGGATTTGTTGCCAATGCAGAATTGTGGAAGAAATTCTCAGACGACTGGGACGCGATCTTAGGCAAAGACCCTCCAATTCCGTATTTTAAAATGTACGATGCGGCACGAGAAACGGGTGTGTTCGAGGGTTGGCCCGTTGAGCATATTGACCGAAAAGTGGAAGAGTTTGTATCTACAATTATCGCCTACAATGGACAGGAGTTTTTCTCTGTACACGCGGCGCTTCTTAACCAAGATTACGAAACAACCCTAAGAGGGCGAGTGCCAGAGGAAACTGACGAACCCTATCTGTTCCTTATGTCTGGCATTATGACAACCTGGTACATACACCAACGTGACCACAACCTTAACGAGCCTACTGACTTTATTTTTGACAGCCAAAGTACTCCCGCCAAGAAGATTCGCGATCTTTGGGATTACGCTGTATTGAACGCTCCGGTTTCCAAAGATTTGTTTCAAAATGAACCTATTTTGAGAGACGATAAGGTATTCAAACCACTGCAAGCCGCTGATATAAATGTGTGGAAAACGCGACGAGATAAAGAGGGAAAACACTACGTAAGGCGGTCTCTCAGACCCATTTTAGACCGACTTGATGGTGTTGAGAGAATCGGCGTTATGATAACGCGCGTCGACTTAGCCGATCATCTAGCGGGCGTAGAGTTTCTCCGGGATAACTTCGGACCAAAGCCCGACGCCGCAGACCCTAAGTATGCAGAGTGGAAAGCAAAGGCTGCTCCAGCCTTGGAAGCGTTCTTCAGATCGAGGAAATAGTAATGACGATCGATTTGGAAATGCAAAGACAGTGGCTACCGCCGAATCACGGTGCGAATAGGCACTGAGATAGGCACCGTGAAGAAAATAGGGTCGCTCCGTGCAACCCTTAATTCTTCTGAAACCCCCATGCCTGGGGATTTGGGCAGGGTAGGATTCGAACCTACGTAGCGCGGAGCGCGGCAGATTTACAGTCTGCTGCCATTAACCACTCGGCCACCTGCCCACGATCGTTCAACGCCTTATACTACTTGGATTCTAACGTCACCAGAGGGTTGCCGAGTCTTTCGCGTGACACGCCACGGCAACACTTTGGCAACACTTCGTCAAAAATCACCGAGTACTCGGGCGGATTCGTTCCGCTGTGTGGATGGTCCTAGCCTTCGGTGCACGAGACATAGCAGTGATGTTTCAAGCACCTTTCTTGTTCAACGCGGTGCGCAATGCACCGTCCATAGCGCTCGCTGCTTCCGCTTGCATTGAGGGTAGTGAATGCCCATATTGTTTAAGAGTGAATGCCGGCGACTGGTGGCCCAAGGCTTGGGAGATAATCAGCGGATTCGCCCCATTGGATAAGCCGAGCGTCGCGAATGTATGCCGGAGCACGTGCAGCCCTGCGTCTGGCAGCCCTGCCTTCTTCAACGCATCAAGCGACGTCAAACGCTGTAAAAGGCTATATGGATGGTAACCAACAGCCTGTCGATGGTTCAATCAGGCTTGGTTGGGATTATTGTTCTTGTTACCACACCAAAACTGAAATAGAAAAAGCCGCAGAGTCAAAGCGCTATTTTGATCTCGACCGCGAGGGGGCGTTAGGGTGCGGGGCACGTCGCCTAGCATAATGTGCGGCATACTCAGCCTGAGAATTCGGCTTGGTGCGCAAGGCGGCGTGCGTGGCGGGCAAATCTCCCAAGGGTAAGGAGCGGCCGATTTGATTCGACCGCTCCGAGAGTCAGAGGTAACGCCTAGATCCTAGGGATGGAATCGTCGAGGTTGTTTGGGCGCACTAGCGCGCAATTTTGGCAGTTCCACCATGGGCAAGCGGGCCTCACGAGAGCCGAACGGCTTTGCAACGATCCGATAGCTGAACATTAGGGTCGACCGTCCTCCGCGGCTTTCACGCACAGTAAAGCCGCCCATTGATTTCTGTGTCACATACAGCGTGTTAGCGTCACCCTCCGGGGTAATGAACACCAAATAGTTCGCCATTTGATCGACAACATTCGCGAACTTGGGATCGAGGCGCACAGAGGTTTGGCCGTTGACGAGCTGAGCTTCGCCGAAGTCCTCGATGGTCGGCTGGCTCACCGTGGGTGCATATGTCGTCACGGCTCGCCCCGCCGACGCAGTAGTTGCCACTGTACATCCGGCTACGCAGGTCGCGTTTTTTTGGTACGAGCCCGAGCCGAAGATTGCGAAACTGGCATTAGTGCGGATTTCGCTATTTGAAACCATGTAGCCGGTAGGGCCGACTCTAAAAAACAGAATTGACCTCGTCACACGGACTTGCCGTGCCGGTTGGGCAAGCGTCGATGAGATCGCCCAGACCGTTTACGACAACGCTTAGTGCGGGGAGAAAGTTGCCTCCAATGTTTGCTCCGCCGATTGCGTTGACGCCTACACCCGCAGACGAAAATCCTTCGACGCCGACACCCTTGGTGGAGATCCCCTCAACCCCTCTATTAAGTCTGCCGCCATCGGTGGAATTGTCACCACCCAAAACCCCATACCGGCCAAACGCGGTCAAGCTCGGGCTACTCGTGACGCCGTCAACGCCATCATTCCTGGAAGATCTTCCAAAAACGCCCACTTGGAGAACTGAGTTCGCAATAAGGCCGAAGCCGTTTGTCGACTGAGCGGTGATACCTGTGCCGCTTGTAGATGTACCCAATACGCCGGTGCCCCGAGTGGAGACTCCCATGATGCCGCTATCAAATGTTCCTGACGCACTTTGATCGACGCCAAGAACACCCGCTTTGCCACTTGACGGTGATGTGCTGTTAAGCTGGGTAACTCCGGCAAGACCAGAACCCTTTTTGCCAAAACCTTCGATTCCAAAGCCAGTTCCCTGATTGACGTATTCGATACACGGCAACGAGCTGGTACAAGTCGGATCTATAGGAGCTATTTCACGTGAAGTCGAGGCCTCTGTCATCGCACCGCTGTGGGTGACGGTCGCTGACAAAACAGCCCCAACAGCTGCGGCCGCAACCGCAATCAACGTAGTATGAATCGCGCCTCGTCCGAGACTGGGGATCTGCAATTTAAACATGTCATTCACTTTCCAACGAATGAGATGCCCGCACCCTTGAATGAGCACGATGCTGCTCGGAGCTTACGTGAGCGGCTGCCCGCTCCTCGCGAACAAGCGCTCGATAGGACTGATTAATCAAGGCAAGCACTTCAGGCTTGCTTTGCCGTTAGCCAGGATTACCTAGGATAGACCAATTTTCAAATCGACGAACCCGGCGTTAACCGAAAAAATTCCACAAAATTTGATTTTGTTGGCGCTTGAGGGTCAAGTCAGGAAAATGAAAGCCTTGAGGGCCGGGGCGTGCAAATGACTCATGATTAAACACACACTTTGACACACACTCTCTCAGGCAGCCTCTGATATTTGCTGCGACTCGTTGACACTCCGACGTCGTCAGATGCTGATTAAGTAATACACCCCGCCACTTATTGTAACGGGGTGCTAGTGTGTTTCGAGTCTTTACAGTCTGCTGCCATTAACCACTCGACCACTCGGCCACCTGCCCACGATCGTTGGACCCGCGTACTTAGAAAAAAGCGAAAGTCGCCTACTGACCAGGAGCTTTGTACGGTATTGTAATCTTAGCCGCCTCATCGACTTCTTCCGCCGTGAGCAGGGGAGTCGTGTGGCAGCGCTCGATTGCGCCTGACGCCATGACCGACATCGAAACAGCAGCCACTGCTGGGTTGCTCGGTGCTTCGAAAATCAAATAGAAATCGTCAGGGCCTAAGGCCCAGTAGAAGGCTTCCAGTTTTCCGCCCCCCGCTTCGATGGCTGAAGCGACCGCTTTTCGTCTCGCGGTTCCACCTCCGCCCGAAATGACGCCCTTGTTGCCTTGCGCGCTGTAAGAGCCTCGTAACAAGAATTTGGGCATGGTTCCTCTCCTTTGTGTTGCGGCAAGGCCTTTGCGCCGACCGCCAGTGCAGAACCTTCCTCGTCCTGGCGTGTTTGCAGCACGTTGTTAGAGTCGCCGCCGAAATTATGCCGGCTGGATCTGCGCTTCTGCCAGCTGCGCCTCTAATGACTCAGTTTTGCGTCGGAACGACTGTACTTCGCGCTTCATCGCTTCGGCTTCGAGATGATCGTACGCCGCGGCAGCGCCAGCTGCTAGCCCGGCAATGGCTTTGACCTCGTCTGGGTCTAGTGGTTCGCCGTGAATATGGGCGCCGTAGAAAACGACTGCTGCAAGTTCCCTCCTGACGATGATGGGCAGCGCCAGAACCGGATGGGCAGGACCCGATGGCACGTCCTTCTCCCTCCAAGGATGCTCATAAAGCGACAGCGGCCCTTGCTCCGTTTGGATGAGCGCCAACAGTCGATCGTCGTTCTCATCCAATCGTTTGAGATCGTCGGTCTGCCAGCCAATCGAATCCTCACGCAGATACGTTCCATCCTTTCCGCGCCGAAAGAGCGCCGCAGAAGCGAGTGATAACGAACGTACAGGCTCCGACACCAGCGCTTCAGCGACCGCCTTTGTCGTCGTGACAGACGGCAACGCCGCCGCATTTCTTGCGAGCTGGACTTCCGCTTGATGTCGCTGGCGGAAAAATATCGCATCGATGAATGAATCGACGCGCTTGTGCAGGCCATTGAACCAAAAACCACCGGCAACGGCTACGCCCATCTCGGCGACAGCACCGAGTCGGGCGAGCTTGAGCTTGTCCATGAAGATCCAGTCAACGAGGGCAAATGCGCCGACGAGCAAGCTGGTCAGCACTCCGTAGACGAGGGTGCGGCTCACGACAAAGCTCACATCGATGACGCGATGTTTGATAACCGCATAGGCAACGGTGAGCGGCACGATGACCGTGGATAGCTGCAAGATGTGGAACACCAATATCGGAGTGCTGGGCGCGTAAAGGGTGAGGAACTGATAAACGAACTGAAAGACCAAGTTGAGGCCAAACCCGACAACAACCCAGCGTATTCGTTGCCTATCAGCGCCGCGAGCGCGCACATACGTATCTAAGAATAGATACAGCACGGCGAGCGACCACAGCACTTGTATTCCGATATAGACGCGACTGAACAGCTCACCCGGCGGGCCGCCAACCCAACCCCACTGGTAAAACCAAACGAGCCCGAAGATCACGAGAGCGGCGAGGAGCCACGGCATTGTTCGAAGAGCCGAAAATCGCCATCCCTTGACATTCTCGTTGAGAAAACACAGCGCAAAGACAAGTAAGCCGATTGTCCCTGCGGCGATGAGGCACCATTGAACAGCGTACGCCACATAGGGCCAAGGGAACGGATACAATAGCGCCATGGAGTAGAACGTAAAGGGAGCGTTGGCCAAACAATAGACGAAGAATCCCCAGGTCATCAGACTTGGTCGAAGCAAAACGAGCGCCGCGCCCAAAAAAATATACAGCAGGGCAACGCCCAGGACCGCGATCCGGTAGACCGTGTAATAGGGCTGCGCCTCTGTTACTTGAGGTATCGCGGTGAGCGTGAGTATCCGTCGAGCGCCTCTATGTGTGACCCCAAAAGTGGCACTCTGACCCGCCGTCAGTGTGCCTGCCTGTACGGCAAAGTACTTGGACTGCAGCGGCGTCGATCGTAGGTCGATGATGTCACCCACCTGCATCCCAGCTTTCGCAGCCGGTGAGCCATCAAGGACGAATATCACCTCTTCATCGCCATTTGCTTGGAATCCAAACACACCGATAGGGGTCCATATCCGCCGGAAGTCCATTCCGCCCGCCACGAGGACGAGCAGCGACAATGCGACGACAACGAACGTTCGTATTGCGTCTCTGTTCGATGAACTATGTGTAGCCATGTGCGATCCCACGTTTGCCTAAACAGCAAGAGCGCTAAGTCGAAGATAGGCCTGCGCTGCCCCTAGCGTTTGACGCGAAACATAGGTTTTCTTACCGCTTAAATAATAAGGCCGCCCTTATTTGGCGCAAGACTCAGTATTGGCCCAGCGTGCCGTCTATCTTAGCTCGCTGTACCGCACGGGCGAAGAGCCACAGCGAGATCGGCATCAGCACCGCGGACGCGATGAGTAACCACAGTGCGTCGGGTGCAAGCTGGGCCAGGCTAGCGCCGTGCATTGCGCCGCGAAAACCGTTTAGCGAGTGTGTGATCGGCAGCGTCCAGGAGACATATTGCAAATAGACCGGCAAGACGCTGATCGGGAACAGTCCCCCGCCCAAGAGATTGGCCGCGCCCGTCATCACGAAACCAGTGGGCCCGGCTTGTTTGAACGTCATGATGCTGGCAGCGGCCATGACGCCGATAGGCGTTGTGCACGCGATAGTGAGCAGCGTGAACGCGAGCGCACTCGCGAAGTTGACGTGCGATAGGTTCGCGCCTAGCAGCATCCCAAAAGCCAAGGTCACGACTGCCTGCAAGAGCGTCAACGTGAACGCCCATAGGCCGGTCGACAAAACTATGGTGGGCAAGCTGGTCGGCGTGGCGATGAGCACTTCAAGCGTGCCCGTCATTTGGTCGTTGCGAATAGCGTTTTGAAAGCACTGGATCGCCGTCGCCTGGAACCGCAAGAAGGCGAGATTGATCACCATGTAGTCGAAATAGGTGGCGATCTGACCGCCAAAGCCATATTGCGCTGACGGCGCTATAAGTTTTGAAATGAAGTAAAAACCCAAGACCGTGGTGATTATGGAAATCCAACGTATCCAAAACGTGATGTCGTAGGAAAAATCCAGCATGGCGTCGCGCCAGAACATGGCTGACGCTTTGTGCAGCGTGCTGCGCCAGCCGGGCAACACCCGTTGCCCTCCCAGCGAGCTAACGATCGTTGCCATCTTGTGTCAATCCGCTAAAGACATCCAAGGGCGCGGGATCCTCCGAGCGAAAACTCCGGATCTGCACGCCGTTCGAGGTGAGAATACGCAACATCCGGTCAACCGCGAGGCCGGACGGTTCTAATTCCACTTTGAGCGAAACGCCGTCGATCGTCTGCAGCGAGCTCAAGGTGCGCAAGCCGAGCATCGCTTCGATGCTCTTGAGCATAGAGGCGTCGACGCTATCCAGGGTGATGTGATAGCGCAGGAAACGCGCAAACTGCGCATCCAGAACCTTCGGCGCGTCCTGGGCGATGATTCTTCCGTCACGCAGGATCGCGACCGTGTCGCAGATGCTCCACGCTTCTTCGAGTGAGTTGGTCGCCACCACCGCAGTTTTTCCACACTGTGTCACGAGAACGTCACGGATCAAATAACGTATTTGTTGGGCATGCACCGGGTCCACCGCCCGCGTCGGCTCATCGAAAAAGATTATATCCGGATCACCCAGCAGAGCGCGCGCGACGGATAGCCGTTGCCGCATGCCTGATGAGAACGTGTCAAAACGGCGATCGCGCAACTCGGACAAGTCTACCAACGCGAGGACGTCTTGCACGCGCTGCTCGAGCAGCTCACCTTGCAAGCCCACCAGCGCGCCGAAAAAGCGCAAATTCTGTCGCGCTGTAAGACGGAAGTAAAAACTGCGCTCTTCGCTCACGCACAGACCAATGCGGCGTTTCACCGCCATGGGATCTTTTTGCGCATCCAGGCCCGCCACGCTAATGGTGCCGCGATCAGGAATGGACAGCGTAGCCAGGATCTTGAGCAGCGTCGTCTTGCCCGCGCCATTGCCACCCAAGAGCCCGAAAAGTTCGCCCTGCCGAATGTTCAGGCTGATGTCATAGAGGACCTGACGGCGTGGCACAGCTCCGCGGTAGCGCAGCCAGGTTCCGGCGCTGAGCGATATCGGGAACGACTTCTCGAGGTGTTCGAGAGCGATGAACGCGGTGGACATGGATTAGTTCAAAACATCCTTAGGGTTTGCTCGTCTTTTAGGATTGCTCGACGTTTTGCGGAGAGCCTTGGTAGGAAGGTCATATAACGGACGGCCCGTTTAGACATCTTGCGAGCAGCGATCTAATACATCGCCATATGCGTTTGGTTTTTTGGCCTTTCCCTGGAGGACCGGCGTCTCTGCGGCCCCGCGACTTGGAGCCTATCCTAACGTAAACCGAAATCCGAATGCTTCCGTTTATGCCTGCGCTGATCGGTGGCCAAGGGGTTCAAGAGCGTGGTGTGCTCGGTATTCACAGCCTGAACGCACAATCCGTTCTGGCCCGCAATACGACGCGACTAAGATTATTCGCGCTGCTCACCAGTCTCGCGTTGCTTATGTCATTCATCGTTGCCAGTGCGCTCGTGCCGTCCGGCAGTTTCGTCGTGAGCGGATCTGCCGAGAACATGACCCTTTCGGTCGCTGCTTTTGCATACGCGATCTGCGCCTATTTGCTGTTCAGCCGTCTGGTGCTTAGCCGCTCGCCGGGACTGTGCGTCTTGGCCACGAGCTTTTTGCTCGTTGCGACGCTCATGCTGGCGCAAGCCTTCAGCACCAAAGTGGTGATGAGTGATTGGCTTCAAGTCTGCTGGCTGTCTGCGCTTTCCCTGGGCCTGATCATCTTTGCGATGGTCGAGCACGAGTGGGATATGGTGCAGCAGCGTGCTGCTCTTCATGGCTATTATTCAGAGGACAGATTGCGCTTTGTGCGCCTGCCTCTTGATCGAGCCGCTCGCTGGATAGGCGCCGGCTTGTTGACCGCTGCGCTCGTCGGAGGCGCGGCGATGCTGGACGCAACGGAGGCGAGCTGTTGTTCAGGCTTGATAACCTCAAGCGGCGCAAAAGCACTCGCCGCGGGTGCGTTGCTTTTTGTCGCCGTCGGATTCCTTATAGTGCTTGCCTGGCGCAAAGCGCGAAGCGCTCCTTCGGCTTATAGGATTGGCGCTACAATCGGCGGCGTGACCGTCTTATTTCTTGTGCTGCCCGCTTTCGGAACCCGCCTGCTCGCCGGGGCTAGCCTTGTTGTGTGGCCCGGAATGTGGCTCCATGTAGCAACGATCGCGGCCGCGTTTGCCGCGTTGCTCATGCTCGTCGCCTTGCGCGGACAACGAACCGTGTTCCGAACTTGGCTTCTACTCGCTGCAATCGCAAACTTGATGACTGCGGTGGCAGCCATCGGATCGACGCTTGTGCCGCTCGGGCGGGGGCTTGTCGACCTTTACGCCTTGCTCGCCGCGCTTACGCCACTGGTGCTGTTGCTCTACGATGCCAAAATGGCGCAATATGCAGTGGACCAGGAATGCACAACCGTGCGGGCGGTTACGCCCTTCGATGAGCTTTCCGGAGTGGCTTCGCGTCTGGGCCTGTTAGCGGAAATCCGACGGCATATCGCATTGGCACACGCGCATAACGAACGTTTCCTCGCCGTTACGGTTGATATCCAAGGTGTGAAGGTCGCGAACATCGCCGCCGGATCGCATGTCGGAAACGCTCTCATAGCGTTCACGGCCTGTGTGCTCGACAACGCCTTCTGGCCGGATGGGTTTGTCGGCCGTATCAAGGGTGACGAGTTCGTTGTGCTGCTGCCGCTCAACATGATGGTGGATCCCGCATCCATAACGAGCACGCTCGAAGAGCATATCCAACAGGAATCTTGGCGTCTTGGCACCAGCAGCTATGGGCTCTACGTGGACGTCGTCAATTATGATCCCCAACGGAGGCTCAGTGCCGAGCAATTCCTCGCTACGTGTGAGGGTCGAGCGACGATTCAGAAGAAATTTTCGACCCTGGTTAAGGCACCGCCGACGATCGTCGCTCACTCGCGGGCAGATTGAGCGGATCCCAACCTCCGACAATGGAGTCCGTCGCGGAGTCTGGTTTCGGAGCTTCATTGGAAAAACGTATGACTTTCGCGGGGCAGCCGACTGCTAACGCATAGGGCGGGATGTCCTTCGTAACCACCGAGCCGCCGCCGATCATGGCATGATGCCCAATCCGTACCCCTGGTACAATGAGCGCACCGGAACAGATCAGCGCATGATCTTCGATTACGACAGGGGCGAACTCAAAACTCAGCGGTTGCCAGGCATCGGTCTGGTTGGGAAGAACCTGGCGGGCTTCGTGAGCCGTGATGCTCACGTGCGCCCCAATATGGACGTTGGTGCCGATAGTAATACCGCCGGCGCCCCAAAGCACCGAGTACGGGCCTATCTCAGAATTATCGCCGACTTTGATGAATCCGGCATGTTGATTCCAGCTGCCACCGGCACAATTAAGGTAAGCGCGGTGATCGATGAAGACGCCTTTCCCGGGAAAAAACTTGCTTGCGCCAAGCAGCAGCACATCGTCACCAAAGATCACTCCGGGAAAGCGATCAAACAATTCTTGTTGACGGATGGTTCTGTTAATGAGGAGCGTCAGTCCACGACTTAGCTGACGTAGAGTCTTGATTAATTGCACAGAATTCTAGTTAGCCGCAAAACCTGCAACTACTGTCGACCTTCGAAGCATTCGTCCAAGTTAATACGGCAAATCTTGTGTGACTAAGTACCTAGTGTCGACGTGACAAGGCTGCCTAAGCGAAGTCGAGGCCGCGTAAACGCGAACCTCGACTTCTACTTCGCTGAATACAGTGACCCGATTTCGATTAACGGAGTACCGTGACTGACGGCTGACCGATCGGGTTTTTCGATGTCTGCGGATCCCAAAGCATCCATATTTTGCCATACGTCTCGAGAAGGCCGGCCATGACCTTGGCCTGCTGATCTTTCGGAACGTCCGGCAATGTGGCGTGAACTTTCTTTATCTCTACCCGATGATAGTGCCACAGCTTCTGTTCTTCCGGCGAAAATGTTCGCCAGACTGCGGTCGGTACGATCGTCTCCACACCCACGAGCCGGGCGTTGGGACGATCTGAATCGTACAATTGGCATTCGCTCAGCGTTGCAGAGAGATTCTTGCACCAGTGGTGTGCGATTTCGCCGGGATGCGCGTCGCCGAAATGTTGCTCAGCATCGATGTGAAGCGCGTAGCCTGCAGCGGGTCCCGCCGTCCGAGCACTACCCATCGCGGCAGCATTGACCGAGCTCGCTGAATGCACTACGAGAAAGCCCGCCACAGCAATCAATCCTGCAACGATAAAACACGCCATTCCAAAACGCATGTGCCGAAGTTCCTTTCTTTCGCTTACACGAACGTACATTAGAAGCCCAATCGAAACGCCTCTGGGCCAGTGGAGGGTCATTACGTCAATCCGATATGCCTATCCTCGGCCCGTTGACTCAGGAAACCCGCGCCAATTGGCTAAAGACTTCTGTCATTCATTCGCCCAGCGACCGGGCTCCATTCAAGGGAGGATAAAGGCGTATGTCATTGTTCGATGCTATTGCGCCCGCCGCATCATTGATAATCGCGGTCGCGACCGTCGTGTTCACGACGCTCATGCTTTCGCGCCAGGTGCGACAGATGGAACACGAGCGCAACGCGCTTGCGATCATCGAGGCGATCGACCGCCTCTCCTCACCTCACATGGTGCAAACCTTCGCGCAACTGCGCGATGTGTCAAAACGCTATCCCACCGATGTAGATATCCGAGATCGTTTCCCGCGGTCCGAGGACGATCAAGCCCTGGCTCAGGTCGGGCAATACGTTGAAACCATCGCCTGTCTCGCACGCCGGCAAGTCCTGGATCCAACCCTGATCGTCGATGCGGTGGGGTTGATGCTGCGCAGCCGCTGGGCTCTGATCCGTGACTTCGTCTACCATTTGCGCCGTTACAACAGGAATGACTACATGTTCGAAAACTTCGAGTGGCTGGCGCGCTACAGCGCTTGGTGGAAGGACGTTCCGAGGCCGGCACGAGCGCAAAATTATTCGGACGATCAATTCGCCCCGACCATAGATCAAACGTTCACGCCAACCGCTTAACGATTATGGGTTGGCTGATGCCTTCGCTATTGCCGCGTCCATCATTTCTTTCTGCGCTTTCGGGTCCGACCAGCGCGCTTGCGCTTCCGGTGAAAGCTTGTCGATGGGGTCGAAGTACAAGAACCACTGATCCGGCTTCACGCTGGGCGCACTATAGACCGCAATACCGTTGCTGCGATCGTAGTAATCGAAGCTATGCACATCGCGCTTGCCGCCGCCGCCGGGTGCGTCGCACACGAACGTCGGGGTGTTGAAACCGGCGGTGGAGCCGCGCACGAATTTCTCAATATCGATGGCCGTTTGCACCGTCGTCCGTAAGTCTTCTACGCCCTTGACCATATCATGCATGTACACGTAGTAGGGATGCACGTTGAGGTAGCCGAGGCGGCGCACCAACAGTTGCATCGTATGCTTGTCGTCGTTGACGCCCCGGATGAGCACGCTCTGGTTGCGTACCATGACACCGCGCTCAAATAATAGCTGCATCGCCTTTTCCGTGATCCACGAGATCTCGTTGGGATGATTGAAATGCGTGTGCAACATGACGTCTTTGCCCAACGTGCGCCCGCGCTCCACGATGGAGACAAGCGCATCGGTCCAGGCAACGTCCGTCATGAGCTTCATAGGCATGACTGCCGGCCCTTTGGACGCAAACCGGATGCGCCGGACATTGGGCATATCCAAGAGCGCGTCGCCGATCTTCTTAAGACTCTTAGCAGGCAACTGATAGGCATCGCCTCCGGACACGACGATGTCTTGCAATTCCGGGCGCGAGGCGATGTACTCAAAGGCGCGCTGCCAACGCTTGGGATCCGTCGCAAGCTCCGCTTTTTCGACGACTTCGGTATCGCCGCCGATGGCGTACGAGCGCGTGCAGTACCGGCAATAAACCGGGCAGACATTCGTCGGCAAAAAGAGCGCCTTATCGATGTAGCGGTGCACCAACCCCGGCACCGGCGCGTCGTCTTGCTCGTGCAGAGAGTCGAGCGACAGCTTGGGATGATCGGGCACAAGACGCGAGGCCAACGGGATGAATTGCGTGCGGATCGGATCTGTGTAAGGACTGTTCCAATCGATGGACGCGATCATATACGGCGAGACGCGCACGTTCATCGGGGCACGGTGGAACCCGGCGCGCACATCTTCGATGAATGAAGCAGGCGCGTGATCCTGGATCGCCGCCAGCAGTTCATCCGGCGTCTTCACGGAGTGTTGATATTGCCACAAGTGGTTGAGGAACGTCGCTTCGTCAACATCTTTATATGCGGGTATCTCGCGCCAGAACTCGCCCTGGCGGAAGTTCATGTGCTCGAGCGCGTCAGGTCCGGCGGACGGTTTGACGTGCCCCAACGGCGTTGTGCTCCCGTTCAAAATCTCGGCAGGGTTGACCGTCGTTTGTGCCATTAGCGTACGCTCCGTAACCGGCGCGCTGCACGCACGCCGTCTTCTTTTAAAATGATGCCGCCGCGTTCGAACGGCGAGGAAAGCACTATCATGGTTTTTGTTCTGAGAATTCCCGCGACTTTTTTGAGTCGCGACAGAAATGCGTCGAGGTCCGCCGTTGATTGCGTCATCACTTTGAGGACGAAGCTCTCTTCGCCGGCAACACTATGCACTTCCGACACTTCCGGCAGCGCACTGACCGCTTCGGTAAACTCTTCGTAGTCTGTATCAGCCGACGTATAGCAGCTGACGAATGCCGTCAGCTCCAGTCCCAAAAGCCGGCTGTCCAGCCGGGCGGTGTAGCCGCGCACGAAGCCTCGTGCTTCGAGCCGCTTCACGCGCTCGTGCACCGAAGCAGCCTTAAGCCCGACCACCTCACCCAATTCCGCAAAAGTCGAGCGGCCGTTGCGCTGCAACGCCTCGAGTAGCTGTAAGTCCAGTTGATCGAGCCCGGGTCCGTTAAGCATGAGCCCCCATAATTCGCGCTTTGTTAGGTTATTTAATAATACTACAGGCGGTTTGTTAGCGCAAGACCCTTTCTCAGTAGCATATTGTACGGAAAGTCGCCTAATTGAACCACCGGGGCGCCTGCTGCATACAGCCTATGTACGCTTTCCCAAATCTACGAGGAGCCCAATCCATGTTTCGCTTTTCATCTCTCGTCATCGCCGTGGTGGCGGCGAGTCTCGTCATTCTCGGCGCATCAGTCGCCTATCGGGCAAGCGCCGCGACTGCGGGCCAAGGCTCGCAATCACAATTGGCGGTGAACATCGCCGACGACGCTTTCAAACCGCCGAGCCTTGTCGTTCAGGCCGGCACAAGGGTCACGTGGACGAACGCGGATGACGACCCGCACACCGTCACAACAGACAAATCGCTGTTCGATTCACGCGGCCTAGCCCGGGGCGATTCGTTCAGCTACGTCTTTCGTAAGCCCGGCACGTACGCATATTACTGCAAAGTTCATCCATTTATGAAGGGAGTCGTCATTGTGAAGGGAGCGCATTCATGAACGTCAACCGCGGCAAATTCCTGGAATGCATGGCATGGTGCGGCACGGCAGTTGTCTACAGCCTCACTGCTGGAGGACTCGCCGGACGTGCCCTTGGCTACGAACTTCCTACAACGGCGCGCGCAAGCTCGTTCGTACAGATCAGTGACACGCATGTCGGCTTCCATGGGGATGCAAATGCCGACGTGCTGCACACCTTTCAGCAGGCAATCGACAAGATCAACGCGTTGCCGGTTCGGCCGGATTTCGTCATGCACACAGGCGACCTCAGCCACCTCTCAAAGCCCGAGCAGTTCGATACCGTGAAGCAAATGTTCGGAACCATAAAAGCAGGCGCTGTTTACGCGGTGCCTGGCGAACACGACGTGATCGACGATCGTGGCACCCGATATTTCTCCATGTTCGGGCGCGGCGGCATAAAGCCGTGGTATAGTTTTGATGCCGCGGGCGTGCACGCTTTAGCGCTGACCAACGTGCTCGACCTCAAAGTGGGCGGCTTCCTCGGGCGCGACCAACTCGAATGGGCACGCGCCGATCTGGCCAAGCAAAAAGCCAGCACTCCCATCGCGGTCTTCGCGCACATTCCGCTCTATGCGGCATATCCGGAGTGGGGCTGGACCACCAACGACTACTTGGAGCTCATCACTCATCTGCGGCGCTTCGATTCGGTCACGGTTCTCAATGGCCACATTCATCAAGTTTTGTCCAAGGTGGACGGAAACATCACTTTCTACACCGCCGACTCGACCGCGTTTCCGCAGCCGAAACCGGGGTCCGAGCCTAGGCCCCATCCTTTGAAAGTGCCGGCTGGGGTACTCGGCCAATACCTAGGCATTCGCACGGTGAACATACAGCCCGTTTCCCATTCAATCGCAGTCGCCGATCTTACGCTCTCTTCGTAAGCGGAGTATCCAGGTGGGATCACCCGAAACCGCAGACATCGTACGGCGGTTACAAGCCGATGATCCCGCCGCGCTCGAAGAAGCATACCGGCTCTTCGGGCAGCGCTGCAACGCGATTGCTCACAGCGTGCTGCATGACGATCACCAGGCGGCGGATGCGGTGCAAGACGCTTTCTTGAGTTTGTGGCAGCACCGGCATGGTTTGATCGTGCGCAGCGCCGGCTTGTCTCCTTGGCTCTTCGTGGTCACTCGCAATGCGGCGCTCGGGATCCTACGTAAGCAGACCACGCGTGAGAACCGCGAGCAGCTCACCGGCGTGATGGAAGCATCTTCTGAAATGGATCCCGCGCTCGCGATTGTCGGCCAAGCGCAAGCCAGCGAGCTGCGCGACGCACTGGCACGGCTTCCGGAAGAACAGCAAAACGTGCTTGAACTAGCGTACTTCCGATTTCTGACGCTGGCGCAAATCGCCGTACGAACGAACACGCCGCTGGGGACGGTGAAGCGCCGGGCCCAACGCGGTTTACAGCAACTTCATTCGCTCATGGGAAAGCAGTCGCTATGATGACACATCCATACGAGGATATCGAAGCGTATGCGCTCGGAAGTTTGGACCAGCAGCAAGCGCAGCGGGTGCTCGAGCACGCCGACGGATGTCCAACTTGCGCTGTCCTCATGGCCGATGCCATGGCGGCAGTTCACAGTATGATGGGCTCGCAGCCGGAGCGGCCGCTGCCGGCGGCCGGGATGATGCAGCGCATGCTTAGACCCCAGTTGTTTCATTCGACGGCAAGCGCGTATTCGCGAGCTCCGGGAATCCCATTGCTTTCTTGGTCAGTGGCAGCGGCGTCCTTAGCCGCTTGCTTTGCCTTATTGTTCTCTAACGCACAGCTTCGCTCGAACGCGCAACAGGTGCCCATCGCCTTGCTCGTGCACAGCCATTTCACGCATCACGAGTTGCGTGGCGGCACCGGGAATGCAAAAGTGATTCAAGCTACCGATGGTCGGTGGCTGTATGTCGTCGCCGACGGATTGATGCCGCGCACATTTTACACATTGTCCGAGAGCGCGGGTGGCAGATCTCGTGTTGTAGGCAATTTTTTGTCAACCAATTCGGGGACTGCGACGGCGTACTGGGAGCAATCTCCGGCAAGAATCGACGGGTTGGTAATTGCACCCGTGCAAAACACCGGCAAAAACGGGACGTTACGATGGCCTTAGGTGGTAGGGACTGCGGGCCTACGCCAAATAACAGTTCTTCGATTGGCGCGGGTCGTAGTAACCTGTGCGGGTGCGAAAACTATTTACACTATGGAGTCGTTAAGCAAGAAGCTGATGATATCACCAAAAAAGCCACGGACAATTTTTGCCTACCTCATCGTGCCGGCCATCTTAGGATTGGCGGCATGTAGCGGATCTTCGGGCGCAATTAACCCGATGCCGTCACCGCTTCCCTCTGTGCAACCGTCGCCCTCGCCGTCACCCTCACCCACGCCCGCCACTCCAACGCCGCCGCCCGCGCCGACACCCACGCCGATCGTGCTGTCACTTGGTCAGGTGGTGGGAGCGAGAACCTTTCCGGTGGGCGACACCGCCCAAGGCGGTAACGGACAGACGGTTGACGGCATAAGCTGCGGATCGATGCTGCAGACCTTCCATATCCACAGCCATGTGTCGATCTGGCACAACGGTCAGCAAATCGCTTTCCCAATCGCGCTCGGTATCCCGGGAGCCATTCTGACCAACAACGGTACTCAAACGAATGCCGGCACGTGCTTTTACAATCTGCACACGCACGACATGTCCGGCATCGTTCACAACGAGGGGCCGGCGCAGACGAACTTCACGTTGGGTCAAGTCTTCGACATCTGGGGCGAACCATTGAGCATCGGCAACGTCGCCGGTTTCATGGGGCCGACGCTCGTGTACGTCGATACGAATAGCTCAACGCCTTCAGCCACCATTTACACAGGTGATCCGCGAGCGATCGTACTCACGAATCACCAGCAGATCACGCTTGAGGTCGGCGGCCCATTCGTCTATCCGCTCTTCTATAACTGGCCCTATTAGAGTAAAAAGGCTGAGTGAGGCGGGCGCCTCACTCACCGTACCATTGATGCAGCCACTGCCGCATCTCTAGTATTTCCTTTTGCTGGGCGCTGATAATGCCGCGCGCCAGTGCCTGCAGCTGGGGATGCTTGCCGTGGGCCAGCTGAGCACGAGCCATGTCGATGGCCGCTTGATGGTGGGCAATCATCAGCAGCATGAAATCGCGGTCTTGCTCACCGGTCAGTGTGACACGGCCGCTCGTCTCCATCATCTGCGTCATCGCTTGATTCATCGTTTTGTCGCCTGCGGACTTGGCGGCGGGCATGCCCATGCTCGCGCAACCAGGCGTGGTGCGTTTTGCTCCCATGCTCATGGGTGGCTCAGCGGCCCTTGATTGCGAGGGTATGCCCGCCACCGCCAGCGCGATCAGGATAAAAAGCAAACCGAATAATCGCATTTTGATCTCCTGTATAGATTTGAGCGCTGCCAAATGCGCTCAAGTGAACCAGCCATCCTGCAGCGATAGGCACGCTGACGCGCGCGCAGAACACAACACCAATGAATAAGCTCTTCACGCCTTTCGCTGCCGCTGTCGTGGCGGCTCTGTGCTTGACCGCCGCGTCGACACCCAGCTCCGGCATTAGGATAACGGTCACCTTAGGCCCTACCTGTCCGGTCGAACGAGCCGGAATGGTTTGCGAACGGCCGTATGCCGCTGCGATCGCGATCTCGACCGAGTCCGGCACGCGATTGAAAACCGTGCGCACAAGCAGCAACGGCCATATGTGCCTAACGCTACAACCCGGAACCTACGTGCTCACGCCTCTAGCTCGAAATCCGGCATCGCCGTACCCACACGCAAGGCCGGTGACCGTTAGCGTCAAGCCGCGATCTTTCACCGACGTGAAAATACAATATGATACCGGAATTCGGTGAAATCGCTACCGTAAGCTAGCCCGGCGTTAACTCCAACTTAAGAATAATGGCGCGCAAGCGGCAGTTTTTGCTATCGGGCTTTCCAGAATTTTTCAGGTTTGCGGGTTAGCGTAAAGAATTCAAGCAGTCTGTGCACTTCCGCATTAGGAGAGTTTGATGCAACGTTTATTGATGTCGCTCGCTGTTGCGCTATTTGTGTGGAGTCTTGGAATCGCGCAAGGCGACGCTGCGACGAACTGGCCGCAATTTCACATGGACGTCCAGCGTTCTGGGTTCAATCCATTAGAGACAACGCTCAATCCGGCGAACGTTACCAGGCTGCGAAACCGATGGGTCGGACTCATGGGTGATTTCGTGGATTTTTCATCGCCGGCGGTGGCCAACGGCATTGTCTATATAGGCTCGATTGATGGAAAGCTGTACGCATTCAACGCGAGCGGCTGCCCGGGTGGCCGCTGCCTAGCTTTGTGGACGGGTGATACCGGAGGTACGATTGTCTCCTCACCCGCGGTCATGAATGGGCTCGTCTATATCGGGTCGCAAACCAAAGGGCTGCACGTGTTCAGCGCCGCCGGTTGTGGGAGACCTACATGTTCGCCGCTATGGATCGGCACCGGCGGTTCCTTCCTCGAGACCGGACCAGTGGTTTCCAATGGCCAAGTTTTCGCAGGATCATTCGATCACAAACTTTACGCGTTCAACGCTGCGGGTTGCGGGCATCCAACGTGCTCCCCGATTTGGATCGGAAACACCGGCAACCACATCACGTCATCTCCCGCGGTGGCTAATGGTGTGGTCTATGTGGGCTCGAACGACGGCAAGCTGTATGCTTTTGACGCCGCCGGCTGCGGCCACGCCGTCTGCGCGCCGCTATGGACTGCTCAAGTCGGCAGATCTATCGCAGAATCTTCTCCCGCTATAGCAAACGGCGTTCTCTACATTGGGTCCTTCGATCGTAACCTGTACGCTTTTCGAGCCGCGGGATGCGGCGGCCCCACTTGCACGCCGCTATGGATCGGACAAACCGGGAATTTCATTGGTTCATCTCCAGCTGTCGGACAGGGTTTCGTCGTCATCGGCTCCGGTGACGGTCTTCTCAACGCTTTTCACGCCGCCGGCTGTGGCCATCCTGTCTGTCAGCCTATCTGGAAAGGCTTCAGCAATATGTCTGCTGCCGTTCTGTCCTCTCCGGCAATCGCCAACGGCGTCGTCTACGTGGGCAAGAACACAGCGGAAGTTTTGGCGTATCGGCTCACAGGCTGTGGTCATTTTGGTTGCCAGCCATTGTTTGATGCCTTTACGCAGAATCCGATCGTGTCGTCTTCGCCGGCGGTGGTGAATGGTGCGGTCTACATCGGTTCGGGCGATCAATTCGACGGGCAACATCCGGGGCGGCTCTACGTGTACCAGCTCTAGGCTTACTGGCGTTCAGCCCCCCGTTCGATCTTCTCGAGCGACAATTTTTCCATCGCACCCGTTACTGCGAATTCTTTGACGACACCGACTCCCGATACATAGTACTTGGCGTCGAATGCGCCCGGTTCATCACTTGTCCACTCCATCGTCAGTTGTGCATTCTTATAGGAACCATAAGGAACAGTGATCGGCTCGTTCAGCGCCAGTACTTTAGCCGAGTCTCCAGCGCGGTGGTTGAAGAACTCTTGCATGTAACTGTCGCCGACTTTGGGATCGGCTTGAGCGTAGATCCCCGGACGTGCTCCATCGACGCCGGCTTGCCAAGATCCCTCCGTGGTCCATTTTCCCTTGTGCAGTGCTTTGGTCGACTCACCAAAATACCAAACGTTTCCCTGTTTGTCTTGCGCGTACCAATCAGTGGTTTGCTCGACAACCTTTCCTCCGGCGTACAGGCTGTCTTGCACGACGGTCGTTGCCACGCCGAGAACGGTCTTATGGTCGTCGGTTACCCGGAAAAGCTCGCGCGCCGGTGCGCCATCTTTTATGCCCGTGTAGATGAACGTCGTTCCCGGCTTCAGCGGAAAATACGGATTGTCCACATGATCGGTAAAGTTTTGCGCGTCAAACGCGGGAGTGAAGTTGATCGTCGGCAGTTTCTCGCTGATCGCTTTATTGAGCACCGGCGGAATATCATCCGAGGCCGCTACGAGGCCAATACCCGCGCAAGCTACGAGCATCGCCCCAACGACGAACCTTGAGAAGGTCTGCATGGTGATTACAACTCCTTGAATGCGGTGAGTCAGTGAAGTTTCGAAAATTGCGCATCCCATCGTTCAAGGCCTAGCCGTTGTGCGAAGTTCAATTGCGACACTTCTAGGACGCTTTGTCCGCACGGTCTCTTTTGCGCGCGCCGATCCCGCAATCGAAAAAAGTAATCTAGAGCACACATTGCGTGCCAGCAATCTAGAGCTTACATGATCTTTCAATTCATCATAAAAAAGGGCCGGCCCGATTTGACGGGAACCGACTAGTCAGGCGCGATGAGGCGCTGTTGTCACTATAGCAACTAAAGGGGAAACCTCATCATGTATACTCGACCGGAAATTCTCGCCTCGTTCGACGCCACGGCTCTGTTGGCAGAAGCCCACGGAGAAGACGGCGGATCGGATACCGCCCTCGATCCCTAAACTAGGATGTTGATGTTCTAAGGTCGACTTAGACTAAAAAGAACCGGCAGTCTCGAGTGACTGCCGGTTCTTTTTTTGCGATCCCCAATGCATGAGATCAAAAGTCGTACTCAATTTGCGCACGATTGTTGATAAAGGTAAACGGGGAACCAGGAGTGTCGATGTCGATCCAGCGATCTCGCAGGGACAAGCCGTGGAAGGCTTCCCCGCGTTTCCCATTGCCCATGAAATAGGTGACATCGAGATTCGTTGCGAGCACGTGATTTTTAGGGAATTTGCTCGTATCGTACAGGTAGTATTCCGAGCGAACGGCGATTGCGCGCAGCCGGTTGTGATATGACCATACGATGCCCGCGAGGCGGTAAGCGTGTCCTGAGCCCTTGTCGGGTAGTCCAGTCCCCGTGACCGTGGTGTACAGAGGATCGGTATCCGCATAGGTATATGGGGCTGCAATTCCGCCGTTCTTGTAAGCGCCGCTCTTGAAGGGCACGTTGTTATAGGCAAGCGAGAGATCGCCGCGATCGTGTTGGACACCCAGGTTGATTCCATAGCCATGAGCGTTTACGTTAGCTGCCAGGCGCTGCGTGGCACCCGCTTCCGCTACGTACTGCGCGGCGATGTAGGGTCGTAACTTGGGACCCAAGAGAAATCGCTGCGTGGCATCGACGTACCCCATGCGGGCGGTCCCATAAAAGTCGTAGTACCAGGCTTGCGCGCTTGCGCTCGGCTGGTTATACAATCCGCCGAACGCGAGCATACCGGTAGTCGGCTTGTTCGACAGCAGATCATTGGCGTCGAACGTCGGACTTATTCTGCTTTTAAATCTGACCATGCGGTAGGCCGCCAAGGTCCACAGGCTTGACACCTTCGCACTCGCGCTCACGCCCTGGAACGCATTTGGAATTATGCGGGAGTCCGATGGGTGCGCCCATGGCGTGTTGATCTTTTGACGCCCCACACGCAGCGCTGTAAAGTCGGAATGATACTGCAGGTAGGCTTCCTCCAAGATGCTCAACGGCGTGCCCGGCAAGGTAGCGTCAACTTTGGCTGCATCGCTGCTGTTAGCTCCGAGCGGGTTGGCTGTTCCGTACGTCAGCCCGGCCCCGAGCATTTTTGCGAAGTCTCCGTCGATGTGAAAATTGCCACCGAGCGAGAAAGACGCCTGGCTGGTGCCTTTCTGAAAGCTTCTCGTGTGGTAGAACGACTTAACATTGCCGCTGAAATGAATCTTCTGAGGCGGGGTCTTTGCGACAGCGCTCGTCGTTGACACGAACAAAGACACTAAGCATGCAAATGTACGAAGATTCATAACGCTCCTTGACCTTGCGTCGGTTAGCCATTTTTTGTGCATGGTGCACTTAGGTCCGTTGTGCGTCGCGCATAATTGTCCGATGTGAAACATACCGATGGATTGACGTTCCCAAGGCTGGCTGCTCTCAAGCATCTCGGCGGCTTTATTCTTGGCGCAGGTCTCGTTTGGACCGGCGCCGCTGCGGCTTTAGCCGAGAGTAAGAAGACACTTGAGGTTGCGTATGCGGGGTCAATGGGCTCTCTTATGGAGGGGCCCATCAAGGATGCCGTTGCCGAGAGATTTGGTATCGAGTTACACGGCCGCGCTCAAGGATCAAACGCGCTGGCTCGTTTAATCGAAGGAGAAACCCTTCGACCGGATGTCTTCATCTCGGTGACGCCGAGCCCCATGCAGATCGTTCTCCAAGCGGGAAAGGCAATTACCGCCGAGCCGATAGCGAAGACCGAGATGGTGATCGCTTACAGCCCTGTTGGTCAATTCGAGTCGAGGTTTGCCGAAGCGCAAAAACCTGGTTCGATGGCCTGGTGGCAGATACTTGAGCAGCCTGGCATTCGTTTTGGAAGAACTGATCCTAGCACCGATCCGCAAGGCCGGAACATCATTTTTACGCTGAGATTAGCCGCTCAATATTACTCGCAGCCCGATCTCGTCACGCGCGTTCTTGGTGACGTCATCAATCAGAATCAGATTTTCCCGGAACCTACTGTTCTTGCTCGACTGCAGGCGGGAGAGTTGGATGCGTCGTCGGCCTATAGGGTTCAGCCTGCGCCGTTGAAGCTGCCGTACATTCGACTGCCAGAAGCGATCAATCTTGGCTCAGACTCGCTCGCGGCAGAGTATGCCAAGGTAAGCATGACTTTAGAAGGTAAAGTTTTTCACCCCGAGCCGCTTGTATATTACGCTGCCGTGCTCAAGGACGCGAACAATCCCGCTGCTGCCGAAAATTTCGTAGACTGGCTTGGAAAGGATGAGGCGCAGGAAATCTTCCGCCGCTATGATTATGACTCGGCGGCAGGCGCAAAACCGTTGCGCGCCTAGCTCGAAAGTCGACAAGACCAAAGCCGACGGAGGGATTTGAACCCCCGACCAACGGTTTACAAAACCGCCGCTCTACCCCTGAGCTACGTCGGCATTACCTGATGTCTACTCGGTTTCTTTCTTAAGGACTCAATTCCTAAGGGCTCCGTGGTCACGAGATGGTCACGAACGCCTTCTAAAACAGCCATTATGGCCTTCCAGTTCGCTCCGCTGAAAAGTCCGCCCCTCCAATTTAGAACCGTCGGTAACGATCCCCGGTAAAGTAGGTAATTGCTCCAGCGGGCAGATTATGAGTTTGCTCTCCAGTTGCAGCTCTGCCAACACCCTCAACCGTGCGTCATCAAGCTCGGCCTTTGAGCGGCAACTCCTACCGAACGCGCGACGCGGGTAACGACGTCCCCGGCTTCGACACCGTGATCATCTGCAAGCGAACCGGATGCTCTCCGAACGGCTTGGCAACGATGCGATACGAGAATGCAAGCGTCGAACGGCCGCCCCTATTCTCGTGGACTTCAAATCCGGCTGCAGTCTTATTGATAACGTAGAGCCCGTTGCTATCTCCCTCGGGCGTAATCACGACCATGTACGCGGCACGGCCGTCCATGGTATTGGCAAACGCTCGGTCGATGCGCACGTACGTCCGACCGCCAGTGAGCTGAGCCTCCCCCAAGTCTTCAACAGTCGGAAGGCTTTCTTGCGGCGTAAACAGTTGAACGCGCTTTTCGCCCGATGACGGCGACGGCGCACAGCCGCTGCTGCACGAGCCGCTGGTGAAAATCTTGCCAGTGATCACAATACCGCCGTCGGCGAAAAGCTCGAACTGGGGCGCCGGCTGACCAGCGTCAGATCGGCAAGGGTTTGGGCCGGAGCTATTGCAGGCGTCAACCAACTCGCTGGCGTTTGTATTGCCGTTGACGCTCAGCGCTGGATAAACGGCGGTGCTTGTTTGGCCACCGCCCGTCACCTCTTCGCCGATGAAATTGGCTGATACCGCCGAAACACCAGGCCCGTTGCTGGAAGCTCCTAAGACGCCGACGTTCAAGTGGCCGCCATCCGTTGAGGCATCGCTTCCGATCACACCATAACGTCCGAAACCGCTCGTCGTGCTGTTATGCGAGGTGAAGGCGTCGATGCCGTCGTCGTTGGTGGAAGTCACAATCATGCCTCGCGCGTTAGTCGAACCAAATTGACCGCCGACACCGCTACTCGAAACTCCCTCCACGGCGGTTCCACTCGTCGATGTGCCGAGGACCCCGAAGCCTTTAGGAGAGTTGCCTTTGACGCCCGCATCGTTGGTGCCGCTGGTGGAAGAATCTTGCCCCAGCACGCCTGCCTGACCGTTAGAGGAAGATGTACTCCGAAAGTTCGTTAGCCCGATAACACCCTTGCCCTTGGCGGAGATGCCTTCCAAGCCCGGGCCGGTGCTCGCGTTACTACCCTCTTGACACGGGTTGGCGCTCGAGCACGAGATGATGCCGAGCGACTGCAGCAGCGGGCGCATTTCACCGCTGACTGCCGGACTCAGCGCCAGAGCCATGATGGCACACGCCGCAAACAGCGTCGCCACAATGAGAATAAGCTTACGCTCAAATCTGAAGTGCAGCATGATAACACCTTTCAAGGCATACAATGATAGCCGCCTCTGCTGTAATAGTAGTGCGGTAGGAGGGCTGTTCGCGAGGGGCTTTGGTCGTACTTAATGCAGTTGGCGTCAATCTTGCGGCTGCTTCCACATGCGATCTGAGTTCAGTGCTCCCTGCGTGACGGCATCAAACAGCCTCTTCTGCTAATCAGAGTCGCGGCCCAAGAAGCGGATGACCCAACCCAACGCAAAAGAATAAACACACCCGCAAAAGCGGGGAAAAAACCTCCCGCACAGGCCGCCCGCAACAGACTCCATGCCGGAGTTTTGACGTCGACTTGTGAATCGCGCGGCGTGGACTCCATAGCCGGAGGCCAGGTAGACGCTCCCCCGCTGTTTCGCCCGCGACTGATTAGAGCGCTGGGCGTAGCGGCTGCCGCCTCTCTCGCGATCTGCAACGTCATCGGCCAGGGTATCTTTCTTAAAGCGCGCGCCATGACGTGCAACGTCGGCGCGCCGGACATTGTCATCCTCGCCTGGGTCATAGCCGGTCTTCTTGCTTTATGCGGCTCGCTCACGTTCGCCGAACTGGGCGCGATGATACCGGATTCCGGCGGCCCATACGCCTATCTTCGTCGTGCGTTCGGAGGACCAACCGCGTTTGCGTATGGCTGGATGATGTTCTTTCTCGGAGGACCGCTCTCGGCAGCAGCCCTTGCTGCCGGCTCAGCGATCTTTCTCAACCTACTTTCGGGTGGAGCGCTGCAGCACTTTCGCTACGGGCCAGTCAACGGAATCGAACTTGCTGCGCTTGCCATATTGGTGGCGGTTGCTACCATCAACTTGGCTCGCATCCACACCAATGGCTGGATAGCGACCGTGCTTGCAGTCATCAAGATACTGATGCTGGTTTGCCTAACAGTTGGAGCCTTCGCGTTTGGTGCCGGCAGCTTCGGCCATTTTTCGCTCAACGGAGGCGCGGGAGCCTGTGTGGGAATCGCGGCATCGGCCCGCGGGGGCGCAGCCGGCTTTGGCGCCGCGATGCTCGGCGCGCTGTATGCCTACCAGGGTTGGTCTTCGCTTACTTATGTAGCCGGTGAAGTAAAGGATCCAGGTCGCACTCTGCCACGAGCGTTGATCTCGAGCATTCTCCTCATCATCGTTCTCTACGTGACCGCTAACCTCGCATACTTCTACGTGTTGACGCCGGCCGCTATCGCAAGCGTCAGTCCTTCCTCCTCAGTTGGCTTGGAGGTGCTAGGCCACGTCTTCGGACCACAAGTCCAGGGATTCGCAACGGCGTTGCTGCTGCTCTCGGTGATCGCCACCTTGCACGCGACGATCCTTACCGATAGCCGCATCACGTATGCTCTGGCAGATGACGGCGTCTTCTTCCCGTGGCTAGCAGGTGTGTCGCGAGCGACGCATGTGCCAGGCCGAGCGGTCGTGGCGATAGCGGCTCTGGCCGCGCTGCTCGTCTTGCTAGCCTCCTTTGATATCTTGAGCGACATGCTTATCTTTAGCGTCTCGATTTTTTATGGATTGACAGGCCTGTCACTGTTCGTCCTGCGGCGCAAAGAACCAAACGCCGAGCGTCCCTACCGATCCCTCGGCTACCCAATCGTACCGCTGCTCTTCGTCATCGCCATGGTGTGGTTGCTCGTTGAGGCAGTCGTGGGAGCTCCCTGGCGCAGCCTGATCGGATTGGGAATCATCCTGTTGGCTTTACCGGTATACTCTCTATTACAAACGAGATCGCGGGCACGCCGGGCGTAAGCCCGATTGAAGACGAAAGCGCGTTGATATGTCGGCTACCGGAAAGTTTCCTGGCGAAGAGGTTGTCATCCAGCAGGATGAGCTACAACTTTCTGCCTTTCTCTATGTGCCGGACCGAGCGCGCGGGCTCGTTCTTTTTGCCCATGGTAGCGGCAGCAGCCGCCACAGCGCCCGCAATCATTTCGTCGCACGGCAACTGGCCGATGCGTCACTGGCTACGCTGCTCCTGGATTTGCTGACACCTGCAGAGGATGCGGTCGACCAACAAACGGCCTTTCTGCGATTCAACATCCCGCTTTTATCAGAGCGTCTGCTCATCGCAACCGATTGGTCGCGACGCCACGACCAGCTCAAGAAATTGTCGATCGGCTACTTTGGAGCAAGTACCGGCGCGGCGGCGGCTTTGGTGGCGGCAAGCCAACGCGCAGAGGTCAAGACGGTCGTATCACGAGGCGGAAGGCCCGATCTGGCGGGAGCCGCGCTGCGCAAAGTCTACGTACCCGTCTTATTGATCGTCGGCGGAAACGACAGCGACGTTATTCGCCTCAATCGTATCGCCGCTGAGCAGCTCGGCGGCCCCCATGAGATTCTCATCATTCCTCGGGCGACACACCTGTTTGAAGAGCCGGGCACGTTGGAACAAGCCGCGCTTGCCGCGCGCGAATGGTTTCTGACTTACCTTTGATATTTCAGCGCACGACGACGACAAAGAACGCTTCTTTTGCGGGCGCAACGCTCGGCTTATCAAACGGCCGCACGTAACGCATGCCCAACAGCAGATCGCCGCTTTGCTGCGTCTTGAATGTCCAGACTTCGTGTCCAGGCGCTCCCATGAGGTTTGAACCCGGAGCATCGTAGCGCGTGCTCAGCATTTTGATCGAGGGCGCCGTGTCTTGCGTGTCAAGCTGCCACTCATAACCCGTGGTGCGGTTTGAAGGCAACGTTATCGTAAAGCTTTGTCCGCGTCTGCTGTGAATGACCGAGCATGTCATCATCGTCTGCGGCTGCGGAGCGTTTGATGTCTCCGTGCTAGGGCTTGCGCTCGTCGTTCCAGGAATCAGCTTGAAATAAGGCGGCGTCTCCGACCAGCTGCGCGAGGCAACGCTGTAGATGACGACCGCGTGCGCATCATTCTTTGTCGGGCAACACAGCGCCGCGCCTTTTGCGTAATATGGGCCGTCGAGGAGCAAACTGTGGCCCGACACGCTGCCGTCCAGCTTGCAAAAGTTTTGCACCTGCAACGCGTCTTGCAGTTTCTGGCTCTTCGCATCCATGCGTAACACGTGCAGCGTCACCTGGCCGCAGTCAGCGGCAAATTCATAGACGCTCACGACGAGCTGTTGCGTGCCTGTTTCCATAAGCGATCCGGCACCGATGATGTTTACTTCGACGCCTGGCATCCACAGGGCAAGAACATTCGGAATTGCGGCGCGTCTGGGAACGAGCTTCAGATCGTCGGTGGCGCTGGGCGATTGGTAAATTTGCTTCAGCGTCCCCGCTTCGGGGTTCTGACGATAGATCGTCAAGTACGGCTGATACTGCGGATGCGTGCTGCCGGCTTTCGATAATAGCTTGCGGCTCGTTACGGCCGCGTAGAGTCCGCCGCCGGTAGCGCCGCCGAAATTCAAGTTGGCCGTCTGCACGATCTGACCGGGTGGAGCGGGTATGTACTGGGATGCAGCATGCGCGGCGATCGGTAACGACACGGCCAAAAGCAGTAGAAAAGAAATAATGCTTTTCATTTCGGATAGGTTCCAAAGGTTCGCGCCTCTTCCTATAAGGAGCCCCACCGGCATTTGGAAAATACCAAGTCACGCGGAATGGCGTTGCGTACCACGCCGCTCCTTTCTGCGTGGAGAGCATGGATGGCGCCAGATTCCCCGCGACAGCGTCTGAACTCAATCGTGCGTGTCGTCGTCGTCACGGTCTTAGGTGTGTGGGTTATCTGCGGCACGCTGGCCGCGTTGAGTTTATTGTGGGATACACATGACGTTGCGACGGGACCTCAGGGTCCGCTCGGCTTTACCACCGATTACGATGGCTTCGTCAAAGCGGTCGAACCCGCGTCCGTTGCATCCCGTGCCGGCATCAGGCGGGGAGATCGGCTTGACCTAACTCGCACCGCGGCCGAAGCTCGCTATTATGTTGACGGCTCGCCGGCGCGAATGGCGGCCGGCCAAACCGTCGATCTGTCTCTTATCACGCCGGCGGGAGAGCGCAACGTCAGTCTCACGGCGCCACGTGAGCAGTACAGCACCGTGTCGCAATTCAACCTCATCGGGCGGACGCTCGCCTCGCTGGTATTCGTCATGGTCGGCGGCTTGTTGGTTCTGCTGCGGCCCAGCAAGATGACGTGGGGATTCTATTCCTACTGCCTGGGGTTTAGTCCAGGCATCGCTTTCACGTCGTTCTCGCGGCATCCGTCATTCGACGCCCACCTGGTCTACGTTCTCGTGGGCGACTTGCTCACTGCCGCCGCCACAGTCGGCATTTTCGTGTTCGCGCTATACTTCATGCGCGATAACCCCAGCGCGTGGCGCCGAATCGCGGAAAGACTCGTGCCATATTTGTTCCTGATGTTTGCCGTGCTGATCTGTTATCCTGACGTTGCCAATTTGCTTTTGGGGATGCGGGCCGAGCGCGTGCAGGAGATCATGCTCACGTTGCAAGGCGCCATGTTCGGTTTGAGCATCATCATCACGTTAGATACGTATATCAGCGCGCCGGCCGAGGACCGGCAGCGCATTCAGTTCGTCGTCATCGGCCTTATCATCGGAATCATCGGCACGTACTCAGGTGTACTGCTGCTCTTCAGCTCGATCTTGCCTTTCACGCCGCCGTTGTGGGTCGCCGGTTTGCTGCTACTGCTGAACGTCACCTTGCCCGTCACAGTCGCCTACGCAGTCATCCGGCATCGCGTTTTGGACTTGAGCTTCGTCGTCGGTCGCGCGATCATTTATGGCATCCTCACGTTCGTTTTGGGCAGCACGTTTGCGCTCATCAGCTGGTTCGTCGGCAAAGAGCTGGAGGCGACCAACCTCGCCAGAATTCTCGAAATCGCCGCTGCCATTGGATTGAGTTTTTGGCTCAATGACATGCAAGCGAAGCTGAGCACGTTCATCGACAGCATCTTCTTCCGGCAACACCGCGCCGGTATGTTGCGCTTGAGCCGCGCCGCCGATGCGATGCCGCACGCTCAAGCCAGCGACACGATCGATCGCTTCTTGATACATGAACCAGTCGCCGCGCTCGACCTGGCATCGGCTGCGCTGTTTCGGCGCGACGATGCTGGAAATTACCAAGCGCAGTCGACCGTAGGCTGGCCCGAGCCGCCGCCCGCGCTCGCACACGACGATCCATTGGTGCTCAACCTTGAAGCGCAGCAAGAGCCGCTGCGGCCCGCGGAAATTGCGTGGGAACACCCCGCGCTGGCGGGCAGCGCGTGCCCAGTGCTGGCGATACCGTTGCTCTTACGGCGCGGACTGGTGGGCATCGCGTTGTACGGCCCGCATAAGAACGGGGCCGACATCGATCCGGAAGAGGCACGCGCGCTGCGGCGGCTCGCCCTGAGCGCCGAAGCATCGTACGATCATTTGCGCGCGAACGAACTCGACGAACAGGTCGCAAAGCTCAAAGCCCAAGCGGCTGAGGCCGATCGGCTCAAAGAAGAGGTGGCAAAGCTGCATCAAGCGCTTGATGCGCAACGGGTTTAATGCCGTTCTTTGAGCAAGCCGGTCTCAAGCTCCACTATTTCGAAGTCGGTAACGGTCCCCCGGTGCTGCTCATTCATGGCTGGGGCGGCCGCGCACGCCGTCAATGGCACAAAACCATTGCGGACCTGCACGAATCATACCACTTCTACGCGTTGGAGTTGCGCGGGCACGGCCATTCTGAGGAGGTTCGCGATCCGGACTATGACTGGTCAGATCTGGTGGAAGATTGTGAGGCGCTGCGCAAACTTGTCGGCTGCGAGCGCTGGATGGTCGTGGGATATTCGTTAGGCGGCCTGGTGGGCTTGCACTACGCTCGCCTTTATCCGGAGCGAATCAAGGCGGTGTGCGCGGTATCTCCGATGATGGTGCCGGCTTCGTTTGCGTTCGTCATGCGCTATCTGCGCTTGCCCGTGGCTTGGATACTGCGCATCTCACGCGCATTGCCACCGGCTGTTTCAGGGAAGCTCATGCACAACGTCGCCAAGACGCGGTTGCGCTCGCTTTTCCATACCGTCGACATGATGCACGATTGGGATCCCAAAACGACCAAAATCCCACCGTCCGTTCCGGTGATCATCCTGATCGGAGACCACGATCGCATCGCCCACGGCGAGCGTGCGATTGCAGCCGCGCCACGCGCGGAGGTGACGATCCTCGAAAATACCGGACACTTTCCCCTTTGGCAACAGCGCGAGCGCTTCGTGCGCGAGCTGCGTGAGGTTCTCGCCACGTACGCCGGTTCTTAGATTCGCGAAGAGTTTACTCGAGAATATTAGTGCGCAAGATGATGGGCGGGTAGTCCGCATCGCCCGCCGAGGCCGATTTGATGACGTGTAAATCCCTCGGTGCGTACATGATGATGGAATGGCCGGCATGGCAGGTGAGCTCAAAAGCGCTGCGCATGTCGCGTTCCTCGACGGGCAGCTTGACCAGACTTCCGTCTGGATACACGCAGTCGGAGGTGCGCCCTTCCAAAACGATCAGTTCGCCGCAATCCGGTTCGCCGCACTTGACGTCGTGGCGGTAGCGAACCCTTAAGTAGTGCATACAATTCGATTCATCGTTGCCTCTACTTATATATCGACGACATCAGGGCAAAATAAAAGGGGCGAGAGCAACCTCCCGCCCCTATATTCGAAAGCCGACCCGAACTAGTAGAGATCGACCTCGCTCAGGTTTTTCTCGATCTTGCGCTTGACGCGCTGCAGCGCGTTATCGATCGACTTGACGTGCCGGTTGAGGTCACGCGCCATCTCCTGATACGACTTGCCTTCGAGATAGCTCAGCAGCACCTGTGATTCCAAGTCGCTGAGGTTCTCCTGAATCCGCTCCTTGATGTCTTCCGAAACTTCTTGGTTGATGACCAATTCTTCCGGATCCGACATCTTGGCGCTGGCCATGACATCCAGCAAAGTCCGCTCGCTGTCTTCGTCGTAGATCGGCTTGTTCAGCGAGATGTACTGGTTGAGCGGAATGTGCTTCTGGCGTGTGGCCGTCTTGATAGCCGTGATGATCTGCCGCGTGATACACAGCTCCGCGAAGGCGCGAAACGATGACAGCTTGTCCGCGCGAAAATCGCGTACAGCCTTATACAGTCCGATCATCCCTTCTTGGATGATGTCTTCGCGGTCGGCACCGATGAGAAAGTAGCTCTTGGCTTTGATGCGGACGAAGTTCTTATATTTGTTGAGCAGGAACTCCATGGCGAGGTTGTCGCCACACTTCGCTGCGTTTACGAGTTCTTCGTCGGCTCGCTCACTGTAGTCTAATGTATCTTCTACCGGGTGAAGTACCCCCAAAATTTCTTTGACCCCCAATTTCCCGAACTGCAGAATCGCCCAGCAGTCCTTCCCGATTATATGTTCGCATGTCGGTTTCGTCAAGGATTGGGACGTGTTTTTGCCTTGTTCTTCGCCGTCACAATCTGGCTTTGGTAGCCCAGGTCATTGTTGGCGCCGGGCTACGTCAAATAGTACCACAGCAGCGGCGCTGGCCGCATTGAGCGAGGTGACTTTACCTCCCATCGGTATATGAACTAGCGTGTCGCAGCGCTTGGCCACCAGCCGAGAGAGGCCGCCGTCCTCTGCGCCGAGGACCAAGGCGGTCTTGCGGGCGTAATCGGCCTGGTAGTAAGGGGTTGCTGCCGGACCGGGCGACAGTCCGGTCGCCCAGCAGCCGTCCGCCTTGAGGGCTTGGATTGCCGCCGCTATATTCGGGACACGGGCGATTCTGAGGTGCGAAGCTGCCCCGGCGGCCGCTCGGCGCACGGCCGCTGATACCGACGCACTCCTGCGCTCTGGCATAACCACGGCAGTCACGCCCGCGCCCTCGGCGTTACGCAAGACAGCGCCCAAATTCTGCGGATCCTCTATATGATCGAGTACCAGCACCAGCGCCTTGTCCGCATTGCGCACCTGTTCGCGCACCTCGCTCCATTGCGCGTAGACAAACGGCCGCAGCAGTGCGATGACATGCTGATGGTTGCGGCCCTGCAGCGCTGCGAACGCTGCGCCCGACTCAAAAGCGACCGGCACGTTGCGTTCTTGGGCCGCCGCGAGCAGCGGCTTTATCCTTATATCCGATTGCCGCTGCTTTCCAATGATAAGCCGGCGCACCGGCTCGCCCGCTTTGAGCGCCTCGTCCACCGCGTGCAAGCCGTACACGATTTCCTCATGGGCCGCCATCGAAGGTCCACTGCGTTCCCGATTTTAGGTCGCGTAGGCTCACGCCGGCTTGTGCGAGAGCGTCGCGTAGACGGTCTGAGGCTGCAAAATCTTTCGAGTTGCGCGCTTGGTTACGCAGTTCCACGACACGCTCGATCAACGCGGCGTCGTCACCAGCGCCGTCGCTCACCAGTGCCTCAAGCGCTGATCTGTGCTGAGGACTTAATGATAACTGACGGGCAGCAGTGGCAAAGCCCGCGTCCTGAGCGGTCAGAGGCAGCCCAAGAACACCCAAGCAGCGTTCGAGCGCAGCTACCGCCTGACGCGCGGATTCCTCATCTGGTTGCCGGTCGCGCTGCTCGCGGACGTATTTCTGCAGGCAGCCTAGCGCGCCCGATGTGTTGAGATCGTCGTCCATGAACGCATCAAATTGCTCCGTCACCGCGCCAGGCTGCGACGCCCCGGCTTCTTGCGGCGTGTTTGCAGCGGCGCTCTGCCCCGCTCGTGCACGCAATGCATCCAAGTCTTCGTAACAACCACGCAAGCCCTTCGCAGCGGCTTCCAATGCCGCCGGTGTGAAGTTCGATGGCTTCCGATAGCCTGTTTGGAAGAACAAATAGCGAATGGCGGCCGGCGAATAGCGCGCTAGAAAATCCGTTAGTGGAATGAAGTTGCCAAGCGATTTGCTCATCTTCTGATTGTCCACGAGCAGCAAACCGGCATGCACCCAAAAAAAGGCCATCGGTTCCTTTTGCGTCGCCGTTTCCGACTGCGCGACCTCATTCTCGTGATGCGGGAAGACGAGATCCATTGCGCCGCCATGAATGTCGAATTGCTCGCCGAGATAATGCCGGCACATTGCGGAGCACTCGATGTGCCAGCCTGGTCTGCCCGGTCCCCACGGACTCTCCCACGTCGGTTCGCCCGGCTTGGCCTTCTTCCACAGCGCAAAATCCAGGGGATCGCGCTTTTCCTCACGCACGGCGATGCGCTCGCCGGCACGCAACTCGTCGATGTTGCGCCGGCTCAGCTGTCCATAACGAGGAAACTTCTCGACCGAAAAATACACGCCGTCGCTCGTTTCGTAGGCGACCTGCAACTCCGTCAAGCGCTCGATCAGTTCGATGATGCAGGGCATCTCCTCAGTCGCGCGTGGGCTCAAGTCGGGTTCGAGCATTCCGAGCTTGGCTGCGCACACTAGGAACTCGCCGTAGTAGCGCGAGACGACTTCGTCCCATGGCAGGTTGTCGGCACGAGCACGATCGATGATGCGGTCGTCGATATCGGTCACGTTGCGCACGTAGGTGACTATGAAGCCCTTGGCGCGTAAATAACGCACCAGGATGTCAAAGGTGATGAAGGTACGGGCGTGACCCAGGTGCGGGTGAAAGCTGGGCGTCATGCCGCACACGTACACGCGAGCCTTGCCGGGCTCCATGGTCGTAAAAGGCTCCACCTTGCGCGAACGCGTGTTATAAAGTTGGAGTGCCATGTCTCCGTTCAGCTGCACGCAGCTCGGCTTCGACCGCTTCCAGCCGTGCGGTGAGGGCCGCGAGCGCGTCAGTCGTGGGATCGGGCATGTCCACCTGCGGCGGGAGCTCTTCTTCCACTTTCTTTCCGTCTTGAAAGACCACGCGTCCGGGAACGCCGACGACCGTGCTGTTCGGCGGCACCGACTTGACGACAACAGCGCCCGCGGCGACTTTTGAGTTTTCACCAATGACGATCGCACCCAGGATGGCAGCGCCCGCGCCCACGACGACATTCTCCTCTAACGTCGGATGGCGCTTGCCGTGTTGCAGGCTCGTGCCGCCCAGTGTCACGCCTTGATAAAAAGTGCAGTTACGACCGATCTCAGACGTCTCGCCGAAAACCACGCCCATGCCATGATCGATGAAGATGCCCGAGGCGATGCGCGCGCCGGGGTGAATCTCGACGCCGGTAAAGAAGCGCACGATATTCGAGAGCACGCGTGGGATGAGCGGGATTCTCCAACGGTACAGCGGGTGGATAAAGCGGTGCGCGAACACCGCGTGAAAGCCGGGATATGCCAGCAGTACTTCGAGCCAGTTGACCGCAGCGGGGTCGCGTTCGAAAACGGCTCGCCAGTCGGATTGAATTTGCCGGAAGATGGATTCGCGGTGCATGATGGTCCTGCCTGATTGAAATGAAGCGATAAACGTGAAGGGCGCTCGAGCGCCCTATCAACAGCAGCAGCAGCAGGACCGAGTGAGGGTTCGGTAATTAGCTGATAACGGCCGCGCGGGTCTTATCATCAGATGTAAGTGTTCTTAAAACAGCAGGGAGTGCTCCTGCCACCAAGGCCCGATCTACTTCCCGAGCGCCCCTAGGCTTGACTCAAGGCGACGCGCAACGCGCTCGCGACCGAGCAGTTGCAATAACAGCGGCAGCTCGATGCCATGTTCACTGCCGGTGATGGCCAGCCGCAGCGGGCGGAAAAGCGAGCGTCCTTTGAGACCGAAGCGCTCGCCCAAACTCTTGAGCCCTTCCTTGGAGGCGAGGGATGTGAAGGCCGCGCTGTCGGCGCCGTTCTTGCTGACGCTCGCGAGCTCACGCAGCAGCGCTTGCGCCTGCGGATCCGCGAGCGCTCCTTTTGCGTTTGCATCCAGGGTGACGTCTTGCTGCAGCAGCCGATGGAGCTCGACGGGCACGTCCTTGAGCACCTCCACGTGATCGCTCAGCGCGGTTGCCATGACCTCACGCCAGCGCGCGTCGCTCAGTTCGGGGAGCGTGCGCAACTGCGGATCCTCTGCGGCCCACTGCGCGAACAATTCCGCGCGCTCGCTGAGCGGTTTCGCGCGCAGATAGTGCGCGTTGAACCAGCGCAACTTGGTTTCATCAAACACCGCCGCGCTTTTGCTCGCGCGTTCCAGCGAAAAGACCTGTGCGAGTTCCTCGAGCGTGAAAAATTCGCGGTCATCCCCGGGCGACCAACCCAGCAAGACAAGATAATTGAGCAAGGCTTCCGGTAAGAAGCCGGCAGCGCGATACTCCGCCAGCGAGGTGGCGCCATGCCGTTTGGAAAGCTTGTGATGATCTGGTGCCAAAATCATGGAAACGTGAGCGAAGAGGGGCAGCGGCAATTCGAGCGCCTCATAGAGCACCACCTGGCGTGGTGTGTTGGGCAAATGTTCGTCGGCCCTGATCACGTGCGTGATCTGCATGTCGCTGTCGTCGACGACGGCGGCAAAATTGTACGCGGGCAGTTTGTCGGACTTGAGAATCACGAAGTCGCCGATGGTTTCTGCCGGAAAGTGCACCGAGCCGCGGATGAGATCTTCGACGTAGATGTCGCGCTGCGGCATGCGAAAACGCAGCGCCGGCTTGCGCCCTTGCACCTCAAGGTCGCTGCGCTGAGCGCTGGTCAACGTTCGGCACTTACCCGAGTACCTCGGGGCAATGCCGCGCGCTTCGGATTGATGCCTGTCGGCTTCCAGTTCCTCGGGCGTGCAATAACAAGGATAGGCCACTTCGATTTCGAGCAGCCGCGCGGCAGCCAAGGCGTAGCGGTCGAGCCGTTCGGTCTGCCGATACGGCGCGAACGGACCGCCCACATCTGAACCTTCATCCCACGTAAGACCCAGCCAGCGCAAGTCATCTTGAATGACCCGTTCAGACTCGAGTGAGGAACGTGCCGCATCGGTATCCTCGGAGCGCAACACCAGCTTGCCGTTGTTGTGGTGCGCGAAAAGATAATTGAACAGTGCAGTACGCGCACCACCGACGTGCAACGTGCCGGTGGGAGCTGGTGCGAAGCGAACGCGAGGCTGCAGGGCCATGCGAAGCGAGTTCAGAGATGCCGCTAAAACGCCCTGCGAACTAGATGATTGGAAAACTCTCCGCCGTGCGATGTTCTACCATGGCCACCGCGTACGCAGCCATCCCCAAACCTTGCCCGGTGAAGCCCAGTCCTTCGGTACGTTTTGCCTTCACGCTGCATTGTTCCAGCGCGATGCCGGTGGCTCTCACGATGTTTTGGCGCATCTGATCGACGAAAGCGGCGAGCGCGGGTTGCTCCGCGACGATGGTGCAGTCGATGTTCTCTATCTTGAAGCCGTCCTCGGCAAGAATACCGGCCGCCTTGCGCAGCAAGTCCATGCTGTTGGCGTCGGCATATTCCGGGCTGCCCGCCGGAAAATAGGCGCCGCAATCGCCGAGCGCCGCGGCACCCAGGATCGCGTCGATGATCGCGTGTGCAACAACATCGCCATCCGAAAAACCCTCGAGGCCTTTATCAAACGGGATTCGTGCTCCCGCGATAACGAGCTGTCTGCCGGGGGCCAATCGGTGTGCATCGAAACCGAAACCGACCCTCATGGCGCTGAACCGTTGGGCCTGGCTGTTAAAATTTTCTCCGCAATGAGTATGTCATCCGGAGTCGTTATCTTCAAATTTTCGTACGAGCTTGGCACGATCGTGGGTGTCACACCGCCAAAGCGCTCGACCAGTTCCGCGTCGTCGGTTCCGACAAAGCCCGCGCCTTCAGCCAGTTCATGAGCCTGCAGCAGGATGCTGCGCGAAAACGCTTGCGGCGTTTGCGCCGCCCAGAGCCGGTCGCGCGGGATCGTGCGCAGGATCGCGCCGTGCTCGTTGACTTCCTTAATGGTATCTTTGACGGGCACCGCGGCAACGGCTGCACCGCTTTTGTGCGCCTCCTCGATCACTTCCTGAAGAACGTCCGCGCGCAGAAATGGTCGAGCCCCGTCGTGTACGACGACGACATTCGTGGTGTCTGCGGTCACGCGCAGCGCAGCGAAAACGGAATCCTGCCGGCGCTCGCCGCCATGTACGACGGCTTTCACCTTACGAGGCGCGTATTCGCGCGCGAGGTCTTCAAACGCTCGCACGTCATCCGGATCGCAGGCGATCACGATATCCGTCACGCACGCCGCGCTGCCAAGCGTGGCCAGCGACCACGCCGCCACCGGCCGGCCCCCGAGTTGCAACAGTTGTTTCGGCTGACCCATGCGAGCACCCCGGCCTGCCGCCGCGAGGATTGCGCAAACGACGATGGCGTTATTCCTTAGCGTTTCAGCTTTGCGAAAATCATCCGGCCGGCCGCCGTTTGCAGCACCGAGGTGACGAGCACGTCCGCCTCTCCTCCGACGAGCCGCCTGCCATTCTCCACCACGATCATCGTGCCGTCATCCAAATAGGCGACGCCTTGGTTCTGCTCTTTTCCGTCCTTGACGATGCTGACGAGCATCTCTTCACCCGGTAGCACGACGGGCTTGAGCGCGTTTGCGAGTTCGTTGATGTTGAGCACGGTGACGCCCTGCACGCGCGCCACGCGGTTGAGGTTGTAGTCGTTGGTCAGGATCTGCGCGCCAAGCGTGCGGGCGAGCGTCACCAGTTTGCCGTCGACATCCCGTTCGGGCGCGTCCAATTCGGAGATTTCCAAACTGCGCGAAAGCTCGCGCAGTTTGTTGAGCACCTCGAGACCGCGCCTCCCTCTGCTGCGTTTGACGGGATCGGCGGAATCGGCGATCAATTGCAGCTCTTTGAGGACAAATTTCGGAACCAGCAGCCTGCCGTCCAAGAATCCCGCCTGCACGATTTCAAGCACGCGTCCGTCCACGATCACCGACGTATCGAGTAGCTTTGAGGCGACGTCGCTGCTGTAGGCGGCGCCGCGCGACCACCAGGTGATGCGATGGCGCAAGCCGACGCGGACGCCCACGTAACCGAAGAACAGCGTGATGATCGCATACAATGCGAACGATAGCACTTGACCAAAACGCGGCAACAGCACGAACGGGTTGAAGATATCGCGTACCAAGAATGCCACGATGAGTCCGACCACGAGTCCGCCGGTGCCCATGAGCGCTTCAGCCGGGTTGCGCCGCGCGATGCTGTCCTCCATCGCACTCACCAAGCGCTCGAACGACTTCGCGACGAACGGCGAGACCCCGATGCCGAGCAAAGCGCCCAAGATCGGCAAGCCTATGAAACGCATCTCGTAGGCTGTGCTGCCGATGGCAGCATGCCAGTGAATGACGATCGAAATCTCACGGCCCAGCAACAGGCCGACGAGCCCGAGCAGCGAGCCGAAGATGATTCGCAGAGTGACGTTCACGTTGTTGCAGTCATGAGCTCTGGGGTGAGGAATTCAGCGCAAACAGAGTTCGCCAAAAGGCGACCGCGCGATGTAAGCCGAGCGCCGGTCTCGTCGGCTTCGAGCAAACCCGCGTCCATGCATTTTTTGAGCGCCCTGGCAAAAACCCGCCGCGCATCAACGGAGAACCGTCGTTGAAAATCGGCATAGCCGATGCCCGCAGCCGTTCGTAATGCGAGCATGGCCGCCTCTCCCAGCCGCTCTGCCGACGAGAGTACTTCGGTGCCGGCGCGCGCGCTCGCGGAATTTTCCAATGCAGCGCAGTATGCGTCGTGATCGCGGAGATTGCGGTAGCGCGCCCCCCTGTCGTAACCGGCCGCAGACATGCCGAACGCGGCGCAGTCACGCTGCCGCCAATAGCCGTAGTTGTGCGCGGACTCAAAGGCGGGCCGAGCAAAGTTGGAAAGTTCGTAGTGCTCGTAGCCTTGCGCGACCAACAAATCATGGGCTGATTCGAGCAGTTCTGCAACTGCGTCATCGTCGGGAAATGCCCTAGCATCGCGTTCATGCCACACGGCATAGGGCGTGCCTGCTTCTATCGTGAGGCCGTATACCGACACGTGGTCAGCGCCAAGCTCTGCCGCCCGCCGCAGGCTGGATCGCAACGTCTCGACGCTCTGACCGGGCACGCCCGCAATGAAATCCATGCTTATATTTTGTAGACCCGCCTGACGCGCCGCTTCATAAAATGCGATCGCTTGAGCAGCGGAATGGTCGCGACCCAAGCTGTGCAACTCATCGTCTCGCAACGATTGGACGCCGATGGACAATCGGTTCACACCGGCCGCGACCCAATCTACCAGATCCTTACTATTGCGTGCGGGATTCGCCTCGAGCGTGAACTCGAGGGTCCCCGGCTTTGTTTGGAACGTATTGAATATCAGAGTCGCGAGCCGTGCGAGCTGCGCAGGTTGCAGCGCAGACGGCGTACCGCCGCCGAAATATAAAGTTTGCAGGCCCGCTCGCTCGCCGGCGTACGACTCGATTTCTTTGCATAACGCGTCAAGGTATCGTTCGACGAGGTGCCCTTTGAGCTGCACAACGGCGAAATCGCAGTACGGGCAAATGCGGTCGCAAAAAGGCAGATGCACGTAGCATCCCAGACCGGCGTCGTGACTGCGCTGCAACCAATTCGGCCCCAAGCCTGGGCTGTGTTGTGTCATTGAATGAAGATCACCCCGACTGCGCCTGGTCCTGCGTGCGTGCCCACCGTCGGCCCCACACTATTGACTATCATAAGAGCAGGCTGCACCGCATCGCGTATGCGCTGTGCCACGTCGCCGGCAAGTCGTGAGGCGGATGCGTGCAAGACAGCACAGCGCGCCACGCCCGGTTTCTCCATCTTCGCGATCGCAATATCCACGACTTGGTCGACTGCGCGATCGAAGGTTCGTACTTTACCATATTCGGCGACTTCGCCATCGCGCAGAGTAATGATAGGCACGATTTTCAGGATATTTCCCAGCATGCTGCGCAATGGGCCGATACGCCCTCCGCGAGCGATATAGGTGAGCGTTGGAATCGTCGCATACAGCTCTACCTTCGACGCGTCGGCATGCGCTCGCTCCACGATCGAGGCCAGGTCGCCGCCTCGCTGCGCGTTTTCCGCGGCGCCTATAGCGACGAGTCCCACGCCCAACGAGACGCTGCGAGTGTCGACGACGGTGATACGCTCGGGATCCACTTCCTTCGCCGCAAGTGAGGCGGAATTGTATGTGCCTGACAGCGCCGAGGACAAGTGCAGTGAGATGATGCCGGATGCGCCGCCGGCGAGCAGTCGTTTGTAAACCGCAGTGAAGGCGGACGGCGGCGGTTGCGCCGTGACCGGCGTGTGTGGATCCCGCTGTAGCCGTGCGTAGAATTCGTCCATGCTCAGATCGATGCCGTCACGGAACTGTTCGTTGCCGAACGCGATCGTCAACGGGACGACTTCGATCCCGTAGTCGGTCGCAAGCGTGTGAAGGTCGGCGGTGGAGTCGGTTACAACGGCAACGCCGGTCACTGCGCAGACGCTTCGGCGCCAGGCCGCGGCGTCTGCGAGAGCATCCCGCTGATGCTGCCGACGAGATCCTGATCGATTGCGCGCAGCGCCGCTTTACAGCCGTTGACAACGGTGCGCGCATCTGCGCGGCCGTGCCCGATGAGGCAAATGCCGCGGACTCCTAAAAGCGGCGCTCCCCCGTACTCGCGATGATCGAATCGTTTGCGCACCGCACGCAACGCGGGCTTCAAAATATACAGACCGATCTTTCCCCGCGCGGTCGCAAGTGCGTTTTCCAGCAGCACTCCGAAGAAATACTCGCCGGCTGATTCCGCCAACTTGAGTGCGACGTTACCGACGAATCCATCGCAAATCACCACATCGGTGTGGCCTAACAGCAGATCGCGACCCTCGACGTTGCCGGTGAAGTTGATCGGCGCCGCGGCAAGCAACGGAAACGCCGCCTCGGTGAGCGCGTTACCTTTGCCTTGCTCTTCGCCTACGGACAGCAGCCCAACCGTAGGAACCGGTATGCCGAGCACCGCGTGTGCATAGGCCGAGCCCATGATCCCGAATTGCAGGAGCCATTCGGGGCGGCAGTCGACGTTGGCGCCCGCGTCGAGCAATAACATCGGACCGTTTTGCGACGGCCAGGCTGTGGCGATTGCAGGGCGGGCGATCCCCTCGAGCGTGCGCAACCGAATCGTCGCAATCGCCAGAAATGCGCCGGAGTTGCCGGCGCTAAAGGTGGCGTCGGCCGCGCCCTCGCGCACCAGCTCCACCGCCTTGCCCATCGAAGTATTGACGCCGCGCCGCATCGCTGCAGCCGGCGCTTCGTCCATCGCCACCGTTTCTTCGGCGTGCACCAGCATAAGATTCGGAGGAAAGCCGTCGTGCGGGGCGAGCGCTTCCAGTCGAGTACGGTTGCCCACGAGCGCGATGCGGCACGCGAGAGTTCGCGCGGCATCGCAGGCGCCGGCGACGATTTTTTCGGGTGCATGATCGCCGCCCATAGCGTCGATCGCGATGCACGGGTCGTTAGCGCTCAAAGGAAATCACGTAGTCTACGGCTGGCTGACCGCCATAATAGACTTCGACCGATGCGCGAGGGAATGACGCGCGTAAGCCGGCCGCGACTTTTTCAGCGTCTTTTAGTTTGCGCACGCTTCCATAGTATATGCTCACGAGCGCCGCATCCTGCGCCTGGCCCTCACGGGCGATTGCGACGGCTATCTCCGGCGCATCAACCGCTTTGACGATTCGCTCCGGTTTGCCGGCGCGGGCGTCCAACGCGCCAACCAGCTCGCCGCGTTTCACCGCCAGCCCGCCGGCACTGGTATCGCGTCCGGCTCTGAAGATCGAACCGCTTGCGAGCACCGTTGATCCCGTCAGGATCGCTTTGGGGTCGATGGCTTTGTCTAACGACTGGTTGAGCATTCCGAAAAGTGCGGCGATACCGTCCGCTACCGTCTCGGTCGGAATCACGATCACTTGTTGCTTCGTCAAAGCCCCGACTTCTTGTGCCGCCAACATCACGTTCTTGTCGTTGGGAAAAAGGTATACTACTGGCGCGAGCACATTATTGACGGCCACCAATAAATCTTTTACTGAGGGATTCTTGGCGGCGCCACCCATGACGGTCACGTCGGCTCCCAATTCCTTGCAAATCTTTGCGAAGCCGTCACCCGGCACGACGCAAACGATGCCGCGAGGTTTGGATTCCCGGTCAACCACGAGGACGTTGTGCTGATCTTCCATGTTATCGACTTTGGATTTTGAGACTTCACCGTGCTGGCCGGCCAATTCCATGACCTTGTTCGGGTAGTCGGTGTGGATGTGAATTCGCAACAAGCCATCGCCGCCGGCAACGATCACGGAGTCGCCGTGCTCTGAGAGCAGGGCGCGCATGTCATCCGCGTTTGCAGCCGCGCCTGCCACGACGAATTCGGTGCAGAAACGCCGCTCCTCAACCCTCTGCTTGGCGGTGAAGGTCGTGCTTCGCGAAGGCCGTCGCGGGAAAGCGGTGGTGTAGGGTGCGCGACCGGGTAAGAATCGGATGACGCCCTCCATGAAATAGACGAAGCCTTGGCCACCCGCATCCACGACATTTGCTTCCTTGAGGACGGGGAGTTGTTCGGGAGTTCTTTCGACCGCCAGGTTCGCGGCCTTGACAATCGCCTGCAGAACCACGTAAAAATCGGGCTCATGATGCGCCGCCTTGAAGGCAGCGTCGGCAGCGGCGTCGGCGACGGAGATGATCGTGCCTTCGACCGGTTTCAAGAGCGACCGGCGCGCCGCTTGTGCTGCGTCGCGCAAAGCGCTGGCCAGATCTCTTGTCTCGATAAACTCGCGATGCCGAACAGCCTGCGCGAAGCCTCGAAACATTTGTGAGATGATGACGCCGGAATTGCCGCGCGCGCCCATGAGCGAACCGTGCGCGGCTGCAGCGGCGACATCGGACAAGCGCTGAGAGCGGACGGCGCGCGCTGCGGTCATAGCGTTGCGCACGGTGAAGAACATGTTCGTCCCGGTATCGCCGTCCGGCACCGGAAAGACGTTGAGGTCGTTGACGACCGATCGGTACTTGCGCAAGAAGTACGTTCCGGCCACCAAAAAGTCGGCAAACATCTTGCCGTTGCAGCGCTGGACGGGCGAGACGTGAAGCTGCTGTGCGACGGAAGTGAGTCCTCCCAAGCGGTTTTAGCAACAGTTCTCTTGAAGGGCCGTAGCGCCGTGTGGTATTATAACAGGCTGTCGGCCTTTTCATTCATTCCACTAAGGCCGCTCCAAGGAGAATCCTCGTGGCCAAGCGATGCGACGTTTGCGGCAAGGGCCCAACGTCAGGCAACAATGTCAGCCACTCCATGCACAAAACGCGCAGGCGCTGGCTACCCAATCTGCAGTCCGTGCGAATCAAAGAGGGCGGTACCGTGAAGACCGCGCGCGTGTGCACGAGCTGCTTGCGTTCGCGCAAGGTCGCCCGCGCGGTCTAAATCTGGTTTCCGCGCGCTGCGGCGAAGTGGTCGTAGCCGCGAGGCGCAAGCTCAGCGCGATCGCCATCTCGTCGCACATAGACTTTTCCGCTCCCCTTTTCAAAACGCCCGACTACTTCTAACGCCCGTTTGAAACGCGCGCGAAAACGCTTTGCCACATAAGGGAGTGCGCGCGGATCGACCGCGGCCAAAAGTTCGTAATCGTCGCCGCCGGACAATATCATGTCGACCGCACCGGGAAAGCGCGCGAGCGCGTTGTGTATTTTGAGCTCGGCGACGTCGATAGTCACATCGGCCTGCGAGGCGCGGGCCATGCGAGCGATGTCAAGGCTCAGCCCATCGGAAATATCCATGAGCGCGTGCACCGCGCGCGTGCTCCCTAAGAATCGCCCTTCGCGCAGCCGCGGCAGCGGCAGCTCGTAGGCGCGCCGCAGAACTTCGTCAGCGCCGTTGCCCGAGCGCGTATTCGCGGACTGCAGCAACAGCAGGCCGCCGGCTGCCAGACCGAGCGGGCCCGTCACGCAGGCGTAATCGCCGGGCTGCGCTCCGCTACGCAAGCGGATGTTGCTGGGGCGTGCCTCGCCTACGACTGTTATGGCGATCGTCAGCGCATTGTTGCGGAAGATGTCTCCGCCGGCTATGGCGCAGCCTGACGCCGCAGCCAGTGTCGACATCCCGCCGTAAAACGCACGTGCCCACGGCTCGTCAACGACGTCAGTGATGCCGAGGGCGACGACTGCGAGCACCGGCCTGCCGCCCATCGCTGCGATATCGGAAAGGCTTTGCGCCAGCGCTTTATGACCCAGGGCTTGCGGTGTCGTGAACTCCGAACGAAAGTGCACCCCGTCGCTGAGCGCATCCGTGCTGATCAATGATAATTGTGAACGGTGTGGCTTCCAGGCCGCTGCGTCATCGCCGATGCCTACGCGTAGCCGCCGCGCCGGCTCACCGAGCGCAGCCACCACGGTGGCGAGAAACTGATCCTCGGTGAGAGCCGGCTTTACGGCGTACACGCGGTTCGCACCCGCGCTATCGTTTCGGCGGGTTGCGGTGTGCCAAAAATTCCAGCGCCCATGACGACGACATCCGCGCCCGCGCCGACGACCTCGGCGACGTTATCGAGGCGTATCCCGCCATCAACCTCTAACTCCACGTCAACCTTTGCGCTATCGATGAGTTCGCGCGCTGTGCGAATCTTCTGCGTCGAGGTCGGGATGTAGGATTGACCGCCGAAGCCCGGATTGACGCTCATGACGAGCAGCAGATCGATATAGGGTAATATTTCGTGCAGCACGTTGAGAGGCGTGGCCGGATTGAGCGAGAGTCCAGCCCGCGCGCCGCACTCTTTTATCTGCTGGACGAGGCGGTGGGCGTGCACGGCGGCTTCCCAATGGATGGTGATAATGTTGGCGCCTGCTTTGGCGAAATCGGCGACATAGCGTTCAGGCTCTACGATCATGAGGTGCGTGTCAAACGGGAGCTTCGTGAGCTTGCGCAGATCGCTGATGATCTTGGGTCCCCAGGTTATGTTGGGAACGAAGCGGCCGTCCATGATATCGAGATGCAAGTAGTCGGCGCCCGCGCGTTCGACCAGCGCGATTTGTTCCGCAATATGGGCGAAGTCTGCCGAAAGCAACGATGGGGCTATTTTGAATCGTCTCGGCGGACCATTGTCATGCTGCGCCATTGCGAGCCGCTTTCTGCATTGACCACAGGTTTCCTTAAATGAGCTTCAAAGGGGCGTCGTGCTGATGAGCGTGTCGCCCACGTATGTCTGAATCGTTGCGGCGCCGGTCACGCTGACGTCAAACGACAACGTGACTCCGCCCGTTGTGTTGTCTGCGTACAACGTGCGCGAGCCTGATGCGTCTTCCAAGACGACGCGCACAGGTTGCGGCTTGTCGGACTGCGGCAACGCCACCGAAACTCGCAACAAGCGCTGCGAGACGGGGGACGGCAGCGACACCGTGGCAGAGGGCTCCGGCGCGGCGCTCTCCAGCGGCGATGGCGAGGGGCTCGGCGTTGGCGTGGCGGGGGCTCCGCCACTCAATTGAAGTGCCACGCGTTGTTTCGGCGCAAGCACAAGCCCGGGCGGAGGATCCTGTTGCACGACCACACCTTTGGGTTTTGCGCCCGGCGTGATCGCCAGATAACGGATTTGTCCTAACTCAATGCGCGCTTCTTTGGCCGCCTGTTTTACGAAGTCGATGGAAAGACCCAAAAAACTAGGTGTATAGAGAAGCGGGCGGCCTTTGGCCACCACCACGTTGACTTTGCTGCCCGCCTTGATCTCGGAGAACGGGTCCGGGTGCTGCTCCAAAACTTGGCCCGCGATCACATCGGTATTGTTCTGTTCTTGCACGCTGCCCAGTTCTAAGCGCCCATTCTCCAGCGCGAGCTGAGCGTCGCGCAGCGAAAGATTGCTCAGGTTCGGCGTCTTCACCATCGGCGTGCCGGCGGAAAGGATGATATCGATCGTGCGCCCGGAGCGCACCTTTTCTCCCGCTGCGGGCAGCTGACCGACAACGACGTCTTTGGCGGCGTGGAAATCCGGCCGCCGCGCGATGACGTGCAAGCGCAGATGCGCGCGGTCCGCCTCTTTTGACGCGCGCTCAAACTGCATGCCCATGAAGCCGGGCACCGCAACCGGATCGCCGGCGGGCGACAGCCAAGCGGAGACGGCAATCATGACCCCGCCGACCGCGAGCAGAAAGATCAGGAGCGAAATGACGGGCAAATAATCAAAGACGTTGCGAGCGGGGCGCGGGCTTGTGTCATAGGGTCGTGGGCGACGCCGACGCGGAGGCTGCGGTCCGCCGTTCATGCCAATGCTTCGAGCACCGCATCCGGGATTTCGGCGTTCGAATATACATGCGTCACGTCATCGTGCTCTTCAAGCGCATCCAACAGGCGTAGAACTGCAGGCGCGTCTTGCGCAGTCAGGTCCACGCTTGTTTTCGCGCGAGACTCGAGCTGGGCAGACGTCAGCGACGCCCCCTTGCGAGACGTCAGCGCGCGCTCAATGTGTTCGCGCACCGCGGACAGCGCGCCGGGCTCGGTCAGCACGTCTGCGGAATCGCCGCGAATCTGCACATCTGCAACGCCGTCCACGATGGCAGCATCGAGCAGCTCCTGTTCGCTGATCCCATTCAACGCAATGGTGATGACACCGTACTCGTCAAACAACCACGCCACGCAGCCGGTCTCACCCAAATTGCCGCCGTTGCGTGAGAAGATGTAGCGCATTTCGGATGCGGTCCGGTGGCGATTGTCGGTCACTGCCTCGACGATCACCGCCGTACCCTGAGGACCGTAACCCTCGTATCGCATCTCCTCAAAATTATCTGCCTTGCCTTCGCCAATGGCGCGGGCGATGGCGCGCTTGATGGTATCCATCGGCATGTTCGCGTCACGCGCACGCGCTACCGCGATCTTCAAACGGAAATTAGCCTCGGGATCGGGCAAACCCGAACGCGCTGCGACGATGATCTCTTTGCTGAGCTTGGTGAAGAGTTGGCCGCGCTGCGCGTCAACCTTGCCCTTCTTCAGCTTGATGTTATGCCACTTAGAATGTCCGGACATTATTTCGATTCGTTGACGGCAGGCCCGCGCGCGCCTGCCTGAGGGTTCAGCGGCCAGCCCATGCGCAAGCGAATGATGTCACGCATGGTTCTCAAGATGACGCCGGCAGTTGCTCCTTTGGAAGCACCGGTGGTTCGCGGATAATGGTGAACGCCACGCTCGACCATCGCGATGTTTCGCCGCTTCAGCTTGATGAGCAGCTCCGAGCTGATAAATGCGCCGTTGGACTCAAGAGTTACCTGCTCCAACACTTCCCGCTTCATAAGTTTAAAGGCGCAGTCGATGTCTCGCACGCGCAGCCCGAACACCGCTCTCACGATGAGATTGTAAACCTTGGCGATGAAGAGCCGGTGGGGCGGGTCGCTGCGCCGGATGCGGTACCCGAGCACCACGGGAGCGCGCTTGAGCAAAGGCAGCAGCCCCGCGAGCTCCTGCAGATCGAATTGACCGTCGGCATCGGAAAAGAACACGAGTTCCTTGCGGGCGCTTGCGAAGCCGGTGCGCAGCGCTGCGCCGTAGCCGCGATTGCTGCCATGCCGTATCAAACGAAGATGGGGATCTTTCGCCGCTAGCTCCTCGACGACTCTGGCGGTGCCGTCGGCGCTGCCGTCATCGACGACGATGATTTCGTAATCCTCGGCAAAACCCGCGACCGCGCGCGAGGCGTCTGCAACTGTCTTGGCGATGATATCTTGTTCGTCGTAGGCGGGGAAGAACACCGACAACGAGCCGAAAGATGGCGCTTCCTGCAAGGGCTAAATCCAGCCGTACGGGTGGGGCACGCCGTCCTTGTACCAAATGCGCGCATCCCATTGGTTCCAGGTGATCTTTTGCCCGTCCAAGATCGGCAAGAAGAAAATAAATGATAGCAGACAAGCCACGAGATATGCGACGACTGCTGCCCTGATCAGTCTGGTCGAGCTCATCTCTGCGGCAGCCTGCCATACCTTCAACGCGACGTAGGTGGAACAAAGGCAGATGATGGCACAGTTCGGATAGAAGTTGTACTGGAAGTCGATGCGCGTCGACGCGATCCAGGGAAGCCACTGGAACAGGAAGGCTGCGACGCACAGCATCATGCCCTTATGGCGCTCGCGCCATGCCAGCAGCGCGGCCAGCGGCACCGTGAACACCCCGACAAGCCACATGATCGGGTTGGGTAGGGCGATCACTTCGGCGACTATCTGGTTCGGCGCTTGCGTGCCTGAGAACACGTGATAGTAATAGGAAACCGGGCGCAACTCAAAAGGCCACGTCCACCAGGCCGACGCGTATGGGTGCGTCGCTTTGAGATCGTGGTGGTAGTGCCACATCTGATTCTGCAGGCCCAGCAATCCCTTGAAATCGTGCTGCAGCGACAGAATCGAATTGCCGATTTGGAAAAACGGTATATATGTCAACAGATAGACGACCAGCACGCAGGCGATCGAAACCGCGACAAAGAGCGGCAAGCGGAAACCGTAGGCGTTGCCCCAGATGAAGCGTTTCGGTTGGGCCTGCGGCGTTGATGGAGAGACTTCCGGCGTCCATGGCAAGCGTCGTTGCAAAGTCACGGCAAGCGCGACCAACCAAATGCCCATGAGATCGAACAAGCCATTCCATTTGCTTGCGATGACGCAGGCCACCGCGAGCGAGGTCATGACGAGCCAAAAAGCCCAGGGCTGCGAGTCTCGGACCGCCGTGGCGCCTATGGTTCCGGTGATCGTGGCGTCGTTGCGCCAGTTGATCTTGCGCTCCGGCGTTTCAATGGTGACGCCTTCTTGCGTCCAACGCGTACGCTCGTCGTTCCAGGTGAGCGTCGCATTCTTAAGCGGGATGCGCTCGCCCATCGGAAAGACGACACAGCCATCCTTGATTTGGCTGCCGTCGGCGTAAATCAGCTTGTTCTTTCCCTTGACGGATTGCGCGGCCAGCCAGAAACGATACATGCAGTAGATGGTTGCCAGCGCGAAAAAAGCCACAAAAATCTCGGGCGTCGCGATGCGCGCCTGCACGTAAAAATACCCGCTGGTCAACAGAAAGAGCACGGCGACCACCGCCGCACGAGTCGAGGAAAATAACCGCTTCGCGAACGCGTAGAGCAGCGGCACCGTCAAGGTGCCGAAAAGCGCGCTCATGAGCCGCGCGCCGATTGGGTCGACCTTATACAGCAGCGCACCGATGGTGAGGAGCAGCTTCGTCAGCGGCGGATGCGTCCACTCGAACTGCGGCAGATGATGAATGTATTCTTGCGCTGCGCGCGCGTAGTAGATCTCGTCGAAGATTCGCTCGCGCGGCGTGCCGATATTCGTGTACAGCAAGACAGCGGTGACCGCCATCAACCCGCCGACGACCAGCACGTCGACGCGGGTCATCCCGATCAGCCCTTCCCAAGCCAGCGGCCCGGGCCGTAGTTTCAATTCGCTGCCTTTGATCATCACAGCGAGCCGCCCCAGCATGTTGTCCACGTTGTCGCCCAACTCGGGAACGAGGTACGCGCCCGCGATCAGGAACAGGCACAACACGTTGAGCAGCGAGAGCGGGTGCACGATCAGCGGATAGAGATCTGCTTGCGGATTGTACAGATATTGCAGCGCGTACCACAGATTGACGAGGAACGTAGCAGACAGAATGACGTAGACAAGACGGCTCAGGCGGCTGACATTCCAGATGAGCGGCCCGATCGCAAGCGCAGAAAACATGTAGCGCTCGTGCATGCGTGTTGCGAACATGAAGAAACCGAGCATCGCCACGAAAAGCGCCATGTAGAAGTTGCTCTCGCGCTCCGCTCGCGTATACTCAGGGCCGGTAGTGCGCCATTCGCGCAAAACCACGGCTAGCACCAATGCTGAAACGATCGCAACGCCCCACGCCCATTGCGGCCAGCCCGCAAATCCGGGCAGATTGGGAATCAGTTTGCTGTCGGGCTGCCAAAAGTCTAAACGCGTGGAATACAGATTGAATGCATTACAGGAGTTGTAAGGATAAAGCGCAGTGCCGGTATGATAGCGATCGTAGAGCCATGACATGAGCGAAACCGGATCGCCGGTCGGACCGAAGAACACCGATCCGACGTAGGCGACGGCAAAACCGATCACTGGGACGAACGCGAGACGCCACCATGCACGGCTGGTCCGCAGTTGCCAAATGATGAGAAGCGGCGCGACCACGATCGGCTGCGGTTTGATCAGCACCGCAAAACCAAACATCAACCAGGCGAGCTCAAAGCGCTTTGTCACCATGAAGTAGATCGCCCAGACCAAGAAGACCGCGGTCACCGAGTCGCCCTGTCCCCAGTAGGCTGACAGAAACCAAACCGCGGGATTGAACGCCACGATCGCGGCGACCCACAGCGCGGCCGACGCCGACCATGTTCTGCGGACGAGCAAGAAGCTCAAATATGCAAGACCCAAGTCGGCGATGATCGCCGGAGCCTTGACCGCGAACTTCAGTAGATCAAACGGCAGGTGCAGCCCGGCAAAGAAATGATAGATCCATCCGAACAGAGCCAGAACGAAAATATATCCCGGCGGGTAATCGACGAAGCCCGCGTGCGCATAAAACCCGCGTATGCCGTACTTGATGAGACTGAGCGTCCAGGACTCGAACGTGCCGATATCGGTTTCGTGTCCGGTGGCCGGTAAAAATAAAAGACGGACTAGTAATCCGGCAAGCAGGATGCCAGTGATCGCTTGCACTTCTTGCCGGTGCAATGGCAGACTTGCCCGCGTACCGCCGGAACCGTCTTGCGATTCGGACTCGGAATCGGACCCCACAGGAACGGCCGGCCGCTTATCCGGTTTTTCGCGTACTCTTTGCTTTGCCACAGCTAAAATCGGTTCTCGTTGGGGGAGCGCATAGCCCTTTCAAAGTCTGTTACGTGAGCGAACGCAACTGGGAGAGCAGGTCGCTCAGGGGCGCGAACCCATGCGCCTTTTCCAAAGCGGACTCAAAATAGTTATCGGCAGACGCCCGTGCTGCCGCGTAGGCCCCACATGCGTGCAAGGCCGCTCGCAGTTGCGCGATGCTGCGCTCCGCAAGCGGTTCGTCGCCGCTGAAAAGCTCTTCTATCATGCGGCCCGTTTCGTTCGGGTCATTCTCGCTCGCCCATACGATTGGAAATGTCTTCTTACGTCGCTCCAGATCGCCGGCGGCAAGTTTTCCCGTCGCGGCGGTGCTTGCCCAAATCCCAGAGATGTCGTCGGCGATCTGAAATCCCAAACCGAAAAGACAGCCGATGCTGCGAGCGCGCTCCACTTCTGTTTCGCCGGTTCCGGCGCAGCGCGCGCCTAACGCGCAGGCACAGCCGAACAGCGCCGCCGTCTTACCCTGGATCATCGCCACGTATGTCTCCGTGTTCACGGGTGCGCCGCGCTCTAATGCTAGGTCGAGCGCTTGGCCCTGACACATCTCGAGGTTAGCGCGTGCCAGATCCGTGCTCATCCGCAGCGCACAGTCCGGCCCCAGTTCCGTGCGCGCCGCCGCCAGCGCCAGTTGCGCGAGCGCGCCGACCGCATCGCCGGCGTTGATGCCGTGCGCTAAACCGAACGCCGCCCACATAGTCGTACGGCCGTGGCGCAGCGTGTCTTCGTCTTCTATGTCGTCATGGATGAGCGAGTAGTTGTGCAGCAGTTCGATGGCCGTGCAAGCGGGAAACGTTTTTTCCGCCGGCACTCCCAGCGAAGCCGCCGTCGCAATCGTCAGCCGCGGCCGCAGGCGTTTGCCTTGCCGCTGATTCTCGCGTTCGGTGAATCCGAAATGATAGGCGACTTGATGCGCCACCGGATCCTGCAACCCATAGTCTGTGAGAAAGTGCTTGAGGTACTGCTCGAAGGACGCCCACACGTCGGTCGCTGCGGCGCCTTCTGGTTGCAACGCGTTTACGCCCAGACCGCTTGCGCTTCCGGGAACCACTCCATCAGCTTATCGATGACTTCATCGGCCAAGAACCCCGGAGTCGAGGCGCCCGTCGCAATGCCGATGTGCTCGCTGCCCGAAAACCATTCGCGCTTTAAGTCTTCGGGATTCTCGATGAGATGCGCAGTGGCGCCTTCCGCTTCAGATATCTCGGCGAGATGCCGCGTATTGGCGGATTTGGTTCCGCCGATGACGATCATGGTATCGACTTCGCCCGCCAACTCGCGCGCGGACTTTTGGCGGCCTTGTGTATCCGAACAAATGGTGTTGTACACGCGCACTTCGTAGTTCATGGCAGCGATCTTACCGACGAGCTCGCGGAACTTATCGCCGTTGAGCGTGCTTTGCGAAACGATAGCGATGCGGCGGGCGCGACGGATCTCGGTCTCGTCGGCAGGCCATTCGTTCATCACAATCGATCCCGGCGCATGGCCGGCGATGCCTTTTACTTCCGGGTGGTTCGGGTCGCCCAAAATGATAACCGTGCGGCCCTCTTCTGTGAGTTTTGCTGCCAGGCGCTGCGTACGTGTCACCATGGGGCAGGTCGCATCGACAACCCGCAGACCTTTGCGCTCCGCCTTCTCGATGGTTTGCGGCGGCAAGCCGTGGGCGCGGACGAACAGCGTGCCCTCGGGAATGTTTTCCAACGTTTCGACATTCTTGAGGCCCTTGTCGTCGAGCTCTTTCACGATGAGCGGGTTGTGGACGATGTTGCCCATCGTGTACACGTCTGCGCGTTCGGACGTCTCTGCCAGAGCCTTCTTGTATGTCAGCTCGACGCCAAAGCAAAAGCCCTGCGTTCGCGCTTTTTGGATACGCATGGTGCCTACTTTTGCGCCGCCTGATTCTTCAAGCTGTTGATTGCCGCGGCCACTTGTTCTGTCCATTCTGCGAGTTCTGTTTTCGTTGGTTTTCTTTCCCTTCCCTGGAACAGTAGCGGCTGGCCGATGCGCACTTCGACGTTGCTTCCACGCCAGCGCTTCAATGCGACATTTGTTCCAGTCAGGGCGACCGGAACGAGGGGGCAGTGCGCAGTTGCAGCGAGCAGCACTGCGCCGCCGCGCGCCTGCGCTTCCCCATCCAAATTGCGCCTGCCCTCGGGGAAGACCCCGACCACGCCGCCCGACTTGAGGATATGCAGCGCACGCCGAATCGCGCCCACGTCGCCTGCTTCGCGGTTCACCGGAAAAGCGTGCACTTTTTTTATCAACCCGCCCAACACCGGCATATCGAACAGCTCCTGTTTAGCCATGAAGCTGATGATGCGCGGAAACCAAGTGCCCAAGATCGGCGGGTCGAGATACGAGAGATGGTTGGCGGCGACGACCAGCGGTCCGCTCGCGGGCACCAGTTCGCTTCCACTCACGTGCGCCTTGAAGAGCGCGCGCGTGGTCGGGGTGAGCACGACCTTGACGAACTCGTACAGCGTCATGTCTGCAATCGCGCCCGCACCGCAGTTTCGAGCGCGTCCACGACTGCATCGACGGACATCGTCGAGGTATCGACTTCCAGCGCATCTGGAGCTTTCACAAGCGGCGAAACCGCCCGGTTGATGTCGCGCTGATCGCGGCTTTGAATTTCTGTTTTCAATGTGTCGCGAGCGATTTGAATGCCGCGCGCCTCGAGTTGCCGCAAGCGCCTATCGACCCGCGTGTCGATGGATGCGGTGAGAAAGAACTTGCGTTGCGCCCGCGGCAGAACGACAGTCCCAATGTCGCGGCCGGCCATGACGATGTTGCGGTCCTCCGCAAAGGCTCGCTGCGCGTTCAACAATTTGTGCCGCACTTTCGGCATCGCGGCGACGCGTGACACCGCGCGCGAGACGTCGGGCAAGAACAGCTCCTCGCGCAGCAATTTCCCGCCCACGCTTATGCGATAGTTCAGTGCATCGCTTGGATCGATGACGACCCCAGGCGATCCCACCGCGATGAGAGCGACGATTGCTTCCTCGTCGGTCAGCGACGCGGCATGCTCCAAAGCCATATACGCGACCGCACGGTAGAGCGCACCCGTATCCAAAAAGAGAAAACCCAAGCGCGCCGCTAACCTCTTGGCGACGGTGCTCTTGCCGGACGCGACGGGTCCGTCGATGGCGATCTGAATCGCAAGGCTAGGTTCGGCGGTGTTGACCACACGCCGGACCTTCGCACAGAGCTGTCAGGGTACTTCCGTCGGCAGCACGACTTTCCCAAAAAATCCCGTAATATCGAAAAATACGAGACGCGTGTTTCCGCTCTCGCCGCAAGCCAGTTCCATCCTGTCATAGTGGCGCTTATGGTCTGTGGCTCGTGCGTGTTGATCGATCGACCACGTTTGCCCGCAACCGGGCAGTGTCTTGACAAAGAACTGCTCGAAGCGCGCACCCTCGTCTTCGTCGCGTGCGTTGACCAAGAACGCGGCAGCCATGCTCGACCCGTCGCGCGGATCGGTCGTCCTCACCGTCGGCAAAGTCGGAGCGCCGCCCGGAGTCTTCGGCATGGCTTGCGCCGGACTGCTCTCGCTTGCGGTCGTCAGCATGATCGAATGCACTTCGCCGTCTCGAATGGTATATTGCCAGCTTAGCTGGTTCGGGCCCGGATATTGGCGGACTTGATCGCCGCCCGCATTGACCGTGCTCTGCGGCTTCCCGCGTAGCGTTCGCAATCCAAGCTGATTGCCACCGAGAATTACGTCAAATGGGTCCGTGACGCCGCTTACCGGACCGACACGCGCGTTGACCACTCGGACGTAGGTGACATAACCGTTGCGCTGGCCGAGCATGATGTAGGCATCGTCTGAGGGCGAGCGGTTCCAAGTGACCTGCGACCCGTCAGGCATCAAGCGCACCATGAGCGGATCGCCGATTCTCGTCCGCACTTCGCTAATGGGACTGCCGGGCGAAATACCCAAAAGATTATCGGGCTTAGGACTCGGCTTGCCCAAAGGAAAGCCCACAATGATGGTGAGGGCTGCAAAAACAGAAATGCAAAACGTGCAGAGGTATGACATAGCGCGCGTCCTCTAATCGCACCGCTGCTTTCGACGGCGGCTAGCGATCTCCTAAAGGTAGGCACGGCGCGCTTAAGTGGCGCAAAAGGGCGGAAGCGGCGACGGGCGGCGCGAAGAGACCGTCAATGCGTACCGCTGCGAGCATTCAGATTGACGGCACGAATTTGTCATTGCCGCAAGTGCAAAGTGTTGCCCGTGATGGTACCCGCGTGCAGTTGGACGAAAAAGCCCGCGCACAGGTGCGCGCCGCGCGCGACGTCGTCGAGCGGGCCGTCGCTTCGAATGAACGGATTTATGGCGTCACCACCGGCTTCGGACGTCTCAAGAACGTGAAAATCGACGCCGCTGAAGCGAAAGAGCTGCAACGCAATCTCATTCTGAGCCACGCCGCCGGCGTCGGCGAGCCACTCACCGTCGAGGCGGCGCGCGCGAGTGTGCTGCTGCGCGCCCACTCTTTGGCGCGCGGCTATTCCGGCGTGCGCATCGAGCTCATAGAATTGCTTCTCGAGCTGCTGAATCGAGCGGTCACTCCGGTGATTCCCGCGCAGGGATCGGTGGGCTGTTCGGGAGATCTCGCGCCGCTCGCGCACATGTCACTGGTGCTCATCGGCGAGGGCGAAGCGTGGCACCAGGGCAAGCGAATGCCGGGCGGAGACGCACTCAAAGCGGCCGGACTTGCGCCGCTGGAACTCTCTTTTAAAGAGGGCATCTCGCTCATCAACGGTACCCAAATCATGACAGGCATCGGCGCGCTCTCGCTTGTCCGCGCGCAGCGTGCGCTCAAAACCGTTGATATCACCGGCGCCATGAGCCTGGAGGCATATCTGGGCAGCGAAGCGCCGTTTGCCGAGCGCATCAACGCATTGCGCTTGCACCCGGGTCAGGCGACTGCGGGCTCGAATTTGCGGCGTTTGCTGCACGGTTCGGAGGTAGTCGCATCTCATCGCGATTGCGATCGCGTGCAAGACCCCTACTCATTTCGCTGCATGCCGGTCGTGCACGGAGCTGGGCGCGACGTGTTGCACTTCGCTGAAAATGTCGTCGAGACAGAAATGAACTCCGTCACAGATAATCCTATCATATTTCCTGAAGACGGCGCGCTTGTCAGCAATGGCAACTTCCATGGCGCACCCGTCGGGTTGGCGCTTGACTACGTCGCCATCGCGCTCACCGATGTTTCCTCGATCACCGAACGCCGAATCTACAAACTCTTGGAGGGAAACGAAGGCCTACCGCCTTTCTTGAGCGAGCGCCACGGCATTTGCAGCGGTTACATGCTCGCGCAATATACGGCTGCGGCGCTGGTGAGCGAAAACAAAACGCTGGCCGTGCCCGCCTCGGTGGACTCTATTCCCACATCCGCGGGGCAAGAAGATCACAACAGCATGGGAACCATCGCCGCACGCCAATGCGCCGCCGTAGTGAATAATTTCGAGACGATCGTCGGCATCGAACTCCTTGAAGCCGCGCAAGCATTGGATTTTCGCGCGCCCTTGAAGCTCGGCAGAGGAACTGCGATCGCTCACCGTCTGTTGCGCGAGTGCGTGCCGCACTTAGACGTGGACCGCATCATCAGCATCGATATTGAAGCAGCCGGTGAACTCGTTCGCAGCGGCGAGTTGCTGGCGGCGGTGGAAGCCGAGATTGGAACGCTCTAACCGATGAGCACTTCCTCCGCGAGCGCATCTTCTTCAGCGCGCGTCATCCACGCGCCGCGCGGCCCCGAGCGCAGTTGTTTGGGCTGGGGTCAGGAAGCCGCCATGCGCATGCTGATGAATAACCTGGATCCCGAAGTGGCCGAGCGGCCGCAGGATCTGGTCGTGTACGGCGGCAGCGGCCGCGCCGCACGTTCCTGGGAAGCATACGATGCGATCGTGCGCACGCTGCGCCGTCTCAAAGATGATGAGACGCTCTTGGTGCAGTCCGGTAAGCCGGTCGCCGTTTTTCAGACACACTCTGCCGCGCCGCGGGTGCTCATCTCGAACGCCATGCTCGTGCCGGCTTGGGCGAACTGGCACACCTTCCGCGAACTCGAAGCGCAAGGGCTGACCATGTATGGACAGATGACTGCCGGGTCGTGGATCTACATCGGCACGCAAGGCATCCTGCAAGGAACCTACGAGACACTCGCGGCTGTCGCGCGACAACATTTCGGCGGCACGCTGCGCGGCCGCATCACCCTCACCGCGGGCTTGGGCGGAATGGGTGGCGCGCAACCGCTGGCCATCACGATGAGCGGCGGGGTCGCGATCGTCGTGGAGATCGATCCCGAGCGCATCCGCCGGCGCATTGAAGGCCGCTACTGCGACGAATCCGCGCAGACGATTGACGAAGCTTTGCAAAAAGCGAACGCCGCCGCTGCGAGCGGGCGGGCCTTGTCCATCGGATTGCTGGGCAACGCCGCTGAAGTTTTTCCGGAGATCTTGCGGCGCGGCGCGCGCATCGACATTGTCACCGACCAAACCTCGGCTCACGATCTGCTCAACGGCTATGTACCCGCAGGTCTGACGTTAGAGGGCGCAAGCGAACTCCGCACTGAGGATCCCGAACGTTACGAAAAGCGCGCTCTGGAATCGATCGCGATGCAAGTGCGCGCAATGGTCGGATTCAAACGCGCCGGCGCGGTGGTCTTCGATTACGGCAACAACATTCGCACGCAGGCGCGCAGCGCCGGTGAAAAGGATGCTTTTGAGTTTCCCGGTTTCATCCCGGCCTACATCCGGCCGTTGTTCTGCGAAGGTAAGGGACCGTTTCGCTGGGCTGCGCTTTCAGGCGACCCAAGCGACATCGCGAAGCTGGATGACGCGCTGCTCGAAACATTTCCAACTAACCAGCACTTGCATCGTTGGATCGAGCTTGCGCGCGAACGCGTCAAGTTCCAAGGTTTGCCGGCACGGATCTGCTGGCTTGGTTACGGCGAGCGGCGCGAGTTCGGTTTGCGCATCAACGACATGGTCAAGCGCGGTGACCTCAAAGCCCCCATCGTCATTGGACGCGACCATCTCGACTGCGGTTCTGTCGCCTCTCCGTATCGCGAGACCGAAGCGATGCTTGACGGCTCGGATGCGATTGCAGATTGGCCCATCCTCAACGCGCTGCTGAACGCGGTGGGGGGCGCCCACTGGGTAAGCGTTCATCACGGCGGCGGCGTAGGAATCGGATACTCTATTCATGCCGGCATGGTTGTCGTCGCAGACGGTTCCGAGGATGCGCAGGCTCGCTTATCCCGGGTGCTGACCACCGACCCGGGAATCGGGGTGGTCCGGCATGCAGATGCAGGCTATTCGGAGGCGCAAGCCGCAGCGGATAAGCATCACATCGACTGGAGACTTTGAGCGAACGCCATGACCACCACGACACCCGTGTTTGCCGTGCAGCGATCTTCCGAGCGCTTTTGCGCAGACCACGGCTGGCTCAAGACCTGTTTTTCATTCAGCTTTGCCGAATATTTCGACCCCAACAACTTAAGCTGGGGCGCGTTGCGTGTCCTCAACGACGATCGCGTGGCGCCGACACAGGGATTTCCGACCCACGCGCATCGCGATATGGAAATCATTACTTATGTATTGTCCGGTGAGCTCGAGCACAAAGACAGCATGGGCAATCACGGCGTCGTGCACCGCGGCGGCGTTCAGTACATGAGCGCGGGGACCGGCGTGCGGCACTCGGAGCACAACGGCTCTGCCACGACGGAACTTCACATAGTGCAAATGTGGGTGTTGCCGTCGGAGCTTGGAGCCGAGCCGCGTTACGGGCAGCGTGAATTTTCAGCAGAGGAAACGCTCAACCGCTGGCTGCTCGTCGCGAGCGGCCGCATCGCCCACGATCGCGTCCCCATCAGTCTGCGCCAAGACGCGGCGTTTTCGGTTGCGCGCTTGGAGAGCGTGACCATCAACTATACGTTCGATCCTGAGAGGTTCGGCTTTCTGTTCGTCGCCGGCGGCGATGTCGTTGCCAATGGATCCCATCTGCACGCGGGCGACGCTGTCCGCATCGCAAGCCCGGTCGAACTTGCCGTGGAAGGCAGGGGAGAGGTCCTGCTATGGGACATTCCCCCGCTTGAAGACGGCGCCTAAACGCGCCGATATTCAATGTAGAACTAATGGTAGAAACGCCTCAATACGAAGATTTCGCAGCCGCCGCCGAAGCCGCGCTCCAGCTACTGAGGGAGCAGGTCGGCGTCAGCTTTTGGATGGCGACGCGAATCGACGGCAACGATCTCATGGTGCTCAGCACCGCCGGCGACGGGTTCGCCATCAAGGCGGGCGATGCGCTGCCCTGGGCCGATTCATTGGACTGGCGCATGGTAACCGGAACCGGTCCGCGTGTCGCGCCCGACGTTAGCCAGGTCCCAGTTTACGCCGGCGCCTCGCTGACCCAAATGCTTAATATTGGCGCGTATATAGGCGCGCCTCTGCAGCTTGAGGGCGGCAAGACCTATGGAACGCTGTGCGGATTGGATCGCGCGGCACAGCCGAAGTCGCTCGAAGATCAGCGCCGGCTTGTCGAGATGGTGGCGTCGCTCTTGAGCGCGATTTTAGGGCGGGAGAAAGCCGGGAGCGACGACGCAAGTCCGCTGCATGCTGCCGAAGGCGAAGTGCTCATCGACCGGCTCACGCAGTGCTTCAATCGGCGAGCGTGGGATCGAGTCATCACAGCCGAAGAGGGACGTTGCGCCCGCCACAATCACTCCGCCTGCATCATCTGCGTCGACATCGACGGGCTGGGGAAGATCAATAGCGAGCAAGGCCGCGAAAAAGGCGATCAAGTCTTGCTGCAGACCGCTCAGCTGCTCAAACGTGCTTGCCGCGGCTACGACGTGGTGGCGCGCACCGGCGAGGATGAATTCGCCATACTCGCGGTCGAGTGCGGCCTCAAAGGCGCAAAAGGAATGTTCGATCGCGTCAATGCGGGCCTGAAAAAAGAGAACATCAAGGCGTCGCTCGGACTCGCGTTACGAAATGCCGCCACCGGGTTGCCGCGCACGTTCGAAGAGGCGACCAACACGCTCATCAACTCCAAACGCAGCCGCTAGTCCATCCTCGCGCCTCGAACACCGTCCGCTATGCGCGCGTTCGCGCCTCAACCGTCCGCTATGCGCGCGCGGCTTGATAGTACTTGCTGCTCAGCGGATGATCGAGTTCGGCGGCGAGCAACGCGCTAGCGCGCACCATCTTGTCTAAGTCGACCCCGGTCTCGATACCCATGCCCGTAAGCATGTAGATCAGGTCTTCTGTTGCGAGGTTACCGGACGCACCGGGCGCATACGGGCAACCGCCCAATCCGCCCGCAGCCGCGTCGAAGATCGCAATACCGACCTGCAGACCTGCGACGACGTTTGCGAGAGCGGTTCCGCGCGTATCGTGCAAATGCAGCGCCAGCCGGCCTACGTCGATCCTTTTGAGCAAGAGCTCGCACAGCTCCACCACTTGATTAGGCGTGGCGACGCCGATCGTATCGCCGATGCTGATCTCGTCCACGCCGAGCGCCAGCAGCCTGTCGGCCACGCCAGCCACTGCTTCCGGTTTTATCACGCCTTCGTAGGGGCAGCCAAAAGCGGTGGAAATGTAGGCGCGCACTCCTACTCCCGCAGCCTTGGCGCGCGACACGACGGGTGCAAAGCGCTCGAGCGACTCGGCGATGGTCGCGTTGATGTTGCGTTTGTTGAACGTTTCCGACGCTGCCGTAAAAACGGCGATCTCGTCTGCACCCGCAGCCAGAGCGCGCTCCAGCCCGCGTTCGTTCGGAACGAGCACGGGATACCGCACTCCCGGCTTGCGTGTGATGGCCCTGAGCACTTCCTCTGCGTCACCCAGTTGCGGAATGGAGCTGGGGCTGACGAAGGACGTCGCCTCGATGACTGGCAGACCTGCTTCCGAAAGCGCATCGATGAAGCGCACTTTGAGCGGCGCGGGAACGATCGTCTTCTCGTTTTGCAGGCCATCGCGTGGCCCAACTTCCACCACCGTGACGCGCTTGGGAAGCGTTGCGAAAATATCGGCCATCGCTATGCTTCCGAGATTTCGGCCAGGACGTCACCCGCGGCAACCGTATCGCCCTCGCCAACTTTCAGCACGCGCACAGTGCCTGCATAGGGTGCGACGATGCTGTGTTCCATCTTCATGGCTTCCATGACGATGATGACTTGCAACGCATTCACCGCATCATTCGGTTTTACGAGCACTTTTACTATGGTGCCCGACATGGGAGCGCTGACCAATCCCGCGCTGCCGCTCTCGCCCGGTTTGTGACCGCCCTGATGCGTCGCCGCAGGCGAAGGCTGAAGCCGAAAGCGCCGTATTCCATCCTGCCAGCTTATCGCCAGGCCGTCCGGGGTGGACCAGCCAGCGAATTTGACGGCTTCTTTGGGCGTACGGAAGAGAAACAACCCCGGCTGCACTTCTTGGATCAGTGCTTCGCTACGTCCCAAGCTGCAACGCCAGGCTGCATGTTCGTAATCCCAAACCGCGTGCACCGGCCCCTCGTACTCGGCGAAGAATATCTCGCGGCTTGCTCCGGCGTGACGCCAGGCTCCCAAGCTTTGCCAAATGTCGCTCGCGCCGCCGCTCAGGTCGTGCGTCGTCGACTGTAAATATTGCAGTGCGCCCGCAGCCGCGACGAGCGCCGCAGCTGCTTGCGCTTTCGTCGGCAGCTTATGGGGGGCGAGGTGAAGCTCGAGAAAATCGGTCGTCGTTTCGCCGCTCGCAAACGCCGGGCTGTTCACGATGCTGCGCAGCAGCGGCAAATTCGTGGCGATGCCGCCGACCACGTAGTCGTCAAGCGCGCTGCGCAAACGCTGGATGCACTCTGCGCGGTTGCGATCGTAGACGATGAGCTTGCCGAGCATCGGATCGTAATTGCTCGAAACCTCCGAACCCTGCGTCACCGCGACGTCATTGCGAATGCCGGGACCTTCGGGCGGCGCGAACACCGTTATCGTGCCGCTCGCCGGTAAGAAATCGTGATCCGGGTCCTCTGCGTACAAACGGACCTCGATCGCGTGCCCGCGCGGTACCGTGAATGCCTCGTCGAGTTGCAAACGCTCTCCGGCGGCGATGTTGATCTGCTCGCGAACGAGATCCAGCCCGGTCACCGCTTCCGTCACCGGGTGCTCGACCTGCAGCCGCGCATTCATCTCCAAGAAGTAAAAACGGCCGTCGCGCTCAAGCATGAACTCAACGGTCCCCGCGTTGGTGTAGTCGACCGACCGCGCTGCTTTGATCGCCGCCGCCTGCAGTTGTTCTCGCAGCGGGGTGTCGACCGCAGGCGATGGACTTTCTTCCACAATTTTTTGGTAGCGGCGCTGGATCGAGCATTCGCGTTCTCCCAACGCGTAGCATTGGCCGTGCTGGTCGGCGAGAATCTGCACCTCGATGTGCCGCGGGCTCGCCAGATAGCGCTCCAAAAAAATGGTGCCGTCGCCGAACGCGGCCAGTGCCTCACGCCGAGCTCCCTCCAAAGCTTCGTCCAAATCTTGCAGATCGGTGACGAGCCGCATGCCTCTACCGCCGCCGCCCGCCGCCGCTTTGATGAGCAGCGGCGTGCCGATGCGCTGCGCTTCTTCCTTCAGGCGCTCATGCGACTGGATGCGTTCGCTGAAACCGGGCACCACCGGTACGCCTACTGCGGCGACGCTCTCCTTAGCGGCGATCTTGTCGCCCATGGCGCGCATCGCGCGCGGTGAAGGCCCGACGAACGCAATGCCTGCGTCAGCGCAGGCTTGCGCGAACGCTGCGTTTTCGGAGAGAAAGCCGTAGCCGGGATGGAGGGCTTGCGCGCCTGCCCGGCGCGCCGCCGCGATGATCTTGTCGCCTCGCAGGTACGAATCACGAGCCGCAACGCCGCCGATGGCGACCGCCTCGTCGCAGGTCTTGACGTGCAGCGCGTGCTTGTCAGCGTCAGAGTAAATCCCGATCGAACGAATGCCCATCGCGCGGCAGGTACGCGCGACACGCACGGCGATCTCGCCGCGGTTTGCAATGAGCAGCGATTTGAAGGGGCGTTTTAGTGCCACGATGGGCGGCGCTTTTCGAGAAATGCGCGCAGCCCTTCTTGCCCTTCCGCGCTCACACGTTGCTCTGCGATGCGCTGCGCAGTCCAGGTGCGCGCCTGATCGTGCGCCAGCGTCCCCGCAGTCTTCGCGATCTTCTTGGCAAGCCGTGCTGCGCCGGGGCCGCTTGAGAAGAGCTCGCGTACTTTGCTTTCGACTTGTGACTCGAGTTGGGCAGACGGCACGACTTCATGGACGAGGCCGATGCGCAACGCGCGATCCGAGTCGAAGCGCTCCGCTGTGGGGAACAACGCGCGCGCGTGGCTCTGTCCGATTTTGCGCAACACGAACGGCGCTATGACCGCGGGTACGATACCGAGCTTGGCCTCGGTGAAGCCGAACAAGGCATCGTCGGCCGCGATCACGATGTCCGTCACTGCGATCAGGCCCACACCCCCGCCCAACGCTGCACCTTGGACACGGGCCAGCGTGGGAACGGGGCAATCATCGATTGTTGCAAAGAGGTCGGAGAGCCGCAGTGCGTCTTCGTAGTTTTGCTTTTGATCGAGCTCCAGCGCAGCCCGCATGTATTTTATGTCCGCGCCTCCGCAAAAGATCGAGCCCTCTCCCTGCAGCACGACAGCGCGTAAATCGCTCCGCTCGCCCAGCGCACGATATACCTGCGTAAGCTCGGCGATGAGGTCTGCGTTCAATGCGTTGCGCACGTCCGGACGGTTGAGGCTTACCGTTGCGACTTGCTTGTCTTCAGAAACCCGTAAAGCGTCGGACATTCTTAAGCTCCTCGTGGTTTTGGCGGCGGCATTCTGAACCCGCGGCCCTACATCCGGAAAACGCCAAACTTGGTGGGACGTACTGGAGCATTCGCAGCTGCGGATATCCCAAGCGCCAGCACTGCGCGGGTATCGGCGGGGTCGATGATGCCATCATCCCATAACCTAGCCGTGCTGTAATAGGGATTGCCTTCCGATTCGTACCTGTCTAGGATCGGCTGCATGAATTGCTGCTGCTGCTCCGCAGTCATGCTCTTGCCTTGGCGCTCCAAACCTTCCGCGCGTACCGTAAGCAAGACGCTCGCGGCTTGTGGACCGCCCATCACCGAGATGCGCGCGTTTGGCCACATCCAAAGCTGCCTCGGTGAAAACGCTCGCCCGCACATGCCGTAGTTGCCCGCGCCGAACGACCCGCCGATAATCACGGTGAATTTTGGAACTTCGGCGTTGGCAACCGCCATGACCAGCTTGGCGCCGTCCTTTGCAATGCCACCTTCTTCATAGGTCTTGCCCACCATGAAGCCCGTGATGTTTTGCAAGAAAATGAGCGGGGTGCCGCGCTGGCAGCACAGTTCAATGAAGTGTGTGCCCTTGAGCGCGCTTTGCGAAAACAAAATACCTTGGTTCGCCAAAATCCCGACCGGGTGTCCCTCGATGTGTGCGAACCCGCACACGAGCGTCTGACCGTAGAGCGCTTTGAATTCGTGAAACTCGCTAGCGTCCACGATGCGCGCGATCACTTCGCGCACGTCGTATGGTTTGCGCCAGTCGCGCTGCACGATGCCGTAGACCTCTTTGGGATCGTATTTTGGCGCTTGCGCTGCTTGCACCGGCCAGGGCGTGCGTTTGCGATAACCTAAATGCGCAACCGCCTCGCGGCACATGCCGAGCGCTTGTTCATCCGACAACGCATAATGATCGGTAACGCCCGAGATACGCGAGTGCACGTCGGCGCCGCCCAGATCCTCAGCGCTCACCACCTCACCGGTGGCTGCCTTCACCAGCGGCGGACCACCCAAGAAAATCGTTCCCTCACCTTTGACGATGATCGTTTCATCCGACATCGCCGGCACGTATGCGCCGCCTGCAGTGCACGAACCCATGACCGAAGCGATTTGCGCGATGCCCAGACTTGACATGCGCGCTTGGTTGTAGAAGATTCTTCCAAAATGGTCGCGGTCGGGGAAGACTTGGTCCTGCAGCGGCAAGAAAGCGCCGCCGGAATCGACCAGATAGATGCATGGCAAATAGTTCTGCTCGGCTATCTCCTGCGCGCGCAAATGTTTCTTGACGGTGAGCGGAAAGTAGGTGCCGCCTTTCACCGTGGCGTCGTTGGCGATGACGATGCACTCCCGGCCGCTTACGCTTGCCATGCCGGTGACGATGCCCGCGCTGGGCGCCTCGTTGTCGTACATATCCCAGGCGGCTAAGGGCGAAAACTCGAGAAAAGGCGTCTGAAGATCGATAAGCCGTGCGACGCGCGTGCGCGCTGGCAGCTTGCCGCGAGCGACGTGCTTGGCCGTGGCGTCGGGGCCGCCACCCTCGCTCACGCGCGCTATGCGCTCTTGCAACTGTTGCAGCAGTTGTGCGAAATATTGGCGGTTGGCGGCGAATTCGGGAGACGAAGAATCGACACGCGATTCGATGACGGCCATGCGGCCAACGTTACCCCTCGCAAGGGAGGCAGCCTGCTCGACGCTAACGGGATGCGCGGCTCATGCCAAAGATCTTTGAATGCGTTCCGAACATATCGGAAGGCCGTCGCCAAGATGTGATCGCAGCGATCGGCGCGCTCGGCGCGAAGACGCCGGGCGTCGCACTCGTCGACACGCAGAGCGACGCCTCGCACAACCGATCCGTTTTCACCTTCGTGGGCAACGGCGACGGCGTCGTCGAGGCTGCATTGCGCGTGGCCGGCGGCGCGGTGGAGAATATCGACCTGCGCGCGCATAAAGGCGAGCATCCGCGCATGGGGGCGATTGACGTCATTCCGTTCATTCCGCTCGAGGACTCGACCATGGATGACGCCGTGCTTTTGGCGCGCAGGTGCGCGCAGGGCATGTGGGAGCGCTACCGGGTACCTTCATACTTTTATGAGTATGCGGCGTCGCGGCCCGACCGCCGCGATCTTTCTACCGTGCGTAAAGGTCAATACGAGGGGCTGCTCACCGCGATCAAAGAGGCCGATCGCAAACCCGATGTAGGCGAAGCAGAGCTGCACCCCAGCGCCGGGGCCGTCGCCGTCGGCGCGCGAGATTTTCTCATTGCGTACAACGTCAACTTAGCGACGTCCGACATAAAGCTGGCCGAGCGCATCGCCGTGGCGGTGCGCCAGCGCAGCGGCGGTCTTTTGGGAATCAAGGCGCTCGGTTTTGCGTTGTCGGAAAACGTCGTGCAGGTCTCGATGAATGTCGTCAACGTGCGCGCGATTCCGCTGTATCGCGTCACCGAATTGATCCGCGCCGAAGCGGCGGCTTTCGGCGTAGCCGTCAGCGGCTGCGAGCTGGTGGGTTTGGCGCCGCTGGCTGCGATCGCCGAAAGCGCAGCCTATTATTTGCACGCAGATGGATTCGATCGCACCCAAATAACGTGGTAGCCGCACCTAACGCAGAATCCTTCCTCATTCATGATGCCACGCTGCTCACGCTGCAGCCGTTGGCCGGGCGCGCGAAACCGCGCTCGCACATCAGCGAAGCCGACCTTGGCATCGTCAGCAGGGGCTCGGTGGTGGTAGCACAGGGCGTTATCGCGGCCGCGGGTGCACACGCCGCGTGCAAGGATGCGTTGGCAAAGCTGGGAGCGGCGAAAAGCGACTTCGCCGAATACGATGCCCGCGGCGCGGTTGTCATGCCGGGCTTTGTAGACGCGCACACCCACGCGCTCTTCGCCGGTAATCGCGTACCCGATTTTGAGGACTTGATCGCAGGCCGCCGCCCTGCGCTCGGCATGCGTTACACCATCGAACAAACGCGACACTGCAGCAGCGATGACTTGCTTGAACTCGGCGCGCGCCGGTTGAGCTTGATGCTCGCCCACGGCACGACGACGGCGGAAGTGAAAAGCGGCTATTGTTTGACGGCCGAGGGCGAACTAAAGTTGTTGGATGTTCTAAGCCGGCTCGGCGCGCGCGCAGAGTTACCTCACGTCATTCCGACCTTCTGCGGCGCACATGCTTTGCCGCCGGAGTTTTCAAGCTACGATGCTTTCGTCGATGAGCTCTGTGACGCCATCCTGCCGCAGATCGCGCAACAGGGCGTCGCTCGTTATGCCGACGCGTTTTGCGAACAGGGATTTTTTTCAGCGCAACAATCGGAGCGCTTTTTGGGCGCCTGCGCCGAGCGCGGTCTGCAACTACGCATCCATGCCGAGGAGCTGCATCGCAGCGGTGGTTCCGCTGTTGCCGCAAAGCTGCGTTCTGTCACCGCGGACCACCTCAATTTCGCGAGCACGAGCGATATCGCAGCGCTCGCGAAGGGAGGCTGCACCGCAGTATTGTGTCCAGGCACCGTCGAGTATCTAGGGTTAGAGCGCTACGCTCCGGCGCGCGACCTGATCGCCGCCGGGATACCCGTTGCGCTGGCGACGGATTTCAACCCCGGAACGTGTCCGAGTTTCTCGCTGCAGATGATCGCGTATCTAGGTAGACGGCACATGCAGTTGAGCGCCCCCGAGACGATCGCAGCAGTCACTGCGATACCGGCTTATTCCCTAGGGCTTGCCGAGCACGCCGGGACCTTGAGCAGCGGCTCGCGTGGCGATATCGTTTTGCTCGCCCTCTCTGATTACCGTGAGTTCGGTTACTACTTCGGTACCAATATCGTAAAAAGGGTCTTTCTAGGTGCAAAAGGGGCTCTGTAAGGTTTCGTTTCCATTTTAAAAGGGCATCCGTACAATAACCCTATTCATGATAACCTTCAATCGCCGCTACGCCAGCACGTACGCTTCGGTAACAGAGGCGCGTCACGATGTCGTTGGATTCGCCGCGGCCTGCGGGGCGACGCCGGATGAGATCTGCGACATCGCTCTAGGGGTCGGCGAAGCATGCAATAACGCGGCCGAACACGGGCACGTTGACGGTGGCTACTTCAGCATCAAGTGCCGTTGCGGCAATGGCCGCCTCGTCGTCGAGGTCTGCGACGAAGGCAAGGGATTTTTACTGGCTGGCAAGGGCGAGGACGTGGATCCGGAAATACGCGGCGTGCGCGGCTTGGGAATTTTCCTCATGCGCTCGTTGATGGACGACGTCGCTTATGAAATAGGCGAGCGCGGGACCTGCGTTCGCCTTTCCAAGATGTTAAGGACGGACAGCGACCCGCTACACCGCTTGGCAGACCGCGAAAAATCTCTGACGAAAGCACTGCGCGTCCATCCCAGCCACGGCAGCTAACGCGCTGACGCGCGGGGCTTCGAAATCAGCTGCTTCCAAACGGATCATGTAGCTGCGCCCGACTTCGTACGCTTCCGTGTTGGTGTCCACCATGCGAACCCGAATCCGGCCGGTCGCGGGATCGAGCATTTCTTGCAGCGTGACCGGAGCGACTTTACCGCCGCGCAGCGAGACCATCGCGCCCGATCCGCCCGACAGCAAGTAACGCACGGCACCATATCCGAGCGTGCGCGAGTATTCGACGTCGAAAGCCAACGGTTTCGCGCAGCGTAGTTCGTAACCGATGTCCTTGGTCACGACGCTGACATTCAGGCTTAGCTCTTTGAGCGAACTGCTGACGCTTTCTCGGAGCAGAGAAGCGAGGTCGATCTCGCCGAGGCGAATATTGCCGTACGCGTCTCGCGACGCATCTTTGCGGGATTGCAACTCGCGCTCGTCGAGACTCTCGGCCAAGCCTTCTGCGATCACCGCCACCCCATGATCGTGACCGGCCGCGCGACGCTTGATCATGCTTCCGATGATCGTGTCGGTGACCAGGCTCAGGGCGACCGGCTTTTTCTTGAATTCTTCCGGTATGATGGCGATGGTCGCGCCCGCCGCCTTGCAAATGCCCAACGCCAGGGCGCCGGATTTTCTGCCCATCGTCACCACCAGGTACCAGCGCGTGGTCGTGCGTGCATCCTCCATCAAGCTCTCCACGATATTGGTTCCGACCGCCCGCGCTGTTTCAAACCCGAAGGTGGGCATGTTGTCGGGCAACGGCAGATCGTTGTCGATGGTCTTGGGGACGGTCGCCACGTGGATCGCACCGCTGGCCATTTCGGCGATCTTCGCGGCACCGAAGGTGGTGTCGTCGCCGCCGATGCAGAGCAGATGGCTTATCTTGAGGGCGCGCAGTGATGTGACGGTGTTGGTCAGCGCTTGTTGATCTCTAGCCGGGTTCGTGCGCGACGTGCGCAAGATCGAACCGCCGAGCCAATGGATGCGGCTGACGTCTTCGATTTGCAACTCCGTGCAATGCGACGAGTCCCCTCGCGCCAGCCACTGATAGCCGTCGTACAGTCCGAGGACGCGGCAACCCTCGTTGATCGCTTCAATCGTTGCGGCTGCGATGACGCCGTTGATGCCTGGCGCCGGACCGCCGCCGACCAAAATGCCGAGCACGGATCCGCTCACTGCGGCGACTCCTGTGCCTTTTGCCGCAGTTGATCCATGCGTGGCGTGCCCTTCGGATAATAGCCGTCCGGGTGACTCTGAGCCCACAGCTTTCCACGCACTGCCGCGTACTCGAAATTATCGAACTGAGCCCGCCCCCGGGTTGAGCGCATCGCTTCAATCGCCGGTGCGAGCGATTCCCAAGCGGAGATCACTTGCGTGCATGCCACGTCGAGCCACGAACCCTCATCCATGAGGCTGTATTTCATGAAGGCGCCGATCTGTTCCCAAAAGTCGGCTATGAGCAGCTCCGGATGCTCGATGCGTGAGAGTTTGCCCTCGGCGAACTCCGCCAAGAAGGCGGGGTCCTTCAGCTTCTCTTGCAGCGGCCCACGCATGTAGCGGATATGCTCCTGCATATCGGGCTGATCCCACATGCGCATGAGCGTGAGCAAGGTATTCAGCTGATTGCCGGCCCGCAGGTGACGGAGTTGGATAAGCGCCGCTACGGCGGTTGCCGCGATGACGACAAACGTACCGCCCGCGAAGATCGTGTTCCAGGTTTCGTTCGTCACCTAAACGTTCTTCAGGTCGTCGGGAAACATATCCACCACCGGCAAGTGGGGCGTCCTGTTGGGGAAGTAGCCTTCGGGATGCGATGCTTCCCACATCTGCACGCGCGACACCAGGTATTCGAAATTGTCGTATGCGGTTGGACCACGGCTGCGGCGGATGATCGCGATGACCGGTGAAAGTTTCGGCCAGGCCATCGCGGCGATGGGCCCGCCCGACTCCATGACGGCCTCTTCGGAAAAGTAGCCCATCTTCACGAACATACCCAGGGATTCCCAAAAGTCAAGGTACTGGACTTCTGGATGCTTGAGCCTGTCGGTTTGAATGCGCATCAGCTCCTGTCGATACGCGCTGTCCTGAAGCCGGCGCTCCAATTCGCCGTGGAACACGTAATTCTGAATTTCGCGCGCCTGCGGGCTCGACCACTTGTCCATCAAGCCGATGAATCCGGTGATCGCGTTGGATGCACGCATGTGACGTAACTGAGTCACAGCCGCAATCGCGGTCGCACCGATGACGAGCAACGTGAGAAATGTGGAAATGGCCGAGAGTTCTTCCCAATTCACAGGGCACGTATCCGCCCCGCAACGGTCGCGGACCTTTTCGTTGGAAAAGCTAAGGGCGACCCTTGGGTCGCCCTTACGCTGTCGTCCTGATGTTTTCTATGGGCCCGTCGGTTGCGGTGCCGGGGGCTTGAGAGGCTCGCCGACTTTTGTGAAGACAGTCTTGCCGTCTTCAACGTCGAGCAGTATGTGGTCGCCGAGCTTGAAGGTTCCGCGCAGCAGTTCTTCGGAGAGCGGGTCCTCCACGAACCGCTGGATGGCGCGGCGCAATGGTCTGGCGCCGAACTGCGGATCCCAGCCTTCCTTGGCGATGAGCTCCTTGGCCGCTTCGGAGGCTTCCAGCGTCATGTGCTGGTTCTCGAGCTCCTTGACGACTTTGGCCAGCTCGAGACTGACGATTTGTTTGATCTCGTCCATATCGAGCGAATGGAAAACCACCACTTCGTCGATACGATTGAGGAACTCGGGCCGGAACAGATGCTTGATCTCTTCCAGAATCCGGTTCTTCATGCGCTCGTAGCGAATCGCGCCTGACCCTTCTTCCTTGACGGGCCGGAAGCCGATGTCGGTGGTCTTCATAAGACCGAGCGTGCCGACGTTGCTCGTCATGATGATGAGGCTGTGCTTGAAGTCAACGACCCGGCCCTGCGAATCGGTGAGCCGGCCGTCTTCGAGGACCTGCAACAGCAGGTTGAAAACGTCCGGATGCGCTTTTTCGATCTCATCGAGCAACACGACGGCATAGGGACGCCGCCGCACCGCCTCGGTGAGCTGACCGCCTTCTTCATAGCCGACGTAACCTGGCGGCGCGCCGACCAATCGCGAGACGGAGTATTTTTCCATATACTCCGACATGTCGATGCGCACCATGGCATCGGTATCGTCGAACAAGAACTCCGCCAAGGTGCGCGCGAGTTCTGTCTTGCCGACGCCGGTCGGACCCAAGAAGATGAACGAACCGATAGGCCGCATCGGGCTCTTGAGCCCGGCACGTGCCCGCCGGATCGCGCGGGTGATGACTTTGATGGCTTCGTTTTGGCCGACGATGCGTTTATGCAGCGCGTCTTCCATGTTGAGCAGCTTCAACGTCTCTTCTTCTTTGAGCTTGCTCACCGGGATGCGCGTCCAGGTGGAAACGATGTGCGCTATTTCTTCCGGCCCCACGGTATTGGTGGTGGTGCCTTTGACGTTGCGCTTCTCGCGCCACTCTTCTTCCATCTGTTGCTTCTTGGAGCGCAGTTTTTCTTCACGGTCACGGATCTGCGCAGCCTTTTCGAACTCCTGTGCCTTGATGACCGCCTCTTTTTCCGTGCGTACTTTACGGATCTCGTTTTCGACTTCACGAATTTCCGGCGGTAGCGAGGTCGACTGTAAACGCACGCGCGAAGCTGCTTCGTCCATGAGATCGACCGCTTTGTCAGGCAAGAAACGGTCGGTGATGTAGCGGTCGCTGAGCCGCGCAGCCGCTTCGAGCGCTTCGTCGCTGATCTTGACCCGATGGTGGGCTTCGTAACGGTCGCGCAAGCCTTTGAGAATCTCGATGGTCTCATCAACCGAGGGCTCTCCCACCATGATGGATTGGAAGCGGCGCTCGAGCGCGGAATCCTTTTCTATGTGCTTGCGGAATTCGTTGAGCGTGGTCGCGCCGATGCATTGAAGCTCGCCGCGTGCCAGCGCCGGTTTGATGATGTTGCTGGCATCGATCGCTCCCTCCGCAGCGCCGGCTCCGACTAGCGTGTGCAACTCGTCGATGAATAGAATGATCTCGCCGCTGGCGGCGCGGATCTCATCCATGACGCGCTTCATGCGCTCTTCGAACTCGCCGCGATATTTCGTGCCCGCCACGAGCCCTGCCAGGTCGAGTGTGATGACCCGCTTGTCGCGCAACGGTTCGGGAATGTCGCCGCTGATGACGCGCTGCGCCAAACCTTCGGCTATGGCGGTCTTGCCAACGCCGGGCTCACCGATAAGCGCGGGATTGTTTTTCGTGCGGCGCGAGAGGATCTGAATCACGCGCTCGATCTCCATGTTGCGCCCGATGACCGGGTCGAGTTTGCTTTCGCGTGCGAGCTGGGTCAAGTCACGGCCATACGCGTCGAGCGTCGGCGTTTTGCTCTTGCCTTTGGACGTGCTTTGCGTTTGGGTTTCCGCGCCCAAAAGCGATGTCGTCTGGACCCGGACTTTGGCGGGATCAACGCCAAGGTTGGTCAGCACACGAGCAGCCACTCCCTCACCTTCCCGGATGAGACCGAGCAGCAAATGTTCTGTTCCTATGTAATTATGGTTGAGCTGACGCGCCTCTTCGAAGGCAAGCTCGATGACGCGCTTCGCGCGCGGGGTGAACACCATTTCCTGCTGCACGGTTTGACCGCCGCGTCCGACGATCGCTTCAACTTCAGCCCGAACCTTCGCCAGGTTGACTCCTAAAGTTTCCAACACTTTGGCGGCAAGGCTCTCGCCTTCGCTGATAATACCGAGCAGGACGTGCTCTGTCCCGATGTAGTTGTTACCGAGCCGCTGCGCCTCTTCTTGTGCAAGCACAATCGATCGACGCGCCCGCTCGGTGAACGGTTCCCACATGGACATTGGTTATAGACTCCTTGAGTGCGTTTCGGGACATCGCACCCGATGTGCCGCTTTTTGCGGCTAAAAACTTCTCTCCCAGTGCACCTGTTCGACGGACGCCCTCCCTGAGACTCCTATATTGAAAACGTTTCCGAAGCTGTGTTGGTTCATACATTAATCATCGGCCAAAAGTTTTCTGATTACTGCAATGCGAAAGCCTCAAGGATCACGGTCCGTGCTGTACTGGTGCCCGATTTAACTCAGGATGTCGTATCGGCTTTCGGTCGATTGGTAGGACCAATCGCTACGCCCGGATTGCACAATCCGGATGCGGGTTCGTCGCTGGACCCGCTCGCCGATCAGTACGCCTTGGAGCGTGGCCGCTTGAGGCCTAATGCGATAATACGCCCGCCGCTTTCCGTGTGTCAAGCCCGAACAAGAATGATTCTCAAATTGCGCGAAGCAAACAAGCGACACAATGTTATCCACAGACGGAAACTCCGAAAACTCACACGCAACTCATATGGCCGCGATCGCGCTCGGCTCGAACATCGGCGACCGTCGCGCGAATATTGCTGCGGCGCTGCAAAAACTGCGCGCCTTCGTTGACATCCATCGCATTTCGTCTGTATATGAAACCACCCCGGTCGGCTACACGCAGCAGCCGGACTTTTTGAACCTCGCACTGACCGGGACGACTCGTCTCGATCCCAAAGCGCTCCGCGAAGCTCTGGCGAGAGTCGAGCGGCAGCTTGGGCGCCGTCTTAATGTTCCGCTTGGTCCGCGGGCGATCGATCTCGATCTCTTGCTGTACGACCGGCTGGTCATGCGCGACGAAGACTGCACGATTCCGCATCATGGTTTGACGTCGCGCGCGTTCGTGCTCGTTCCATTGGCTGAAATAGCCCCGCAGCTGATCGAGCCGACTTCGGGAAAGACGATCGCCGAATTGGCGGCCCGGGTCGACCAGTCGGGTGTGCGGCTGTCCGAAGGCGGCCTGCTCACGCGCATACGCCGTGACGTACAAGAATCACGCCCCGAGGTACCGCTTTCGCTCAATCGTGCCGGCATCACCGGCGTGAAGACGGTCATCACCCTGCCGCGCGGCGCAAGCGGCACGCAGTCAGTGATCGCGAGCTTCGACATCTTCGCCGACCTGGACGCGAGCCGCAGCGGCGTTCATATGTCTCGCTTCTCCCAAGACCTCGAGGACGCGCTCACGGAGCTCGCCGCAAGCGAGAGCCCAGACGTAGGCGGCCTGGCGCTCACGCTAGCCCGCAAGGTCGTGGCGAGCCAGAACGCCGAGCGTGCTGAGGTGCGAGTACGCGCCCCGTTCGCGTTGGAGCGGGTGACGCCCGCGAGCGCCATACGAACGCAAGAGTTCTACACGGTCGTCGGGCGCGCCGTCGCGTCGGCAACCCTTTCCAAGCGTCTCATCGGCGTGGAAGCCGAAGGCATGACGGCCTGTCCGTGTGCCCAAGGCATGGTCGCCGACTACACGCGCGAGCGGCTCTTGAGCGAAGGCTTCAGCGAGCAGCAGATCACGACGATTCTCAACACCATCCCTGTCGCAACGCACAACCAACGCGGGCTGGGCACACTGCTCGTGGGCACAGATCATGATGTGGATCTCGCCACGCTGGTGGCGATCGTCGAGCAATCGATGTCTTCGGAGACCTACGACCTCTTGAAACGGCCAGACGAATTGTTCGTGGTCAACAAAGCCCACTCGGCTCCGCGCTTCGTGGAAGACGTCGTGCGCGAAATGCTGCGCTATGCCAGCGATGCGCTCGCCGGCCTCTCGGGCGACAATTTTTTGTGGGCGCGCCAAGTCAACTTTGAGAGCATCCACAAACATGACGCCGTCGCGGAATCTTGTGCGACATTGGCAGAACTTCGGCGCGAGTTGAGCGGCGAAACCGAGGTACGGCATACAACGCTCGAGCAGTGGCTGTACGGACTGCCCACCCCTGCAGCGACCCACGCATCATGATGGACTTCGAACGGGCTGCCGTTCCTTATTGGCCGATCCGCCGGCGCAAGATATTTCGCCGCAACGTCCTCATTGCGATCGCGGTTCTCAGCATCGTGGGGACGACGCTCGCGTTGCGCGAGCGCCTGACGAGCGAGCCGATGGCTGCGCGCGTTTTCGATGACGTCGTCTCAACCGTGGCGCTGCGCTACTACGACGGTTCGTATCATGGCCTCAATTGGCGTCAGCTGGTCGACGATTACCGGCCGCGCGTGTTGACGGCGGGCAATGAGGCGCAACGGTACCGCCTCTTGCAAGAGATGCTCGCAAAGCTCGGCGATAGCCATACCACTGTCTTTTCGCCTGCACAAGTGAGCGAGGCCGGTGACGAAAATCTACCGACCGGTCTTGGCGCAGCGTTCGTGCGTATCGGCGGCGATCAAGTTGTGCTAAGGGTTGCGCCTCATTCCCCGGCGGCGGTGGCTGGTTTGCGCCCCGGGCTGATCGTGGCGGCGCAAGCCGCGCGTGATGGCCAGCCGGAACTCGTGCGCTCCTACGCCATCCGCGATCCGTTGAGCGGACGCCGCTGGCAGCGTCGCGTACGTCTCGTCAACGGTCAGGCCTTCGACATCGCCCCGCCCGACCTCGATTGGGGTACGGCGGCGCCGGGCGTCGGCTATCTAAAGATGGGATCGTTCCCAAACGCGATCGAGGAGGCGCTGAGCTGGGCTCTGGCTGACGTCGGCAAACATCCGGCGCTGATTTTAGACTTACGCGGCAATCCTGGCGGGCTCATCGAAGCCGTGGACGCAACCGCGGGCGTCTTCTTAGAGCGTGGCACGCTCGTCGTCAGCGGATCGGGCAGATATAGAATTTTTGGAAGGCGCTGGTTTGCTGCAACGGATTCCGTAGGCGTTCACTACAACGGCAAGCTCGCCGTACTTGTGGATGGCCGCAGCGAAAGCGGCGCGGAAGCTCTGGCATCGGCCCTGCAACTTTACAAGCGCGCGCTGATTGTCGGGATGCCGACGGCGCGCAAGGTGCTTGGGGTGGAGGTGCAAGAGCGCTTGCCCGACGGCGGCCTGTTACGCGTGGCCACGCTTGACATGCGCGATGCTAACGGAACTTTACTCGAAGGCAAGGGCGTGACGCCTGACCTGATCGCGCCGCGCACTGCCGCTGACATCGCCCGCGGGCGCGATCCCCAACTCAAAGCGGCTATTGCTGCGCTGTTACGTTAGGATGAAACTTTTGGTTGCAGCGTCTGCTGCACTGCTTGCGCGAGTTCTTCACGCGCAACGATTCGCGCGCGCGGCGCGCTGCTGCGAGCACGCATTTCGTCTTTAGGATTCACATCGACCAGCAAAACCGGAATGTTGCGGGTGTTAAATCCATCCCCTAAATAGCGTGCTGCCTCGAGGGCGTGCGACGGCAGAATGTTGGCGGCGATCACGATGAGGTCGGGCTGCTCCCGATTTACGGCGTCGAAAAAGGTAGGCCAACGGGGTTCGGCTACCGCCAATGTAAAGCCGGTTTTTTCTAAGATCTCACGGCGAGCCTGACAATCTGGATCTGTATCAAATTGAAGCAAAAGCACTTTCGGCATCCAAGGTTTTTAGCCGGCTGCAGCCGCGTTACCCGTCAAGCGTACAAAGGTCCGCTATGCCGTTTTCGGAAACGACGCACTGCATGAAACACCAAGGCGAGCTCGATCTCCTCAAGCAAAAAAGGCAACAAGCACACGCGCCCGCCGGCGAGGCGGCGATCGCGCGCCAGCATGAGCGCGGCAAGCTGACCGCTCGCGAGCGTATCGTGAAGCTGCTCGACCCAGACAGCTTTGTCGAGCTGGATGCTTTTGCGGTGCACCGGTCCGATGCGTTTGGACTGGCCGATAAAAAGTTCGTGGGCGACGGCGTCGTCACGGGCTACGGCACGATCGACGGACGCCAGGTGTTCGTCTTCTCGCAGGACTTTGCGGTGCTGGGCGGTTCGCTGGGCGAAGTATTTGCAGAAAAAATCTGCAAGATAATGGATCTGGCGGTGAAGACTGGCAGCCCGATCATCGGCATCAACGACTCGGGCGGGGCACGAATCCAGGAAGGCGTCGTGAGCCTAGGAGGTTACGCCGAGATTTTCTGGCGCAACGTCCAAGCCTCAGGAGTGGTGCCCCAGATCTCCCTCATCGCCGGACCATGTGCGGGCGGTGCGGTCTACAGCCCCGCCATCACCGATTTTATTTTCATGGTCGATAAGATCTCGCAGATGTTCATCACGGGTCCGGAAATCATCAAGACGGTCACCGGCGAAGAAGTCACCTTTGAAGAGCTCGGCGGCGCGACCACTCACAACACGAAGAGCGGCGTCGCACATTTCCTTGCCGCCGACGAAGAGGACGCCTTCCAGCAAATCAGACATTTGCTATCGTTCTTGCCGCAGAATAATGTGGATGATCCGCCGCTAGCGGCGAGCGCGGACGACCCGCAGCGACAGGACCCCGGCTTGATCGACATCATCCCGGCGTCGCCCAATCTTCCTTATGATATGACGGATATTATCCGCCGGGTGGTGGACGACGGCGACTTCTTCGAAGTACAAGCGCTTTACGGCGGCTCGCTGGTGGTAGGGTTCGCCCGGCTGGGCGGCCGTCCGGTCGGCATCGTCGCCAATCAGCCCAAGATCTTGGCCGGCGTGCTCGATATCAATTCTTCCATAAAAGGCGCGCGTTTCGTGCGCTTCTGCGATGCATTCAACATCCCGCTCATCACGTTCGTCGACGTCCCCGGTTTCTTACCCGGCACGAATCAGGAATTCGGCGGGATCATCAAGCATGGCGCTAAGCTGCTCTACGCGTTTGCCGAAGCTACCGTGCCAAAGCTCACCGTGATCACGCGCAAGGCGTATGGCGGCGCGTATGACGTCATGTGCAGCAAGCACATTCGTGCCGATTTCAACGTCGCGTGGCCGACCGCAGAAATTGCGGTCATGGGTCCACAAGCTGCGGTCAAAATCATCTTCCGCGAGGAACTGGCGAAAGCCGGCGACAGTGCCAAGCGCTCAGACGAACTGGTCAATGAGTACATCGAACGTTTTGCCAACCCGTACGTCGCGGCCGAACGCGGTTATCTGGACGCGGTGATCGATCCCGCACAGACGCGCCCAATGCTCATCAACGCACTTGGCATGCTCAAAAGCAAACGGGTAAGCCGGCCCGCCCGCAAGCACGGCAACATTCCCTTATAAGCGCTTGCGTGACCAACCAATTGTGATCGACAAGCTGCAAATCTCTCCGGCGCCCTCAGCTGATGAGGCGGCCGCAATTGCCGCTGCTCTTTCCACGCTCTTGGCGCAGCGCAATCAACTGCTGCAACCGGCAACGCAAACCGCGAGCCTGCGTTACCAGGACGTGGCCAGCGGCGATATACCGCAGCGGCAGCTAACGTGGAATGCTCTCGCGCGCCTAGAATCATTCGATGTTTAAACGCATTTTGGTTGCAAATCGCGGCGAGATCGCACTGCGCGTCATACGCGCCTGTCGCGAGCTCGAAGTGGAAACGGTGGCCGTCTATTCCGACGCAGACCGTGAAGCCTTGCACGTGCAAAATGCCGATGCCGCGTATCATCTTGGAGCGACCGCACCGGCGCAATCCTATCTCAACATCGATCGGTTGCTGGCCGTCGCGGGCGAGGCGCGCTGCGACGCCGTACATCCCGGCTATGGATTTCTCGCTGAAAACGCGGTCTTCGCGCGGCGCTGCCGCGAAGCGAAGCTCGTGTTCATCGGCCCCGCGCCTGAAGTCATGGAACAGATGGGAGACAAGATCGCGGCGCGCCGGCGCGCACAGGCGGCCGGCTTCCCAGTCGTCCCCGGGACCCTCGAGCCCATCCGCACGGTGGCGCAGGCAAAAGAGTTGGCGCGCCAGTTCGGCTATCCCATCGCGATCAAAGCCGCCGCCGGCGGCGGTGGCAAGGGCTTAAAGGTCGCGCACGCAGACGCCGAACTGGAACAGGCGATCTCGCTCGCGACCAAAGAAGCGGCTGCATACTTCAAAGATGACACGGTATATGTAGAGCGCTATCTGGCAAACCCGAAGCACATTGAAATCCAGATCCTCGGCGATACGCACGGCAACGTGATCCATCTCGGCGAGCGCGATTGCTCGCTGCAGCGCCGTCACCAAAAGCTGGTCGAGGAAACGCCCGCCACCATCGGCGCCACTCTGCGCGGGCGCATGCACGCGGCCGGCGTCGCCTTGGGGAAGGCCACGCGCTATGACAGCGCCGGCACGATTGAATGTCTCGTCGAAGGCGACGAGTTTTATTTCTTGGAGATGAACACGCGGATCCAAGTCGAGCACACGATCAGCGAAGCCATCTACGGTTTCGATTTGGTGAAGGCGCAGATCCGCGTGGCGGACGGCGAGCGGCTGTGGGTCTCCCAAGACGAGCTCAATGCGCGCGGCCATGCGATTGAGTGTCGCGTGAATGCCGAGTCGCCCGCGCTCGGTTTTCGCCCCTGCCCCGGAGTGCTCACCAAATATATCGAGCCCGGCGGTCCTGGCGTTCGCATCGACAGCGCTGCGTTCGCCGGCTGGCAAGTCCCTGGGGAATACGATTCGCTCGTCTCCAAACTGATCACGTGGGGCGCCGACCGCCCTGAGGCCATCCGTCGCATGTTGCGCGCGTTGCGCGAATACAAAGTTGAAGGCTTCGACACGACCATACCGCTGTATAGCTTGCTGCTCGCAGATCCAGCTTATCAATCCGGCAATTACACAACTGCAACCGTCGAGCGGTTCGTCGACGAGCAAAAAGAAGCGATTCGACAAGCCTACGGCGGCGCGCAGAGCACGCGCGCGGATTTCGGCGGGTCCGATTTCGAGCAGCCGAAAGCGAGCGTGCTGAACGTGGAGGTCAACGATAAGCGTTTTGAGGTGCGCGTGTTCGGCCTCAACGCAGGCAGTCCGGACCCCGCCCGGCGCATCCCCAAATATAAGCCGCCGAAACATGCGGCTCATAGCGGGGCTGCGGTGCAAGCGCCGATGCACGGCATAATCGTGGAACTCAAGTTCGGCGTCGATGACGACGTGGCGGATGGCCAGGTGGTCGCTATCATCGAAGCGATGAAAATGATGAACGAGGTCATCGCGCACCGCGCGGGCTCCGTACGCGCCCTCAACGTCGCGGTCGGCGATACGGTTGAAGCCGGCGCAGCAATCCTGACGTTCGCGGAGTGAAGCGTTCCTAATCCGTGCCGGGTTGTGCTGACGGCGGAAAGGCGCGGCGAAGTGATGAACGCAGCCTCATGCGTAAACGCATGACCGATAGCGGCATCGAAATCAAGCCGAATTACACGGCGGCTGACGTCGCCGACCTTGACCTTGTGCACCAGCCCAAGCCCGGCGAGTTTCCTTACGTACGCGGAATCCAAGAAAGCATGTATCGCGGGCGCCTGTGGACGATGCGCCAATACGCAGGCTATGCATCGGCCAAAGAATCGAACGCGCGCTACCGTTATCTGTTAGCGCAAGGCCAGGCGGGCCTGTCGGTCGCCTTCGATCTGCCGACGCAAATGGGTTACGACTCGGACGCGCCTGCGGCGGCCGGGGAAGTCGGCCGCACCGGAGTTGCAATCGACAGCATTGATGACATGGCGCTGTTGTTCGATGGCATTCCCTTGCAGGACGTCAGCGTATCGATGACGATCAACGCGCCCGCCTCCATCTTGCTGGCGATGTATTTAGCGCTGGCGCGCCGCCGCAAGATCCCCTTCGATCGTCTGACCGGCACGTCACAAAATGATGTCCTCAAAGAGTATGCTGCACGTGGTACGTACATCTATCCGCCGGCGCCATCCATGCGTTTGGTCACCGACTTGATGGCTTACTGCACGCACAACGTGCCGGGTTGGAACACCATTAGCGTCAGCGGTTACCACATTCGCGAAGCCGGCGCAACCGCCGCGCAAGAGCTTGCCTTCACACTGAGCAACGGGCGCGCCTATCTGCAAGCTGCCCTCGACGCCGGCCTGGCGGTGGATGCGATCGCTCCGCGCATGTCGTTTTTTTGGAATGCTCACAACAACTTTTTTGAAGAGATAGCCAAGTTTCGGGCCGCGCGCTCGCTGTGGGCGCACGTTGTGCGGGATCTCTTTCACGCCCAATCACCCAAGTCGTGGTTGATGCGCTTTCACACGCAAACCGGCGGTTCTACCCTAACGGCGCAAGAGCCGGAGAACAACGTCGTGCGTGTTGCGCTGCAAGCGCTGGCCGCGGTACTGGGCGGCACGCAGTCTTTACACACCAATGCACAGGACGAGGCGCTTGCGCTTCCCACCCAAGATTCGGCCAAGCTGGCTCTACGCACGCAGCAGATCATCGCCTACGAGAGCGGCGTTGCAGACACTGCCGATCCGCTCGGCGGCTCGTACTATGTCGAGCGTTTGACCGCGCAGCTGCTCGAGGCGGCGTCGAGCCTCATGGAGGAAGTCCAGCGCCGCGGCGGAGCGGTTGCCACGATCGAGAGCGGCTGGATGCAAGAACAGATCGCGGAAAGTGCATACCGCGCGCAGCGCGCGGTCGAAACGGGAGAAAGCGTGGTCGTGGGCGTCAACAAATATGTCGACCCCTCGGCCGGTGCTCAAGCGCCGCAGTTACAGCGCATCGATCCCGTCATTGAGAAAGAGCAGCGCGAACGGCTAGCCGCAGTTCGGGCCAACCGCGATGCCACGCTGGTAGCGGAACGCCTTGCCGGCGTTCGTAAGGCTGCTCAAAGCGGCGCGGCGCTCATGCCCGAATTCATCGAGGCCGTCGACGCGGGCTGCACGCTCGGGGAGATATGCGACGCACTGCGAGCGGTGTTTTCCGTTTACCATCCCGCGACGGCAGTTTGACCTTCACAGGCCGAACATGATGGAAGCGCACTCGTTGGATCACGTCGCCATCGTCGTGGCGGACCTCGTTGAAAGCGAGCGCCTGTACACGAGCTTGGGTTTTGAGGTCCGTTATCGCGAGCGCATCGAGGAACAGGGCGTGGACATCGTCGGGATCCGCGCGGGAGACAACACGATTGAATTGCTCAAACCGCTGGATAACAATTCTTCGCTCCAGCGGTTCTTGGGGGATCGCAGGTCAAAGCTGCACCACCTGGCCTATCGCGTTGCTGATATCGAACAAGAGCTGGCGCGATTGAAGTCCGAGCACGTGCCGCTGATCGACGAAGTTCCGCGCCGCGGCGCGCACGGTAATCGTATCGCGTTCATACATCCTTCGTTTTCGGGTGGAATTCTCATCGAGTTGTGCGAGCCTCCCAAACAATAAATGGAAACGTGGAGCGAAGACGATTCGGATCTCTTCTTAGAATACGGACGAGCGTTTACTCCGGAGTGGGAGAGTTTGCGCAGCATGTTCGTGCGGCTCATCCCGCCGCTGCCCGCCGGCGGCGCAACCGTGTGTGTAGAAATCGGCGCAGGCTCAGGCTGGCTCAGCGAAGCTATTCTTCTGCATGATGACCGGGCGCATGTCATCGCTTTGGATGGCTCGCGCGCAATGCTCGCAGCCACTGCGGATCGCTTAGCACGACACAAAGACCGCCTTGAGGCTCGCCATTTCGACCTGACTGATCTTCACTGGCTCGATTCCTTGCCGGCGAACGTTCACGCCGTTGTGAGCAGTCTCGCGCTGCATCATCTCGATGATCCGCAAAAGCGCACCGTCTACGCCGGGCTGTTCGAAAAAATCGCCCCGGGCGGCGCGCTCCTGATCGCCGACCTCGTCCAGCCCTTGAACCCCGTGGAGCAAGCCGCGTTCGCTGACGCTTGGGACGACGCCGTGAAACGGCAATCGCTCGACTTGTTCGGAGACGGGCGCGCGTATGACGCATTTTGCAGCGCGCGCTGGAACTATTACCGCTATCCCGATCCAGTCGACAAACCGGCACGCCTGCCCGACATGCTGCATTGGCTGCAAGCAAGCGGCTTTGAGGATGTGGATGTTTTCTGGGAGCACGCCGGCCACGTGCTCGTCGGCGGGTATAAAAAAGCTTCAGCGTCACACTAGTCCTTTCGCCGTAAGTCACAACTGCCAACCTCATGCCAAATCAAAGACCGTTCGCTTTGCGGTGAAACATTCACAGAGAAATGCGGTATGCACGCCCAGAGCTTATTGCCGGGGCCTGCCAGCCGCCGGCAGAAAGGAGCCGAATTTTCATGTTGTCTACTTTGAGGCGCTTTTTGCCTGTCGCATTGATGTTGGCCGTTGTGTTCATCATGCTGCACGCTACAGCGCACGCCGCTACTACATCGACAAACGAACGTTGCGGGTCAGTCGAACTCGGTTCGCCCCCGACCAGCACTGACGAAGCACAAGCGCGCTACTCATGCTTTGCCGCTGCGATACCGAATTGCGACGCGGTATCGCTCATCGTTTCCGCGCACACTGCGGATGCCATCGTGACGCGCACCTTCCTCACCGAGGCCGGTGAGCGCGGGTGCACCGTCGCCGAGACTGTCGAACGTTCGCAAAACGGAAAGTCGACCACCGATTCCAATATATGCTCCGGCGTACGTCGCGAAAAGGATGCCATCGTCTTCTCCAGCTGCGGGCGTGACGGCGATGTCGCCGTGCCGGCAGTCGCCTCTGCGGAAGCGGCAGCGGCCTTTAGCAAGACGCGATCGTAACCTGCGCAGCGCGCCTATAAGTAAAGGGCCCGTCGCTTCGCAATAACAAAAGAGAGGAGTCGCGATTTTACAGCGCGACTCTTTTCGTTTATGGCGTTGCACATCGGGACTTGTGGGTTTTCGTACCGCGAGTGGATCGGCCCGTTTTATCCGAAAGGCATTCGGTCGCTCGAAATGCTTCCATACTACGCGCAGCGCTTCGACGCCGTTGAAATCGACAGCACCTATTACGCGATCCCCAAGCCGGAGCTGTTTGAGGGCATGGACAAGCGAACACCCAAGAATTTTCGCTTCACGGTCAAAGCGCCGGGAAGCATCACGCACATTCCAGCGGATGCAGCACCTGCCGCGGGGGAGCCGGAGACGTTTGCGGCCTCTCTCGAGGCAATCCGGGACTCAGGCAAGCTCGCCGCGGTGCTCGCCCAGTTTCCCAACAGCTTCCGCCCCAGCGCGAATACCTATCGCCGCTTGGAAGAGCTGCGCAGCTGGTGGCCCCAGATCGCCATTATCGCCGAATTTCGCCACCGTGAGTGGCAAAATGACGCAACCTTGCATCACCTGCGCGACCTTGAGATCGGCTGGTGCAACGTTGACGAGCCGGGCTTTCGCTCTTTGTTGCGGCCCGGCTCGGAGGTGACGTCAGATGTCGGCTATATCCGCTTTCATGGCCGTAATTATGGCAAGTGGTGGAAGCAAGAAAAGAGCGCTGATGAACGCTACGACTACTCCTATGCTCCGGCCGAACTGAACGAGTGGATTCCGCGAATCGCCGCGGTTGAAGATCAAACGCGCGATACCTACGTCTTCTTCAACAACCATCGCTTGGGCAAGGCGCCCGCAAACGCAAGCCAGCTCCGGGAAATGCTTCGAATGTCCTAGGCAGTGCAGGCCGTCAAGCCTCAGCGCTACGGCGGGTCCCAGGCGTGTTGTCTAGAAGACAGCCCTCGATGCACACCGCCGCTATCAGGGCATCAGTTTTTTTTATATTTCTTTTTATGTTCAGCGCTTGTGCTAACAACAACAAGCAGTTTCAATATAGCGGCACGCTGTTAGCGGACTCTGCTCGAGTCGGCAGTACGATCGGCGGCCGCGTGACCGCGGTATATGTGAGCGACGGCCAGCGCGTGCATCGAAACCAGATCCTCGTGCGACTCCAAGAGAGCGACCAGCGCGCGGGGCTCATGGCGGCGCTGAGCCAGGAAGCGCAAGCGGCAGCCGCACTCGCGAATTTGGAAGCGGGTTCTCGCCCAGCTGAGATCGCTCGCGCTGCGGCCAGCGAAGGCCAGGTGTTGGCGGGCTTGCGCAAAGCGCAAGTCTCCACGCCCGACGTCATCGCCCAAGCTTACGAGAATGTCAGACAGGCCGCCGCAACGCTGCGGCAAACCGAGGCGGCCGCAACGCAGGCGTCGCTGAACTACCAGCGCGTCGCCCGCTTATACGAACAAGGAGCGGTTGCAGCGCAAGCTCGCGACGATGCCCGCGCCGCCGACCAGCAAGCACGTGCGGCCGTCCACGCGGCGCAAGCGCGTGTGGCTGCGGCGCAAGCCGCCTTGGCGCAGACGAGCGCGAGCGCGCCTCAAGACGTCGCGGCTGCGCAACACGCGTACGAAGCCGCAGCCGCAAACCGGCAGCTCGTGCAACAGGGCGCGCGTCCGCAAGAGATCGCGCAAGCGCGGGCCGCTGTGAATGCAGCCAAGGCCAATGTCGACGCCGCACAAGCACGCCTGGCGGAAATGGTCATCAAAGCACCGGCTGATGGGATCGTCGAGCAAATAGATCTCCACCCGGGGGACTTGGTGAGCCCGCGGGCGCCAGTCGCGCTGCTGAGCGAATTTCACGACCCCTACGTCCGCGTTTACATTTCGCAACGCGACCTGCAACGCGTCCAGACCGGTCAGCAAGTACGAGTTCGTTCGGACGCCGCAGGCAATGAGGAATTTTCCGGAACCGTCGAGCAAATCGATCAGCAAGCGCAGTTCACTCCACGCGACGTTCAGACGGCAGCCGATCGGGCCGATTTGGCATTCGGCGTCAAAGTCCGGGTGCACGATCCCGACCACCGCTTGCACAGCGGCACCACCGCCGAGGTTGCCATACCGTGAGCGGGCGCGGGGACCGCTTGAATAAAGAGGTTGCAAGCGCCGCGATCCGGACGCAGCATTTGACCAAGCGATATGGCGATCGCGAAGTCGTGAGAGATCTTTCCTTTGCCATCGCGCCGGGTTCCATCTTCGGCTTCCTGGGACCGAACGGTAGCGGCAAGTCAACGACTATCAAGATGTTGTGCGGCCTGGTCGCTCCTAGCGCCGGTACTGCAACGGTCGCGGGCTTCGACATTCAAACGCAAGGCGACGAGGTGCGGCGCGCCATCGGATATATGTCGCAGTCGTTTTCGTTATATGGGGATCTGACCGTTTACGAAAATCTGGAGTTTTACGGGCGCGCTTATGGCCTGCCGCGCGAGCGTCGTACTGAGCGGATTGCTGCCGTGGTAACGCTGACGGGGCTCTCGCGGCTGCAGCGACAACTCGCAGAGACGTTGTCGGGCGGATGGAAGCAGCGGCTGGCATTGGCAACAGCGCTGCTGCATGAGCCGCGCGTTTTGTTTCTGGATGAGCCCACAGCGGGAATCGACCCGGTCGCGAGGCGCGAGCTCTGGGACTTGCTTTTCCACCTCGCGGGCAGCGGCGTCACGCTCTTCGTGACGACGCATTATATGGATGAAGCCGAACGCTGTTCGTCGCTCGGGTACATCTACGAGGGCGACCTCATCGCTTTCGGCGGACTCGAAGAATTGCGCCATCTGCCGGGAGTGCAACCACCGGGAACCGTGCGCTATCGCGTCACGGTCGAGCACATCATGCCGGCTTTCGCACTCGCGCGTCGTTTGCCATACGTACGCGACGTGACGATTTTTGGACGTGATCTACACCTCGTCGTGGCTCAAGATGTGAGCCCGCAGCGCATCTTGGATGACTTCGTCCAGGAAGCTGGTCGCGTTGAAGCCGTGGATCGCATCGATCCGTCCATCGAGGACGTCTTCGTCGCCCTCACGAGACAAAGGGCGGCCGCATGAGGAAGGCGTTAGATTTCACCGGCTTTGTGGCCGTCTTATACAAAGAGATCTTGCACGTCACGCGCGATCGCATCACGCTGATATTGGCGCTCGTGTTGCCGGTCGTACAATTGTTCATCTTCGGCTACGCGGTCAATATCCGGGTCGAACACATCGGCGCCGCTTACTTCAATGAAGATCGCGGCGTCCTATCGGTTCAGGTGCTGGACGCCTTGCGCGCGTCGCGCCAGTTCGACTTGGTGTATGCGGCACATTCGCGCGCGGAATTGCGTGGCCTCATCGTCGCCAACAAGGTGAAGGCGGCGTTTGACATACCCCCCAACTTTTCTGCGGATGTGGCAGCTCAACGCGGCAGCCAGATCCAAGTGCTGATCGACGGCTCCGACTCGAATATCGCGCAACAGGCTTATTCCGCCTCGGTGGCCATCGGCGACGCCTATTCCCGCACCCTCGGCGTTCAAACTGTCATCAATCCGGCGATCGTCGACGTACGACCGCGCATGCTGTTCAATCCGAGCCTGCGCAGCGCCAATTTTTTTGTGCCCGGTCTGATCGGCGTGATCATGCAACTGATCACTATCTTCTTAATGGCGCTCTCGCTCGTGGGCGAGCGCGAACGAGGGACGCTCGACCAGCTATTGGTGACCCCGATCGGATCTACAGGTCTGCTGTTAGGAAAAATCGTGCCGTACGCGGCCATTGGGTTTATCGATTTTCTCGGGGTGCTGGCGGCGATGCGTTTTGTTTTCCAAGTGCCGATAGCGGGTAGTTTGCCATTACTGCTCGTGCTGGGCGCCGGTTTTTTGATCGTCGCGTTGGGGTTGGGTTTGCTCATTTCAAGCTTGGCCCAGACGCAAGTGCAGGCATTCTTGATGACCTTTGCCGTCACGCTGCCGTCGATCTTACTTTCCGGTTTCATTTTCGAGCGCGACTTGATGCCGAGCATCTTGCAATGGCTGGGTTATGCTATTCCGCTCACCTATTTCTTGGAGATCCTGCGCGGCATCATCTTGCGTGGCGCGGGTCTGCCGGCGCTGTGGCCGTCGGTGCTGGCAATGCTGTCGCTGGGCTTTCTTTTGCTCGGCATCGCGAGCATCCGGTTCTCGCGGCGGACGGCGTGATGCCATGTTAGCACAACGCCAAGACGACTGCGTCCTCACGACTTCAGAGCGGACCACCTTGGCTTGCGTCTTTGAGACGTTCGCGCCACCCGAAGCCGACCGCGCCTCGGCGCTGCAGTGGATGGAACGAAAAATAGGTTTGCTGACCGCGCCGCGCCGCGCGCACCTCCGTTCGCTGCTCCACGTGCTCGGCGGTCCTTTCCTAACCGGCCCCATGACGGGTAAGCCGTTTCCTTTTTCGCAGCTGCAGTTTCAGGACCGCGAACGAATGTTGCTGAGAATGGCGCAAAGCGACATCCCCAAAGTCCGCGCCGCATTCCAGGCGCTCAAACGCCTGTGCCTGTTCATGGCATACGCCGCAGTGGACCGAGCTGGAAACAATCCGTTGTGGGAGCGCATCGGTTACCCAGGCCCGCGTCAAGACCGGCCCACGCAACTGGACAACTTGCGCGTGCGCACGCAACCACCCGGTGAGCTTTTCGCCGATGTCGTCGTCGTTGGCAGCGGCGCCGGCGGAGGGGTCAGCGCGGCGGTGTTCGCAGCTGCCGGCAAACGCGTGATCGTCTTGGAGGCTGGTCCCCATTTGGAATACGACTCGTTCACACAGCGTGAAGTGGAGATGATGAGCGCGCTGTACTTGGACGCGGCTAGCACGACGTCAGAGGACCTGGCGATACCGTTGCTCGCGGGGTCGTGTATCGGCGGCGGCACCACCGTCAACTCGTGTGCGTCCATCGCGCTGCCGAGCGAAATCGCGGCGCAGTGGAGCGCTGCCGCCGGGGGGATAGATTTTAACGGAACCCTGGCACCGCATCAGGCGAGCGTCAGCGAGCGATTGGGGCTAACCGTTCCGCAGAGCCACAACAACAACAATGCCGTCCTGGCGACAGGCTGCGAACGGCTCGGTTGGCACGTAGATTTTTTGCCGCGTAACGCAGACAACTGCGGCGACGGCTGCGGATATTGCGGTTTGGGCTGTGCTTACGGCTGCAAGCGCTCGACGGCGCGGACATATCTTCACGACGCCATAGCTGCGGGCGCGACGATCGTCGCCAACGCTTACGTGGAACGGGTGCTCGTGGACGGCGCATCGGTGTCCGGCGTCGAGGCGAAGGTTCGCGACATCACGACGGGTGGCTGGCGCGTGGTACGCGTCCATGCTCCCCAAGTGGTGCTCGCGGCGGGCTCCTTGCGCACCCCTGGCATCCTCACTCGCAGCGGACAAAACGGGGAGCACGTAGGGCGGCATTTACGCTTGCATCCGAGCACGGGCCTCGCGGTCGGCTTCGATCACGAAATCGATGCGTGGCGCGGTCCGATGCAAACGGCGTATTCCAATCAATTCGCCGATTTGGACGAACTGTATGGTGCACGCCTAGAAACAGTTCCCATGCATCCGGGTCAGGCCGCTTTGGCCGTGCCCTGGCAAGGGCGCGCGGCACATGCGGACTGGTTGCGCGAGGCGCGTAACTTCGCAGCGCTCATCGCGCTCACGCGCGATCGTGGAGAGGGCCACCTGAACGGACGTGATGGCGAGCGAGTTCATTATCGCCTCAACCAATACGATGGCAAGCATATGCTGACGGCGCTGAACGGTCTGGTGGACGCCGCCTTTGCAGCGGGCGCCCGCCGTGTCATGACCTTGCACGCTACCCCGCTGCGGTTAGAACGCGAAGACGCGTCAGCGCAACGCAGGGCAGCCTTCCGCGACGCTATCTTTGCGGCCGGCACGGGACCGAACCGTTTAGGAATTTACTCGGCGCATCAAATGGGGACATGTCGCATGCACTCCGATCCCCGCAAGGGAGTGGTGGACGGGCACGGCGCAGTACATGGCATGCGCGGCCTGATCGTCACCGATGCCTCGGTCTTTCCACTGGCCTCGGGCGTCAATCCAATGCTCACCATCATGGCACTTGCGCACCGGTCTGCTTCATTTCACTCAAAAGTCTAGTTATTGCTCATCCCAATTCTGCGCAATCTCGCGCGCCAACCCGCTCGCTCGGCCTTGACTATTTTGGGCATCGCCATCGGCGTGCTGGCGCTGGTGGTCGTGGGCGCGCTGTCAACCCAGCTCTCGCGTATTGTGTCGCGCAGCCAACAAGTGCAGGATGCAGTGCTCGCCTTCGTGCAGCAAAGCGCCGCTGCGCGTCTGCAAAACCACCGCAAACAGATCCAAAGCCAACTGCTCCGCATCGACGGCGTACGAGCCGTTATTCCTGAAGTGGTCGTTCCTTACGATTACGGCCCCGGCGAACGGGATCGTTTCGGACCGCCCCGGCTTATCTTCGGATTGCCGTCAGCCGCGATGCAAAACATCCGCGCTGTGCTGGTCATCGGCAGCGGCACCGATAGGATCGGGAACCAAGAGCGTGCCGTCGTCGTCGGCTCGGATTTTGCGCACAGCCAGTCTCTTGCTATCGGCGACGTCGTCTCTTTATATGGATCCTCGTATCGCATCGCCGGCGTTTACCAGCAATCGTTCACCATTTTCGATTCAGCCGCCATCATCCGTTTGGCGGATGCGCAACGCATCTTACTGCAAGCCGTGCCGTTGAGCATGGCGGCTCACTTCAAACCCGGCGATCTTGCGACGAATTTTGCCTTGCTGTTGCGGCCGAATGCTGATGGCTCGCTCGTCGCCGGGCGGGTCAACTTGATCGAGGGGCTGCGCGCACGGGATCCTAAAAGCGTGAGTGCCGGCTTGGCAGCGACCACGCGCGTCTTCGACTCTATCGTGTATGGGGCGGCGCTGATAGCGCTCGTCATTGGATCGCTGTCCATCGTGAATACGATGACCACCGCAGTGCGCGAGCGCACGCGCGAGATCGGCATTCGTAAAGCGATCGGCGCCAGCGACGAAGCCATCTTGGCGGAATTCATCGTGGAGTCGGCATGCGTCGGCGCTATCGGTGGGTTGATCGGTATTGCCGCGGGACTTGCGCTGTGTGCGCTGCTCAACGCACACGCTCAAGCGCAGGGTTCCTTGCAGCTATTCGACCTGACGCCCGGCTTAGCAGTCGGGGCCTTCGTATTTTCCGTTGTCTTGGGAGCGGTGAGCGGTCTGGCGCCGGCTTGGACAGCGGCTCGCCTCAATCCAACGGTTGCTTTGCGCCGCTTATGATGTCAGCAGTTGAGGACGCGGCTCCGCCTATTATCGCGGCCCGCGATCTCGTGAAGCTTCATGCCGCCGGAACACCGCTGGAGGTGCGCGCGATCGACCATGTCAGCTTTGATCTTCCGCGCGGAGCCTTTGCAGCAATCGTCGGCCAAAGCGGTTCGGGCAAGACCACGTTGCTGACGCTGCTCGGCGCTTTGGACGCTCCCACCGCCGGCGAACTGCGAATCAACGGCGAGCTGGTGCAGCGCAAATCGCGCCGTGCACTCGCAGCCTTTCGTGGACGCTCGGTAGGGTTTGTCTTTCAAGGCTTTGATTTGATCCCGTCGCTGACAGCGTTGGAGAACGTCGCCTTGCCGGCGCAATACGCCGGCGTAGCGGCGGGCGAGGCGCGCTCGCGAGCTGCGGGATTGCTCGATGAGGTCGGCCTGGCCAACCGCAGCGAACACCTGCCGGGGCAATTGAGCGGCGGCGAACAGCAGCGCGTCGCAATCGCGCGATCGCTCGTCAACAACCCGCTGATCGTGCTCGCGGACGAACCCACAGGTGAGCTCGATTCGCGCAACGCAGATCAGATCATGAAGCTGCTGCACCGCTTCAACGCCGAGCGCGGCGTCACGGTCGTCATCGTCACGCATAATGCCGAGCATGCAGCGCGCTGTGATTTCGTCATCACGCTTGCGGATGGACGCGTTGTCTCCACCACCTAAGCGCGTTTTCGCACTGGCGATTGCGATCGTGTGCCTCAACGCGTGCCAGCACGGCAGCACGCAGCTTCCCTTTCGAGTGCCGCCGGCGCAGCACCGCATTCTCGCCTTCGGCGATAGCCTCGCCATGGGGGTAGGTGCGTCCGACCCGTCGCGCGGCTTCATGTTCGCGCTCTTTCGCAAGGTGCTGAGCCGCGATCCAGGCGCTCAGATTACAAATTATGCGGTCGGTGGAGCCCGGGTCGAGGACGTTTTGCACTACGAACTCGTGCGTGCCCATGCGGAGAACGCGACCGATATCTGGGTTTGCATCGGTGGCAACGACGTCACGCACACGACCGCAGCGGCACGCTTCGCCTCACAGGATACGGCCTTGCTGCGGGCGCTGCGAAGGCGCTGGCCGGCGGCTCGCATCGTGGTTTTCGGTGTGCCCGATGTCTCGCGTTCCGCGCTCTTCGCCGGTCAGATGCGCGGCCAGCTCCGCGATCTGTCGAAAGCCGACAATGAGGCGGCGCGTCAAGCGGCGGCGGGGGTGCAGGCGAGCTTCGTGGATTTGTTCGCGCTGGGGCGGCACGTGGTGGCCGATCGCGATTTCTCGGCGGACAATTTTCACCCGAGCGACGCCGGCTACGACGCGATTGAACAGGCCGCGGAGCCGATCGTTTTACGCTCGGTTTTTGAGTGATCCGAGCAGGGCGCGCAAATTGCCGCCCGCGTCGCGCAAAACTTTTTCAGCGCGGCGGCGATCGAACCCGCGCCGCAGCATGACGACCGCTACTTTCACGTTATAACGGCTGGCCTGCAGCGCTTGCCGCGAAGCTGCGCCATCAGCGCCACTCAGCAGCGTCGTGAGCCGCTCCGCACGGGAGCGCAGCTTGTTGTTGCTAGCCTTGACGTCCACCATGAGATTGCCGTAGACTTTGCCCAGCTTGATCATGACCGCGCTGCTGATCATGGTCAGCGCCATCTTCTGCGCCGACCCCGCCTTCATGCGCGTGGAGCCGGCGATCACTTCGGGGCCTGTTTGCAAAACGATCGGAATCTGTACGATGCGCGTGAGCGCTGTGTTCGGGCTGTTGCTAATCCCAATGGTGAGGGCGCGCGCTCGCGTTGCGGCGCGCATCGCTGCAAGCACGTAGGGCGCGCCGCCGCTGGCCGATAGGCCGATGACTGCATCCCCTCTGCCGACGCGCGCGCTCTTGACTGCGCGCTTGCCGCCCGTCTCATCATCTTCTGCTCCTTCGACCGCGCGCCCCATGGCTGGTAGGCCGCCTGCGATGTGCGCCACGACGAGATCGGCTTGAGAAAATGTGGGCGGGATTTCAGCCGCATCCAGCACGGCGACGCGACCGCTCGTGCCGGCGCCGAAGTAATGGAGTTTGCCGCCCTTTCCGAGCCGTTCAGCGATCGCATCGACCGCGCTTGCTATCACGTCGATCTCACGCTCCACCGCCGAGGCGACGCGGCGGTCCTCGTCATTGATACGGTGCAGGAGGTCGTGAGTGGTCAGCAGGTCGAGGTCGCCGCTCGATGGGTGCACTTCTTCGGTGAGCGGCAAAGTTTTTACGGCTTCTACTGTTTTTGGTTTGCGTCGCATGGTTGTCGCGTTAGCGTGTACGCGCACCCACACCTACCTCGGTCAAAGAAAACGAGGGCGATCATGCTCATCGCCCTCGTTTCGGGCCTAGCAGGCTCGCGGTCAATTACTATCTATTGTAGCAGCGTGGGTCAACGATCTAGTGCAGCGGCGCTAGTTTGATGTTGGGAACCTTCAGCCCCATCCCGACATCATAAAATGCCTGATTGCTGATGAGATGGTAATTCAGATCTGCCTTTTTGCCGAAGCCGGGCGCATGGTCGATGTCGTTCATGACTTGGACATGGATCTTGTGCGAAACGGCTTTGTCCAAGAGGTATTCGATTTGAAACGCGCCGTCTGAATCTTGACCTGCTTCAACCAGAGCCGTCGCAAGCTTGGGACCGGACAGAGCAGCTGCCGGAAGCTTCACGCCCGCAGCGGTGGCGATCTTGAGCGAGTCCTTGACGGCGAAGTCAAAAGTCTTCAGCCACATGGCGACTTCATCTTTACCGTACTGATTGCTGAGTTTAGCGACTTCCGCATTCACGGTGTCCTTGCCCAGCATAGCGACGAGCGCCGCCGCTGTGGAATAGTCAGCGGCACCGCCGCCGGCGGCGACAAGTGATGCGGTGGCGACCAGGTTTGGCTGGCCCGCATAAACCGGACCGCCGAAGCGGCCGTGCTGCTGGCCGTTCATCATGGTATCGTGACTTGTGTCTTTCATGTCTGCAAACGCTGCGGTTCCGGCGAGCATACCGGCGACCAAAGCGAGTGCTGCGGCCGTGCGCTTCAAATTCATTCATTCCTCCTAAGAAAGGTGGTGCCGAGGATCGGCATCCTGCTGCATAACGGCGCAGCAAGCGCTTTGGATGAGGTGAGGCTGGCGGACGCGGCAATAGCGTCGGAGATGTACCGACGTATCGCGACCTTTATCGCCTGATGAGGTCGAGGGCCGTGAGTCCCGCGCCCACGGCTGGATCCACGCTGAGGCGGACGAACCGGCAGGGACCGGCGGCTGCAAACTGATTTTGCATCTCTTCTGCCAGGCTCGGAATAGCGTCAAAGGCTCCGCCTGACAGCACTATGGGAAGCGGGGCCGTCGAACGGATCTGTGGCTCAACGAAACGCAACAAGCGCGCAAGCGCAGCCCCAGCTTCGGCGACGATGCGTCGGGCGACCGGATCCCCTTCTTGTGCCGCCTGTCCGACCTGTTTGCACAACGACGCGATCAGGCCAACCTCCGGGGGCCAGCGATGCACGCGATCGATCAGGTCCGCAACAGTTGTGGCCGCCATCGCTCGCATGACGGACGCCGTGAGGTTGCCCTTGGTTGCGGTGCCTGCATCCAGCGCTTCAGCTGTCTCCCGCAGGGCGGCGATTCCGATGGAATAACCGCTGCCGGGATCGCCTATCACGGCGCCGTATCCACCGGCGCGGGCCGCTTGTTCCTGGTTTTCGCCGTACACCAGACTGCCCGTGCCGGCAATCACCGCAACCGCTGGGCGCGCCAGCTCTGCTGCCCGTAGAATGATTTGCGCGTCGCTGCGCAGCTCGACGGTCAATCCGTCCGGCACATGTCTGCGCACCAGCGCCAAGAATTGTTCGTAGTCCGCGCTGCGACCGACGCCGGCGGCGCCGACACAAATCGCCTGCACGCCCTCCGATTCGAGCAAGCTCTTCAATACGGTTTCGAGGTTGCGCTCAGCTGTCTCGATTCCCAGCGATCGCACATTACTGCCGCCGGCTCGCGCGCGTTGCAAAACGGTAGCGTCCTCGTCCATGAGCACGCCGAACGTCTTTGTGCCGCCGGCATCAACGCCGATCACGCGCAGCGGTAAATCTTTCTTCACGATTGCCACAACGATTGCATCAGCGTGCGGTAGTTAGCGCCCGGCACGATTTTCCCCAAGACCACGCGATTCTTCGCGCCGGTACTGGCAGGCAGGTTGTTGGACTCGCCGCGCACGGCCTGAAATCCGAGCAGTGCAAACGCCATGGCTTCCTTGGCGTCAACAGGCAACCCGAAGTCGTCCGACAGCGAAACGACCGGAGCCTGACGGAAGCGCTCGCGCAACGCGTCGGCGAGCATGCGCAGTAAAGTTGCGTTGTGCGCGCCGCCACCGCTCACGACGATGCGATCGATCCCCTCGGGGAGCGCGGCCGCGATAGTGCGCGCAGTGAGCTGCGTCAGGGTGGCGACGAAATCTTCACGCGCACAGCCAAGCGCTTCTGCTTTGCTCCAGGCCGTGCCAAAGTATTGCGATCCGAACTCTTCATGTCCGGTCGTCTTGGGCGCAGGCCGTGCGAAATACGGGTGCGCTAACAGCCATTCCAGCAGCGCGTCATTGACGGTTCCCTGGCTTGCAATCTCTCCATTTCGATCAAAGCGCTGGTGTGGAACGAACAAGGAGCGCATCGCGAGATCGATGAGCATGTTTCCGGGGCCTGTATCAAACGCGGCCACCCTCTCAGGGTTGGCTCGCGTCATGATGAGCGTGACGTTTGCTATTCCGCCGAGGTTGAGCAGAGCACGCGATTCAGCGGGTGATCGTAAGAGCTCGTAATCGGCATAGGCGACCAGCGGTGCTCCTTGCCCGCCCGCGGCAACATCGGCGACGCGGAAGTCCGCGACGCAGGTTACGCCGGTGCGCTGCGCGATCAGCGCCGGTTCGCCCATTTGTAAAGTCGACCGGACAAACGGGGTGCGCCCGTCAGGTTGGACGAGATGATACAGTGTCTGACCGTGCGACGCGATGAGTTGTGGCTGCAAGCCGCTCGAAACAATGACGCGCTGCGCAGCCCGCGCGAACTCCTCGCCGATCGCAAAGTTGAGAGCGCAGACATCGCGTAGCGCGGCCAGCGCCGGCGCGGCCGGAGTGCGCGCATCGAGCAGCGCAAAGAGCGACGCTTGCAACTCGGCGGAATATGGAATGGTCGAAAACTCTCGGAGCTTGCAGCTCAAGCCGCCTCGCTCTTCAGCTACCTCGGTGAGCGCCGCATCGATGCCATCCAGTGACGTTCCGGAGATCAGTCCCACGATAAGCACGGTCGGCCTACGCGATTGCCGGCGGACGGCGCAGGTCGCTCACGACTGCATCGTGCACGCTGATCCGCAGCTGGCGGATCGGCTCGGCATCGCGGCTACAAAAAACGCGGTTGGTGAGCAATGCAACGGTCAGCGCGCGAGCCGGATCGACCCAAATGGAAGTGCCCGTGTAACCGGTATGCCCGAACGAAGCGGCCGAAAAGAGCTGCCCACTACTGGACTGCTCGCCATGCAAGGCCCAACCGAGCCCGCGGCGTTCATCGGCGCTCGCGGCCTGTAGCCGCGTGGCGGCATTGGCCGTCGGCCGCAACAGGACTTGGCGCAGTTCGAGCGATCCATTTTGCCGGTACGCTTCGCCGATCGACGCCACATCGGAGGCGGTCCCAAATAAGCCCGCGTGACCCGCAACCCCGCCCATTGCCCAAGCGTTCTCGTCATGCACCTCGCCGTGGAGCAAGCGCTTGCGCCACTTGTCGCGTTCCGTGCAAACCGTGCGCTTGCGCTGCTCCGCACCGGGCCTGAAACAAACGCCCGAAAGGCCGAGCGGCGTCAGCACGAGCTCGTCGAGCGCGCGATCCAATGGGTGCCCGTGCAGTCGTCCTACCAACGCGCCTGCAAGCATGAAGCCCAGATCGCTATACTGCACCGTTGCGCCCGGCGCTGCCGACAGCGGCGTCGCACACACGCGCGCGATGACAGCGAGCGAACCCACTTCATCGCGAAAATTGACGTACGCCGGCAGGCCCGACGTATGGGTGAGCAAATGGCGAAACGTCACGCGCGCGCGGCGCACGTCGGGTCCGCCGAATTCCGGGAATACCGTGATGATGGGGTCATCGAGCGCAAAGCGGCGCCGGTCGAAAAGCGCGAGTAACGCTGTGGCCACAAAAACCTTTGTGATCGACGCAAGATCGAAAAGCGACTCGGTGCTCGCGTGTGGCCCATGGGGAGCGTGACGCCCGAAGGCTTCCTCTAATGCGACTCGCCCATCTACCCGCACATGCAGTACCGCGCAGCTGCACGTCGTTCCGATCGCATGCTCAACTGCCTGCCGCGCGTTCACGAACTCACCGCTGCGGACGACTGCCGCTCGCGCTGTCATGGAACGCTTTTTTCGGCTGCGGTTTGGCTATCGGGGCCGATGGTCACAGGCGACGATCCAACCGCGACGCTCGTGCCGCAGATCACCTCCGCCGCTGCTTGCAGAGCATGCGGGTCGTCGCCAAAAGCTGCGACGACGGTCATGTCGGCCGGTAAGATCCGCGCGTCATAGGGCTCCCGCGTCGCCACCGCGACGACGCGTTTACCCAACATCATCAGATCGCTGACCGCGCGTGCCTGCAGAGGGTGTTGGCCCGCGCGCGCCGTGAGCGCAACAATGAAATCCGCTGCACCGCTGGCCATGAGCAGCTGCTTGTATTCGTGTCCGGCGGGATCGACCGTTCGCGTCTGCTCGTGTACGCGCGCACCCTGGCCGGCAAACACTTTGCCCATCGCAGTCTGCTGCAGGCTGCCTTTGTCCTCGACCGGAGTGTGCATGTCAGCGCTAAAGCGAACGACGAAGACGCGCTGGCCGGAGCTGATCCGCACCGGTAGCACTTTGTGCGGATCGCGAATCACCGTCACCGCGCGGCGTGCAACGTCCAGCGCCGCCTGCTGATGCTGTTCGCCGCCGACCGCGTGCAATGGATCGCTTGGCAACGAGCCTGACTGCGGATCAAGCAACGCTCGCTTGTGACGCACCCTTGCCACGCGTTCTAAACTTCGTTCCACCTGATCGGGCGCCAGACGGCCATCATCGAGCGCTTCGCGTAATCCTTGCAGCGCTGCCCGCACTTTGTCGGGACTGTGGGAGAATTGCACAAGGTCCGCGCCTGCAGCTACAGCCATCACTGCGGCGTTCTCTGGAGTATGGTGAGCCGCGATCGCATTCATCTCCATGCAATCGGTGCAAATGACACCATCGAAAGAGAGCTCAGCGCGCAGCACGCCGGTCAGAAGAGCGTGTGAGAGCGTGGCGGGCGTCGACTCTTCGCCGAACGCCGGAAACAAAATGTGCGCGGTCATGATCGCGTCAACGCCGGCGGCGACAGCGGCGCCGAACGGCACGAGCTCGAACGCACGAAGCCGGCTGGCGTCATGTTTTATGACGGGCAAGTCCGAATGCGAGTCCACGGACGTGTCGCCGTGACCGGGAAAGTGTTTTGCGGTCGCCCCGACGCCGGCAGAATGCAGCCCTGCGATCGCCGCGGTGACGTGAGCGGCTACCGATTGCGGATCTTCTCCAAAGGAACGGATGCCTATGACCGGATTGTCCGGATTGTTGTTGACGTCTGCGACCGGCGCGTAGTTGAGATTGACTCCGAGCGCCGCCAGTTCAGCGCCGATGATGCGATACATCTGCTCCGTCGCTCCCGGATCGCGCGCCGCCCCCAGCGCCATTGCGGACGGCGTCGTCGTGCCGATGCCGGCTAAGCGTGAAACCGTTCCGCCCTCTTGGTCAATCGCTATCAGGGGCGGCCCGTCGGAGCGGCCGGCGTTGCCGGCACGCCATCGTTCGCGCAAGCCATCGGTGAGTTCACGGATTTGCGACACGCTGCGCAGGTTGTGCTTAAAAAGAATGACGCCGGCAAGCTGACCTGCCAGATCTAGCGGCACGCCGGCCATGTCGGTACCCGCAAAACCGGTCATTAAAAGACCGCCGATGCGGTCTCGCAACGCTGAGCTAGGCACTTGATTCCGGCCACCCTATCATGCACTCAGCGGTACAAGAACGCTCTGCCCTGTACCTTTGCAACCTTTTTATGCAAATGAAAGTAAAACTAGGGGCTGTGCCAAGATTCCCAGAAATCCGGCGAGTTCACTCACTCTGACTTGAAAGGTTCCCATGCATCTGAGGACATTCACACGCTATTTTTTTGCCGTTGCGCTGCTCGCCACATTGCTGGCAGTCGCGCTGCCCGCGAGCGCTGACACGAATGTAACCCGCGCCACGTTGAGCAACGGCCTGCGCGTTGTCGTCGTGCGCGATGCGCTCGCTCCGGTGGTCTCGACCACGATCAATTACATCGTGGGTTCGGATGAAACACCGAGCGGCTTCCCCGGCATGGCGCATGCGCAAGAACATATGATGTTCCGCAGCAGCAGCGGTTTATCGGCTGCGCAGCTAGCGGATATTTCTGCGGCGATGGGCGGCGATCAAAACGCCGATACGCAAAACACCATCACGCAATACTTCTATACCGTGCCGGCTAAGGACCTCAACATCGCGTTGCACATCGAGGCCACCCGCATGCGCGGCGCGCTTGATTCGCAAGCCGAGTGGGCGCAAGAACGCGGCGCTATCGAGCAAGAAGTGGCGCGCGATCTTTCCAATCCTTTTTACAAGTTTTTCTCGAGCGCGCTGTCACGGATCTACGCGGGCACACCCTACGCGCATGACGCGCTCGGCACGCGGCCCTCGTTTGACAAGACGACCGGCGCAATGTTGAAATCTTTTTATGACACCTGGTATCATCCCAACAACGCCATTTTAGTGATCGCGGGCGATGTCGACCCCGGCAGCACTCTCGCACAAGTCCGCGAACTGTTCGGGAACATTCCCAGAGCGAAACTACCACCGCATCCGTCTATCAAACTGGGCAAGGTAAAACCGCAACAGATCAATCTCACCACCGACTTTCAAGTGCCGCTGGCTTTGCTCGCCTATCGCATGCCGGGCTATGACAGTCCGGATTGGGCTGCCGGACAAGTGCTGGCGTCGGTGCTGGCAAGCCAGCGAGCCGATCTCTATGGTCTCAGCGCCAGCGGCAAGGCGATTTTTGCCGGGTTTTCGATCGTGTCGCAACTACCGAAGTCGGGCGCAGGACTCGCCTTCGGCGTGCCGCTCAACGGCAACGCACAAGCCATGGCAGATTTGCTCAAGAACGTCATCGCGGCGTACGCGAAAAACGGAGTTCCGGCGGACTTGGTCGACGCATCGAAGCGGCGTTTGATTTCGCAACAAGAGTTCAACCGCAATTCGATCTTCGATCTCTCGCAGACGTGGTCGGAAGCGCTGGCGGTGGAGGGACGCTCGTCTCCCGAGGACGACATCGCGGCCATCCAGCGCGTCAGCAAGGCAGACGTTGACGCGGCTGCCAAACGCTACCTCGACAACAACAGCGTGGTGGTCGGAATCCTAACGCCGCATCCATCCGGCAAGCCGGTCGCACAAAAGGGCTTCGGGGGAGCTGAGTCGTTCGCACCCACGGAAACCAAGGCCGTGGAGCTGCCGGTCTGGGCGCGCGATGTCATTGCGTCGGTCACCGTGCCGCCGTCAGGGCTCGCCCCAAAGGAAATGACTCTGCCCAACGGGCTGCGCCTTATCGTGCAACCTGAAACGATCAGCCACACCGTCAGCTTGGTGGGCCGGGTGAGATCGAATCCCGATCTGCAAGAGCCCGCCGGCAAGGAGGGCGTGTCCGGCGTGTTAGCTGGTCTGTTCTCGTACGGCACGCAGACGCGCGACCGGCTTACTTTCCAGAAAGCGCTTGACGATATCAGCGCGCAAGAGTCCGCCGGCAGCGACTTCTCTTTGCAACTCTTGAGCTCTGACTTCGACCGCGGTGTTGAGCTTCTGTCCGACAACGAGTTACATCCGGCGTTGCCCGCAGCGGATTTTGCGACCGTCAAAGCTCAAGAGGCGCAAGCACTGCTGGGCACATTGCAAAGCCCCGCTTATCTCACCGAGCGCGCGATGCTGGCAGCGTTGTATCCGAAGGACGATCCCGTGCAGCGGCAGGCCACGCCGCAAACCGTCAGCGCTCTCACCCTTGACGACGTCAAGTCGTATTACGCCAGCACCTTCCGTCCGGATCTCACGACGATCGTCGTGATCGGCGACGTGACGCCGGCGCAGGCCGAGGCCAGCATCAACAAATGGTTCGGCGGCTGGACGGCAACGGGGACCAAACCGGAAACCGAACTACCCAAAGTGCCTCTCAACACGGCTGCCTCTACAACGGTGCCCAACGCGGCCCGCGTTCAAGATGACGTCCGTCTCGAAGAACTCGTCGGTTTGACACGCGAGAATCCCGATTACTACGCGCTGCAAGTCGGCGATCACGTCCTGGGCGGCGGATTTTACGCGACGCGATTCTACCGCGACTTGCGTGGGGAAGCCGGCCTCGTATACAACGTCGGCAACCGATTCAACGTCGGTAAGACGCGTTCGACCTACTCCGTCAGCTATGGTTCGGATCCGCAGAACGTCGGTAAGGCACGCGCGCTCATCCAACGCGATCTGAAGGCTATGCAGACGACACTCGTAACTCCAAATGAGTTGCAGTTGGCAAAGGCCTTGCTGCTGCAAGAAATTCCGTTGGGAGAATCAAGCGAGGACGCGGTTGCCGGGCGCTTGCTCGGCGACGCGATCAACGGTCTTGCACTGAACGAACCCGAACTTGCCGCAAAACGCTACGTGAACATCAGCGCCGAAGAGGTGCGCGCTGCGTTCGCGAAGTGGATACGGACAGACAGCTTCGTGCAAGTCGTCCAAGGCCCGCCGCCCAGCTAGTGAGCGAAGGCGATCTAGCCGGTAGCGGGAGCGAGCAGGTCATACGCTCCCTCAGCCGCGATGAGTTCGCCGCCTCGCAATCCGCTCATGATTTGCGTCGAGGTTTGATCGCCAGGGCCGACCTGGACCTTGCGCGGGGTGAACTGTTGCTGTCCGTTTACCGTACTCGCCACAAACACGAGCGTGTCGCCGGTTTGCGGGTCTTGAACGATCGCCGACGTGGGCACGATGATTCCATTGCGCGAGTCAGTCACGATGCTCGCATCAACCGCATCGCCCGCAACAGCTCCGGCGGGAACGCCATTCACGACCACAGTGGCCTGCTGCGTCGTGGGATCAACAACCGGCACAGCTGCGATGACGCGCCCGGAAAATGACTGCTGCGAGCGCGAGATGTGCAGTTGCACCGCATCGCCGACTTTGATCGAGCGCGCCTGCGTCGCTGAAACGCTCAGCGTCGCGGCGTGCGAATAACTGACGCCTACTTGCACCACCGGGGTAGTGGTGTCGACGCTCTCGCCGGGGTGCTTGAGAATTGCCACCACGATGCCATCGCTGGGCGCGCGCAGCGTGGTGTTGGCAAGGTTGCGCTCCGCTTCCGCGAGCAACGCTTGAGCGCGCATCGCCCCGCCTTGCGCTATCAGCAAGTCAGTCTGCGCCTGGGCATAATCGGCGCGCGCCTGGACGACCGACCCGCTCGCTCCCGCTCGCGCGGCGCGCGCGCGTGCATGCGCGGCCTGCGCGTCGGCCAGATCGGCGGCGAGTTGATTCTGCGCGGCTTGTACGTCTCTGGCAGCGGCGATGCCGGCGCCGTAGAGAGTTTTTGTGCGCTGCAGATTCTGCTCGTCGGCGTGTACTTTTAAATCCGCCTGACGCGCCGCTGCCATGGCGGTGATCTGGTCGCTCTGCGCGACTGCGCTGCCGCTGAGCAGACGCTGAAGATTCATTTTCGCCACTGCCAGTTTTGCTTCTGCGCTCTGCACCGCCGCCGCGGAGCCACCGCCGTAAGATCCGGCCGCCGCTTGGGCGTCGCCGCGGGCTTGCGCTACCGCCAGTTCGAACGGCGTCGCATCGAGCTGTGCCAGGCCCTGGCCGGGGCCAACTTGATCGCCGACATGCACGAGGACCGAAGTCAGACGGCCGGCGACTGCAAATGTCAGCGCAGCGCTGCTGCCGGGGGGCGGACCCACGCGACCGTGCGCGTTCACGTGTACCAGGAATACCCCGTTCTTCACCACGGTAGTTTTCACGTCCGGCCGGGCGGCTGCCGGTTGGGAACTGCCGCGGTGGCGTGCGACATAGACAATAATCAACACCACGACAATAGCGGCGACGACAGCCCAAATGCGGGCGGCGTTAGATTTCACGAGCCTATCTCCAAGGCAAGAATCGCGCGTGCGCTTGCTTCATTATAAATGGCGGTCAATTCGCCCAGGCGAGCGTCGGCATACGTGGCGCCCGCCAAATCGCGTTCCAAACTTGACGATGCACCGGAACGGTAACCGATCACAATGGCATCGAATTCCTCTTGCGCAGCCGTCCTCGCCTTCGTCGCTGCCGCCGTAGCCAGAATCGCAGCGTTCAAGTTGCGCACGGCCGCTCCCACCTCCAGGGTTACCTGACGTTGCGCCAGGCGCAGCCGCGCTTGCGCTTCGGCTAACGCTGCATTAGCGGTACCGATCTGTGACGCGGCCGAGGCATTGAGCGGGAAATCGAAGCTTGCGTTCAACGTCGGACCCGCAATCGGCTGGCCGACGTCGACCCCGTGCGCGTACCCGGCGGAGACCGTGACTGCCGGCAGCAAGCCGACGCGAGCGGAGCGCAAGGCGGCCGAAGCCGCGCCGACGTCGCTGCGCGCAGCTTGAATGTCGCCGCGTTGGGTCAGCGCGATCTCAACAGCAGTCGCAGGGTTGAGCAGCCCTGGCGAAATCGTGGGCACGTTTCCGGCGGCGGTTTGTTGCAGCGCAGTCACGCTGACACCGGTTTCAATCGCTAACGCTTCCGTCGCATTGGCATCGGCAGCATGCGCGGTTTCTCTGTCTCCGGTCGCGCGTGCGACACCGACTTCGGCTCGCACCACGTCGATGCGCGGAGCGACGCCCGCCGAAAAACGCTTTTGCGCTCCGCGCAGCTGGGTTTGGGCCAATTGCAGCGCTTGCTCGCGCACGAGCGCGGTCGCCCGAGCCTGCAGCGCGCTGAAGTACATGGTGGCCGCCTTGGTACGTTCGACGCGGTGCGCTGCCTGTTCGCTGAAGCGCGCTGAGCGATAGGCAGCTTCAGCTTGGGTCAAAGCAGGGATGAACGCGGCGACATTGCCGAGCGTGGTCTGCAGACCGACATTGAAACTGTGCTGCACGATGACGGCTGGTTGCGGCGACGAACCCGACTGCGGATTGCGCGTGTATCCCGCAACGATCGATGGACCGAACGCGGCGCGCGCGCGTGTGAGCGCAGCCGTTGCGCCATCGAGCTTGGCGCGGGCGATTGCGACGTCCGGTGATTGCTGCACGGCATCGTCTTGCGCCTGCGCGAGTGTCAGGCCCGCAAAGGACAGCGGTGTGGCGATCTCGAGCGCGGCCGGCAACGGAGTCGGCACCGGGGGAAGCGCCGGTTGCGCTGCAGCCCTCAACTCGGCCGGTACAAAAAAAATCGCCCCCAGTGCGCACGCCGCCGCGGCGACGGTTACTCGCCGAAATCTTGTCACGCGGCTTCCTCTTGCCGACGTCACGCCGCTTCCTCTCGCCGAATGTCATGACCGCCGACGAAGCCGGCGTACAGCACGGGGATCAGCACGAGCGTGAAGATCGTGGCCGTGGAGAGTCCGCCGATGACCGCGATCGCGAGCGGCCGCTCCATCTCAGCGCCCGATCCCAGGCCGATGGCAAGCGGCAGGAGGCCGGCGATCGCTGCCAGCGTGGTCATCACGATGGGACGCAAACGGGTGCGACCGGCTACGACCAGCGCTTGCGTGACGTCGTCGCCTGCGTGACGGCGCTTGTTGGCGACGTCCACGAGTAAAATGCCGTTCTTGACGACGATGCCCACGAGCAACAACAGGCCCATAAATGAAGAAACGTTGAGCGGTGTGCGCGTGATGAACAAACCGAGCGCGACGCCGATCAGCGCCAGCGGAATCGCCGTGAGAATAACGGCCGGCAACCGGTACGAGTTGAAGGCGCCGAGCATCACCGTAAAGACCAGCACGATCGCGATCAGAATGACCGCCATGAACTCTGCGAACGATGATTGTTGCGCTTTGTACTGCCCGCCGATAGCCACGCTATAGCCGGGAGCCAGCGCCGTGGTGCGAAGCACGTCTTTGATGTTGTTGATAACTGCGGACAAACTCGCGCCGCTGATGCTCGCCGTGACGCGAATGACACGCTGACCGTTGATTTCAGTCACGTCAGAGGAGAGCGGTTCGCGCCGCACGCGCGCAAGCGCGCCGAGCGTGCTCGTTCCTTGCGTGCCGACCACCGGGTTGGAGGACAATGCGTCGAACCCGCTGTCTTGGCCGTTCACCGCAATCCGCACCGGGATCAAATTAATGCTTCCGGGCACGCTGGTTGCGACGGTACCTTGCGTGCGCGCATTCAGTGAATTCGCGACGTCAGTGGAGGTCACGCCCAAGGCTGCCAGCCGCGCGCCAAACGGAGAGATGCGCAGCACCGGATCATCGTAGGTGATGCCGCTGAATGGATCCACGACGCCCGGGATCGAGGACAGTTTGTTCGTGATCTGATTCGCAGCCGCGATCAACCTGGCTTGATTGACACCGCTGATCGTCAGCTCGATGGGGCGCGGCGTGCCCGATAAGTCATTGATGATATCTTCGAGTATCTGATGAAAGTCGAGCTTCGCCGCCGGCACTGCAGCGGTCATTTGACTGCGCAACTCCTCGGTGACGACGTCATAGGGCGGGCGGTGATTCGATCCAACGAGCGAGACTCGAATAAGACCGCGGTTTGGTGGCATCGGACTAAAACCGTTCGAGTCTATTCCGGTCAGTCGTCCTTCGGAGACGACCGCCCTGTTTTGCAAAACTATTTTTTCCAAGTGTCTGGCGGACGCGTCGGTCGCTTGCAGCGTCGTTCCGACCGGCATGGCGTACTGGATCTCAAATTGGCCTTCATCGAGCTTCGGCAAGAAGTCGCTCGGGAGCATCGCTAACAAGGCGACGGTCACGGCCAAAACAACGCCGGCGCCGATGAACACGGTTTTTCGGTGCCCGAGCGACCAGCGCAGCAGCGGTTCGTAGCGGTCGAGCAGGCGTTGTATGAAGTGTTGCTCTTCCTTAGGATGTGGCGCGGAATGAAGGAGACGAGAAGCCAAAGTTGGTGCGACGAAGAGCGCGAGGCCCAGCGAAACGATCAGCGCGGCAGCGAGTGTGAAAGCCAGCGCCCGGAAAAAGAATCCCGGAATGCCGGACAGCAACGCGAGCGGCAAAAAGACGACGACCGTGGTCGCAGTCGAGGCGACCATCGCCCCCGCGATTTGATGCATGGAAAGCCGCACGACCGAAGCCAAGTGTAAGCCCGGGCGCTCGCGCATGTTGCGCGCTATATTTTCTATGACCACGATCGCGTCGTCTATGATAAGCCCGACCGCCACCGCCAGGCCGCCAACGCTCATGAGGTTTAACGTCTGACCGGCGCGGCTCATCACGAAGACCGTTATCGCCATGGCGAGCGGAATCACCGCGGCGGCTACGAGCGTCATGCGCAGGTTGCGCAAGAAAATGAGAATGACCAGAATGGCCAGGGCTGCGCCCAAGATGATCGCGTCGCGCAGCGCGCGCTGCGAGTCGATGATGAGCGTCGTCTGATCCCAATACTTGTGCAGAGTCGTGCCCCGCGGCAAGTGGCGTTCCAAGTCCGCAATACGCGCTTGAAACACGTGCGCCATTTGCACCACATCGGCGCCGGGTAAACCATAGGCGTTCAGAATCACCGCGCTGTCGCCGCCAAACGCGGCCGCGTTCGTCGCCGGGGCAACGCCGAGCGCAACATCGGCCAGAGAGTTAACAGTGACTGAGCTGCCATTTTGCAGCGGTACGGTCACGTCGCCGATCGATGCGGCATCGCGTAGGGACGCATCAACGATTAGCACGTAACGCTGGTAGAAGTGGTCTGCCAGTCCCACCGCGCGCACATCATTTGCGGTCGCCAGCGCCTGCTCTACCTGCGTCGGCGAAAGATTGTAGGCTGCGAGGGCGGCGGGATCGAGGCGAATGTGAAATTCGCGCGTTCTGCCACCGGCGACTGCGACGCGCGCCAGTCCCGGCACTCCCGCGAAAGCGGGGATAAACGTTCGCTCGGCCATTTCGCGCAGCAGCGCACCCGACAGCGTCGACGACGTGACCGCGTAGGACAGCACCGGCTCCTGGTTTGGATTCACGATATTGGCCTGCGGGTTGATACCGTTAGGCAACACCGAGCGCGTCTGCGCGATGGCTTGATCCACGAGATTCAAATCAACATGCGTGTCAGTCTTGGGATCGAAGTTGACGACGACTTCGGATGAGCCTTGCGCGGAGGTGGCGACCACTTGGGTCACGTTGGGCAATGTTTGGAACGCGCGCTCCAGCGGTTGCGTCACGGCCACACGAACCTGTTCGGGCGGCAGTTGACCGGCGTCGGCGACCACGTCAACGCGCGAAAAGGTCATGGTCGGGAAGATGCTTTGCGGTGTGGTCACGTATGCATAGACACCGAGCGCGGCCAGCGCGGCGACGACGAACAGCAGCACTTTATCATTGCGCTGCGCGAAATGCCCGATGTCCACTACTGCGTCACTTAGCCTGCGGCGCCGTTAAGACGTTCGATCGCAAGTGCCGTCGCGCCGCCGGTACCGTGGCAAATGGAAGCCATGCCGTAGGATGCGTCGCGTTCCTCTAAGGCGTTGAGCAGGGTGACGATGAGACGCGCACCGGACGCGCCGATCGGATGACCGAGCGCGATCGCGCCGCCGTGCACGTTGAGCCGGTCGCGCGACACCTTCAGTTGACGTTCGAACAAAACGTTGCTCAAAGCGAAGGCTTCGTTGTTTTCAAACAGATCAAAATCGCTTAGCTGCATCTTCAACTTCCGCAGCAATTTGTTCACTGCGGGAATAGGTGCTTCCGGAAAACGCCAAGTGGGGCCGGCTGACCAGGCGGCGCCAAGGATCTTCGCGCGGGGTTTGAGGCCGAACTTGTCGATCGCAGTCTGGCTTGCGACTACGACTGCTGCCGCACCGTCTGAAATTTGGCTGGAATTGCCTGCCGTCAGTACTCCGTCGGCCCCGAAGGCCGGACGAAGGCTTGCCAGAGTCTCCATAGTAGTGTCTGCCCGCACCCCTTCATCTTGGTCAACGAAATCCGGTCCTTTTTTGTTCTTCACCCGTACAGGTGCGATTTCGCGTGCAAACACCTCCCGGGCGGTCGCCTGGGCGGCCCGTTGCTGTGAAAGTACCGCCCACTCATCTAGCTCTCTTCGGCCAATGCCGTACTCGCGGGCGAGACGCTCGGTCTGGGCGCCCATCGCTTCGCCGGTGGTCGGGTCCGTTAGCCCGTCATAGAGGAGGATGTCGGTGACGTTTTCGGCTTGGCCCAGCAGCAGCTTGTAGCCCCAGCGGGCGCGCTGCGAGAGCATGAAACCCGCCTGGCTCATGGATTCAAATCCGCCCGCCAACACGACGTCGGCGTCCGCCGTGCGAACCATATTGTACGCGTTGTGCAGACTCATCATCCCCGAGGAGCACACCATGTCGACCGCATAGCCGTCGACGCTATCGGGAATCCCGGCCTTCAACGCGGCTTGCCGTGGCAAGAGCTGGCCGTGGCCGGCGCGCAACACATTGCCGAAGATATACAGATCGAGTTGATCGCCGCGCAGCTCCGCGCGCTCCAGTGCCGCTCGCATCGCGTGCGCACCCAGCTCGACGGGCGAAATATCCTTGAACATGCCTCCAAACCGTCCGATCGGCGTGCGCACGGCTGAGGCGATAAACGTGTCCTGCATGCTGTCTTACTAAAGTTCCAGCGGTGTGAAGGGGGAACCTCCGGTATTAGCGCGCGAGCTCGGCCTCACTGCTCGAGTGAGAGCGCTTGAAGAAAGTCACCCGTCGTATCCGCCCAGACGATCCAAATGCGCCCCGTCTTCGGATCGAACGCAAGCGTATTGACTCCTTTGGGAACATCCAGCGACGCGACCACTGTCAGCTGTCCGGCGGGCGACAGTTGCAGAACGATGACCTTGCCGGAACCGGGGCACGCAAACATATGCGTGTTGGGATTGAGATCGCATTGGTCGACCGATTGTTGAATGCTGGCAGTGGAGAGCAGCTTGCCATCGCGAGTGTACGCCGCGACTGTTCCATTTTTTCCGCCGATCAGAAGCATGTGGTATTCCGCGTCGTAACTGAGCGGATGATTGTGCTTGATGACCGGCGTCGGAATGGTGCGCGTCACGCTCAGCTGTTTTGCGCTGATGACCGCGACCTCGCCGAGGTTGTCAATATTGAGATAGACATCGCGGGTTTCCGGATCGATCGCCAAATAATCAGGCTTATGACCCGGAATCTTCACCGTCGCCACCTGCTTCATCGTTTGCGTATCGACGATGAATACGTGCGTACCGTCGTCCTCCACCGCATACACGCGGTGCAGCTCCGGATCGTAGGCGATCGCATCGATGGTTCCGTCAACGTCGGCTGAGCGAATGACGGAAAGCGTTACCGGATCCACTTCTGACACCGTGCGCGCTTCGCCGTCGCCGGTGAAGACATTCCCGTTGACGGGGTTCACCGCCACGCCATGCATTGGTCCGACCTTGATCTGACCGAGCACTGCGCCGCTATCGGCATTTGCGATGAGAAGCCTGTTACTGCCGGTGTGCGCGGCATAGACGCGCCGGCGATCCGCATCGACCGTCATGTAGTCGAAGCCACTAAAGGTTTGCACGTGTGCGGGAGGTGTTGCTGCGACGAGATGCATCCTTGCCGTCCTTTACAAAAACATAAGGCTACAAAAATATAGCATTTAGAACCCCAGCGCGGGTTACCTCGCGCACGCGGTGCTTATTCGACATCTATATTACGAAGAGGTTATGGAAGCTCGAGAGCGCTCGCCGCTCTGAGCGTTAAAACGCAGCGCCGTCGCCGGGTCGTAATGAACGCCGATCAGCGTATCCGGCGAAGGCGGAATCGTGCCGGCCGGCAGCCGTACGACGATCGGTACGTCACCGTACGCGGCGTGCAACAAGACTTCCGGACCCAGATGTTCGGATATGCCGGTCTTCACCGTCAGGCGGCGACGGTCGTCGTCGAGCGCGACGAGCTTCATCTGCTCGGGCCGCAAACCGATGAGAGTGCCGTCGGCTTGGGGCAGCAAATTCATCGCTGGTGCTCCGATGAAGCGCGCGACGAAGACGTTGGCGGGCGACGCATAGATGTTGCGTGGCGTATCGATTTGCTGCACTCGCCCTGCATGCAGAACGGTGATCCGGTCTCCTAAGGTCATCGCCTCCACCTGGTCATGCGTCACGAACAACATCGTCGTGCCCAGGTTGCGATGCAGCTCCGCCAGCTCCAGCCGCAGACGTGCTCGCAACTGCGCATCCAGGTTGGAAAGCGGCTCGTCTAGCAAGAACGCATTCGGCTGGCGCACCATGGCGCGCCCCAGCGCTACCCGCTGGCGTTCACCGCCGGAAAGTTCGCGCGGCTTTCGGTCGAGCAGTGCGCTGACGCCCACGAGCTCGACCGAA
>Ga0209220_1000004_pt1 | contig 164472 bp, 170 predicted proteins | sample BlaSpr_A8_OM3_M3_FD_187984 | JGI IMG/M metagenome (GOLD analysis project Ga0209220, IMG submission 187984) | Forest soil microbial communities from Thunder Bay, Ontario, Canada - Black Spruce, Ontario site 2_A8_OM3_M3 (SPAdes) (version 2) | ecosystem: Environmental > Terrestrial > Soil >... | reverse complement strand
AGTACGCGCAAGTGACCGCCGGTCCTACGATGTTGCCGGGCAAGACGCAGAGCACGCTCTGGCTTGCCGAGCCTGACGGCGGCGATGACGTCACGTGGGCGAGCAACACGCGTTCAAAATCAAGCAACGCGAAATCCAGCGCGCGCTCGACCGTTTGCTCCGGCCATTCCCCGTCGCGCAGCGCGGCGCGCGCTTTGCAGCGCACCGCCGACTGCGGGTCGCCCCATTCTTGCGCACCGCGCAAGAGCGTGCCGAGCTGCCGGTTCTGTTCGACGCCCGCGTCAAGCATGGTTAGTGAGAAGGCGGTCGATAGAAATGCTGCACCCTTTGGGCGGTGCACCCGGGGCGCGGCCTAAAAAAACGAATCCCTCACCTTCATCCCGTGCTAGGTCTGAGGTCAGGACGGCGGCTACCGAACCGCGATTGCTGAGGTCCAGCAACTGCAGCAAGCCCGGCGAATCGGTTACCGGTTCTGCCGTGACCGCGTCTACGATAAGATGGCGTGCCCAGTGTGGCCCGATCTTTAGGTCGAAACGCGGGGCGCGGCCGGCGAAATGATCCGCCACATTCCCATCGTACCACTGGCTTCCTAATTCGCACATACCATATTCGGAGACGCAGAGCTCGCGCGGCACCCCGAAAAACTCGTTGAGCATCGCGTAAAATTGCGCGCGCTCGATCGAGCGCGATCTCCCTTTGAAACCACCCGTTTCCACGACTCGGCTACCCGCCGGGAGAGTAAAACGTACTTCTTCCAGACGGCAGCGGTCTAGGAAATGCAGCAGCGCAAATGCGGTACCGAACACGAGCGTTGGTTGGCGTTGGCTTCGCAATGTCTCAACCGTTCGCTCATGGTCGAGAACACCGCGTGAGATGAAGAATCCGCCTTCGCTTCCGTGGCGCTCGAATATCTTAGCAAGCATGTAGGCCAGCGACGAGTGCGGTGCCTCGTCGAAAGAAGGCGAGAAAAGCACCATCGGCATGCGCTCGCGATCGGGCATCACGCGGCGCCGGAAATGCGTTGACAACGATGCGTCATACAAAGTCGGATCTTCCAACTCGAGCCGCGAAACTCGGGTGCCGTCGCGAGTCGTGCCGCTGGATTCGAAGACGAGGCGTGCGCGATCCGGCGGGAACGTCGCCAAACGGGCGTCGCCGAACGACCCGGCGGAAACCGCGGGTATGTCGCGCCAGTTCATTACCTCATACGGCGTGCGCCCGCGCTGATCGCACAAGCGCCTGTAGGGTTCGTTGAAAAGGTATTGATATTCAAACAGCGCCAGTGCGAGCGACTCGAATTGCGCTTCCAGCGACTCCGCGTGTCGCGCTTCGCCGCCAACTGGTTGCTGTATGAAAGCTGTGATGCGGCGATCGAGTTCGCTCGCAGCGAGAGAGTGCTTCAAAACAGGCACTTGTTAGGAACGGCGCGCTTCCCAACCTCTCACAGGCGGCAGGGCAGCACCGGACACCGCCCAAACTCACAGCAGTGATTTTGGAGCAATTCGCCGTTGGTCCGTTGCAATGTAATTGCATCGTTCTCGGAGACGAAGAAAGCCGCCGGGCGGTGGTCATCGATCCGGGAGATGAATGCGACCGCATTTATCAGGTGCTCGAGTCCCACGGATTACAGCTTGCTGCGATCGTCGCGACGCACGGCCACATCGATCACGTCGGCGCGCTTGCACAACTCAAACAACGCACCGGGGCTGCGGCCATGCTGCATGAGGCGGACGTGCCGCTCTACCAGCAACTGGCCGTGCAGGCGGCTTGGCTGGGCGTGCCGGTGCCGCCAATCACGGAACTGGATCGCCTCGTCGTTGACGGCGATTCGATAGGAATCGGCAAGCACGGGCTGCGAGTGATGCACACGCCGGGGCATTCACCGGGCAGCATCAGTCTGATGCTCGACGAACAGCATCCGACGATCTTCAGCGGCGATACTCTGTTCGCAGGCAGCGTCGGGCGCACCGACTTATGGGGCGGTTCATTTGAGTCGCTGCTGCAGTCAATCGAGCGCAGGTTGTTAGTATTGCCCGATGACGCGTTGGTCGTGCCCGGCCACGGTCCGCGAACCTCTATCGGCGCCGAGCGACGCACGAACCCGTTCCTGCAGTCACACGCGTGACCGGTCCAACCGAAGGTAAGGCCACCGAAAGCGCTGGTTCCGATGCTGCGGACGCCGCATCGTCCAATCCATACCAGTACCGCAGCGACGAGGAATTGGAGACGTTCGCCCGTGGCGTTATCGATGACGCGATGGCCAAGACCGCCACATCGCCCCGCCAATTCGGCTACTATTCTATGCTAGCAGCGAAGCGCATCGCCCAGTTCGTTCTAGAGCGCTTTGTGCGTAAGTCTAAATAAGGCGTCGCGTTTTAGAGAGGAACGGGTCAATGTCAGAACATGCCGGCAGTAAACTTCCGCCGCCATTGCGTTTCGAGCTAGGAAATATCGCGCAATATGAGCACGCAAACGCGGCGCTCTTGATCAGCGTCGATGAAGACGGCTTTCCCCGTGTCGCGATCATTTCCGCGTCAGAGATAACATCGCCGGACGAAACCACGCTGCACGTGAAAGTGCACGCGTCCTCGCACACATCCAAGAATCTGAGCGCACGCAGCCGGGCAGTGCTCTGGTCGGTATTGGATGCTGCTGCGTATAGCGTCCGCGCCGCGGTCAACGCGCCGGAGACGACAACGCAAGACGCCGAATGGCGCAGCTTTGAACTGCACGTGGTCGAGGTGCTGCGCGATTTTCAGCCCGACGCGCCATTGCTGAGCGGGCCGACCTACAAGCGTCTCTGAAGTCGAAGTCTCTTCAGGAGCTCTGCGGAACGGCGATCGTAGGTTCGGGCCGGCCTTGCCCCACCAGCTCATTCCAGCGTTGCACGTATTCATTGAAAGCCAAGCAATAGGTCGCATGGCTCCAAGTCAGCGGCGACACCGAAAGTGGAATACCGCTGAGCGGGTGCGCTTGTTCCGCCATGATGCCGCTATGCAGCGCATGGTCGCACGCCCAGCGCAATGGCCCTTTGGCTCGCGCGAGATCGTCGGGCGTCTTGGCTGCCGCAATCGCGTATTGCGCGAGCCAGAGCGTGCATACGAACCAGGGATTTCCTGGAATATTGGCGGGCAGGTCTGACCAGCGCTGATACAGATCCTGTTCGTAGCGAGCGCAGCCGCCCACGTCGCTTTTTATCCATAGACTGTCGGCCACCGCCTGCATAGTGGCGGCGATGCGCGGATCATCAGCCGGGAACATTCCAAAATACCATAGGCCAAAAAGACTGGCGTCGACGGTTTCATCGGTGATAAGCGAGCCGTCATCGGCGAAATTGATCCTGCGCAGGAATCGGTTAAGATCGGACGACCATAAGTACCGCGCAGCGGCGGTTTGAATCTCTTCAGCGACGGCGTTGTACATGGCGCTGCGCCGCCTTTCGCCGAACAATTCGGTGAAGCGCGCGGCCGCTCGCAAACCTGCCCACACAGCGGCCAAGGTGAAGGCGTGAATACCATGCCGCTCTTCCCACAGATCGTACGACGCAAGCGGCAGCTTTGTGACCGGATCCCGGAAGCGGCACATGAAATCGCCGGTGGTCGTGACCAACAGGCGATAGAGGGGACGGACGAACTCGACGTCGCGATAGCGCTCGTAGTGCTCCCATAAAGCGTACACGACAAGCGCGGTCTCGTCTTCCTGGATCGGCAGCTGCTCCCGCCCGGCTGCATCCATCCAAGGATGCCAGGACGATGCAAGCGAGCCGTCGGGATTGTATTTATGCAGCAGATAGCCGGCTTCGGTGACCGCACTCGCGCAAAAACTAAAAAAGCGCGCGACCGGCGCCTCATAGCGGGCCTTGATGAGAGAACAGGCGACGAGCGCTCCGTCCCGCGGCCACATGTAAGAATACGTGTCGCGGGAAAAGCGTAAGATATCGGTATCGTTGGCGGCGATTATCGCTCCATGATTGTCGATCTGCGTGCGAATCACGAGCAAGCTGCGCTTGTAGGCGTCTACGAGCCGAGGCTCCAGATCGGCGGCATCGATGGGTTCCTTGTTGATCCAGAGGCGCCAGTAATCGAGCGTGCGTTGCACAAACTGGCCTGGTCCGCGCTCTCGCACCAAGTCATCCAGCGCGCGCACGTCGGTCCATGATTCCGCGATGGCCAGCCAGTGGTAGAAGTGCACTTGCTTTTGTGGGGGCACCGCCGGGGCATTGAGGGCGATGGTTCCGTCGACCGAGCCTTGCGAGATGGGATTGCCGCTCAGCACGCCGTCTTCCGCGTCGCGCCACGTGCCCTCCAGCCCGTTGACTTCCTTCAGCCCCGCTGCCCAGCCGGAAATACCGATGTGGTGGCCCGCTTCGTCTCCGATCTGGCCGTTCATCAAAAAGTAACGGCGTCGCTTGTACGCGATCAAGGCGTGAATATTGGGATGATAGGCGAAGGTATCGCCGATATCGTTGCCTTCGATGTGAAGATCGTAATGAAAGAACATGCGAATTGCGCGGGGACGATCGGCTAGATTTGTGACGATCGCGCGGCGGAACAAAATCGTACGATCGAAGTCTACGGTGTCGTTGAACAGTATGTGCAGCTGCAGCTCTTCGTGCAGGAGCGTGACTTTGGTGACGATCGAATCCAGCTCGTACTCGATCTCGCGCTGCCACCCGTCGTCAGACAGCCAGGCGAATCGGCCATCGACCCAAATGCCGGTGTGGCACACGTCGCCCGGATTATGGTTTTCCGCGCCTACGTAAGGAAAATAAATATCGCGCAGCTGGTAACGCGCGTCGAAGGTGACGAGCATGGAACCGTTTCCAACGGGGATGTCGCGCGGCATGACGTTTGCTTATCGCCATGCGCGAAACGGACCTTTGCTTTTAGCTCAGGCGGCGGTCTTGGGGCGAGTGGACGGGCTCAATGCGGCGACGGCATCCGCGGTTTGAGTGAATATGAAGCATTTGCGATTGCGCGCGCACAACTCGAGGATTCGTTGCACGGCTGGCCGGTTGGTGACGAGACCCACGCTGCCGCCGGCGTCACGCACGCTGCGCAAAGCACTCACGAGCATGCCGAGTCCGGAAGAGTCAACCGCGGTCACGCGTGAAAGATCGAGAACGTAATTCCAGCGCCCTTGTTGTGCGCTGCTGGCCATCGCTTCGCGCAGCGCCGCCATCGCGTGTGAGTCGAGAGCTTTGCCGGCGTCGAGAACGGCGGGCTCACCGGCAGCGACAGACTCAGGCGCGCTAGCGGTTGCCCGAATGTTCAAAAGAGTGTTAAAAAATTTATCGCGTGGTTGCATAATATCGTACCGTTCATGTGACTGCGGGCCGCCGGGCTTCGTGACGCGCTGGGCTGCTTGCTCTGCTACTGTGACGTGGGCCGCGTCCCGACCATATGGAATCGCACTTGCTGGGACCCCGGCTGCCGATATTTATGAGAGAACAGCCCCCTTACACCACAGGAGTTCCCTCGGCTACATGGATGAGGCAAGAGCCAAATCGGCCCCCGGCGCGCCGGCCGAGCACCTAGCCGTGCTCGCTGAAATCGCCGATGTTTTCGTGCGTTTGAACGGTGAAAAAGCCATCGCTGCGGTGCACGAAGCGCTGTTCTCGCGCGGCGTCCGGCGCTTGACGGTAGCAACCATCAATCGGGATGTGGCAAGCCCGGTGCAGTACCGCTATCATGTGGATCGCGCAGCGCTGGTCACCGAACCGCTCGACTCCCAGACGTTGGCGCTGGCGCTCGGCGCCGAAAATTTGCGCGAGCTGCCGCCCATCCAAAACGTGCACGTCATCGACCGGCAAGGCAGCTTCGCTCCTTCCGGGCGGCTGGCACATGTGATGGTAGGTCCCGTGCGCGTAGCCGGATCCGTCATAGGCTTCTGCGTTTTCCAATCCGACGAGCCCCTAACGCAAGCCGATACCGCTGTGTTGAACTTCGCCACCGTGCTCATCGGGCAAGATTTGGAAGTCGGCCGGGAAAACGCGCAAGGAGTCCATGCTGCGCGCGCGCTCAACATGTTGTTGGAAACGGCACGGGCACTTTCCAGTGGTTTGGATCTGGCCGATTTGTTCGCCAAGTTTCACACCCTGGTCGGCCGCGTTATGGACGCGTCACTCTTCGTAGCCGCGCTTTTGACTGAAGATGGCGAACATCTGGAGATCGAATACAGCGCCGAATTCGGACGCCGCTCGGTCGAGCGAGTTCGACTGCCGCTCAACACAGTCTCGGGCGACGTGTTGCGCTCAGGTTCGCCCGTCATGATTCGCCGCCCCGAAGATTGGCTTAGCGTGCGCTCCGTGACGCTGGGAGAAGCATCCGAGCCTGCCTCGGCGCTGATCGTTCCGATGAAGGTCGGCGATCGAGTGGTAGGAGTGTTGTCGGTGCAAAGCCCGCGGGCAGCTTCCTACAGCGACACCGATTGCGATTTGCTGACGGCCATCTCGGAACAAGCAGCGGTTGCCGTTGAAAACCTAAAGAACCTCAACGCCAGCACGCAGCGCGCCGCCGATCTCAACTTGCTGGTAGAGGTCGCGAGCGCGGTCTCTTCCGAGCTTGACTTGCACCGGGTTTTCGCAAAGATCCACGGTCAAGTAAAGCGGGTCATCGATGCGCCGCTTTTCTTCGTGGCGCTTTGCTCGGGAGAGAGCGATGCCGTCACGCTGGAATATTTGGTGGAAGGCGATCGCGTGTTTCCACCGGCCGAGCATCAGATGGAAGGCACGATCGTCGGACGCGTCATCTCGACCGGCAAGCCCGTCCTCGCGCACAACACGCACGAACGCGATCTCCTTACCCACAAGAAGATCGGCGAAGGGCCGACCACGGTACAATCGATCGTCGCCGTGCCTATGAACGTCCGCGGGCGGACGATCGGTGCGATCTCGACACAGTCGTACGAACCGAATGCCTACGACGAGCGTCATTTGAAGCTGCTCTCGGCGATCGCCGAGCAATCCGGCGTCGCCGTGCAGAACGCGAAATTATACGAGCAGGCACGCATACTGGCCGACAATGACGCGCTCACCGGATTGCCGCACCAGCGCTCGGTACAAGAGCGATTGAATTACGAGCTGAAGCGGGCACGCCGCTCGGGGAACCCGTTGGCGCTGCTCATGATGGACATCGACAAGTTCAAATCGTTCAACGACAACTACGGGCACTTGGTCGGCGATAAGGTTCTCAAGGAAGTTGCCGAGATTTTGCGCCGCGTCGCGCGCACGACCGACGTCATCGGCCGCTATGGCGGCGACGAATTCTGCGCCATTCTTCCCGAAACCGATAAGCAGGCCGCTTATATCTTCAAAGAACGGCTGGCTCAAGAAATCGGCCGCAAGCCGTTCCAGATCAACGAGCAGCAATTCATCCCGATACGCTTGTCGATCGGGGTGGCGGTCTATCCCGACGAATGCGAAGACCAGGACGACTTGCTCGGCGTCGCGGACGCAGCGTTGTACGCCGCAAAGCGCGGTGAGACACGCGAGGCGATGACCACCCAAGACATTCTCTCGGTGCTGGAAGGCGATCTCAGCCGCTTCGGGGCGTTCGTCGCCGCACTCGCCAACTCAGGGCGCGTCAAGCGCGAGCAACTCATAAAGGCCAACAAACTGGCCGCCAGATTTGCGATTGAGGCAGGTCTAGAACAGAAGCAGCGAGCCTGCCTGCTCGTGGGCAGCGCCTTAGCCGACATCGGCGAGCTGGCGATTCCGGGCGTCATTTTTAGCAAGCCCGGTAAGCTCGAAAGGGAAGACTACGACGTGATCAAGCGTCACCCGCAGTTGGGTTTTGAGATGTTGTGCGGCTTGCAAGGCTGTGAGCAGATAGCGCAAGCCGTCTTGCATCACCAGGAGCGTTTCGACGGATCGGGCTATCCAGCGGGCTTAGCCGGCGATCAGATACCGCAGGTCTCGCGAATACTGTCCGTCATCGAAGCGTATGCCGCGATGACGAGCGACCGTCCGCACCGTCGTGCATTGTCGCAGGTGGAAGCTTGCGCAGAACTTCAATCCAACGCAGGCACGCAGTTCGACCCCGAAATTGTGAAGATTTTTTTGCGCTGCGACCTTACGCTCTAACGGTGGTTGGCAGGCTCGCGCTCGCTCGTTGAGCCATCATTATCCTGGCCGGTTTTTTCCGGATCGCTTTTCACGAGTTTGACGATCGCTAATGCGAAGGCAGTCCCAGACGACTTACGGACGAGGTAGCCTTCTGGAATTCGTTCGTATACGGAAAAACCAGCCGCCTGTGCTTCCTCGACGCTTTTGAAGATTCGAATACCTGACATGTCAAGACGCCAGCGCGTCATCGGCTTGCGCCAGCGACAGGCGACGCGCTTCTTTCATGCGATCGACAATGGCGATCATTTTAGCCACACCCGCGAAGTCGAACAGCTTGCGCACGGTCGGGTTAGCGCAGACAACGACCGCTGCTGCGCCGTACTCGGCAAGTTTGCGAAAGCCGGCGATCAGCGCACCAAAGCCGGATGAATCAACCGCTTTGGTTTGGGCCATGTCAATAATGACGAAGCGCGTGCGTTTCTCTGCGAGGCGCGCAACCGCGCGCGCAAATTGCTTCGCACACGAAGCGTCTAAGCGTGCTCCGACGGTAATAGTGTCATTCGAGCTTGCGATAGCTCGTGCTGGACGTTCCAGCAGGATCGTATTTACTTTCATTTGCGTTGACCGGTTTTCGCCGGCCTTCCTAAGCCCTTGAGTATTCCCGCGTCTTCTGTAGATGTAGATGTATACGTTTGAGAATTGCGTTCGGTTCTGTTTACTTGTACCCGCGGCGCGCAGCACCCGTTTCATATGGGGAGTAAAAAGGTGCGGGGTCATTGTGCCATTTGTCACAAGCCTGGCATAACGCCGGCATAAGACAATGGCAGCAATGCCGCGAGAGGGGAAACGGGTCGCCGTAGCCGCCCGTCGCCCTCATTCTAAGCGACGTATCTTAAACGTGCCTTAGAGCTTGATTGTTGTGCAGAGACGTTAAAAGCTAATGAATTTTTGCGAAACTTTCCGCGGCGCTAGTGGGAACGGACGACTTGCGGTAGTTCGCGATGGTGATTCGCAGCGTTTCCAATACTCTCTCAGGGTAATCTTTCTTTCTCTCAGGATACCCACCCAGAAAGCTCTCCACGTCGGCCGGGCTGATTTTCTCGGCTTCCGCCACCGTCTTGCCTTTTACCAGTTGCGTGACGATCGCGCACGTCGCCACACCGAAGCCGCAGCCGGTCGTGAAATAACTGATGTCCTCGATCCGTTCGTCCGGCCCTATCTTCAAATAGAAGGTGTACATGTCGCCGCAAGAATCGGAAAAATACTCGCCCGTGGCGCTTGGATTTTCCATTTGGGCAAATCCGTGCCGGTTGGTGACGAGCTCTTGAAACTTTGGAAAATCCATTATACCTCGCAAGTTTCGGCCGGCAGGCCGGGATTGGTGACCGGCTTTGCGACCGCGTCGGACGCCGGTGAAGGGACTTCAAATTCGCAGCGATCGTCGCCACGCGCTATGGAAAGCACTTGCCGCGTTTTCGCGGGCAAAACTTCCTCCATGAGGGTGTGCACCACCGAGCATACTTCGGGATGGTCGGCTACCGTATCCCGAAACGGGCAATTGAATTCGCGCAAGACATATCCGCTTGCGGTCTTGTCGTGCTCGACCATGACACCGCGTTCGCGCAAGAAATCGGCCAGCTCGGCCACTTTGCCACCCAGATCCTTGCCTGCGAATCTGGCGGCGTGCCGTTGGGCCGAGTGCCGCCCGATACTGCGGAAAACCTTCGCGACCCCGTCGGAGCCGCCGTCGCGCTTTAGTTCGTCGAGGACTGCGTGCAACAGGAGAGGGTAGCGTTGCGGAAAAAGCCGCTCGCCTTCGCTCGTGAGGGAGTACACATAGGTGGGTTTGGTGCGCCCGAGGCGCTGCGCGCGTCCGCTAACCAGGCCGTCGCGTTCGAGACGTGCCAAATGCTGCCGGATAGCGTTGGGAGTGACCCCTTGCTCGCCTGACAAGTCGGCGGCGGTACGCGTGTGGTGCTTCTTGAGCGACTCCACAATGCGCCCGCGCGGTGTTTGGAAAAAGCTTGCTTCCCTCATATTTTATGCCGGATCTACCGCTATTATATAGAAAGTAGCATAGATTTTCAAGAGTTATCTTGACTATCTACCTGGGTAACCGTAGAATATCATTAGGTGACGCCCCGGGCGCACTGCGCGACCAATGGCAGTGTGCCAGGCTTGCGTCTAGCTCTGAAAGGGTTACATGGCCGAGAAACTGCTGGAAATTCGAGATCTTCATGTCGCCGTGGGGGACAAGGAGATCATTCGCGGCATAGACTTAGAGATCGAACGCGGCACCGTTCATGCTTTGATGGGCCCGAACGGGTCGGGGAAGAGCACGCTTTCGCTCGCCCTGATGGGCCACCCGAAATATACCGTCACCAAAGGCGAGATTTTTTTCAAAGGCCAGAACGTTTTGGAGCTGCCGCCCAACGAACGATCGTTGCTTGGCTTGTTCTTGTGCTTCCAGTACCCATCGGCCGTGCCCGGGGTAACGGTGGCGAACTTCCTGCGCAACACACTCATGGCGCGGCACAAAGGCCAAGCGCCGCTTAAGCCGGCGAAATTCAAACAGTTGCTTGACGAGGGCATTGCGAAACTCAAAATGGAGCCGTCCGTCCTCGGCCGCTACGTCAACGATGGCTTCTCGGGCGGTGAGAAAAAGCGCTTGGAAATGTTGCAGGCGCTCGTATTGGAACCCGATCTCGCAATTTTGGATGAGACGGACTCGGGGTTGGATATCGACGCATTGCGAATCATCGCCGAAGGCATCGAGGCGCAGCGCGGTCCCGACCGCTCGATTTTGCTGATCACGCACTATCAGCGAATTCTGAACTACGTCAAGCCGGACGTGGTGCATGTTTTGGTGCGAGGAAAAATTGTGAAAGAAGGCGGGCCCGAACTCGCCGTTGATCTCGAGGCGCGCGGTTACGATCCGCTCATCAAAGAACTCGTGGAGGCATAAAGAAATACATGGCGCTCAAAGAACAAGCACTGGTCGACCAAGATTATAAATACGGTTTTCACGACCAGACCGCGAGCTACTCGTTCAAGTCGCGTAAGGGAATCGACCACGATATCGTGGAGCAGATCTCCCAGATGAAGAAAGAGCCGCAGTGGATGCGCGATTTTCGCCACCGCTCGCTCGACATTTTCTTCAGCAAGCCCATGCCGCCGTGGGCGGATTTGGAGCTGCTCGGCCAAATCAACTTCGACGACATCTATTACTATATGCGTGCGTCCGACGTTGAAGGCAAGACCTGGGAGGAAGTACCGGAGGACATCAAGCGTACCTTCGACCGGCTGGGCATTCCCGAAGCGGAACGCAAGTTTCTGGGCGGCGTGACAGCGCAGTACGATTCCGAAGTCGTGTACCACAGTATGCGCAAGGATTTGGAAGCGCTCGGCGTGCTCTTCTCAGACATGGATACCGCGCTGCGCGAACACGAAGACATCGTGCGCGAGCATTTCGCCACCATCATTCCCCCGGCCGACAACAAATTCTCCGCGCTTAACTCAGCGGTGTGGTCGGGTGGGTCTTTCATCTGGGTCCCGCCGGGCGTACGCGTTGATATTCCGCTGCAAGCCTACTTCCGCATCAACGCCGAGAGCATGGGCCAGTTCGAGCGCACCCTGATCATCGCCGAGCCTGGTTCGTTCGTGCATTACATCGAAGGATGCACCGCGCCGACGTATTCCAGCAACTCGCTCCACTCAGCCGTGGTTGAGTTGATCGCAAAGGAAGGCTCGCACATCCGCTATACCACCATTCAGAACTGGTACAAGAACATCTACAATCTCGTCACCAAGCGCGCGCTCGCGCAGAAGAACTCTCATGTCGAATGGGTGGACGGCAACATCGGCTCAAAGCTGACGATGAAATATCCATCCGTGTACTTGGTGGGCGAGGGCGCTCGCGGCGACGTGCTTTCCATCGCCTACGCGAGCGAGGGTCAGCATCAGGATGCGGGATCGAAAATGGTGCATGCGGCTCCCAACACGACATCTCTGATCACGAGCAAGTCCGTGAGCAAGAATGGCGGACGCACGAGCTACCGCGGTCTGGTCAAGGTCTATGAGGGTTGCGACGGCGTGAAATCCAATGTGCGCTGCGACGCGCTTCTCATGGATCCGGAATCGCGTTCCGACACCTACCCCACGATGGAGATCGACTCCAAGAACGTGCGCATCGAGCACGAAGCGACGGTTTCCAAAGTTGGTGAGGAGCAGCTCTTCTACGTGATGAGCCGTGGACTGACGGAAGTTGAAGCCACGACCATGATCGTCAACGGATTCTTTGAGCCGTTCGTCAAGGAGCTTCCGATGGAGTATGCGGTTGAGCTCAATCGCCTCATCGCGCTCGAGATGGAAGGCTCTGTCGGATAAGACTATGCCCGAGACAGCCCTGGAGACAGAACTCGACCGCCTAGCGGTCGAGTCGCTTTACGGCTCGGATGAACCGGAGGCCGTGAAACAAGCGCGGCGCGCCGCATTCGAGCGCTACCGAACGCTGCCGCTTCCCGACGAGAAAAGCCCTGGCTGGCGTCGCACCAATCTAGCGGGCATCGATCTGAAGCCGTTGGCTCCAGCTCATTCGACCTGCACCATTCGGGTAGCACCCGCTGACGCGAGGCTGGGCGTGATCGCGACGACGCTGGAAAGCGCCGCCGGCAACGGCATGATCGCGGAGTTCGCTCACGTGCGCCCCGGATTGACACTGGGAAAATTTTCCGCCTTAGCGCGCAGCATGTGGCAGGGCGGCGGTTTCATCCGGGTGCCCGACGGCGTTGCGGTGTCGGAACCTATCGAAGTCGAGTGGCAGAGCGGACCGTATCCGCGCCTGCTCGTGATCGTCGGAAAGGGGGCCAGCGCTTCGCTCATCGAGCAGCACGCCAACGACTTGAGGTTGATTTCCGGCGTCGTCGATATCTTCGTTGAGGACGGCGGCATATTGCGCTACGCCCACGCCCAAGAGTGCGGCCCGGACACAGTTGTTTTTTCCCATCAATATGCCAGCGTCGGGCGCGACGCGAAGCTGGTCACCTTGAATTTTGCCAACGGCGGCAAACTGTCTCGCGCCGATGTCGAGGTAGAACTACAAGGGCCGGGCGCGGAAAGCGATATGCTCGGCCTGGTCTTTGGCGAAGGCACGCAACAGTTCGATTTTCACACACTGCAGGGCCACCGCTCGCACGATACGCGCAGCGATCTGCTCTTCAAGAGCGCGTTGGATGATAACTCGCGTTCCAGTTATACCGGTATCATCAACATAGAGAAGGGCGCGCAACGAAGCGACGCGTACCAGGCCAACCGCAACATCATGCTGAGCGACGGCGCGCGCGCGGATACTGAGCCGATGCTCGAGATCGAGGCCGACGACGTGCGCTGCACGCATGGTGCAACAGTGGGCCCCATCGACGAAGAGACGATGTTTTACGTGGCCAGCCGTGGCCTCTCACCCGACAACGCGGCGCGCTTGATCGTGGAAGGGTTCTTTGCAGAAGTGTTTCAGAAATTCGGCGACGATCGCGTGACGAAGAAGCTGGCGGAAAAGGTGTCACCGCACTTGGGCCGGCTTGGAGCGCACTGACATGCCTGCTCAGGCGGTGCAAGTCGCGCGCCTTGAAGAAGTGCCGGAGGGCAAGGTCAAGGTGGTCGAAGTAGAAGGCAAGCGCATTGCGCTCTGCAATTACAACGGCTCGATCTACGCCATCGACGACGTGTGCACGCACGATCGCGGTCCGCTCGGGCAAGGCGAACTCATCGGCAACGAGATCGAATGCCCGCGGCATGGTGCGCGCTTTGACGTCAGCAGCGGGCGCCCAACGCGATTGCCGGCGGTGCGTCCGGTGCAAACCTATCCCGTACACGTCAGCGATGGCATCATCTCGGTGGAGGTCCCGCAAAGTCCATGAAAGCCGCAGTTCGCCCGTCGGCCCCGCAATCGCAGCTCAGTTTGAGTCCGGTTGAGATCACGCGCATACGAGCGGATTTTCCGATACTCAAGGAAACGCCGCACGGTAAGCCGCTGGTGTTTTTGGACAGCGCCGCCTCATCGCAAAAGCCGATTCAAGTCATCGAAGCGATGGACGACTACTATCGTCGCTATCACGCGAACATCCACCGCGGCGTCTACCACATCAGCGAACTCGCAACCGAGGCGTACGAAGAAGCACGCGCCAAAGTGGCGCGCTTCATCGGCAGTAAATGCGCCGCCGAATGCATTTTTGTGCGCAACGCCACCGAAGGCATCAATTTGGTCGCCTATGCCTGGGGCCGCCGCAATGTCAAGGCCGGCGACGTCATCCTACTCACGGAGATGGAGCACCATTCCAACCTCGTGCCCTGGCAGATTCTTGCGCACGAAAAAGGCGCCACGCTGCGCTTCGTCCCGGTGACCGACGACGGCCTCTTAGATCTCACGCATCTTGACGAGCTGCTTGCAGGCGTCAAGCTCTTTGCGTTTACTGCGGTCAGCAACACGCTCGGTACCGTCAATCCGGTCCGAGCGCTCACAGCGCGCGCCCATGCTGCAGGGGCGTTAGTCATCGTCGATGCGTGCCAGTCAGTGCCGCGCATGCGGGTGGACGTGGGTGATTGGGACTGCGACTTCATCGCATTTTCCGCGCATAAGATGTTGGGCCCCACGGGCATCGGCGTGCTGTGGGGTCGCAAGGCGCTCTTAGATGCCATGCCGCCCTTTCTGGCCGGCGGCGGTATGATCAACATCGTGCATTTGAACTCATCGACCTATGCGGACGTGCCGGCTCGCTTCGAGGCGGGCACGCCGGCCATCGCCGAAGCCGTGGGTCTGGGCGCAGCGGTGGACTACCTCGAGGCTATCGGCATCGAGCGCATCCATCAATACGAGCTTGAACTCGCGCGCATCGCGCTGGAGCGTTTGACCGAACAGAAAAACGTCGTCGTCTACGGGCCCGCAATGCGGCACCGCACCGGCGTCATTTCGTTCACCGTCGGCGACATCCACGCGCACGACTTGGCCAGCATTATGGACAGCGAAGGCGTATGTGTGCGTGCCGGTCATCATTGCAATCAGCCGCTCATGGAAAAACTGGGCGTGGCGGCGACCACACGGGCGTCATTTTACGTCTATAATACGCCTGCCGAAATCGACATCTTCATGGCTGCCATCGACAAGGCCAAACGCATCTTCAAGATAACGTAAGCCTGCATGGAAGACCTATACCGCGACTTCATCCTCGATCACTATCGTAACCCGCGCAATGCGGGGACGTTGGAATCGCCTGATGCCACCTTTGAAGACGTGAATCCGCTGTGCGGCGACAAGATTCGCATGGACGTCAAACTGCACGATGGCGTCGTGAGCGACGTGAAGTTCTGCGGACGCGGTTGCGCGATCTCACAAGCCTCGGCATCGTTGTTGACCGAAGAGATCAAAGGCAAGACACTCAACGAGATCAACAAGATGAGCAAGGAAGATGTGCTCGCCAACTTAGGTATCACCATCTCGGCTGCGCGCCTTAAGTGCGCCTTGTTAGGCCTCAAGGTTCTCAAAGAAGCGCTCGCGCTGCGCTACGAACCGTCGGAAGAAGAAAAAGCTTTTCCGGACGGCCAAGCCTCGTAACGACATGATGTAGGGCTGCGGGTTTACCCGCAGCCTTTTCCCGTCAACCTTATTCGGCCACCACGGCCGTTCCATAGCAAACCACTTCGGTGACGCCTGGGCCGATATCAGTGGCATCGTAGCGCACCGCGATGACCGCATTAGCGCCCATCATTTCTGCGTGGCGGATCATGAGCTCGTAGGCATCTGCGCGCGTGCGCTCGCAGAGATCCGAGTACAAAGTGATGTTGCCGCCGACCAGCTGCTGCAAGGACGCCCCAAAAGTTCCGAAGATGCTGCGCGAACGGACGATGATGCCGCGCACCATGCCGAGCGATTTCACCAGGCGATGACCGATGACTTCAAAGCCGGTGGTGACGAGCGAATGATCCATATCTCCTCCATCCATACACAGCGGCGATTGCCGGAAGCGCACCGATGAGCCAGCCGCTCACGACGTCAACCGGCCAGTGCACCAAGCAATAGACGCGAGCAAATCCGATTGCGAGCGCCGCGAGCGCTGCTACAATCCCCAAGGGTATGTCGATGAACAATACAGCCGCCGCCATGAAGGCTGCAACAGTGCTGTGATCCGAAGGGAAGCCGTTATCGGTTGAGTGAGGGATGAGCGGTACGACATGCAAGATCGTAAAGGGGCGCGGGTCAAAAATCAAATGACCGGCTGCCAAGTTCAATCCCGTTGCGATCAGCGCGGCCATTGCGAGCCATGGTAGCAATACATAGGCGCGCTGCCTCACGACCGCGATGATCAAGACGACAGCGGAGATGAGCAAGCCGTATTGCGCGAGGGCGATCATGCCGCTGTTCAAGAACGCGTGCTGCCACAGCGAATGCAAATAATAAGCGCTTTGCACTGTGAGCGAGTTCACGCCACGAGCAAGTCCACTCCTTGTTTGCGCGACATCCCGAAGTTTCGGCAACATTTCGAGGAAAGCGTCGTAAACCGGCAGGAAATGGCCGTTTGGGTTGTCGCAACTAACCCAGCCTATGCCAGTTCATCCGATTCATCATTTAGCCATCGGCACCGATGCCTTTAACGTCGCGAAGAAATTTTATGGCGCATTGTTGCCCGCGCTGGGCTTTGATCAGGTTTTTGAAAAGGACGACTCGTTCGGCTATCAGCGCGACGGGTTCGAATTGATCGTCATCAAGGGCCAGAGCCTGAAGGAAGACCTCTACGATGGCCAGCGCCGCGTCGGGTTCGACCACCTGGCGTTCACGGCAGATACACGCGTCAAGGTGGATGAATGTGCGAAAATCCTTGACGATTTGGGCGCCGATATCGACGAGGCGCCGGCGGTCGTCAACGAAATGGGCGAAGACTACTACGCCATGTGGGTGCGCGACCCAAGCGGTTTGCGTATCGAGGTCGTTTGCCAGGCGGTCGCCTAACGCGCCCTTACCCTTAGTTTACGCCGCGCGTCTTCCGTAAGCTGCTGCTTGCGCAGGCGTATTGATTGCGGCGTGACTTCAATGTATTCGTCGCTTCTGATGAATTCGAGCGCACGCTCGAGCGTGAGCGTTTCCGGTGTCGCCAGATTGGGCGCGTCATCGGAGCCGGAAGCGCGCATGTTGGTAAGTTTCTTCATTTTGCAGACGTTGACGGTGATATCGTCCTCGGAGTTGGCACGGCCGACGATCATGCCTTCATAGACCAGGGTCTGAGGCGTTATGAAAAATCGGCCGCGAGCTTGCAGATTGTCCATCGCATAGGGCGTTGCCGGTCCGGTCTCCGCGCTGATGAGAGCGCCAAAAGAACGATCGACTTGGACCTGCTCCGGCGGCTGGTGATCGTGATAGATGTGACTCATCAACGCCGTGCCGCGCGACAGCGTCAGCAATTCACCGCGCAAGCCGAACAGCGCGCGGGTGGGGATGGTTGATTCCAACCGGCGTTGCGATCCGACGGTGACAATATTCAAGAGCGTCGCACGCCGGCGCCCAAGCGCTTCGATCACGGTTCCCGAGTACTCTTCGGCGACGTCCACCACCAAATACTCGACGGGTTCCAGTATTTTGCCGTCACGTTCGACCGCAATCACCTGCGGCTTGGAAACCGCCAGCTCGTAGCCCTCGCGCCGCATCGTTTCAATGAGCACGGAAAGATGTAATTCGCCACGCCCCGAGACGGTGAATGTGTCGGGTGACGCTGTGGGGGTCACGCGCAGTGCGACGTTGCTCTCGAGTTCTTTCTCCAAGCGCTCTTTGAGATGGCGGCTGGTGACGTACTTGCCCTCACGGCCTGCAAAGGGACTGGTGTTGACCAAAAAGTCGATGGCGACCGTCGGCTCATCCACCAAAACCGCATCAACCGCTTCGGGAAGCTCGGCGTTCGCGATGGTCTCCGCGATGTTGATCGCCTCGATGCCGGCAAGAGCGACGATGTCGCCCGCGCTCGCCGACTCCAACTCGCGGCGTTGCAGTCCGTAGAAATCGTATAAACCGGTGACGCGATGTACAGCGGTACCGCCGCGGAACATCCGCATCACTGTATCGCCCTTATGGACGGTGCCGCGAAAGATACGGCCAACCCCGATGCGGCCGACGTACTCGTTATGGTCGATGTTCGAAATGAGCATTTGGAAGGGGCCTTCGTCATCGCCCGGCGGCTCCGGGATGTAGTGAATGATCGTCTTCATCAGGGCGTCAACGTTGGTTCCCGTGTCCGCAAGGTCGAGCGTCGCCGTGCCTTCGCGAGCATTCGTGTAGACAACGGGGAAATCGAGCTGGTGATCGGCGCAACCAATGTCGATGAAGAGCGCCAATACTTCATCCAACACCTCGGCCGGTCGCGCATCCTTGCGGTCGATCTTGTTGATGACGAGGATAACCGGCAAATCTTGTTCGAGCGCCTTGCGCAAGACAAACCGCGTCTGCGGCAACGGACCTTCAGCCGCGTCCACTAGCAACAGCACGCCGTTGACCATCTGCAGCACGCGTTCAACCTCGCCGCCGAAATCGGCGTGACCGGGCGTATCGACGATATTGATCTTGATATCGTTCCACACGATGCCGGTATTTTTAGCCAGGATGGTGATGCCGCGCTCGCGCTCGATTGGATTGCTGTCCATTATTCTCTCGCCCATCGAGCTCGGGTCACGGAAGATGCCGGCTTGACGTAACATCGCGTCGACTAAGGTAGTCTTGCCATGGTCGACGTGCGCGACGATGCCGATATTGCGGATATTGCTTCGAGTACGCACAGCACTACAGCATTTATGCTTATGACACCGTGAAGCCTCGCCCGCAGGCGCGCGCAACAATCCAAACGAAGCGACCTAACGCATGCAGCAATCCAATGAACGTGACAATTCAGCGCGTGACGAAGTGCGCCCCTACTCCGGGCAGGCCTCACCCGATGCCGACCCATCATACGATCCAGCCTACGATCCAACGGTCAGAACCATCGGCATGATGGGCTCCTCCGGCGGAACTCTTGATCCGGCGGTGCGCCGGCGCTGTTACGATTTGGGAATAGTGATTGCGAAGGCTGGCTGCGTGCTGATCACCGGGGCGTGCCCGGGCTATCCGTATGATTGCGCGCTCGGGGCACGTGCCGGCGGCGGCTTGTCTGTGGGTGTCTCACCGGCGCTCTCGCGCAGCGAACACGTGCTCAAGTACGCCTCGCCGGTTGACGCCTACGACGTCATCATCTACACTGGCAGCGGCCTCATGGGGCGCGAAGTACACAACATCCATTCGTCTGACATCGTGATCATCGCGGGCGGTCATTCGGGCACGCTGGGGGAGTTCGCTATTGCGTACGACGAGGGCAAGCTTATCGGCATCCTCACGGAAACGGGTGGAATCGCTGACGAGATAGCCCGCATCGTTCCGAAGCTTCACAAAGAAACGGGAGCGGTTTTGATCTACGAGCCAAATCCGGATACGCTCGTGCAGCTCTGCATCGACAGATATCACAAAAGTAAGTATAAGCATCCTTCAACCTTTCAAGAGTCTCCCCAAACCGCGTAGCGTACATGGCCCAAATCACCTTCATCGGCGCCGCCGGCGTCGTGACCGGCAGCAAGCACCTCCTCGAAACGAATACGGGCGCGCGCGTACTCCTGGATTGCGGTATGTTCCAAGGACTGCGCGAGCTCGTCGAGCGCAACTGGACGCCACCGCCGGTGGATCCCAAGACGTTGGTAGCCGTGCTGCTCTCCCACGCACACCTCGATCATTGCGGATATTTACCCGCATTGGTGCAGCAGGGGTTTACCGGTTCGATTTATGCGACGCAGGCCACGGTCGAGGTCGCTGAACTCGTTCTGCGAGACTCGGCTCACTTGCAAGAAGATGAAGCGCAACGCGCTCGCAAGCATCCGGAGCGCGGGCTGCATCAAAACCCGCTCTACACCAACGATGACGTTGATAAATTGATGCCGCTGTTCAAGAGCGCGAGCTACGCTGAGATGCGCGCTGACGTCCCCGGCTGTACGTTCCGGTTTAGCGACGCCGGCCATATCCTCGGTTCAGCCATCACCGAAATTTTTTTCGATACGAAGAAACTGACATACACGGGTGACTTGGGGCGCTACGGGCGTCCGCTGCTGCGAGACCCGGCAGCAATTGCGCAGAGCGACTACGTCATCTGCGAGGCGACATACGGGGATCGAGTGCATCCGCAAAATAACCCTGAGGACGACTTGGGCGTCGTCATCGCCAACGCGCAGCAACGCAACGGGGTATTGGTCATCCCAGCCTTCGCCGTTGGACGCACACAGGAAATCTTGTACGCAATCGGCCAGCTGCAACAAGCAGGCAAGGTTCCACAGACCAAGATCTACGTTGATAGTCCTATGGCGATCGCGGCCGACGCGATCATGGAGCGGCATCCCGAGGCTATGCGGTTCAACCTGCGCGAACGTTTTGGTCAGGCGGACAAGAGCATGGGAGCAAAGTACGTCACCGAGATCACGTCCGCGCAAGACTCGATCGCACTCAACAACCTCCAATCGGGCGCCATAATCATCGCCTCGAGCGGCATGGCGAGCGGCGGGCGAGTGTTGCATCACCTGCGAAACCGGCTGTCTCGTCCGAACGACACGATCTGCTTTGTAGGCTTTCAAGGGCCTGGGACGATCGGCTCGTACTTACGTGCCGGTCAAAAAACGGTGCGCATCATGGGTGTGCCGGTCCAGGTCAACGCCCACATCGACCATATCGACGGCTTCTCAGCGCACGCGGATCGCAACGAACTGCTGCGTTGGTTCTCCAATTTCACCAATACGCCGCAAACTTACGTCGTGCACGCCGATTCGAAACCTGCAGAAGCCCTGGCCGCTGCCCTCCGGCAACAGTACAAGTGTGCGGTCGAGGTCGCACGCGCTGGAGAAGTTGTTAAAATCTAGTTAGTCGAGGAGATCGCAGGCAGGGCCGAAACGTGCGGTTATGGCCAGCGGTGTGATTACATTACCGGCGGTTGGCCCATTGCTTGGCGCTGCTTTTGACAGAGCGTTTGTTATTTTTATTTCGCGCTGGCGATTGCTCGCGATCGTCGCGGTCATCGCTATGCTTGCGGGTTTCGCGAACTTTGGGTTAGGTTTTCTTGTCTTGTTATGCTTTATCGTCTACTGGTTCTTCGCATCGCTTGCGAATGTGGTGCGCATCGCGAACCCCAGTACGCGATGAGCGCGGAAGAGGTCGCGCGGCTCGTCGCGCTCGGTTTGATCTTCGGGATTTCCCTTGAGGTCGGGCTTTTGTTATTTGTTGTTCCCGGGATCTATCTCTGGGTGAAATGGTCGTTGATTCAGCTCATCACGATAAAAGAAGGAGCGGGCGCAGCGGATTCGCTTTCGCGTTCGTGGATGTTGACCGAGAATGCGTTCTGGCCGACGCTATGGTTCAATGTGTTGGCGTCCCTTGCCACAGGAGCCGTAGGGTTCGGCGGCTACCTCATCGCGTTTGGGATAATCGCATTCGTTCCTCACTCGCCTGCGATAGGACCGGACTGGAACGGTGGTGGTTTTACAGGAATGCTGCTGACGGCGTTTTTTGCCATCTACGTTTTTGCCGTCGCATACACATACCAAGCCAAAGACTTGGCGCTGCTGTACTGGTACGAAGCTTTGCTGAAACGCCAGGCGGGCGCGGGTGAACCCGCGCAACTACATTAGAAAACGATGCTTTGTCGTGACCGGCGCCGCTAAGATTTGAGGTTACGGTCCGGTTGGGCGACCGCGTGCGATCACATCGTCTTCGGAGTCACCGAATTGCGCCAGGCGGCTGTTGGCACGGTCACGCAAAATCTCGCGCCGCTCGTATTCCGAGACGGGATCGATCCGAAGAACGTCGTCTTCAGTAAGCTCGGACATCAGCTTGATCGGGAACGATTTCATCGCACCCTCCTTTGCCTTCAGCGTACCCCAAAAGGCTGGCACCAAAAACCACATTCTAGAAGTAAGCTTCCACTGTGCGGTGGACTGATATATTTCGTTAGCGCTTGAAATGTTCCTCGATTATCTGGTTTGCGGCGCTCCGCGGGTCGATTTCACGCTGCAGAACCCGCGCCAGGACAGCATCCATGGCGCCGTTTGCAGCCATCTGGTCGTTGACGAAGGCGCCGATCCCGCGAGCTACCGCCTCCACAACCTCTTGCCGTAAACGGTCTTTCGAGCGACCCATCCGCTCATCAGCGTCGAGCACCAACCGGTGGCGTTGGCAGGCGGCCCACAGCATATCGATGCCTTTCCCGCTTGTGGCTATGGTTTCGACGATTGGAGGTACCCAGCGTCGACGGCGCTCCTCAGAGCCGCCCAAGGTCAACATGATCCGCAGATCTGTTATGGTCTGGGCTGCACCAGGCCGGTCAGCCATGTTGACGACGAAACAATCAGCGATTTCGAGCAGCCCTGCCTTGATCGTCTGCACGCCGTCGCCCAATCCCGGCACAGTGACGACCACGACGGTGTCGGCGACCTTCATGATTTCAAGCTCAACCTGTCCGACCCCGACCGTCTCGACGATGATGATGTCGCGCCCGAACGCATCGAGCGCTCGTATGACGTCGCGCGTTGCGGGAGCAAGACCTCCGGCATTCTGGCGCGCGGCCATGCTCCGGATGAAGACGCCCGCATCGCCCGCATGACGTTGCATGCGCACCCGATCGCCGAGAACCGCACCTCCGGTGAACGGACTGGAGGGATCGACAGCCACAATACCTACGGACAGGCCGTCCTTACGAATCGCAGCGGCAAGCCCGTCGACGAGGGTGCTCTTCCCCGATCCCGGCGGCCCGGTGACGCCGATGATGTGCGCATGGCCCGTGTGCGGATACAAAGCCGCCACCACTTCCGCAGCGTGTTCATTGTTGTTCTCAATTTTGGTGATTGCGCGTGCCAACGCGCGCCAATCACCCGCGACGACCCGGCGTGCGAGCTCAGTGGGATCGGAAAATTGTGAGCGAGGCGGATCTGACATATGCGCAAACCTTCCCGCCGGATTCTGAATGAGCCTGCGGCAACGCGCACGGCAGGGCTTGCGTCATTCGCACGCAAGTGGTCGGCATGCAAACGGCCACGACACGCTTGACCGTACGAAAGCCCTTCAGTCTTTTCGCCACGGCGGTCTCGCACGGCTGGTATCAAACGTTGCCATTTCGCTGGCAACCAAAAGATGACTCGCTGGAGCGCGCCGAGCGATTACAGGACGGCCGCGTGATGCTGGTGCGCATGCACGAAGAAGCTTCCACACGCCGCGGCTATCGCAACGTCGTCGTGCAGGTAATTGGGGAAGGCGCAACCGACCCAGGCGTCGCGCAAGAAATGGGCCGCCGCTGCGGCGTCATGTTGCGCGTTGATGAAAAACTGGATGGCTTCTTTGCGCTGGCGCGCACCATACCCGATCTGAAAGAAGCGCTGCGCGCGGGCGGGGGCCGATGCATGCGAGCACCCTCGCTCTGGGAGGACGTCATCAAAACAATTCTCGGCACGAACGTGACCTGGCGTCAAGCAGTAAGCATGATCAACCGCTTGGCAGCGCTGGGAGACGTCTGCCCGGCGGATCCATCCTTGCACGCATGGCCGACGCCGGGGCAAGTCGTGCGCGCGGGAGAAAAGTTTTTGCGCGACCGCGTCCGCGCCGGCTACCGCTCGCAATACATCCTTGAAATCGCGCGGCAGCAAAAGTCGGGGGCGCTCGATTTGGATGCCTTGGATGCAGCCTCGCGCACTATGAACTCGACGGAGTTGTATGCGGCGCTCGTTCGTTTGAAAGGCATCGGGAAATCATCCGCTCACTTTCTCTTGAGCCTGCTCGGGCACTACGATCACATCAGCGTCGACAGCGCCACCTTCGCGTACGCCACCAGAGAGTTTTTCCGAGGCAAACGCCCCACCGAAGCTCAAATCCGCCGCCGCTTTGCGCGCTATGGAAAGTGGCAAGCGCTCGTGTATTGGTTCGGACGTTGGGAGCCGCAGCTTGAATGGTGGAGCGATGCGCAAGGCCGCTCCAGCGCTTAAGCAAACGTATCCCAGCCGGCAAGCTCGTCGTCGCGCCCGGCGCCGCGCGCGCCGGCTGGCAATATTGGCAATCCTCGCGGTACTCGCGTGTTGTCTCGCCATCGTAGGCGTCAACGCCATGCGGCGCCATCCGCAGACATCCGGCGCATCCAGCGCGGCTGCGAATAGAGTTGCTCCAGCAGCGCAGCAACGCGCGAATTTTTTGCAGTCGGGCGCTGTCTGGACCGGTTCACAAACAGCGCGCCTCCGCCAAGACGTCGCTCCAATAGTCAACGGCGCGGTGTTTCCGGCCACCACCTCGGCATTGATCGCGGATGCACGCGATAGCCGGGTCCTGTACGAACACAACGGCGCGATGCCGCTGGTTCCCGGTTCCACTATCAAGCTCATCACAGCCGCCGCTGCGCTCGATATGCTCGGACCGCAACATCGATTTAGCACAACTGTGGTCACCGATGGCGCGATCAACTCCGATAAGCTTGACGGCAATCTGTGGCTTGTAGGCGGTGGCGACCCGGAACTGACGAGCGACGACCTTCGCCGTGGCGTTCACGTGATCTCCCTGCATGGCATCGACGGCATTCGCGGCAACGTCTACGCTGATGGATCGCGCTATGGGAGCGACGCGGTGAACGCGACTTGGCTGCCTGAAGACTTGGCCTATGGTTGGGCGGCTCCGGCAAGCGCGATCTCGATAGACGGGGGCTCGGTGCAATTCACCATAACGCCCAAGGCTGGCGCCGAGGCCGCTGTCGCCGTCGATCCGCCGGGTATAGCGCAGCGGGTGATTGCGTCCGTAAGCACTGCTTCCTCCGATGCCGAAAACACGCTGCGCATCGACACCCTTCCGGATGGTTCCGGATATCAGATCAGCGGACAGATACCATATGGTGCACCCCAAAAATATTGGCGCAGCGTGCCACATCCCACTCGCGCCGCTGCCGCATCATTGCTGCAGATGCTGCGGCTCGCGGGCATAACGGTGGATGGTTTCGCAGCCGAAGCGCCGGCGCCGGCGCAGCACGCTCCGCTTTGGGAACATCGCTCGCGACCGCTACAGCTTATCGTGCAGCGGATGTTTTTCGATAGCGACAATCACATCGCAGAAGAATTGCTGCGCGCGGTAGGCTCGCAGACATTTGGCATTGGAACGTTGCCGAAATCGCTGGCGGCGGAACGATCATTTCTGGCGCGCCGCGCAATCGCGCACGAGGGCTCCGTGCTCGCCGACGGTTCGGGACTCTCTACCTCAAACAAGATCACTGCTGCGATGCTGGCCGGTGCGCTAGGCGTGCTCGCGCGTCAACCATTGCCCGAGCCATACAAAATGCTGCCGCGCGCCGGTATCGAGGGCACGGTAAGAGTGCGCGATCTCCGGCCTGAGGCGAAGGGCCGCGTATATGCCAAGGATGGGTACATCGGCGGTGCAAGCGGCATCGCGGGATACGTGCTCACGGCGCACCACGGGCCACTCATCTTCGTTTTTCTGGTCAATGATTGGGAGCACGGGCTCGACGCTATTTGGGACGGAGAAAATGAAATCCTGAATCGGCTCGCGCGCTATTAGGCAGCGTTAACGAGTTGCTCGCGGGTAAGGAGTGGCGGGGGTGAGCCGCTTTTCGAAAAAGAGGCTCGTGGCAATCGCTCGAGGCGCCATCGAAGCATATTCGCCAAAGGCGTCACAAGGCCGAAATCCGGCGCGTTCGTAAAGCCGCACTGCGGCGAGTTGCCGATCTCCCGTCTCCAAGCGTAGTATGTCGATCCCGCTATTTTTCGTCTCCGCTTCAATTCGTGAGAGCAACGCCCGTGCGATTCCTCGGCCGCGCATGTTATCGCGCACGAACATGCGCTTGACTTCTCCGAACGTTGGGAACAAGGCAACGCCGCCACACCCCACGGCAACACCATCGAGCCGTGCGATGAAGAACCGCACATGCGGTTGGAAGATCGCGTCCACGCTCAATCCGTGCCTTTGCTCCGGAAGATATACCCCTTCCAGACCGCTTTCGAGCTCAGCGATCAGGCCCCGTATTTCGTCCGTTGCAGTTCGCACCGCTTCGACCGTGATTCCGTCCATGTCAGCGCAGCCTCAATGTGCAGTCAGAGCGGTCACCGCTGTGCCGGGGAAATACGCCTGCAAGATTTCCGCTGCTTTATGGCCGGCATCGGCACGTCCGCGCGCTCCCCACTGGCACAACCCGACGCCATGACCTATGCCGTGCCCGCTAATGATGAACTCAGCGCCGTCGCGTTGAATGTCGAACATCGTGCTCGGCACGACTTTGTAACCCAGTGATTGCAAACTACGCGTATAAAATGTCCGACCGCTGATCGTGAGTTCCGGTGCCCCGTTTTGCACCACGCGCAGGGTCCGCACCCGCCCATCGGGCCAGCGCTCGCTGACGCTGCAATCCGCAAGCGTTCCCGGTGACACATCCAAGGCGCGCGCCAATGAATCCGCGCTCAAGCTGTTCCTCCATCGGAAGTATGGAGCCGGCGCACAGTAGGGCCGCCCGCCAGGCTCCGCATCGGCGACCCCGCCAAGATATGCGAGTGATTTTTCGCCGTTGAGTTCAGTGAGGGACGCCGTGTGACCGCCACAGGTGGCGCTATAGAAGACAGCGGCAGTTTCACCCTGCCACGTGACGATTTGATTTTGAGTCGACGAGGCCGCGTGTGAAAAAACCGGTGTGACACTGTCTGCTCCACGATAAACCTGACTGGACGTGTCGTCCGTCAGATCGAATGAGCGTGCGCTTTTTGCGGAAGCAGCGTGCACCGCGAAGGACCGAACTGCAATTGCCTGGGCGCGCAGAGCTTCAGACGACCAACTTGGACTGGCCTCCGATGCAAGCGTGGACGCGACATAGCTTTCAACCGGCACTGTGTTGATCACGCTCAAGGCGCCGTGGCTCGACAGGATTTGCAGCTCCCCAGCGTAGCGTCGAACAATGGGATTCCCGTTGAGGGTCGCGGCACTAATCGTGAGCGAACCGTCGGCGCCTATTACGGAGAAGTCCTGATCGAACGGCAGGCTTTGCTCATCGAGCATCGCGGAGTTCGATCCCGCATTAACGCTCAGCATTTGTCCGGAATACTGCGCGTGCGCGACACGAACGCGCAGCGCTGAACCTGCGATCGTGATGGATCTGAGATCGTAGCCTGCAAAGATTCTTACGCGGAAAGGACGCAGCTGGCTGGTGGCGCCTGAAACTTCCGCGGCGGACGGCCTAGCTGCCCAGCACGAAACGCCGATGACGAAGACGCTGCCGCTCAAGAACGTTTTACGTTTCATAGGCAAACATCAAAATGCTTTTTGTCGTTCGTCTCGATGCTCCTGTGCTCGCAAGACTAGGCGAATCGCCGGAAGCGACGAAGCAGCGGTCATGAAAATAATTGTGAAACCGGTCGCGATTCTCTGGCTGATCGCGTTCTCCGCCGCTGTTTTTGCTGCCGTGGTCGAGCACGAACTCAGCGCGCGCGCGGACGCAACCGTGGCACCCGCCGGCGCCAGATCCGGTCCATTTTCAAAAGCTCCCGCCTTGGGAATCCATCTCGGCTTGTTAGAGCACGGCAAATATGATGCCATCACCGACGTTCCCGGGGTGCTGGTCGGCCAGGTCACCCAGATCGAAGGTTCGGGCAAGCTCATCCCAGGTAAGGGCCCCGTGCGAACCGGCGTCACCGCCATAATTCCCCGCCATGACGTGTGGCACCGGAAAGTCGAGGCGGCAGCGTGGCCGTTCAATGGCAACGGCGAGATGACCGGCACGGCCTGGGTGAACGAATCAGGTTTTTTAGAAGTCCCCATTGTGCTAACCAACAGTCTCAACGTTGGGCGGGTCGACGATGGCGTTGTGTCGTGGATGATCCGGCAGTATCCGGCAATCGGCATAACCGATGACGTACCGCTGCCGGTAGTGGCTGAATGCGATGATGATTTTCTCAACGACATCCAAGGGCGGCACAGTTCACCGCAGGATGTCATCAATGCCCTGGATTCCGCCGCCAGCGGACCCGTCGCGCAAGGGGGCGTGGGCGCGGGAACTGGCATGATCTCTTACTTGTTCAAAGGCGGCATCGGAACCGCGTCGCGCGTCGTATCTGCCAAGGACGGCGGTTATACTGTGGGCGTTTTGGTGAACAACAATGCCGAAGCGCGTCAAAATCTCACGATAGGCGGCGTCCCCGTCGGGCAGAACATCAAGGGGTTTTTACCAGCGTCGGGGACTCCCGGCGAGGGCTCAATTATTTTCGTGATCGCCACGAACGCACCACTCTTGCACGATTCACTGTTGCGCTTGGCGCATCACGCGGCTCTCGGCTGGGCACGCACCGGGGCGATCTCACGGACGGGAAGCGGCGATCTCGTGATCGCATTTTCTACGGCCAATACGGTCCCGCACTACCCACAGGCAGCCACCTATCCAGTCACCGCAATGGATCTCTATCACATGAACCCCCTGTTCCAAGCCACCGTTGAAGCGACGGAAGAGGCGGTCGTCAACTCACTGCTTGCCGGACAAACCATGGTGGGGCGCGACAACAACAAAGTGTACGGGCTGCCCCACGATCGCCTGCTGCAGATCATGCATCGCTACGGGAGATAGACGGGAGCTCATGCGCCGGTTCAGACCTTCATGTTTCACCGCCGCCGTCAAGGTTGCAGGCCAGCGTTTGCGGGTGGCTTGGACCAACTCCGGCATCGCATGTATAGAGGAAGAATCGCTCAAGGCAAAGCGCCGCATGGAAGAACGAATGGGCGCAGACTTGATCGCCGCCGCGTTTCCGGCGGCGTTGCGGGAAGCGTTGAACGCGGCAGCGCGCGGCCGCAAGGTGGATGCTCCGCTGGATCTTGATTGGGCACGCGAATTTGAGCGCGACGTGCTCGAGGCCGCGCGGCAGATTCCTTACGGAGAGACGCGCTCGTATAGTTGGCTGGCGCGCGCGGCACGAAGACCGCTCGCAGTACGAGCGGCCGCCAGCGTGATGGCGCGAAACCCGCTGTGGCTGCTCGTCCCTTGCCATCGCGTGATCTACGCCGATGGCCGGATCGGTCCATACGGGGCCTCAGGCAAGAATCGAAAACGGGAGTTGTTAGCCCGCGAAGGCATCAAACTCTAGCGATGAAGAAGCCTTATACGCATTTTCACGAATACACGAGCACATGAACGGAATCGTACCGATTGCTTTGTTCTTGGTCGGCTTTGTGGCTGGCGCGCTTTTGCTCTGGCTTTTCCGCGCCGGCGACGCGCGCACATTGCGAGAAACCGTCGCCAATAGAGACGCACGACTGGAGAAATTGGCCGGCGATTTGGCTGAGCTCAAGGAGCAGCGCAGCAAGCTTGAGGCCAATCTGGATACGGAACGGCGCGGCGGGGCGGAGAAACTGGCCCTGTTCGAAACGGCGCAGCAAAAACTCTCTGACGCCTTTCGCGCGCTTTCAGCCGAAGCGCTGCAAACAAATAACCGCTCATTTTTAGATCTGGCAAAGTCGCAATTGGAAAAGTTCCAAGAGACCGCCAAAGGTGACTTGGATCAGCGTCAGCAGGCCATCACCCAAACGCTGCTGCCGGTTCGCGAATCGCTGGAGAAGGTCGACGCGAAGATTCAGGAGATGGAGAAGAGCCGCAGCGGAGCGTACGCTGCCCTTCACGAGCAAGTTCGTTCCTTGGCCGACGGCCAAAGCGCGCTGCGATCCGAGACCACCAACTTGGTACGAGCGCTGCGTCAGCCCACCGTGCGCGGCCGTTGGGGCGAGATCCAGCTCAAGCGGGTCGTCGAAATGGCCGGCATGGTCAACCACTGCGACTTCGTCGAGCAGAAGACGATCCAGACCGACGACGGCAGGCTGCGGCCGGACGTACGCGTGCGCTTGCCCGGCAACAAATACATCATCGTGGACGCGAAAGCTCCGCTCGAGGCCTATCTGAATGCGGTTGACGCGACCGATGACGAGGCGCGGCGGGGCTTCCTCAAGACCCACGCCCAGAATATTCGTTCTCACATCAACAATCTGTCAAAAAAATCGTACTGGGAGCAGTTCGAGCAGACGCCTGAGTTCGTCGTGCTGTTCTTGCCGGGCGAAGCGTTCTTCAGCGCAGCACTGGAAAGCGATCCCGGTATCATAGAGATGGGCGTCGAACAACAGGTCATTCTGGCCACGCCCACCACACTGATCGCGCTGCTACGCGCCGTGCACTACGGTTGGCGTCAAGAAGCCGTCGCGGTCGAAGCAAAGCAGATCAGCGATCTGGGCAAAGAATTATACAAGCGTCTCGCCGACATGAGCGCTCATTTCTTCAAGCTCGGCAGCTCGTTGAGAACCACCGTGGACTCCTACAACAAAGCCGTGGGAACGTTGGAAGCCCGCGTGCTCGTGAGCGCGCGCAAATTCAAGGATCTCAAGGCGCTCGGCATCGAGGCTGAGATCGAACCTAACGCGCCGGTTGAGACGACTACTCGGGGACTGCAAGCGCCTGAAATGATCGCTGTGACCGACGGGCTTTTCCCCGTGCCTGACCCTCCAGCCCTCGCCGAAGATCAAGAATCAGAAGATCAGTTAGATGAGGGCGACTCGGCTGCGGACTCGAGCAATCGCGAAGCGATTTTAGATTTCAACGCTGCTATGCCCTCACCGGTCTTGGCGGAGACAGCGGCCGCGCCATCGAGTCGCGACACCTCATCAGACAGCGCCTGAGGCAGCGCATCTATTTTATTCCAGGCGTAGAGCACAGGTTTGCGCTCGGCACCGAGTTCTTTCAACACCACGCGAACCGAATCGCGTTGCCGCGCCCAAAACGCGTTACTCGCGTCGATGACATGGATGAGCAAGTCTGCGTTGGTCACTTCCTCCAGCGTGGCGCGGAATGCGGCAACCAGTTCCTTTGGCAGATCGCTGATGAATCCGACGGTATCCGCGAGAATGGCATCCACGCCGTCTTCTAGGTGAACCTTTCGCAACGTCGGATCGAGCGTGGCGAAGGGCTGATCCGCCACCAAAACGTGGGCTCCAGATAGCGCATTGAGTAGGGAAGACTTCCCGGCGTTGGTATAGCCGACGAGCGCGACGACCGGCGTGCGCTCGCGGCTGCGACGCTGCTCGCGGCGGCGCCGTTGCACCGCGTCAAGCTGACCCTGCAGATGTTCGATGCGCAAGCGAATTCGGCGCCGGTCCACCTCAAGTTTCGTCTCGCCGGGTCCCCGGGTGCCGATGCCACCACCCAATCGCGAAAGTTCGTCGCGCGAACCGATGAGGTTGGCCGCACGATGACGCAGCTGGGCCAACTCGACTTGCAACTTGCCCTCGCTCGAGCGCGCATGACTGGCAAAAATATCGAGAATGAGCACGGAGCGGTCCATGACACGCGTGTCCCCCATTTTGCGTTCCAGGGCGCTCTGCTGGCGCGGTCGCAGCGGGTTGAGAATGATCACCGCGTCTGCAGACAACTGGCGAGCGCTCAGCGCAAGCTCATCCGCCTTGCCGGATCCCAGTAGCGTGGCAGGATCGATGCGGTCGCGACGCTGCACCATTGTTGCCACGACGTCGCCTCCGGCCGCGCGCGCGAGTGCTTCGAGTTCTTTCATCTCGACGTCGAACAAGAGCGCATCGCTTCCGGTGTCAACGCCGGCCAGGATAACGCGTTCTCTCTTAGAGTTGGTAGCGTAGAGCATCGGACCGTATTACGGCAAAAAGAAAGGCGGCCTGCTGGCCGCCGAGATTGTCAATTTGCAGCGGCTGGCGCCGCCAGCGCTAGACCGGTGCTAATTGGGGGACTTTGCGAAGGCCGAAAGCATGGTCGGATACCGGTGTCAGCGGTGTGAAGCGCAATTGTTTTTGGTACGTGGACACCAACAACTCGATGCCGCCCCGGACGCAGCCCTCTTCATCGGCACACTTGGAAAGTTTCTTGTGAAAATATTGCTCCAAGTTTGCAAGGGCGTGTATCCAGTATGGATCTTTCGTCAAACGTGAGCCGTCAAAGCCGTCCTTGTTCACCAACCAAACGAAAACCGGCTCGCCGCCTTCTCGAAAACCGAGAACAAAGAGTGGAACTGCTTCGGCTGCCGGTTCATGATCAGAGTGAAAGGAGCAGATCGTATAAAATTCGAGCAGTACGTGTTCGGGCTCGATGGGTTTGCTCACGAACGCCTCCCTCAAAAGCCGTGATGGCCGGACGCGTGCGCCACGCGCAGGTAGGTCCGCGGGGAACACTTTCTCAGGGCGCGCGGCGCCCTCCCGTTATCAGGTGTGTCCCTTTTTTCAGGACGGCAAGCAATGCGCTTAGTGTGGCTTTTCTTGGCGGATTTGTAATGGCACGCCCGAAACGTTGGCGGCAGGGCCATTTTGCACGCACCATGAGGAGATCAGCGGCGGATGAAACCGCTCATTGCGCCGTTAGTCCTGGTGGCGCTTCTTCTTGCAACGAACGCTCGAGCGCTGGCTGATAACACCGGCTTCCTCTATGCGTATGCCCTGCACGATTCCCACGCCAGCGACGCATTTTACTCCGTCGAAGCGCTCAAGCCGTTGGGTCCCGACTACCCGGTTCGCCCTTATCTCGAAATGCGTTTGCAGCGCGATTCACGCGATGCCAGCAGCGTATTGCCGCAAACCCTCAATGACAACTACGGTTTGATCGCTGGCGGCATGCAGTACCAAGGCAGGGCCGGACTGCGTGTTTTTGCGCAAATCGGGGCAGCGTTCGCGTTTGGTCCACAAACGCCGGCGGGATGGAATCTCAAACGCAGCGACTTCCGCGGCGGCCTGCAGCTCTATCGCAACTGGAACGACCTCATCAACAATCCGCGGCGCGCTATCGGCTCATTTTTCGGCAGCGCCGTGTATTACGGCCGCTATGAGAATGAAATCTTTTTTGCCGAGGCGGAGCGTGGGCGCGAGTTCGGGGCGCTCGAGCACCCCGTGCAGGTCTACACCAGGGTCTCGGCCGCGGCAGACACGCGAGGCTATTTTTACAACAACAGCGTCAATCTGACACTTGGCGCTCGTGTGATGCCGCTTGGTCACCTTGGCCCGTCGCTGGCATTGGAGGAGTCCTACAATCGTTTTGTCGGTCCTATCGAACGCGTGTCAGCCGACGGCTTGACCCGCGATTATCTTTCGTTCCGTCCGGTTTTAACGTTCGGTACAAGCTTCTAACGTGGCCGAGGTCACATCTATCCGGTATTAGACCGCAATCACCCGAGAGAGTGGTTAGGATTAATCTCGAAGACAGTCATACCGGGGCATGCAAAGAGCCACACGTGGAAGGACAGCGACAGTCACCTTGGTGCGCGAGCCATTTTTTGTTCAGATTTCGGATACTCATCTCTTCAAGGACCCGGCGCGAAAGCTATGGGACGTCGCGCCCGACCCGCTGCTTGACCGCGCCGTCGACTCGCTGATCGCACTTGACACGCGCCCCGCGTTTCTGCTTGTGACCGGTGATTGCTCCAGCGACGGCTCTGCGGATTCGTACCGGCGCCTCGCGCAAAAGGTCGCACGCCTTGGTGTGCCCGTGCACTACATTCCCGGCAACCACGACGATCCGGAATTGATGGCGCAGATTCTGGTCGGCCGCAATTTGAACGGCCATCATAAGCTGACGCAGACTTTTGAAGCTTTTGGCTGGCGCTTCGTTCTGCTCGACAGTTCCGTTCCCGGCGAAGACATGGGAGCGCTGGGCGATGAGCAGCGCGCTTGGCTGCGCACCACCTTGGCGACTCTGCCCCACACGCCAACCATTGTGGTGGTGCACCACAACCCCTTACCGGTGGGTTCTGCCTGGCTCGACCCGATGATGATCGCGGACGCCAACGCCTTGCACGCGATTTTGGATACGTCGGCCCAAGTTCGTGCAGTGCTGTTCGGTCACGTCCATCAAGTTTTCGAGATGCAACGCAACGGCGCGCAATATCTGAGCGCTCCGTCGACATTTTTCCAGTTCAAGCCGAAGTCGGACCACTTCGGGCGCGACCTCAAGCCCGGCGGAGCTCGCATCGTGCGCCTCAACGGCGATCTCATGCGCAGCGCGGTCATGCGTTTCGGAGAACCGCTGCCACCGATCTAAAAAGTCCAAGGGACTGCGCGCGGGCGCGCGAAAAGCTGCGCTCATGCTAAATCACCGCTCGCAAAATCTCACGCCTTCTCACACCATGGCTATCGATGCTCGCGCGAAACAGCTCAAAGCGCAGGGCTTGGATATCATCAACCTGAGTGTTGGTGAGCCTGATTTCGACACGCCCGAAACCGCTAAAAGCGGTGGCATCGAAGCCATTCGCGAGGGATTCACCAAATATACGGTCGCGGCTGGTATCGTCGAACTGCGCCAGGCGGTGGCTGAGAAGCTTCGCCGAGAGAATGGCTTGCAATACAGCGCGGACGAGATCGTGCTCTCCAACGGCTGCAAACAGTCGCTGTTCAACGTCTTCATGGTGCTGCTCGATCCCGGCGACGAAGTCATCATCCAAGCACCGTATTGGGTGAGTTATCCGGAGATGGTGAAAGTGTCAGGCGGCACGCCGGTCATCATCAACACGGACGCAACCAGCGGCTTCGAGCTAACCCCGGAAATGCTCGAGCGCGCGATCACCCCGCGCACGAAAGCGCTCAATCTCAATAATCCCTCAAACCCGACCGGAGCTGTTTGCAGCGTCGAGAAATTGCGAGCGATCGCCGAGGTGGCGCTCAAACACAACCTTTATATCATCAGCGATGAGATCTACGAGCGGCTGACCTATGACGGCGCAAGTGCCGTGAGCATTGCCGCGCTGTCTCCCGAAATCAAGCAACGGACCATAACGGTGAACGGCTTTTCGAAGGCGTTTGCGATGACCGGTTGGCGACTTGGCTATGCCGCCGCGGAAAAGCAGATCGCGAAAGCGATGGCCGAGCTGCAGAGCCATTCGACGTCGGGGCCATCTTCCATCACGCAGAAGGCGGGGCTAGCCGCACTCGCGGGTGACCAGCAGTTCATGGAAACGATGCGTGTCGAGTTCGACCGCCGCCGGCGCTATGCGATGGACCGGATGCGTGGAATGCCGGGCTTTGATTTAGAAATCGAACCCCGGGGCGCTTTTTACGTCTTTCCAAACGTGAGCGAGTTGTTCGGGCGGACGGTGGGTCGTCATCGCATTGAGAGCGGCGACGACCTGTGCTCCGCTATTTTAGAATCGGCGCAAGTCGCAGTCGTGCCGGGCGCAGCCTTTGGTTCACCAAATCATATTCGAATTTCGTATGCCACGTCGATGGAAAAACTGCGCACCGGTTTGGACCGGATCGAAAACCTGTTGCGCGTCGAATCTACGGTGCTTGCTTAGTAATCTATTCGGTCTGTCACGTTAACGGGCTTGCCGTAGCGCGTGCTCTTCCAGTACGTCACGGTGACGTGAGTCTTTCCGATGATTAGATTTCTTGGCCAATCGCTACAGAAGGGGGGTTGCATATACGTTCCATAAGGCGGGTTCGTGCACATCACACGTTTACCGTTGATTATCATTTTGTCGCTCACATAGAAGTAGATACGTCGTCCAATTGTTGGCTGGATCCGAACCCCTCCGGACTTCATCCCGATGCCATAGTCTTCAATGATACCCGTGGCGCTACGAAGCACGACTGACTTAGGCCGAACGGGGAAAAACCCGACTTCCAGAGCTGTTAGCTTTTGAGATTGGGCAACAATGAACGCGCCAAACAACATGAGGAGAAACCACTTATTGAAGCTTGGCCGTTTTAGCATAAGAGATAACATCGCGTCAGCGCGCTTGCGTCGTGAGCGGGCTGCGTAGGTCGCCCAAGTACTCCACTTCGTTGAGCTGCGTGAGGGTGAGCTTGCCATCGCTGAGTTCGAATCGGCTCAGCGCCGCGTTGTCTATCTGCACTTCGTTGAAAGCCGCTCTTGGACGGCCTTGCGCGGTAAGAACCATCAAGCGCACGATCACGTCATGGGCGACGACGAGCAACACGCCGGCATAACGCCTCTCCGCCTCGGCTATGAAATCGTCCAGACGTTTTTGCACGTCCGCGAGTGATTCGCCGCCGGGGAAGGTCACCGTATCCGGATGTTGCTGCCATCGACGCAACAAGGCACCATCGTCGCGGGCGATTTCGTCGCGGGTTCTCCCTTCCCAAGTTCCGTGAGAAATCTCTATGAGCCGATCATCGACCGCTACTTGTAGTCCAAGCGCGTCTGCGCACATCTTCGCTGTATCGGCGGTGCGGGATAGTGGGCTTGAAACTATGTCGTGCACGTCTTCGGTAGCTAAGCGTCGCGCCATAGCGTGTGCCTGTGCGATTCCACGAGCAGAGAGCGGCGCTTCCTTGCGACCCTGATAACGGCCCTCGAGGTTCCAGGTCGTTTCGCCGTGACGGGCAAGCAACAGCCTCACGTCAATTACACGCTCACGCCGTTTTGCGGCCTAAAGCTCGACGACTTCGACGTCGGCAACATTCGTGATCGCCCGCAAGCTTTGCAGCGCAGCGGGTTTGGGGGAACGGTCGATCCCGAGCACCATGATAGCGTCGCCGGAATCTTTGCGTGCCACTTGCATGTTCGAGATGTTGATGTGGGCATCGCCAAGAATTGTGCCCACTTTGCCGACGATTCCGGGGATATCGCGATGCCGTGTCAGCAGCAGGTGACCGTGCGGTGCGATATCGACCTCGAAACCGTCCAGATCCACCAGACGAAGCTGCTCCCCATGAATGACCGTGCCCGCCAACAAACGACTATCGCAACGCACGTTGATGGCCTTGCTGAAGCCGCGCTCGCACGGGGCGGCGAGCGACTCAACGCGTACACCAAGTTCCGCCGCCAGTTCTTGCGCATTCACGGGCGATACGCGGCGGTCGGTGAGATACGGGAGCAAGCCATTGAGGAAGGCGATCTCAAATGGCCGGCTTTCGTATGCGCCGAGATCTCCTTCCAACGTGAGGCTGAATTGCGACAGGGCCTGATCGTGCCACACCTGCGGAAAGGCCCGGCCAATGCGGTAGGCAAGCTCGACGAACGGTCTGACTTCCGGCGGCGCACTGATCGGTGCATTGACGGCACCAGAGGGCGGCGCACCTCGCAGCACCGCGATCACGTCACGGCACAAATCCAACGCAATGCGTTCCTGAGCCTCGCGTGTCGAACCGCCCACGTGTGGTGTCGCGAGAACCTTCGGATGCCGCAACAACGACCACGTATCCGAGTCTTTGGGGGGCGGCTCATCGCTCACGACGTCCAGTGCCGCGCCGGCGACGTGTCCGGATTCTAAGGCGCTCAGCAAGTCCGCTTCGTTGATGAGACCGCCGCGGGCGCAGTTCACGATGCGCACACCCGGCTTGGCGAGCGCGAGCTCCCGGGCGCCAATGAGGTTGCGAGTGGTCGCGGTCAAGGGTACATGCAAGCTGATGTAGTCTGACCGCTCGAACAGTTCGTTGAGGGAAGCAAGTTTTACGCCCAACGTCTCGGCACGAGCTTCGCTGATCACCGCGTCGTGTGCGAGGACGGTCATTTGGAAGGCGCGCGCGCGTGCCGCAACAGCGGCGCCGATGCGGCCGAGACCCACGATTCCCAGCACCTTGCCGGCAAGCTCGGTGCCACCGAGGTTGCGCGCATCCCAACTGCCTGCAAGAACGCGTTGGTTGGCGGAGACGACATTTCGCGTCAGCGCAAGCAGCAAGGTCATCGTGTGTTCCGCGGTCGCAAGAGTGCTCGAATCGGGCGTATTCAACACGACGATGCCGTTGCGCGTCGCGGCTTCGACGTCGATCGTGTCAACGCCGACGCCCGCTCGGCCGACCACGCGTAACGCAGGCGCTCCATCCAGCAGCGCGCTCGTCACTTTCGTCTTGCTTCTCACGATGAGCGCTTGCGCGTTTGCCAGCAGCCCCGCCAGCTCAACCTGATTGCGGCCGGCTGCATCGCAGACTTCCAAACCGGCCGAGCGCAGCTCCGCCATGCCGCCGGTGGCGAGAGTTTCGGCCACCACAACGAGCGGCTTTGCGCCGTCGGACTGCTGATTTTTCATGGCAAGTCGACAAGCGTTCGCACGATAATATCCTCAGCCTGCAAGAACGGACGCAGCGAACCGTTAGCATCGTTGAACATCACAGAAAATATCATCAAGCCGTGATGCTTTGTGTAAGCGTAACCCGAGAACGTGGAGACGTGCCAGATATAACCATCCTTAGCAAGCACCCGGCCAACCGCATCCGTGCCGCGCAAATGCCGGCGGACGGTGCCATTGATGCCTGCCTTTGCCAGGGCTTGCATAAAAACGGGTCCGGCTGGATTGCGCGTCTCCCAGCGCAGTGTCTCCGCCAAAGCGAGCGGTGTGATCCGATCGCCTTGTGAAAGGCCGGAACCATCGCCGTTGTCGATGCTTTGCGGCGGCAGGCCCAGCGAAGCGATAAAACGTTGTTCGACTTGCGCGCCGCCATTGAAGGAGCCGCGGCGGCCAAACGCGGCGACCGGCAACATCTTGAAGAGGTGCTCGGCAATGAAATTATCGCTCGGCGGCATCATGCGCTTCAGCAGGTCAGCAACCGTTGGTGATGCATGCTCCCACAAAGCGGTCGCGCCCGGGTAGCGTTGTGCGGCAGGGGGAGGCGCCGGGCTTTCATCGCTTATATCCAGCGCGACATTGGCCGGTAGCCGGCCACGGGGAGCACTGCCGGTAGTAATGCCCTTGTCAGCCAGCATCTGAGAGAAAATCGCGGCGCCGTCCGCGTTGCTATCTTCGACGGTGCAGCGGAAGGTCGCGGATTTTTCGTTGAGCGGCAGATGCCCGACGATGCGGATGACGAGACTGCCGGGCGAGCGAAAACAATCCACGTCATTGAGGCCACGCGCGGCAACCGTCGTTGCGTCCGATTCGAGCGACATCGATCCGGGATCAGATTCGAGCGCCGCGCTGACCGTCGCGCCCGGTTGCGCTCCAGGCACGACCGTGACGCCGACGGTTCCTTCGTCAACCGCCAGCGCCTGAATCGGCGGCTGATAATAATACGGCATGTCATCCCAAGCCCAACCTGGTCCATAGCGTTGACCGTCAAAAATGGATCCATCCACCAAAACCATACCGGTTATCTTTTGGATCCCCGCCGCTTTGACGGATGCCGCTGCCTGGCGCAGGTCGGCGCGACTCAAAACCGGATCGCCTCCGCCCACTAGCAGCAGGTCCCCGTCGAGCACGCCCTTGCTGATACCGCCGCGCGCCAAGAGCGTCGTCCGGTATTGAAAGCCTTGGCCAAGATAGGCGAGCGCGCTCGCGCCCACCAAGAGTTTGAAGTTTGAAGCTGGGGCGAATTCGTGCTCCGCTTGCCATTGCAACAAGCGGCGTCCGCTGCGCGCCTCCACAATCGCAACGCCTAGCTGCGCCGTCCGCATCGGATATCGCGCCGCTACGCCGGCGACTGTCTTTGCAAGCAAAGACAGATCCTGTCTGGTCACCGGGCGAACAACATCTGCTCGCGCAAGATCCGGCACTTGCATGAGCAGACCAAGAGCAAACAGAGCGGCGGCAGCGCGAAGGAATGTCATTTTTTTCCCACCAGCAATAACGACGCGAGGATGCACAACACTCCGCCGGCCGCAAGCGCGGTTCCCGCGCCAAACCGTTCGGCCAATGCACCTGCTTGTAATGCGCCGAACGGCGCCAAGCCAATCAAAAACATATTATACAACCCTAAGACCCGGCCGCGCATAGAATTCTTCGCTTCGGTTTGCAGAAAAGTTGAGAAGCGTACGATGAATTGTACCATGCAAAAACCCAGCACCGCCGCGAAAAAACTAGCCCAATGCAGCGTCTTTGCGAAGGAAAAGGCGATCAGAGAGGCCGGAAAGACGAACGACATCGCAACCAGAGAGCGAAAACGCGACGCCCCGCGTGCAGCGAGAACCAGCGAGCCCGCGAGCGCTCCGACACCCAGGCTGCTCAACAAGAAACCCAGAGCGGTCGCCGTGCCGTGCAGCTGCAGCTTCGCGATCACGGGCATCAACAAGATATAGTTGAAGCCAAACACGCTATAAATGAAGAGCGCGACGAACATGCGCGCAAGCAATGGATGCCGCACGACATAGGCAACGCCGTTGAGGGCGCTTTGGGTGATGTAGCGGCGGCGCGAGGTTATGCCGCTTTGCGGCAGGGTGCGCATGCTCACCAACGCGGCGACCACGAATGCATAGGAGCCGGCGTTGACAAAAAAGTTCGCCGCCTCGCCGAAGTGCACGATAATGGTAGCAGCAATAGCCGGACCGACGATGCGCGCGGCGTTGAACACCACCGAATTCAGCGCGCTCGCGTTGACGAGATCATCAGCGCCCACAATATCGAAGATCAGTGATTGCCGGATAGGCAAATCAAAAGCGTTGACGAGACCGGCGAACGAGGCCAGCCAGAAAATGTTCCAAAACGTCGCATGGTTGGTCAGCACCAGTATGCCCAACACGAGCGCCTGTAGGGCCGACAACGACTGCGTCACGATTGCGATGCGGCGTTTATCAAACAAATCCGAAAGCGCTCCGGCCACGAGCGAGAAGAACAGCGACGGCAAGGTTTCCATCGCGGTCACCAACCCCAATAAGAATGGAGAGTTGGTGATGCGCAGTACCAGCCAGCCGGCCGCGACGATCTGCATCCAGGTGCCGATGAGCGAGAACGCTTGGCCCGCGAAGTAGAGGCGATAATTGTGATGACGCAGCGCGCTGAAGGTTTGATGGACGAGCGGGCGCCGAAGGGCAGGTGTGGGCGACGGCAAAGACGATGCTCCATGAAAGTTATCGCGATGGGGTACCGCCTGCAGTTCGCATGCGACCCATAATCAACATGCTCGTCGAGCTGGACAATTTCCGCGCTGACCAGCGCGCTCACGAGGCCTTGTTAGCGGCGGCGAAGCTCACACTTATTTCGCAACATGGCGCTTCCCAGCCGGAGGTTGACTGGATCGCTGCGGCCTTCGGAGGTTCTTGGCCGCGCGAGGCGCAAGCAGGCTGGAACTGGTTCGTGCGCGATAGGCTCGGTGACACGCGTGGATTCGTCACCTACGAGCAGCGTGCGCTGCGCTATTGGTGGCTCGACCAGTGGCTGGATAAGACGGACGTCGGTATCTTCGGTCCGATGGGTGTCGACGTGTCGTGTCGCGGCAAAGGCGTGGGTGGGTTGCTCACGCAACGAGCCCTGCTCTCATTGAAAGAGCTGGGGTTTCGGCGCGCGCTGATTCCCGCCGCCGGTCCGGTCGAGTTTTACGAGCGCTGCTGCGGGGCTCGCATCGTCGAGCGCCTAGAGCGCCCGTGATGGGCGTTTTTGGTGATAGTTCGGGGCTTAGATTGCCGATATTGTTAATGAAACGTCAACTGCTGATAGGGGAATGAGCACGTGCCGAGATCAAGGCGCTGGACGACGGACGCAGGCCAGCAAGAATCTGCCACTGCAACATCGCGCGGGAGCACGAAATGGGAGCCGACGCTCGCATTTCCAAAAACCGGGGTACATCGCGCCACCCTTGGTGACCGGCTCTTCGCGGAAGTCCATATCGACGTTAAGGTCCAACAAGAGCGCGAGAGCAATCGCTCCGATACTCCCGATGGCACAGCCTCTCGTTTGTCGACGCCCTTCATCGAAAGCGTCGTATATGACTACATGGGCATACAGGATGAAAGAACGCTCATCATCCGAGAAACTTCGCGGCAGGGAGAAAGAATCGAGCGTTCGATGTTGTATGTCCGCCTTAACGCCGACGGGCCAACGAGAATTCGATTTCCGTCCGGCGTGGTGAGCGTCTTGCTGGATGAGGAACAAGTTGCAGTCGTGCGCTGGGTAGGCGCTTAACTCCAACAATCCTTCGCTAAAGGAGGTCGCATTTTGCCCCGAACCGCACTGAGCATCGGGTCATGCAATGCCGTGGCCGGAGAGCTGAGTTACGGTGCCTTCGAAGGACCGCAGTTGCCGACGGGCGGTTCGGATTCGCTTGCCGTTATCATCGCGCAAGGATTGCGCGAAGGGCCGGTGTTATGGCTCACGGCCAACATCCACGGCGACGAGGTGGCGGGCATTCCGGTCTTGCATCGGCTGCTCACCAAAGAATTGTGCCGAGAGTTGAGCGGCACCGTGGTGTGCATTCCCAGTTTGAACCCCTCGGGGCTGCGCATCCGCCGCCGGCATCCGTACTATGACGACCGCGATCCAAACCGAACCTTTCCCGGTGCTCGCCGCGATTTTGGCGACAATCGCGAGTTGACCGTGTACGAGCGGCTTACCGCGTCTGTGTTGGAGGCAGTCCGGGCGTCGGCCGACTTTTACATCGACTTGCACTGCGCATCAATTCTGTCGATACCGTTCGTCATTCGGGATCGGGTGCTATACCGCAATGAAGCGGAAAAAGCCGCGGCGCAGCAATTGTCCGATCGCATCGACGAAATGGCCAAAGCATTCGGGTTCCCCGCCGTTATCGAGTACAACGTCAAGGGTTATGTTGGACGAGAGCTGCACCGGTCCAGCACCGGAGCGGCGCTGCAAGAGTTGCGCCTGCCCACGTTCACGGTCGAGCTGGGCCCCCACACGGTGGCCGACGTTCTCGCGGTGCGGGCGTGCGTCGTGGGCCTTCGCAACCTCATGCGCTGGGCGGGCATGCTGCCGGGAGAACCGGAGCTCATGCCGATCATCCCGCAGCCGCCGCACACGCGGCGCATGCGGCGCGAAGACGGCCCCTTTCCGCCGGCCGCGGGTATCTTGGACTTCCGTGTGGCGCCGGGAACCATGCTGCCTGCCGGCGGTGTCATCGCCGATTTGCGCGACCTATGGGGGCGCCCGGTCGGCGACGGAGTTGTGCGCGTCGCCACAGACGCTTGGGTGCTCGACTTGGAAGACGGCATTCTCGCTTACCCAGGAGCAGCAGTGGCGCATCTCGCAGTCGCCGACGACGGCCCGGTGATCGATCCCTGGCCGAGCGAGTTTCGCTGAACAAATTGATTGCAGAGACGATAACATAACTGTGAGCCCTGGATACACAATCACACTACGACCTGCCCTGATCGCGCTGCTGATTTTGTTTTCCACCTTCAGCGTGTCGAGCGCGGCCGACGTGCTCACAGTCTACGCTCACGCAGCCGACGTCAACGCCGGCCTTTTTTTTAAAGCTCCCGACAGCACGACGTACGTGAGCACCGGCGATATCGACGCCATGTGGCTGCGCGACTCGAGCGTGCAATCCATGTCGCTATTTTACAATCGCGCTCTGGTGCGAGGGGTTATCGCGCGCCAGGAGCGCCTGATCGCCCTGGATCCCTACGCCAACGCGTTTCATCGGGATTACAGCATTGCCGAGCAAAAATTCGAATTGGACTCCTTGTGCTATCCCGTGCGCTTGGCCGACCGTTACGTGCAAGCCACCGGCGACAATTCTATTTTTGACCAACGCTTTTATGGCGAGTTGCAAATAATTTTGCACACGATGATCGTCGAGCAGCACCATATTGACCGGTCGCGCTATCATCGCAACGAGCACCCGATCAAAGAGGGCATCGGTCTTGTGTGGAGCGCGTACCGGCCGAGCGACGATCGCCAGGTCTACAACTACAACATCCCGGAGAATATGTTTGCCGCGACGACCTTGCATACCATGGCGGGTTTTTTACGGCGCTATTATCACGACGACCGCGGCGCCAACAAAGCCGAGCTCGCCGCTGAACGGATCCAGCAGGCGATCGAAGACAAAGGCATCTTCAATACACACCGGGGCAAGATTTACGCGTATGAGATCGACGGACTGGGCCACGCAAAGTTCATGGACGATGCGAACGTGCCCAGCCTTTTGTCTATGCCGCTCCTCGGCTATCCGTACGACCGGGGCGCTTACACGCGCACGCGCCAGTTCATTTTGAGCTCAGCCAACCCGTATTACTTCCGCGGTCACTTCGGATCGGGCGTGGGCAGTCCACATACGCCGGCGGGATTCGTGTGGCCGATGAGTTTGATCGTCCAGTATCGCACGAGCGAAAATGGCAATGAAAAGGACCGCATTCGCCAAGAGCTCGCACTTTCCGCGGCCGGTGATGGTGCGCTGCACGAATCATTCAACGTCAACGATCCAAGGCGCTACACGCGCCCCAAATTTGGCTGGGTCAACGCGCTGTTCCAACAAACTTTTCTGAGCAACTAATTTTTCAATGCAGCGGCGAGGGTTTTACCCTTGCCCAAATAGCTGGCGCATGAACGCCTCGTGTTTGTACGAGCTGCTCTTTCCGAAGTGAACGATCGCAAGCTCGTGCGACGGGATCAGGTAAAGCGCTTGACCACCGGAACCGCTCGCATACACGAGATTGTCGGGCGCGTTTTTTACACCAAGCCACCAGCCTAACCCATAACGCGGATTTTGCGCCGAACCCTGAAAACATACGGCGAGACTCGCGCGGCGCGCGAGTATGTGGCGACCGTAAGCAAGCCAATTGCTCGCAGTGAGAAAGGCTCCGGTAGGAAGCGTTTGATTACCGTCGTTGAGCGTGCGCCAAGAGTCAACCGCCACGCCGGCCGGCTGGAGCAGACGTTCGCGGAGATATTCATGCGGAGTCATGCGTTGCGCCGTCAGCTTGCGCGCCAAAACTGCGCCAAAGACTTGCAGCGGGATGCCGCCATAAGTGAACGTCGTCCCCGGAAAGTCTTTTAACGGCAGGGCGATTGAGCGCTCATAGGTCGGAACTGCCCTGCCAAGACCGCCGGATCCATAGCCGGCCGTCAATGACAACAGCATACGGATCGTGATGCGTTCTTTTTGCGGGTCGCCGTGCCACTCCGTAATGGTTTCGCTGACGGCGTCATCGAGTTTGAGAATCCCATCCGTTTCGGCGAGAAGTGCGGTGGGGCCCCAGAAGCTTTTCGTGCCGCTGTACAGCGCGTGCGCTTGACCTTTTGCGAAACCCGTTCCATAGAATTCCGCCAGCATGTCGCCGCGCTGCATTATCAAGCAGGCCTCAAGCGCATGCTTGCGGGCATATGCAATTGCAGGCTCGGTGTGCAGCTCTATCGAGCCGGTCTTAGCCTTTGCGTTGATGGAGCGCGAACCGGTTGCCGTCCGGATCGGTCACGAAACAACTGAAGCATACCGGAGATTCAGAGACATCGGTCACTTCGACGCCCTTGGCTTTGAGCTGCTCTCGCATCGCCGCCACGTCATCCACTTCAAACGACGCACTAAATGCCGATCCGGGCGTGATGCCGATGCTTTCACCATTGCCGATGCCGAAGGTCGTGCTGCCGACGTCGAACTCCACCCACTGGTCGCCAAACGACGTGGAGCCGGGCGTGAGCCCGATGGTATCGCGATAAAATGCGGCCGACCGCAGCACGTCTTTCACCGAATAAGCCACGAAGGCCATTTCTTTTATCATCGTGTCTCCCGAGAGCTCACATGCTCGTGTAGACCGGGCCCCCGCCCCCTTCGGGGGGCACCCAGTCAATGATTTGGTACGGATCCATGATATCGCACGTCTTGCAATGCACGCAGTTTGCGAAGTTAATCTGTAGTCGATTACCTGAATCCGCAAAGCCGTCTTTACTCATCGCAGCGCTGCCGGCCGGCGCTTTTACCATTTCGTATACGGCGGCGGGGCAGAAGTATTGACACGGATTGCCAAACTCCGCGGCGCAGCGAGATGCGCATATGCTGGTATCGTGCACGATGAGATGACACGGAGCGTTTTCGTCGTGCTTCGTGCCGCTGCGGAACACGTCGTCGAGCCTGCCGAAGGTAAGCTTGCCGTCATAACGCGGCCGCTCGAAACCCGGCACGTTACGGCCGAAGTAGTCAACAAGCTTTTCCATCCGTGCATAACCGGCCTCACCGGGCAAGCGATCGTGGATGCCAAAACCGCGCCCCCCGGTGATCATCCCGAGGGCGACATTGAGCATGCCCGCCACTCGCCCGCGCTCGAAGCCTTGGTGGAAGTTGCGCGCGGGATACAGGTCCGAGCGAATCCAGCTCGATTCGATGGCAGTCTGGTACGACTGCAAGGTTTGTGATGAGCTGTCGCCGCTCAGTACCGCATCCAGACAAGTTTGCGCCGCCAACATTCCGGACTTCATCGCGAGATGAATGCCTTTGAGCTTCATCGGATTGAGCATTCCCGCACTGTCACCGCTCAGCAAGACGCCATCGGCGTAGGGACGCGGCATCGCGAACCAACCGCCTTCGGGAATGGCCTTCGCGCCGTAGCGAAACATCTGCCCGCCTTGCAACAACGTGGCGACGCTGGGGTGCATTTTGAATTCCTGAAACTTCGCGTGCGGGTCGAGCAACGGATTCCTGTAGTCGAGCCCAACCACAAAACCGATATCCCAGATGTCATCTGCCATGGCATAGATGAAGCCGCCGCCGAACGTGTCGTTGTCCAGAGGATGCCCAAGCGTATGAATGACTTGACCGGCAGGCGTCGAGCCTTTCGGCATTTGCCAGAGCTCTTTGATGCCGATCGAATACACTTGCGGGTTTTTTCCGCTATCCAACCCGAGCTTCTGGTTCAGTTGCTTAGCGAGCGTCCCGCGCGGGCCTTCTCCGAGTATGGTGACCTTGGCGATCAAATCCGGGCCCGGCTCATAATTCGGTTTGGGATTTCCGTTCTTGTCTAATCCCTTATCACCGGCGCGGACACCGATGACCCGTTCGCCCTCATAAAGCAATTCTTGCCCCGGCGTTTCGGGAAATACTTGCACGCCGAGCTCTTCGGCTTTGCTTGCCAACCACTTGACGATTTTGTTGAGGCTGGCGACGTATTTGCCCTGATTGTTCATGGGCGGCGGCATGATGGGCGCCTTGACGTGCGACGTTTTGCTCATCAGCCAAAAGGCGTCGCTGGTCACCGGGCTTTCCACCGGACAGCCGGCCGCGAGAAAATCTCCGAATAACTCGCGCATGCTGCGCGGATCGAGCACGGCGCCCGAGATTCCATGATCTCCGATAGCACGCGCCTTGTCGATCACCAAGATATTTTCTGCCGATAATAGCGGTCCGGTTTTTGCGCCGGATTGCACGGCCGCATTGTGTTCTTTATACAACTGCGCAAGCCGAATTGCACCGCCTAGGCTGGCTGGGCCAGCGCCGACGAACAGCACATCAATTTCTAATAGGTCGCGTTCGCGTGCCATGGCAGTACTCGTATCAGTTTTCTTTAGAGTAGGATCGCTGCGCCCTTGGCGACCGTCGCTTTACCTTGCATCGCCATGACGGTATACGTACCCGCCGGGAGGGCTTTTCCATCGAAAGGCAAGACGATACTAACGAAGCCCGAGGTCGAGCGCCCCGGTACCAGCAGCATGATGGAGACTTTGACCGCTGAATTCTTCGGCGGCGTGATCGTGAAGTGGCTGATTTGCGCCGGCGCCGTACCCGCATTGGTGAGCGCGAAAGTACATTCGAAATGGAGGCCGCCCGGCCCGTCAACGCGCGAGATCTCAACGCTGTCTATCGAAACGCCGCCCTTGGGATGTTTCTCACTCAAGGGGGTGAAGGCAAAGTCTTGCTGCGGCATGTCGAGCGTTTGTGTGCTAATCGTCTTTTTCGCATCATTGATGAAATCGATTTTCAACTGCTTGTATTTGAGCGGGTCGTCTGCGGTCTTGAGAGTGACGAATGCAGCCTGCGACGTTTGTTCAGCGACGGCGGTGACCGCGACGGTCTGATCGGCTACGACGGTCTTATCAGATCGTACTTTGATGTTCGCAATCTTTTCCGGCTTCTTGGTCGTGTTTTGCAAGGCGAAGGCAAGCTCGAGTAATCGCGGCGCTTTAGCCGGATCGGCAGCCGCTCCATCGTACGCGAGATGCAGCGAAGCGCCTTCGATGGTCAGGGTGTTCGGGAGAGGACTTGCTGTCGCAAGCGGTGATGCGTTAGCGCTGGGCTGCATCATGTCGCCTTCTCCACCTATCATCGGAACCACGCTCCCAGAGGGCAACGGCGACGCTGCCGCGCTACCTGGATAGCCCGGCCCAAGCGGCTGAGGATTGGACGCGGGCGTGCCAAAGCCCGCATTCGTGCTACAGGCTGCAAGCAGCATGCTCGCAGTGGCGCTCAAGACGAAAAAGCACTTAAGGCCGCATCGCAACGTGGGGGAGTTAATGAAAGAATTCATTGATTCTGCCTTCGTGGCAAATTTGGGCGCCGCCTCCGGCGCAGAGGGCTGAACTGCCTAGAAAAACGGATTGTGCGCTCGCTCCTCGGCGATGGTTGAAGGCGGCCCGTGCCCTGGCAAGACAACCATGTCCTCAGGCAGTGAGAAGAGCTTGGTGCCGACCCCGTGCAGCAGGTCTTGATAGCCGAAGCGCTCGCCAAAGATCTTTCCCACGGAGCCCGCAAACAGTGTATCGCCGCTAAAAAGCGAGCTCTTATAAATGAAGCACGACGAACCATCGGTATGACCGGGTGTGTGCAGTAGCCGGATTTCGCCATTGCCGAACGGCAGCGTGTCGCCGTCGTTTATGCCGATCGCACCGCGCACAGCATCGCCAAGCGCCGAGGCATCCAAACGGTGGATCACCGGTTGTGCGTCGGGAAAGGCAGCGCGAACCGGACGCAAAGCGTCGCAGTGGTCGCGGTGCTTGTGCGTCAAGAGGATGTATTGCAGCTTGACGGGTGCGCGCTTAAGAGTGCTGATAATGTTTTCTTGAGCACCACCCGGATCGACGAATGCCGCCACCTGCTGGTCGTGGAGAATGACAAAGTAGCCGTTGCTCGGATGCGGTTTATTGATCTGGTGGCCGATGTGGGAAGGTTGTTCTCTTTCTTGCGGATGCCAGCGTCCCAGTGCGATGTCGGCGAGCTTGCCAGGATCAAGGTTGAGCGCCTTCGCTAGAGCGCGCGCCTCATTCTCAGTTGGCTGCGCTTGATCAGCGACGAACTCGGCAATACGCTTCGGATCGATTCCGGTTTCTCGACTTAAAACTTGTGCCGTTTTGCCAATTGCCTGCGACGCCTTACGGATGATGTCGCCGAAGGTGTCTTCCATGTCCATGAGGATTTTCATGAGGCCGGGTGATTACGGGCCGGCTGGTGGATGCCCTGGCGTATTCGGCCCATGAACGCCCGGCGGCGGCTTCATGATCTCAGGGGATTGGACGGTCACGAAAATATCCCGAACGCCGCCGTGATCGTCCATGATGTGAACGATCGCTATCCCCGGATTGTGTGGCGTGAGCATGAACCATCCATTTGGCCCCAGAGCTGTCGGCGAGCCAACGGTGACCACATTTGGATTTGCCGAGACTGCGGTGAACCTGCCGGTGTAATTCAGCTCGAACACCGTCAGCGCTTGCGGGCTGAGCGGATTCTTAAAGACTAATCCAAGCGCAGCAGCGGTCAACGCGCCATAAGTCTGATGTTGGGCACCACCACCACCCATGGGATTGCCTCCCATCGGATTACCAGCCGGATTAATGGGCTTGATGTCCGGCGGGCCAAGCGGCTGCACCGGCCTTGCAGCGACCGGCGGAAGTTTTTGGCGCGGCTCGGGCTGATGACTTGGTGCCGGTGTCGGCGGTTTCGGTGTGCCAACTGGGTGACGTTTCTTCAGAAGCGGGCTTTGACCGACGCCCACGCTGACAGCGGCGGCGGATCCAGGAATGGTGTCCGTCACGTTGATGGTGGTCTTCCCAAGTGCCAACGGCTGGACGCTGAATGTCGCGGTGGTAGCCGTTGACGACGTCAACGTGACGCTGACGATGGTCGCATCAACCGGGATCGCTGTGAAAGTCGTCGCCGACACGTCTGTCGCCGTGAAAGTCTGCGGCGGATCAGCGATCGTGTTGAACGTAAGCGTTACAGGAGTGACCGACATCGTTCCACTCGTCACCGACACCAAAACTTTTTGCTGCCCGCCGTGATCGTCCGTCACGATGATGTTCGCATTGCCCACGATCACCGACGTAACGGTGAATGTTACCGGACCCGGTCCTGTGCCGGATGAGGGACTGACCGTAGCCACGGAAGTGTTCGAAGATACGGCCGAAATAGTACCGCTGTACGAACTTTCTGAAGCCGTAAATGTGCCGGTATTGGCAAGACCAACTATCGTCAAGGTGTTGGTACTGACGCCGAGCGGACCCTCAACGGTTACGTTGACGACTCGGGAACCGCCGTGATCATCCGTGACCGTTATCGTCGCCGTTCCCGGCGAAACCGACGTGACCATGAAGGTCACTGGGCCCGGACCTGCACCGGACGCTGGGCTAACGGATGCGACGCCGGGCGCGCTGCTCACCGCACTGATGAGGCCGGTATACGCCGTCTCCGACGCAGTGAACGGCAAACTCGTCGTCGTGGCGTTGAGCACAATCGTGTTGGTGCTGACGTTGAGAGCTCCATTAACGGTGATATTGACGGTTCGTGAACCGCCATGGTCATCGGAAACCGTAATTGTGGTCGTGCCGGCGCCCGCAGCCGTGACATTGAAAGTAATTGGGCCGGGCCCTGTGCCCGATGATGGACTCACCGTGGCGATGGTCGTATCGTTGCTCACCGCACTTATCAATCCGGTATAAAACGATTCGGATGCAGAGAACGATTGTATTGTGCCGGTTCCGGTAAATGTGAGCGATAGAGGATTCACGCTCAATGCGCCGGCGACCGTCACCGTGATTGTCTGGAGGCCGCCGTGATCATCGCTGATGGTAATCGTCGTGTTTCCCGGAGCCACGGCTGTAACAGTGAACGTTACGGGGCCCGGACCGGAGCCGGATGATGGGGTTACCGTGGCGACGGTTATATCATTGCTGACAGCGCTTATCAATCCGCTATAAGCGGCCTCGGATGCAGTGAAGGTGGTGCTGGTGGTCGTGGTTGTGTTCAACGCGATGGCGTGCGTGCTGACTCCCAGCGGTCCTTGAACGGTTATGTTGACGACTTGGCTGCCGCCATGTCCATCGGTCACCGTTATCGTGGTGGCTCCCGGTCCGGCAGCGTTGACGGAAAAAGTGACCGGCCCTGGGCCGAACCCGGACGATGGGGATACCGTGGCCACACCTGTATCCGCGCTGACCGCATTTAATGCGCCGGTAAAATCTGTCTCGCTTGCCGTGAACGTCTGATTTCCACCCACGGACGGGAACGTCAAACTTGTTGGATTCAGCACGAGCGGCCCGGATCGCACGATGACTGTTGCCGTCGTGGTACCACCATTAGTGTCGGTAAAAGTCATTGTTGTCGTGCCGCGCGACACGGGCGTGACATCAAAGCTTGCATTTGGTCCAGTTCCGGTCGGCACGATGGTCGCGACGCTCGTGTCCGAGCTCGCGGCATTGATAGTTCCCGAGTAGTTTGGATCCGTTACCGTGATCGGCTTGGTGGCGGTTGTTCCATTAAAAGTCAGCGGCGAGGGAGAGGCAGCGATAGGGCCAGTGATGGTCAAGTGCACAAAAATCGGGCCGGAGCCGTGATTGTCCGTCACCACGACGGTTGTATTTCCCGCCCCTACTGGCGTGACGGTAAATGGAACCGGCCCTGGGCCATTCCCGGTGCTTGGCGCAACAGTGGCCACGGTGACATCAGTGCTGGCAGCGTTTATCGGTCCGGTGTAGTTCGCTTCGCTCGCGTTGAATTGGGCGGTCGCACCGCCCGCGAGCATCGTGATGTTGAGCGGATTAACGGTGAGGGCTCCGGTTGACACGCTCACCGTGACCACAGTGCTGCCCCCGAAAGTATCGGTTACGGTAATATTTGCATTGCCGGCGGCGATCGGCTTTACCTTAAATGTGACTGGGCCAGGACCGTTCGGGCTTCCCACGACGGTCACGGTTGCAACACCCGTGTTATCCGAAACCGCGCTGATGATGCCCGTGTAATTCGGGTCGGTGGCGGTAAATGTTTTGTCGGTGGATGTGCCCACAAAGGTCAAGCTCGACGGTGAAGCGTTCAGCGGTCCTACAACCTTGATCGTAACTTTCTTTGTTCCACCGTGGTTATCGCTCACGGTTATGTCGGTGTTTCCGGCGCCAATCGGTACGACGGTGAAGGCCACAGGACCCGGCCCGTTACCCGATCCGGAAACCGTCGCGACGGCTGTGTCTGCGCTAACCGCGGTGATCGCGCCGGTATAGTTCGATTCAAAAGCATTGAACAATTGCTGACCGCCGTTAACGATGAACGAAAGACTGCCTGGGTTGACTCCCAGCGCACCCGGCGGCGTGACGGTGATAGATACGATTGCTGTTTGCCCGTGGTTATCGCTTACGGTAACGTTGGTGCTACCAGGTCCGATGGGGTTGACCGTAAACGTGACGGGACCAGGGCCGTTGCCCGAACCTGAAACCGTCGCGATGCTCGTATCGCCACTCATTGCTGTTATGGAACCAGTGTAACTGGATTCAGAAGCGTTGAACTGTTGTGCGGCGCCGCCCACCAAGAACGAAAGAGTGTTCTTATCAACACCGAGCACGCCCGGAGGCGTCACGGTGACGCTCACCGTTGCATGTTGGCCGTGATTATCGCTGACTGTGATATTGGTACTGCCTGGACCGGCAGGCGTTACGGTAAAGGTGACGGGTCCTGGTCCGTTACCTGATCCTGACACAGTGGCCACGGTGGTGTCGGCTGACGATGCGCTGATTGTTCCCGCGTAATTGGTTTCTGATGCGCTGAACTGTTGCGTAGGTCCAGCGACTAGAAACGAGAGAGTGCCCGGGCTCGCATTGAGCGTGCCGGGAGGTGGCGGTTGTGATGGGCTCGGTTGCGGAGCTCCGCCGCCGCCACCGTGACCGCCGGCTGCCGCCGCCAGTCCGGCAATTCCGAGCAGAATACCAAGGATGCCGCCGGCACCGCCGCCACCGCCACCGCCGCCACCGCCACCGCCTCCCGTGGATGGTGAAGGCGAGGAACCCGGAGGTGCGATAGCGCGTGCGACGATGGCCTCATCTGGACAGTGCAAAGCCGTGAACGCCGACGTCACTGTTTCTATTGGAACGGCGCCGGGAGCACCGTTACGGGGACTCGCAAGAGCTTCGCCGCTCTTCACGCTTCCAAGATCTTTGCCGTTGAGCTGCGTTGAGACGAGACCCTGATAGACCGCGAGTCGCGTACCGCTCGCGTCTCTAATGAGATCGAAGATCGTGCCGTCGGCTGCGGCAGATATTGAGAGCGCTCCGGCGTGAATCGTGATCGCCGGTCGTTCGCTCTCGACGCACATCGAGCCGGAGGCGATGCCAAACGACAACGTCGATGTGGTGCTCGTTGCCGTGGTCGTCGTTCCCGGGCCCAAGCGCACGCGGCCAACGTCGGCTAGATGAACAACTGCGAGCGAATCGATCCCGGTTACCAACATGTCGCCGCTGTGCACGATTTGGGAAGAGATGATGTCGTGCGACGAGCCGGTTGAGTTGCGCACCTCGACCGCTCCGGCGATGTTCGTTATGACCGGTACCGCTGCCGTCGCAGCCGCTGAGCCAAGCGTGGGCCACAGCGCTAACAGAAGACAGAGCCAGGCCAAATAGCGAACTAAAACGTCCGGCCATGATGGCCGGCGGCGAGGGCCGTACATATCGCAATCTTTCGCCGTAACCGCGACACAAACATGGGCAGAATGTCACTTGAGCCTAGTAAGTTTGGGGGACAAGCGTTTCTGCGCAACCAAGCTCACGTCAAGGTTCGTTATTAGAGGGCACGAAAAGAAGCAGGCGCGTGGCACGAATCATAGAGCGAATTCTGGTATGGGCCGCAGTTCTCGTGACCGCCGCAGCGCTGGTCGCGGTGGCGGTTAACTTTTTGCCGGCCCTCACCTTGCCGTCAGCCTTCGACAAGCCGATGGCGTGGCTGCGCGCCCATCAACCAGGAAGCGAAAACAGGCCGGCGATCGACCGGGCTGAGGATCTCATGACCGCCGGCGATCCGGTGGGAGCGGTCAAGGCGGCGGAGCAAGCTGTTGCGGATAACCCGACTGACGCGGTCGTGGACAATCGGGCCGGTAACGTCGCGCTTCGCGCGGGGGATCGCGCCGCCGCCGAGCGCTTCTATCTAGCCGGCGAGAGCGCGGATCGAGCTTATGCCTGGAATTTCGTGGCGCTGGGCCAGCTGTATGCCCGCGCCGGCGACCGCGAACGAGCCGATGCTCAGCTGCGCGCCGCCTCGGCCGCCGACCCAAACATGGCTTTCATTCATTATAATCTCGGAATCGTTGAGCTCGACGAACATCTGTACGCTGCCGCTCTTTCAGATTTCGAGGCGGAGCTGAAACGATCACCCGGCTTCAAGCCTGCCATGATCGGCCGCGCGGAGGCGCTCGAAAAGATAGGCCGGCGCGGCGAGGCGCTCGCGTTGTACCGGCGCGCCGGCGTGACGAACGCGAACGGCAAGCATCCTGTCAAACTGCCGGCGTTGAAAGCACAGCAGATCGTCCAGCCCAGTCCTTCACCGACTGCAGTGGCACTTGCAAGCTCACCGACACCCACCCCGACGGCCCCACCTTCACCCACGCCGGCTGCGCGCAGCACTCGCAAGCGGCCTTCGACTCGCGGAGTGATTCGCATCGCAGCAGCCTCGGCAGAACCGCTCCCGACGGCAGCGCGACCCCCGTGGGCGACCACGTCGGGCCCCAAAAACCCGAACCTCGAAAGCGCGCCACCAACTCCTGCGCCGAAGCCGCTCGCCGCGGTCATTGCGGATGCTCGCAGCTATGTCGCCGGCGTCGGACAGGATCTCAACTTCACCCGCGCACTGCCGCGAGCGGATCCCAATCAATCCACCGCAACGCTGCAGAGGAAATTAGGTGTCCAGCTTTCACGGAACAATGTCGACATCGAAGGCGCTTTGAGCACGGGCAGTGCTGCATTGCTAAGCGGGCGGCTTGAGCTTGCGACCAATGCATTTCGCGGTGTCGCCGATGCGGCGCCCCGCGATTGGCGTGGCCCCTACCTTGCCGGACTGACGGCCCAAGCGTCGGGAGATACCGGCCGTGCTCGCTCCTGGTTTACGGAAGCTTTGGCGCGCGAAGGACGTCCGGAACCATATACAAGTCTCGCAATATTGGATATGAACGACGGCGACATGGCTGGTGCAACTTCGGATGCGCGGAAAGCCACCGCGATCGATCCAACCTACGGCCCCGGTCGGTTCGTCGCCGGCATGATCGATCTCGTGCAGACCAACGTGCGTGCGGCCGAGCGAAATCTAGAAGCGGCGATCGCGCTGGGTGGCGCGCCCTCGCGCACGGAGTACTTTGTGAATGCCTTACAGCAAAGCGTCGGCGAAGCGACGCTGCCCGGGCTTCGCTAGACTTTAACCACTCTATTCACTGACGGCCTGCGGCCCTGCTTGCATGTGCGTCGGCTTGCGGAAAAGCGGAATCAAAAGAAATGTGAACGCGAACGCGACAGCCAGCGCTAAGGCGACATCATCAAAGGCCTTCACGTACGCTGCCTGGCTCAATTGCAACGACAACACCGCGCTGGCTTTCTGAGGCGCGATTACGGGATTGACGCCGTGGCCTTCGAGGCCAGCTGTTAATCGTAACAGTTGCAGTCGCGTGCCGAGCGCGAACTGCGTCACGTATTCGCCGAAACGCTCGAAATGAAACCGTTGCCGGTCGAGGAGCGTTGTGGCGATCACGGCGATGCCGATCGAACCGCCAAGCGTGCGCGTCAAATTGAAGAGCGACGAACCGTCCGCTTTTTCGCGAGGCTTCAAATCCGTCAACGAGAGCGCGCCAACCGACGTGAACAAGAACGGCAATGACGCGCCTCGCAATATCTGCAGCCAAACGAGCTGGCCAAATGATGTCTGCCTGTCGATGAACCCATTGCCAACCAGCGACGCGACGAACAATGAAATTCCGATCGCCATCAACCAGCGCGGGTCGATTTTTGCACCAAAGCGGCCGACAAGAGGGAACAGCGCCAAACTCACGAGCGCAGCGGGCAGCAGTACCAAGCCGATCTGCAAGGCGGTGTAATGCAGCAAACTACCGGCAAAGAGCGGTAGGATAAAAATTGCTCCGAACAGTGCGGCGCCCAACATCGCGCCTGCAAGTGAGCCGACAGCGAAATTTCGGTTGGCAAAAATACGCAAGTTGATAAGCGGGTGCGGCAGACGCAATTCGAGGATCAAGAAAGCCACAAATGACGCGAGCGAAATGACGCTGAGCGTCACAATAAATCCGGACTCGAACCAGCCATTCTTTTGGCCCTCTTGCAGGACGACTTGCATCGTGCCTAACCAAACCGCAACCGTGATCAAACCCCAAATATCAATCGGAGCGCCGCGCCGCTTCGCATGCACATCGGGATTTTCGCCGATCAGCACCTGACTCAAGAAGATCGAGAGCGCCACAATGGGTACGTTGACGAAGAATATCCACTGCCACGACAGCGTGTCGGTAAGCCAGCCTCCCAAGGTGGGACCGATCGCGGGCCCGAGCGTCGCGCCGATGCCGAAGAGCGCCGAGGCGATCGAAAACTCGGACGCCGGAAAAGCCTCGAGCAGGATGGTGAGCGCAACGGGCAAGATTGCGCCGCCGCCGATGCCCTGCAGAACGCGGAAGAAGATGAGCGACGGTAGATTCCAGGAAATGCCGCACAAGAACGAAGCGACGACAAAGAGCAGCTGGCTCATCGCGAAATAGCGCTTTAGTCCGAAGACGCTTGACATCCAACCGGTCGTTGGAATGATGATGACGTTGCTGATGAGATAACCGGTAATAACCCAGTCGATCTCGTCGACGCCGGCGCCAAAGCTCGACTGCATGCTCGGAATAGCGACGTTGACGATGCTGGCATCAAGCACGGCGGTTAGCGCTGCGAGCATGACCGGCAAGGTGATCAACCACTTGTTGCCGGTGATCAATTTTTCTGGGCGAGTTGCCATGGTTATCTAGTTACATCAGATACGGGCTAGCGAAAGCGCGTTAATGGCTCGACGTATCGATGACCACTTCTACTGAAAGGCCTTGACGCAGCACGTGTTGCGGGTCGGTCGTTGAGTCGAAGACGATGCGAATGGGCACGCGCTGCACGACCTTCGTAAAGTTGCCGCTCGAGTTGTCGGGTGGTATCAGGGCAAAAGTGGCGCCGGTCGCCGGAGATAAGCTCTGGAGCCGCCCCGTGAATTTCCGTTTGGGAAAAGCGTCGACATGGATGTCGACTGGTTGTCCCACGCGTACGTTGTTGATTTGCGTCTCCTTGAGATTTGCGATGATCCACAGATTGCGCTGATCGGCAATTGCCATCAGTGGCTGGCCAACCGTGACCGTATCGCCCACGCTCACAGACTTCTTGCTGACCACGCCGTCGATGGGTGCGGTCAGTCTCGTATACGATTCTTGTAATTTGGCGCTTGCCAGTGCAGCTGCCGCTGCTTTTACTTGAGCAGCGCTCACGGCAGCCTGCGAGGATTTGATTTCGGTTGTCTGTCTGCCGGTCTGCGCTTGCAACAACTGTGCTTCGCTTGCTTGCACCGACGCTTGCGCCTGGGTCACGCCGGCTAACGCCTGCCGCACACCCGCCTCAGCCATTGCCACTGCTTGCGCAGCCGCGTCGCGATTAGCAAATGCGGCATCGTAAGCAGCCCTTGCCTGATCGAGTTGCGCTTGTGCAACCGCTCCCTGCGCAGCAAGCGTTTGCGCTCTTTTTAAGTCTTGTTCTGCTTTTACCACCGCCGAGTTCGCTGCGGCCAACTGTGCTTGCGCTTGTCGAACCTTCTCGCGCGCGGCGGCGACATTGCTTTCGGCAGCACTTATGCCACTGGAGCTCTGCGCAACGCCGGCGGCAGCCTGCTGCGTTTGCGCTGCGGTCAACGTTGACTGCTGCGGAACTGCTTGCTGCGCCGCTTGCAGATTGCTCAGCGCCTGTTGGTACGCGGCTTGTGCCTGTTGCACGGCGACTCGGTAATCGCGATCATCCAGCGTGACGAGTGTGTCGCCTTTGTGGACGAATTGGTTGTCCGTCACAGAAACGCTCGCCACTTGCCCCTTAACCTTGGGGCTGAGCGTGGTGATGTTGCCGGCGATTTGGGCATCATCGGTGGAAACGTGATGTGCGGAGAAAACGAGGTAGCGGATTCCGTAGAAGAGACCGATTATCACCACGACTACCACGATGGGAATGATAATGCGACGCTTGCGACCCGTCGGGGCCGCGATGTCTGTTCCCCCGGTGCCCATGCCGGGCGGTCCCCCGCTGCGCGCGCGCTCCTCTAATGTAGAAGCGCTCAAGGTGCCTTCACGACCGGCCATGTTTCTTAACTCCCACAGATCTCTGCAAATTCTTTGCTTATACCGTAAAATCAGGTTTCAGGCGCTGACGCGCTCAGTATTAGGCAGTTCCAGCTTGCGTAAGTGCGCCCGCAGCTTATCCAAAAGCTGAACAAGCTGGCGTTTTTCTTGTTTGCTCATGGGCCCAAGGGCAGCCGCCAGCGCACGGTGATGCTGAGGTATGAACTTACGGATGAACTCCTTGCCCTGATCGGTTAATTGTGCGAGCACCATACGGCGATCTTCTGGATTATTGATGCGTTTCACGAGCCCGTCTTGGACTAAGCCATCAATGAGGCCGGTAATGTTGGGCCGGCTCACCACGAGGTAGTCGCCAATTTCCGATAACGCTAGCGTCTGATCCGTTTGAGTATTGAGCACCATCAGCACATTCAAACGACCGGACGACAGATCGAATGGTTTGCAGTAGCCCGAGACCATGTTCTCCAGATCGGCGGCGGTGCGTTTGAGGGTCAAAATCACGTTGATCGTTTCGAAATCGCAGGTGCGCGTGCGTTCGAGATACTTTTCGACCCCACGCCGCAATAGGACCATGTCGCCGGCTGGATCTTCGTTTCGTGGCTTTTGAGAAGGCGGCGCCATATTTAGTTCAGCTCCTAATGGTTTACCGCCTAATTATAAAGCTCTAAGTTAACTTCCTTTCCAAAAATTGCGTGCGAGGGTATCCTTGCTTGCCGAACGGGGATGTTGCCTTTCCCATACGGTTCGCGGACGCAGTCCGCGCCCACCCACCACGACCCCTAGCCGAAAAGGTTAGGTACCCGGATGGTCAAGCGGATGAAGTTGAGCCATCTTACGGATGGTTAGTTGTAATCTGCTTCTTGGTCGAATTGCATGATCGGCATCGTCCGCAGTTCCGGTTCGGCCGAAAATAAAAAAGTTAGAAGCAGCCGCTATTCAAGTAGTCGATTCAACACGCGAGCAGCATCCCGTTTCATGCCCGCAGAAAGTGAGCGTACACCGCCAGCGTTCTTACTATTGAACTGTGGCCCAGTCTTTCGCTGACGACCTTCGCTGGAATACCGCTCAATAGCAAGATCGTTGCGTGAGTATGACGCATTTCGTGAAAACGAATATCTGGTAAGTTGGCAGCTCTCGCAGCCGCTTTGAAGCACGGCGCATAAAGTTTCTGCACCGCGACCGCCCATATTGAAGACTTTACAGCGCAAAAAGAATGGTTTTTCTTCTACACAGGTAGCATCATGAGGGAAACTGCTTGCCTCAGGGCCTATGGAATGTTATGATTACAGACGGTTTTGGTCCGTGGTGGCAAGCGAGTAGCCAGGATGTCGAAATTGGAAGTCTCTTCAATCTCCTCTTTGCGATCGTCAGCACCCATTTACCGAACCGATATCACCGGATAGTGCGCTGACGAAATTGCAGCCCTGGTTGCAGAAGCGCAAGAGGAGTTAAACACTAAAGTGTATACCGATCAATTATTGGCATGCGTCGATTGCAGCGCACAATTTACATTTACGACAGGCGAACAAGAATTTTATGCTCAGAAGGGTTTCCAAAACAAACCTACTCGGTGCCCCGACTGCCGTCAGGCGCGCAAAGCAAATAGAGCATCCGGCGGAGGCGGCGGCGGCACGGATCGTCCGCGTTACGGCGGCGGCGAGCGCCAGATGTTCAGAACCACCTGCAGCAGCTGCGGCGGCGCCGCGGAAGTTCCGTTTGAGCCACGCGGCGATAAGCCGGTGTATTGCCGCGACTGCTTCCAAAAACAGCGCGCATACTAAGTAGCGCTTCCGCACAAATGAGGAGGACGGCGGAAATACCGCCCTCCTTTTTTATTTTCTAAAGTGCCCGGAATCGAACAAGCCGATGAATGCCCGCCTGCCACTGCTTGTGCGAGGAGATTTTTGAACAGCAAAAACCGTCAAAGTGATCTGCTGACCGGATTACTAACCCGATTCCAACGCTCCCGAACCACGCTTAACAAAGTTGTACCCACACTACTGATGGTTGTGTTTTGTTTCGCCTGCACCCATCAGCCGGACGTGTCAAGGGACATTGCCGTGAAAATGTCTCCCTTCATTGAAGCGCGGAATCAAGCAATCGCCATAGCCACAGCTGCAAAACATAACCTAGACCCAGCGAATATCAATCAGGTCAATGTGAAGTATGCTGCATTAGAGGGTGAAGCCAACGATTACGTCGGGTTTTTGGTTGAGTCCATAAATATTGGATCGCTCGATAACGATAAGAACAACAAATATGCATCTGATTTAACGAAAAGCATTAAAGGCTTCGATGGTTCTGTGGGCCCGTTACTGCCAGGCTTTCAACAAGTCTCAGCAGATTGGGTAGCAAGCTTCAGCAAAGCAGTTGGGAAATATTTGCAACAGAATGGGCCCGTAAGTAAGCTTTCGGCGCAACAAAAAACCATTTTAACGGAACAGATAAAACGCAAAGCTGTGTGGCCGAACTTTGAAGCAATCGCGCCGGAACCGCTGCCCATAACTACTAGTCACTAATCAGAAAATACGGTTCAGGCGTCCTAACCAGTTGGGCCACGGCTTACTTCTCCGCGAGCTTAGCCCAACTAACCGCAGCACGGCTTTCAGTTCATCTCTCGATTTGGCGGAGGCGTCTGATGATGTACTTTTTGCTTAAAAAACGAGCGGACCAGACGCTCTGGATCAACCCAAAATATTTCGTCAGCGCAAGATCATGGACTGTAGAGGAATGAAACGGTGGCCAAAACCAAGTTAGAGCTCGCTTACGCTGCTTACGCGGACCTAACCATTTCAAAAGAGATCTTAAAGCCAGCGGTCGCCGCTAAAAAATCGTTGGAAGATTACACGGATAAAGAACAGCGGAAAACTCGCAGGGCGTGGCAACACGCTTCATCTTGGATAGACAAATATATCTCGGCGCTACTCCCAAAGTAGGGTATAATAGTAGTACAGCGACACTAGGCATCGAAATAAGACTGCCCCCTGTAACTGGCGCTGTTCGCGCGTACATCAAGCGGGGCAGTTTCTTTTGAACACTTACGCTCTCGACTGTTGACCAAAGCCAACTCTAAGGAGTTGCTTATGTACGCTCGTTTTCTAACATTCAACCTGAAACCTAATCGCCTCAACGAATTCACGGAAACATTTAACACGCAAGTGATCCCCATGGTTAGCAAGCAAACCGGCTTCAAGGATATCATTGCCTTCTCAGGCCCTAGCGGAACCGAAATTTGCGCTATCAGCTTGTGGGACAGCAAAGAGAATGCCGAATCCTACAATAGCACGACTTATCCGGAAGTGCAAAAGGTGCTCGCAAACGTTCTCGAAGGCACGCCCCAGATCAAAACCTACGACGTTGTAAGCTCAACCTTTCACAAGATCCCGATTCTCGCGGCGCTCTAACACGCGAAGCGTGTAGACCCTTGGAGCGGTCGACTGAGGCCGCTCCTTTTCCATTTCAACGCCTCAAGAGCGAGGTGCGGCTAGTAATCGTGTTCCAAGGCGTTTCGGAAGGCTACTTGGTGCGCAAAGACTTCGGCGCAAACTTTGCGCTCGCCGTGGTGAAGATAAAAAAAGAAGAACCGACGGCGAAAACCTGAGACAACATATAATCGGTAAGGACTGCTGGGTCAATTCCGCAACCGAAAAATTGGGGGCTAAACGAAAATTTTGGGGGCACTTCACACGGTAGGAGACACTCTTGATTACAGTGAGCGTGCCGACGTAGAAGTCGTGAATGCAGCAAAGTGTGGCGACAATCTCGCCATGGAGTTTCTGCTCAATAAGTATAAGAACTTCGTCCGCATAAAGGCAAAAAGCTACTTTCTCATCGGTGCCGACCGCGAAGACATCATCCAAGAGGGGATGATCGGGCTCTACAAGGCTGTACGCGACTTTCGCGCGGACAGGCTGTCGTCGTTTCGCGGCTTCGCGGAACTCTGCATCACGCGACAAATCATCACCGCGATCAAGACCGCGACACGCCAGAAACACATTCCGCTCAACCAGTACATCTCGCTGAACAAGCCGATCTACGAGGAGGACAGCGAGCGCACGCTGCTCGATGTGATGGCGAGCGCGAAGATGTCGGATCCGGAAGAGCTGGTGATCAATCAGGAAACTTCGGAAGACATCAAGAGGCAAATTCAGGAGAACCTCAGCGACCTCGAATCGCAGGTCTTACTCAGCTATCTCGAAGGTAAGTCGTACCAGGAGATGGCGCGCGACCTGAACCGCCACGTGAAGTCGATCGACAACGCGCTGCAGCGCATCAAGCGCAAGATCGAGAAGAATCTGAGCGAAGTCGAGCTGTACTAAACTGGCGATGTAGGCGGCGACTGAAAAATCAAACGTCCGGTGGCATTCGGCGATACGCCCGCAAAGGCTGGGTAATTCACGGTTATTTCCGCTGCAATGAACGGCGTCTGCAAACTGGTAAGACCCCCGCGAAACGTCCGCGCTTAGCAAGCGCAGAACGAAAGCGGCGTGGAGGACACGTCTAGGAGTGGCCAGGCAACCCATACAAGGAAGGACACTATGAAGCTGAAGCATTGGGTGAAGACTAGCGCCCTTGCTGTGCTGCTGAGTACAATCTCGCCAGCGTTCGCGTATCCAGGCAAGCACTGCGTCTGGAACAATCAACCCTAGGTTGTCCGATTCCGTGTTAGTGATCTGCTGTTGACGTTCGGTTCGCGACCACCGCTCGACGCTAGGCCCAGCGGGACCGATCGAAGGTCGCGAGGAGGTACACCTGTCATGATCCGCTGCTTCGCCTTCCTGTGCATTGCAACGCTCCTCTGCTCAACAGGTCCTCTGGAAGCCGCGCGTGCGTCGCCAAAGCGGTCGTTCGTCGGGACGATCACGCCGTACCGCCTCCCAAGCGACGGGGACGCCACTGCGATTACCTCAGGCCCGGATGGCAACTTGTGGTTCGTCGATACCTTCCTTCCAGGTATCGATCGGATGACGACCGCCGGCGCGGTTACCGGCGAGTTCGTCACACCGCATGCGGCGGACGGCGCATGGGGTATCGCGACGGGCCCCGACGGAAATCTATGGTTCACGGAGCAGGACGACAAAAACGTCGGCCGGATCGGCCGGATCACAACTGCCGGCGCGATTACCGAATACACTTTGCCGGCAGGGAGCGATCCGTCCGACATCACGTCAGGTCCGGATGGGAACCTCTGGTTCGCGCAGGCGAACGCGCAGAAAATCGGCCGGATCACGCCCGCAGGCGAGGTAACCGAGTTCGCGGTCGGTGGTGCCCTCATGGGTGCAATCACGGCAGGGCCGGACGGCAACCTGTGGTTCGTGGAGTGCGGTGGGGCGATCGGGCGGATCACGACCGCGGGCACAATTCGGGAGTTTCCGGCGCGGGGTACCTGCGACGGACAGCCGAGCATCGTCCGCGGCCCAGACGGCAAACTGTGGTTTGCAAACGGCGGGCACATTGGGCGGATTTCGCTTTCCGGTGTGATCACCCAGTTTGTGCCTCGCTACGATCCCGATAGCATCGCGGCTGGTCCGGATGGCAACGTATGGTTCGTGAAGCGTGAAGCGAATTTGATCGGCCGGATCACGCCGGCGGGCGTGTTGACCAAGTTTCCAACGAAGTTTGGACAAGCCCCGGCCAAAATCACCGTTGGTCCGGACGGCAACCTGTGGATCACCGCGGGCAACAAGGTCGCGAAGATTACCTAGATGTCTAGCCCACCGGTGACACGATCATCGGTGCAAGCGATCTCTTCCCACGCGATCCGCGATTATGCTTACGTGCGTTCACCGGTATTTTTTTCGGGTCTTACAAACACGCGCATCACTAATCACCAGTGGGCACGACTCCCAATGACTCAACCATAAGGACGACTGAACGTTCCGGCGACCGCGGGCGATGCATCGTCCCTTTTGGCACAGTGAAGCCCTCGTGTCGGTGAAGTACGACGGCGTCGTGCCCTTCAACGTCGAGCACTATTTCGCCGTCCAGTACGAGGAAAAACTCGTCTTGATCGACGTGCTTGTGCCAGGGAAACTCTCCCTGGAAAATGCCCAGGCGAACGACCGCCTCATTCACTGTCGTCAGTGTTTGGTTGAACCACGGCGCGTTGGCTGCCACTTCGTTCGGGATATCGACGACCCGCAGCATTCCATACTTAACGTCTTCGTTGTTTCGAAAATTTGTCGGTAACCGTTCTTGCACGGCCGTCCTCCCTTGGTCGTTAGTGAATTGCGGGCTTCGCGTACGTCACGGCACGAGCCACGGCAAAGTGGGGTTCGATGCGATGCACCGAACCCCGGGATCCCGCCGGGCGCCTACGGGTGTTGATACCGAGGCCGATGAACGCGCTTCAGTGCGAGTAGCCGGTTCATCATGTACCTTTCGGTGGCGCCAAACGCCGCGTTTGGCGTTACGTACTGCGGCAAACGCTGGGCCAGCGATCCGTACGGCTGGGCGACGATCCGATAATCGAACGCGATATTCGACACTCCGTTGTGTTCGCGCACTACAAAGCCGCTCGCCGACTTCTGCGCTATGTAGAGGCCGTTGCTGTCGCCTTGCGGCGTAATGAACACGAGGTAGGGACGACGCGTGTCGATTGCGCTTGCGAAGGTCCGCTCAAGGCTGACAGCGGCCTGCCCATGGATGAGTTGAGCCTCCCCGATGTCTTCGACAGTCCGCGTGCTTTGCTGCGCCGCGTAGGTGAGGACCTTGCGACCCGAGGACGTCGCGTTGACCGCCATTGGTGTCACACCGGTCTGGAGATTGCCAGCGATGGTCAGATCGCCGGCTTTGTCGAGCCGCATGACTAAGTTGAAGGTGCCAGTCGGGCCACCGTTGCCGGCATAAGCCTGTATCGGGTCTCCGCCGCCGTAGTTGACGGCATTTAGCGCTGGGTTCTCGCCCGTGCCGCCGCTGGCGGCTTGAACGCCGATTCCATAGGTAGTCTGGCCCGCAACGCCGATGCCGGGTGACGAGAGCGTATCGGTGGATTCCCCAAACATACCCAATGCACTGTTTAGTCCGCCACCCTCAACGCCAGCACCAGGAGGGTTGAGAGCCAATCCGAGGACGGCAACGGAATAGTTGGATTGGCCATAGACGCCACCGTTGGATCCCCCCGGCTTATTGAGAAAGTCGAACCCCTCCACACCAACCTGACCGTATCCGTTGACCGAGCTGTCAAACGACGTTGTGCCAGCGACGCCCGAGCCATTGGCAGACGTGCCCAAGACGCCGACGTTCGTGTCCAATTGGTTTGTGGATGCGTCCACCCCCCAGACCCCACCATTTTCGGGGTTGTTTATTATTGGGTCCTTGTTGGTATTGATGTTGGTGCGACCGAAGATCCCCGAGTTGTTCTGGGCGACGCCGACGATCGCTTTACCGTTGGGTGATGTGTTGGTGATGGAGATGCACGATTTGGGGTCGTTGCACGCGAACGAGATCAGTTGTTTCAAGGCCGATTCTGCGTTTGCCGGGGCAAGAATCGTGAAGGCACCGGCAAGAGCTGCCGCTATTAGCAAGCCGCCCCCTATCGTTATGCGAGCCTTTGAATACCTAGACATGAGCTACTCCCTGTTTTTCAGTTGTGTGAGAGTTTTGTTGGCTAAGGAGTGAATTTCCCGATTTTGTTCCCAGTATACTCGGTGAACCAGAGATTGCCATCGGGTACCAATACAAATGAACGCAAAGGCGCTTCGTGCAGTCCTAACAATGGATTCCGCATGACAATCTCCTCGTCAATAGTCGAGTTGCTGAGAAGATTCTAGTGCCAACCGACGCGTTGGCACATCCGTAAATATTACTGAAATCATCCGGTGATCCATGCGAATTATCGCGAGCGCTCCGTAGTATTACGGACGCTGGCGCAACGTTGTCGGAAAATCAGGAGGTCAAAGAAGCACCCAAGGTCTAGAATCAAAGCGCTACGGCTAGGATTCGACTAGCCCTGGGGATTTTACCAGAGCGCGCCTTCAGCGACCGTGATGTAGAGAATAGGCCCTAACCCCCAAATGAGACTCACGATGAACCAGATCACCTTCTTGGAAGGTGCCAGATCTTGTCGCACGACCAAGTTGATCCACATCAAAACCATCGCGACTGGATGAAGGATAATGGAAAGCAGAATTTCGATCAGTAATTTCATATCACGTCTTTACTATAGCGCACAAGAGGGGTATCGCTTTCTCTTCCATAGTGCAAGCTTTCGTGGCTACAACTCTCTTCCCATGTCAGCACTAACGTGCCGGAAGCGCCAAAAATAAAGTCCGGTCAAGAACAACAGATTTGCAGCGAGCCCGATGACACCAATCTCGGGTCCAAAAACAATCGTGTTCGGCAGCCCGAGAGGGCCGCTCTTGGGCCCTTCGCCGAAGAGGGTATACGCGGCGCCGTTCCACAACGCGTGACTGAAGCTCGAAACAACAATCGATCGCGATATCGCACGCATCATCCCCCATATCGCGCCGATAACCACTGCATTGACGATGAAGAGCACGACTTGCGCCGGCGGTAAAATGTAACCTTTTGCCAGCGTTGCGTAAGACAGATGCCAAAGCGCGAACGCGACGCTGGTAAAGATAAGCACGTCGACAACGCTGAGCCCGCGCTTGCGCAGCGACGCCCAGAGCCAACCTCGAAAAAATCCCTCTTCTGTCAGAAGCGCGCCAATCAGAGTGCTGAGCGCAATTGCTACAAGATTTGTGGCCGCTTTCTGCCAGTGCATGTTTTCACCGTTCGCGCCACCAAAGCCGATCGCGATCAACGTCACCAAGCCAAGGACAACCGCGGGATAAAGAGCGGCGAGACCATAGTCCTGGGCGCGGCCCCACACTAATCCTATAGCGCGCAGCGGCAACCGCTCCAGACTCCAGAAAATGATCAGCAACGGCAGCAAGGGAAGCGCGCTGAAGACCGTGAGTCCGTTTGCGTCGAGAGTGGCTGTGATCCCAATCGCGACAAGCACGCCTAATATGGGCGTCAGAAAACGATTGCTCATATGCTTGCTACTGTCCGATAAAGGACATTGTTTCAAGCTCAAAGGGAAGAAGTCGGCGTGCCCTATGATTTCGTTCTAAGGGTCGCAACCGCCGGAAGTCTAGCCGTATTATCGACTAGGTCCTAGGCTCACTTTTCTAGGACAAATGCGCCGTACCCGAATGATGGTGTGATCAATCAAAAATGTGTCTGCTCCGAAAGTGTTAGCTGCGTCCTTTAGTGATCATAACCGGCGTTTGGGTCTGGGTGCTGTTTTGCGCGTACATGTACCGTAGAATCAACAAATAACAAGATCGTCTTGCTGGAGTCAATTGTAACATCTTTGCCCTTAACGAAGTTATGTGCGAAGAATCCAAGTGGCCCAAGCAGCACGTAACTCGCAACTGTTGCTGTACTAGCTGCGCCATGTTTGCCTTCGCCTTCGGTCGCATGACTAACGTTCGATAATTTGATTTTGCCACCGTCAGAGCTAAACACATAGTCCATTTGAATTCCTAGCTTGCCGGGATGGCCGTGACTCCCTGCTCGATCGACGGACACGACTTCGCCTTGTCCAGGCGAATCTTTCGGGATAACAATCCAACCGTCAATCACAACTTCTTTCGCTGTTTTAATCTGGAAGGTATCACCCACATTTGCATTGCTAGAAGAAATTGGTTCCACAACCTTCACCGGTACCTGGGTGCCGCCCGGAACTGTTACGATGTTTTCAGCAAATGCGATTGCTGGAATCAAAAGCACAAGACTTACCAATACACCAGAAAACTTGCTATTCATAAGTCCTCTCAAACTATGATTAGGTTTGCGATTATTGTTCTTTCCTGGTTCTCTACATCTAGCACTACGCCCGCTACCGGCTTCAAATGGCAAGCGCGTCAGAGATATGAGCGGTATGCGGCCTCGACGACGGCCTCGCAGCGAAGCGAATTGGCTGGCCAATGATTCCGGCTACCCCTAATAACGCGCCGTCGGCATGGGTGCTTGGCAGTCCACGTATTGCTTAACGCGGTGAGTATTGGAAACTCAACCGTCGAGGCCTACAGCCCGTGAATTACCGGCCCGCATCGCATTGATCTAGCGTCCGGCGAGCAACGCCGACGTTACATCACGATGATGACGTTTCGCATCTTGCTGGAAACGTAGTGGAATTGACAGCCTATCATATAGAAGCCGGGGCCGCCTGCGTTGTAGATCTTTGATTTCTGACCTGGGCCGAGGCTCCCCGTCGTGAAGCCGACAGTGTTGATGGAGGTGCCCGCCGGCGACGCAACAGTGCCACCGGTGAAATTGGGGGGCCAGGGCGCGCCCGTTGCGGTCGCATTGCCTAAAAACGCTGCTGTGTGCATGAGCGACGAGTCGACGTTGTCAAATTGCACAGGATCGTTCGCAGTCAGCATCACGACCTGAGTCGTCGTTGACGTCGTTCCGTTGAAGAAGCCCAGGATAAAACCATAGCGCGGATCGGTCGTGAAGGACTGTCCGATGAGCCGGATGCCCGCCGTTTGCAGCGGCTCTTGCAAGGCCACACCGAATATGCCCGCGAGATGCGTGTTTGCGCCCGCGATCGTTCGAATAGGCTGCGGTGCGCCGTTCGCATTTGCCGCGTAGACGTCAACTTCGGGCTGGCTGCCGTTCACACCCGAGTTTGCGACAAAGATGTTGCCCGAGACGCTGGTATCGATGCCTCCGAAATCGCGCATTGCATCGGTGATTGTACGGATCGGCGAGGCATTACCCGACGCTGTTTTAGCGAACACCAGAATTTTGGAATTCGTGGTTACGAGAATCTCACTCTTGATATCGATGGCGACGCTCTTGAGGAAACTCACACCGGTGATGGTGCGCAGCGGCGTGACATTGCCGTTTGCGCTGCCGGCGAACTCACGGATACCGTTGGTGAAAGTGGCGACCCAGAGGTTGCCGTTGGAGTCAAACGCGAGCCCCTTGGGGTTGATGAGGCCGGTGAGTGGTCCGGCGATCGTTCTAATGGGCGCGACGTTTCCAGTCGAACCCGGCGCGTACACATGGATGCAGTTGCACGAGGGGCCTTGATCGGCGACATAGATGTTGCCGGCCGCATCGAGCGCGACGTCCTCCGGTGCCTGCATATGCGTCAGCAAGCCGGCAATTTTTGTCGTGGGCGACGCGTTGCCGGTCGTTCCGGGCAACCAGCCTAACAGCTGCATCGCCGAGCCGGTGAACGGTGCTCCGTTCGCGGTTGCGAAAACGCCGCTCGGCGATCCCAGGTTTGTGGCCATGCCGAAGATGCTGGTCTGCGGCGTTGCGTTACCGCTGTCGGTCGCGAAAAACGATTCCACGCGGAACGACGAAGTGACGAAGACATGCGGCTTAGCCGCCGGCGTACTGCCGGAATTCGGCGTAAACTGAAAGTCGGCGAGCGTGGTCTCGTCAGGAGACTCCGCGCTCTGCCGAGCGACATCCTGATTCGTGGGCATCACAGGCTCTAAGTTGCGAGCATTGCAACCCGCGATTGTGACAATGGCTAAAATCGAAAAAACATATGCAACCGTGACGCGCATGAGAACGATCCCCTCCGCAAAAAGCGAAATGACTCCGCAATTCAGAAATATCGCAAGCCCCGTTTAGAAAAGCAAAGCTAGCTAAAAATCATATGAAAAGGGTTCCGGGAATTTTCATCCTCGGTGATTTCCCATAAAGTACCCAGCCCTTGAAGGCGATGGTTCTCGGTGCATCGGACCGGCGGCATTTTGGGCACCGCGAACGCCGAAGGCCCTCACTTAAAGCTTCCCGGGCATTGGCAGCCTTGCTTGTTGGGCACTGAGCCCCAATGGCTTAAGCCCTAATGCCATTCCGGTGAAGGCGGAGATTGGCTATTCTATACCATATCTATAGACTTAGTAGCATTTACGATTGAATCGGCCAGTTTTTCGAAGGAGGGTCGCATGAAAAAAGGTTTTGCAATCAGGTTTGGTGCGGCGCTCTTTTGCGCTGTCGCCCTAATGTTCGTTTATCAGGCAGCCACCAAAACGTCGAGCGCCGCGGCGCAGCCGGCAACCATAGCGCTGGTCGCGTACTCCACGCCGCGCGAAGCGTATCAGGAAATCATCAACGCGTTTACACAAACCAAGGCCGGCAACGGGGTTCAATTCACCCAGTCGTACGGAGGGTCCGGCGAGCAAAGCCGCGCCGTTGAAGCGGGACTGGACGCTGACGTGGTGGCCTTCTCGCTCGAACCTGACATCACCCGACTGGTGAAGGCCGGGATTGTCGCTCCGGATTGGGGCCGAACGCGCTATCATGGAATGGTCACGGATTCGGTCGTTGTCTTCATCGTTCGCAAAGGTAATCCCAAGAATATCAAAAGCTGGGATGATCTAATAAAACGCGATGTGTCCGTCATTACGCCCAATCCTTTCACGTCAGGCGGCGCACGTTGGAACGTCATCGCAGCCTACGATGCACAACTGCGAAACGGCCGAACGCAGAAGCAAGCGGAAGAATATCTACGCGAACTTTTCAGCCACGTTGCGGTTCAAGACAAGTCAGCGCGCGAAGCGTTGCAGACGTTCATGGGCGGCAAGGGTGACGTGATGCTGGCGTACGAGAGCGAGGCCCTTGCAGCATTACGTCACGAAGCATCGCTTGATTACCTGATTCCGCAACAGACGATCCTCATTGAAAATCCGATCGCTGTGACGAAGTCAAGCCACTTTCCGGCGCAAGCCCAAGCGTTCGTAGAATTCACGCAGTCGCCAACAGGTCAGGCGATCTTCGCGAAATACGGGTACCGCGCAGTCGACCAGCATGTGCTGCGCGCCCAACACTTTTCCAATCCAAAAATTCTGTTCACAATAGCCGACCTCGGTGGATGGCAGGCAGTCCAGAAGAATTTCTTTGACAAGGAGACAGGTTTGGTGACCAAGATCGAAAGCGGTTTGGGTTTGGGTGTTGGCCAGTAACACAGTCGTCCTTGCTCCGCAGTTTGGAAGGAGCCCTCGCGGCAGCCTATTAGCTGTTGTTCGTAGCGGCTCGATTCCAATTTCTGCCGTTGTTACGATTTACCTGAGCGCCATCGTCCTGCTCCCTCTCATTGCGATCGTGACGCGTGCCTTCAGCGATGGAGGCCGCGGTTTTTTGAACGCTCTGAGCACGCCCGATGGCTACGCCGCCATGAAGCTGACCATCCTTTCATCTTTGGGTGTCGCGCTCGTCAACGTCGTCGTGGGAACGCTAATCGCGTGGGTTCTCGTTCGCGACGATTTCCCGTTGAGGGGTACACTGAATGCGTTGATCGATCTGCCTTTTGCATTGCCCACTATCGTCGCCGGCCTGACCCTGCTGGCCTTGTACGGTCAAGGCGGGCCGCTCGGCATCAATATTGCGTACACGCAGGCAGGAGTCTTTTTAGCGCTCCTCTTTGTCACTCTGCCGTTTGTAGTGCGTTCGGTTCAACCGGTGTTGCTGGAGCTCGATCGAGAGATGGAAGAGGCTGCACAATCGCTAGGAGCAGCGCCGTCACAAAATTTTGCGCGAATCATTCTGCCATCGCTCTATCCCGCGCTAATCTCGGGTGGCGCTTTGGCTTTCGCACGCGCGATGGGGGAATTCGGCGCCTTGGTGCTGATTTCGGGCAATATTCCTTTCAAGACACAAGTAGCGTCCGTCTACGTCTTCGGTCAGATCGAAAGCGGCAACCAGCTGGGTGCTGCAGCGTCTGCTACCGCTCTCCTCGCGATATCGATAGGCGTGCTGATGTTGCTCAATGGCGTTCAGCGCTGGGCCTCGAAACATGCGAAGTAAGATTGCGCTGCGCGCGGTCGCGCTCGTCTACATCTCGATGTTGCTGCTCATACCAGTGGCGATGATCGCCTGGCGAACCTTCGCGCACGGATTGGGCCCTGTGTTAGATGCAATCAAACAGCCGGACGCGTTGCACGCACTTTGGCTAACTCTAATTGCCGCGCTGATCGCGGTGCCTGCAAATACAATTTTCGGCGTGCTATGCGCTCTGCTGCTGGTGCGACATGAATTCCCAGGCAAATCACTACTGAGCACGCTGGTCGATCTTCCCTTCGCTGTTTCGCCCGTAATTATCGGCCTGGCGCTCATCCTGGTTTACGGACACACGGGCTGGCTTGGCACTTGGTTGCAGGCACACGGTTTCCGGATCATTTTTGCCTTCCCAGGCATCGTGTTAGCGACGATTTTCGCTTCTCTGCCATTTGTGGTGAGAGAAGTCGTGCCGGTGTTACGCGAGATTGGAACCGACCAAGAAAGAGCTGCAACCACGCTGGGCGCTAGCCCCTTCCAAACCTTCCTGCGGATAACGTTACCCTCAATCCGTTGGGGAGTCGCGTACGGAGTCGTGCTCACGACTGCGCGGGCTATTGGCGAATACGGGGCCGTGAGCGTCGTCGCGGGGCGCGTCGCCGGCGCAACACAAACGCTAACCTTATATGTTGACGACCGATACCAGGCTTTCGACATCACCGGAGCATACGTGGGGTCGCTCGTCCTCGCCGTACTTGCTATAATCACGCTGCTCACCATGAGCAGGTTAGCAAAGCAAGTGTCTTAATGGCGATAATTGTCGAGCGGGTGTCCAAGCGCTTCGGGGATTTTGTCGCCCTGGACGATGTGAGCCTCGAGGTGCCCGCAGGTTCGCTCACGGCACTTATTGGGCCGAGCGGCGGCGGCAAGTCGACGCTCTTGCGAATCATCGCCGGTTTGGAGCAGCCTGATGAGGGTCGTATCGCGCTGAACGGCCTCAATGCAGAGTTGCTTGCGCCGCAACATCGCGGCATCGGTTTCGTCTTTCAACATTATGCCGCGTTCAAGCACATGACGGTGCGCGACAACATCGCATTCGGCTTAAAAGTGCGCAGTCGGCCGCGCGAATTGATACGAGACAAGGTCGCCCAGCTGATCAAGCTCGTGCAGCTCGAAGGTTTGGCAGACCGTTATCCTTCTCAACTATCAGGCGGCCAGCGTCAGCGCATGGCCCTCGCTCGAGCACTGGCGATCGATCCAAAGGTGCTTCTGCTTGATGAGCCATTCGGTGCGCTTGATGCTAGCGTGCGCAAGGACTTGCGAGCGTGGCTGCGGCGGTTGCACGAGGAAATGCAGGTGACCACCATTTTTGTCACGCACGATCAAGAAGAAGCTATGGAAATCGCCGATCGCATCGCTGTGATTCATCATGGTCGGCTTGAGCAAGTCGGTACCCCGCACGAATTGTACAACGAGCCGGCGAATGATTTCGTGATGGGATTTATCGGTCCGGTTACTTCACTCGGAGAAGGCTCGATCAGGCCACATGACATCGACATCAGCCTGAAACCCACCGAGTCCGCACAGGAAGCAATGATTACGAAGATTACTTACCTTGGTTTTGAGGTGCGGGTCAACATTATGCTGCAAAATGGGCGCCGATTGTGGGCACAGTTGACCAACGACGCCGTAGAGCACCTCGATCTCCGCATCGGAAAGATTGTCTACATCAAGCATAGCAAGCCGGGCCTCTCCCCTGTCTTCTCCGAGAGGTAAGCCCGCTTCGTACGAGATTCATTCGAACACGATGCGCGGGAAGTAAAAAGACACGACCCAATTCGGCAGGTCAACGATTTCGCTGATGCGCAGATCGCCGGCGACGCTGCACAGCAGATAGGCGTCGATCGGTGAGAGACCGTGACGCGTCGTAAGCAAATCGATCATAGAACGAACTGCAGCTTTAGCGCCAGCCATCAGATCCGGGCCGATGCCGGTCGTGACTTCGTAACCCTGGGCGTCAAGGTGTCGAGTAATCGGACCCCGCGTCGTGAGACGTGGAAACGGCAGGTTCGCACCTTTTATCAATTCGAACTTGAGTGCGACCGACATCGGACTTTCAATCGCCGTGCCGCAAATCTCGCCGTCGCCTTGTGCGGCGTGTGTGTCGCCGACCGAAAACAGGCCACCCTCGACCTCGACGGGCAGATATAACTCAGTACCAGCGCACACGTCGCGTATGTCCATGTTGCCGCCCATGCGCCGGGGTGGAACTATACTATGCTCCCCGGCCTCAGCTGGAGCGAGCCCGATCGTGCCGCAAAAAGGCTTCAACGGCACATGCCCACCGGGGCCATACACCGCCGGCGCCAACGCCTGAGGATCGTATTTCCAAATGTGCAGCGCGGCCTCGGTGAATTGATCGGCAAGCAACCCGAAGCCGGGAATGTTCGCGGTCCATCCCCAGCCGGACGGTGTTAAGTCGAGGACTGTCACCTTGATGGCGTCCCTCGGCCTCGCCCCGTCCACGTAAATAGGGCCAGTCACCGGGTTGATTTTTGTGAAGTCTAGGCTGGCAATGTCTGCCACGCTGGATTGCGGCGAGATTTGACCGCCTGAAGAATCGATGGTCTCAAACTCGACAGATTCACCGGGCGCAATGGTCAAAACCGGCGGATTCGCGTTGTTCCATCCATGATGGTGACGGTCGCTGTGAATCGTGTGCGTGCGGTTGTTGCTCATTTTGAAAACGATCGCTGTGATGCTGACCTATAAACGTTCTCAACGAGGATAATTCCCAGACCGGCCGTCATGATGATCGCGCGCCACTCCAGAATCGGCAGCCAGCGCGGCAATACGAACCAAATGAGCAGCACCCAAAGGATTATCGCCAGCGCATGCGACCCATCATCAAAGAATAGCCCAATGAGTTGTTGCGCTGCAGAAATGAGCGCCCTCATGCGGCTTGAGATTTCTTGATCGGGGACGCTGCGCGGCGTGCGATAAGCATTGCGATCCATGAAAATGCAGCGTAGGCAACGATTAAGCCAAGAATCGAAGCGTCTTGGCCAAACCATGTCAGGCCCAGTCCTTCTCCGATCCAGAATGTGCCGAAGGCAGAAAGCAACACGCCAACCGTAAACTTCAGGGAGTTTTCCGGCACGCGCTCGAGCGGTTTGTGAAGCACCAGGCCGGTCGCGATCACCACAACGCCGGCGGCCGCGGCACCAATGCCCGCCGGCACAAGAGCGTTCGCCGTCGCACCAAGAGCGATGACGATAAACACGACCTCAAGTCCCTCCAATAGGACCGCCTTGAAGCTCGCAAGGAAACCGATCCAATCCAACTTTGTGTTTGAGGATTTCGGGCCGGTCGAAAGAACGTCTGTTTGCTTTCGATATATGTCGGCCTCGTCGCGTAGACTAATGACGCCGGCTGCGCGTAGTACCGCCTTGCGCAACCAGCGCATCCCGAACAGCAATAGCAAACCGCCAACCGCCAGCCGAAGCACTTGTATCGGAAAGCGGCCAAGCACCGGACTGAAGATTATCACCAAGAGCAGCAACACTACCGCTGCCGCGGTTGCGCCGATCAGCGCCGAACGCCAACCTCTTGTGACGGCGACTGCGAGTATGATCGTCAGCGCCTCGATGAATTCCACCGCCGACGCCAAGAAGGCGGACAGTATTATCGAGCCGAGATGTGCGGGCGTCATGCTGGATTGCCTTCATTTGGCGAAGCAGGTGTGGTTGGGTCTGCTTCGCGCCACGCGTCGAACAGGGGAATGCGTGGCGTATTTTTTGGGAAGTCTCCCGTCGGATGGATTTTCAGCCAGCGCCGCGCCTCGACGGTTAGGTATTCGAATTGCTGAAAGCTGGTATTGCCATTCACGGGATCGGCCACGAGGCTGACGACGGGTTCGAGCTTTTTCCAGAATTGAGCAACCAACTGGCCGTTGAGCTGCATAAATGTTGGTCTGTCGATGACGCGGTTACGATAGTAAGCGCCCCATTGATCGAAGAAATTACAGACTTGAATTTCGGGATGGTGGAATCGATCGAATTGACCAGAACGAAGTTCGTTGCGAAAAGCTGGATCCTCAAGCCGCTCTGAGAGTTGATTGCGCACGAATTTAAACGCTTCGCTGAGTTCGGCGCCTTCATAGGTCATAAAAAACGTCTGGACAGCGGCGACTTGATTCGCTGAGCGCAGATGGCGCAGTTGAATGAAAGCGACGATGGCGGTCACGCCAATTACGACGAAGGTTCCTGTCGAAGCAAAGGTATTCCAAAATTCTGGTGACATTATTCTGGCAGGATCACGGTTCGGGCTGAACGACCAGCAACCCGTTAGGGTAATCGATCTTCAGTCCAGCGGCCTGGAGCGCAGCGATTCCGAGATCACCATCAACCTCCAGGGCGTAGAGCTTTTTCAACTGTCGAAAAGTCCGGTCGTCCGTCCGCTCGACAAAGAGCACTGGCCCAACCGTACGAGCGCCGATCTGCATTTTCGGCGCCAGCAGCGAAGCGGCGCGCACGAATTTCCCGGATTCATTCGGTATTTCCAGCTCGGCGCTATGGTACTGCCAACTGGGAAAGCGATTTCTCAGCTCCCTGAACCGGGTGGCTCTCAGCAGGCTCACTCCAAAGGGTGACGCGTGGGCGCGCCCAACGGGCCACGCGAACGCCGCGCTGTCGAACAGCATGATCAGCTTACGACCTGCGACGACGCAGGTGATGAAGGAGCTGGTAAAATTCTTCGCCGTTCGTACGTCCAGCGAGATCCGTTGTGCGCCGGAGCTGACGGAATTTAACGTCAGAGCATGCGTTGCGATGAAGTCGCCGCCGACCGCTTCTTGGATGTCCAAGCCGCGGTAGTAGGTTTGGAAGTCTTTCGGATATTTGGACTTGAGCTCAGTCGAGCTGCCGGTATCGACAAGCGCGTTGACGGCACGACCCATAGTGGCGTCGGGCACGATTGCGATGCCGCGACGCCACTCTAGGGGAGAGGTCGTAAAGCTCCTAGCTAATTCCCGCGCAGCGGCCGAGGAGACCAAGGCCGCTGACACCAGAACGACAATGAGATACTTGCGAAGCACCGCGTTGTCTAGTTCTCCTGCGTTTTTTTAGCAGTGAAGTTTTTCTATCAGTGTCTGATGGTAGGTATGGTTTGCATTGCTCGTGCCTCCCACCGCCCAGGCGTTGATCGTCCCTGGTATTTTTCCGGCTCCGTTGAACCAGCTGTCGGCCGCGCCAACCTTCGGAGCGGCGGCTGTCGCCCAGGCCGTTCCGTTCCAATGCATTGCGTAGGGGTTATTGAAGCTGCCGTTTTGCCATTCGCCTACGCCCCACACATTCGCGCTGCTTACGGCAGCCGCTCCGAAGAGGACGCTCTGGTTCACCCCCATGTTTGCGCTTGGAATGATCGACCAGCTCGTTCCGTTCCAGTGTTCTGCAAGCGTTTTAAATACCGTACCGTTGTAAAAATCGCCGATCCCCCAGACGTCATTGGCAGACACTAGCGCGATGGCATTCAAGGGGTTGGAACTCGTCGTTGCGTTGGGGGTGGCTACGACGTTCCACTTAATTCCGTTCCAGTTCTCCGCGAGCGTCTTGTAAAAATTCGGGCCGTTGGAGCCTCCGACAGTCCAAACGTTGTTGGGGGCGGCAGCGGCAACACCGCCCAGCGAATTGCCCATGGTACCCACATTGGGACTTGCGACGATCGACCAAACGGTGCCGTTCCAATGCTCGGTGAGAGTCGCTGTAAAGCCGTTGCTCAAGCGGTGGGAGCCTACCGCCCACACGTTATTTCTCGAAACTGCGGTGACGGCGGTCAGGAAGTGATTCATGAAGTCGACGTTCGGACTCGCAACGATCTTCCAAGTCGTACCGTTCCAGTGCTCGATCAGGGTCTGATAAGCCCCGTGGACGCTATTAAAATAAGCTCCAACCGCCCAGACATCGTTCGTCGCTACCGCGCTAACGGAGTAAATGAAGCTGTGGCCGTTGGCGGGGCTTGGGACGACTGACCAGGCTGTGCCGTTCCAGTGCTCAAAAAGCGGCTGATCAAGATGCGTAGTAGTATTTACGAAAAAGCCGCCCGTCCACGCGTCGTTAGCTGAAATTGCGCTAGCGCTGAAAAGGTCATTTCCGTCGGCAACTGCGTTGGGGCTGCTGACGACTTGCCCCACGCACGGCGCCTCCCCAAAAAGAGGGTATGCGAAGGCCGTGAAAGGCGCTGCCATTAAGACGGCAACAGCCAAAAAACAACGATAAAACTGCTTCAAAGCAATCAAAATCCTTCCAAGCTCTTGGCTCCCTAAGAAATAGAGAACCGTTAGTCTTGCGCCGCATTTTCCGTTATGCTAATTCCTATGCCTGTCTTTAGCCCAAGAAAGGGACGAAGGCCTCAACGAAGCTTGCATTTCACTAGCGGCTGTGCACTCCGCCGCTACCTTAGCAGGCGTTTCAAAACGACTCGTGCAGGCCAGATCAGGCCAAATCCCACCCAAAATAAAAAAGGCTGCCAAAATCCGATTAGCGCTGTGGTGAGATACGATATGATTACGGCGCTCAACCTGAGGGTGATTTCTTTGCGTCTCGCACTGGTCAGTTCAGGATTGACCAGAGCGTGTGATTCGGCATGCCGCCACTGCAAAAACATGAGTACGGCGAGTGCGGTCAAGTTAAAACTGTAAATCTCTGTTGCCAACCGCGTGCCGTAGTATTCTCCCAGCAGATATGCAGAAAACGGCACGAGCGTGACCGCGAATAAAAAGAAGATATTCCACCAAACGAATCCGCCGTCAGCACGGACGACCTGATCGAGCATGCGGTGATAGGTCCACCAAAACAACGCCAGCACGAAGAAGCTGACGACATAGCTGTATATGTTGGGGATGAGTTGCGCCAGGCCCTGACCGAGGGTGGTCCGGTCAAAGTTTGGAGCGACCCGAATATCGATCACTAATAGCGTCATCCCAACAGCAAAGATGCCATCAGTGAGGCTCTGAATGCGCCCGATGTGGAAGTGATGCGGTTCCTTAGCCATGTTCCTCAGCCGTGAGCGGCGGTTCCCTTTCTAACCGCATCGCTAAGAGCCTTGTCATCTAGTTTAAGGTTGCTCAAGGTAAAAGACCGCAGGTTGCGGCCCGACGGCATCTTCCACGACATGCATATTGAATGGAAAGCCGCCTTCGCTGTTCGTAAAGGAAACAGCGCCGAGCTTGGTCGTGAAGTCTCCAAACATGACCGCTTTGAAGCCTGGGTTGGCGCCGGTATGGAAGAACGCGAGCGCGTCTCCCTCTTTTTGCAGCGCGATTCCGAGACCGCGCCACACATAGTCCGTGATTCGCACGGCTAGATGGAACATGGGATGCTGCGGTTGTTGCAAGAGTGCTCGCACAAACCTTGCGTAATCGTTCGCGGTCGTAAGCAGGGACCAAGCCACGTTCGGCATCGCGTTATGCGGTGCTGACACCTGTGCGGGATGTAGCCTCGGCAGTGCAACGAGCGCGTCGGCTGTCATCCACGCTTCGAGCGGTTTGCCGGCACGTTTACCTGCGAGTGCGAGCTGTCGCCCGAGCTGCGCCGTATCCAAAGAATTCGGCGGCGCGTCGCTTCCATGCGGTCGGGCGTAATTGATTTTCTTGGATTGGCGCCAAATGTAGCTGCTGTCGTGCATGCCGAGCTCATCAAGCGTCGTCCGCATGAAGTGCTCGGTCGACTTTCCAGTAATCGCTTCCACCACCGTTTGTAAGAAGTAGAAGCCTTCGCCCGAGTACAGATAGCGGGTGCCGGGTGCGAAGGAGAGTTTCAGCGGTGCAGTATCTCCTTGGCGCCAGTTTGGGAGCCCACTCGTATGCGTAAGAACCTGCCGCGCGGTGATTTCTTTCGCACGAGAATCACTGATCGGATAATGACTCGGTAAGTATGAATCGAGGGAACGGTCGAGGTCTAACCCACCGGCACGCACCAAGCTCACGACCGCATACGCAAAAACCGGTTTCGATAGAGATGCCGCTTCGAATATGGTACCGGCCGTGACCGGCAACCGCGCCGCGGCGTCGCGCAATCCAAAGTGCGCCGCTTCAATTTCGTTTCGATGCACCGTGGCCAGCGACGCGCCGGGCACGCCTGACCATTGCAACTCTGCGCTCCTGAGCGCGAAAGGAACACCCAGAGCGCGGCCGGGGCCGACGGCTCTCCTCGCCTGGCATGGCCGTGGAAAGGCAAAAATTCCAGCTGCTGTTAACCCTGCAAACTGACGCCGAGTCAGGTTATCGCTCACGGCTCGTCCCTTTCCTGACCGAGAGTTCATAACGATGGTCTTGCCGGCCGGGCATATCTTCGCTTGGCCCTGTCCTTGTCAGAATGAACCCCAGGCGTTCGAGCAAACGGATAGAGGCGACATTTTCCGTGTCGACGACGGCAATGATGCGGTTGATTTCCAGATCATCAATGAGTGCACGTACGAGCCGGCCGCACGCTTCGCTCGCATAGCCTCGCCTCCAGAAATCTGGAAAGATGTCATATCCGATCGTCGCGACATCGCCCGCAATCGTCGCCTGAACCCAGCCCACGTACACGCCGCCGTCCTCTCTGCGAACCGCGTAATTGAGCCACGTTTGTGTCGCGTCAGGTGATTTGCGGGAGGCCCAAAGTTCATAGCGTCGTTTGAGCTCCTCGAGGGTCGCGGGCGGAGTGGCCGCATAAAAGCGATATTGCCGCTGCTCTTGCAACGATTCGAACAAATACTTCGCATGGAGAGGGAGCAGCGGTTCAAGCCGTAGTTGACTCGTAACCAGCACGCGCTCGAGATCAGGCATTGTTCGGGAAATAAGCTCGACGCGCTACCCGTGACATACAGCCTCAAGCCGATAACCATCTGCGTCACGAACGAATGCGGCGAAATAGTTAGCGCCATACTCGGGGCATAGATCGGGTGCGCCCTCGTCGACAGCGTCGTGAGCAATCGCGGCTTTATAGAATCCTATCACCGCCTCACGACTCGCAGCCGCAAAAGCAAGGTGCGATCGAGCAGCGGAGGCCACGGTCCCGGCTGCGTCTTGCTTGATCGCGAAAGAGTCATCTTGGCCGGAATAGCCATATCCGACGGCGTCGAGCGCAGTCCAGACGCGAACGAAGCCCAGCGGCTCCAGAACAGCATCGTAGAACGCTGCGGACCGGGCGAGATTGCAAACCCCGAATGAGATGTGATCGAGCAGGGGCGCGTCCTTTCTATCTTGGAACATCATTGCCTTGGACTTTGACACACGACTGAAGCTAGCTATCTACCAGCACATCGCGCAAACGACGAGAACTCCCAGCGTTCCGGAAATGGCGGCGCTGACGGGCGCCGGCGAGCAGCAGATCCAAGAGAGCTATCGCCGCCTTTACAATAATCGCGTGCTTGTGTTGGAACCCGATGGCGTTAGCATTCGCATGGCGCCCCCTTTCTCCGGCGTCCCCACCCAACATGTGGTGCGCATTGACGACAAGCAATACTACGCCAACTGCGCCTGGGATGCGCTCGGGATAGCTGCGGCGCTTCACTCCCCCGCCACGGTGCTCTCGCGCTGCGAGCAGTCGCGCGAACCTCTTCGCTTGCAGGTGCAAACGGACGGTCCGCAACCCGAACCGTGCGTCGCTCATTTTGCGGTGCCGGCTGCGCTCTGGTGGAAGGACATCATCTACACGTGAGCCACGATGTCATTCTTCCGGTCGGAAGAACGGGTCAATGAATGGTGCCGGGAACGCGGACTACAAAAGCGACCGTTGATTTCGCTCGATCAACTATGGAAATTAGCCGTTGCTTGGTATGCGAATCGTTTGAGCCCGGAAGCGCGAAGGCCCGGCCCCACTGAGATGCGAGAGATCTTTGCGCGCATCGGGCTGGAGGGGTCATTTTGGGATCCACAATCGGACAGCTTCACGTGAACCCCGAAACGAGCTGAACGGCACATGGGTTCGCTGTACAATCGCATTGCCGGACAAAGCATTGGACGTCTGGCGGCCTTAAGCGACGGCGTTTTCGCTATCGCCATGACGCTCTTAGTGCTCGACTTGCGCGTGCCGCCAACACTGCCGTCCACAGCGGGCACGATGTGTTGCGTGTCTTGCTAACGCTATCCCCCAGATTCATCCCGTATTTCATGACATTCATGACGCTCGGCATTTTTTGGGTGGGTCAGCAAGCGCAGCTCAACAATTTCGCGCGCGGTGATCGCAATCTAACGTGGATCCAGCTGACGTTTTTGCTCGCAGTAACATTGACGCCGTTTTCAACCGCCTTCCTCGCAGAATTCATCAGTTACCGGGTCGCCCTAGTCGTCTACTGGTTTAACATAGTCATGCTCGGTGCGACCCTGTATGCCAGTTGGAAGTACGGTGACCGCGCTCAGCTGTTTGCCGCAGACGTACTGCCCGAGACGGTTAAAGCTGTGGAACGCCGGATTATCATGGCTCAGTTGCTCTATGCGTTCGGCGCATTGCTGTGCATCATCAACACCTACTGGAGCATCACGTTTATCGTGTTGCTGCAACTCAACTACGCCATCGCCCCACGAATTCGCCCACTTTCCCAGTTGTAGGAGCGCTATGCAATCATCACCCCAGCCGGACCATCCTCAAGCCACCGCACGAAGGCTGCTCGACGCATGGAAGGGCGAAATCGAGGCGCACGCGGTGTATAGCATTCTTGTCAAGCGTGAAAAGGACCCCAAGAAGGCGGAGATCTTGCAGCGCATTGCGCAGGCCGAAAGCAACCACCGCCAACGCTTAGAGAAGAGAATGCGCGAGCTTGGCGTTCCGATTCCGGATGCGAACTCAATCCGCATTTCCCCCTGGCTGCGCTTACAAGCGCACATCGCTCCGGTCGGCCGCGTGCTAGCGGCGCGCGAAGCGGCCGAGGAAAGCGAGATTCAGGACCGTTATAAAAAGCCGACAGGCGACGACGATACCGATCAACTGTTGGCGCTCATACGGCGCGACGAAAAATCTCACTCGATTGCCGTCAGAGAGATGCAACAAGGCCAGCCGATCGATCGCGGCGCTTCTAGCGTGCAAGCCCGGCTCGATAGTCTGATGGGACGCGAGAAGTGGCACCGAGCGGGCGGCGGCTGGATCGCAGGCGCCATATACGGAGCCAATGACGGCCTCGCTGCGGTTTTTGGCATCATCGCTAGCGTGTCAGCTGCTACCGGCGGCTCGTCGTTCGTTCTCACCGCCGGCCTCTCGGGCGCGATCGCTTCGGCGGTTTCCATGGCGACCGGCGCCTTTCTCGCGGAGCGCTCGACAGCGGAAGTTAGTGCCGCGAATCTAGAACGCGAGCGTCAGGAGATCAGCGAGCATCCGGAAGAAGAAAAAGAAGAGCTGTCGCTTTTTTACCAGTTGAAAGGCATGTCGGAAAAAGATGCTGACGAGCTGGCTGACAAGCTTTCCAAAGAACCCGAAGCAATGCTCAACGTCCTGGCTGCAGAAGAATTAGGCGGCGCGAAGACGGCCTCAACTCCATGGCAGGCGGCGCTCGCAGCCGGCGTCAGCACTGGGCTCGGTGCGATCATTCCCGTGATTCCGTTTTTCTTTCTCAAGGGTACGCCCGCAATAATCTTGGCAGCCGTGGTTTCCCTGGTGGCGCATTTTCTTGTGGGAGCGGCAAAGTCGCTGGTGACGCTACGCAGTTGGTGGGCCTCGGGACTTGAAATGACGCTCGCAGGCGTCATCGTGGGCGGCGTGCTGTACGCAGCAGGGCTACTTTTTAAGGTTAGCGGCTGAAGCGTGAGCATCGTCACCGCTGCCGAGCGACCGCGTGAAGCCGATATCTAAGGTATGAGAAACTTTAGTTTGCTGGGTCTGCTGATCGTCGTGGCCATCATCGGTTATGTGGGCAAGACCATGCTGACCCCGGCTGCGTCGCATAATCCCAACGATCGATCGACCGTCGAATACTGGCAGAGCCATGAAGCGAACCGCACGGCGATGCTATCGTGGTGCAACGGCCACCCTGCACAGCAGAACTCCCAAGACTGCAAACTTGCGATCGCCGCCCAAACCGAAATTGACGGCAACCCTGCAAGCAGGCAGGCGGGCCAAACCGGCGTCGACCAAGGGACGAGCGACGCGCAGGACCAGCTGCAAGCGCAAAAAGACGCTAATACGCTACCCTAGTTGCGCCGCATCTCATGTCGCTGGTTGCTTCGGCCAACATCCATGCATACCAGACGAGGAGTGACGTTAATAATCAAATAGCAAAAACCCGCGATCGCCATCAGCACGCCGATCGCCGGCTCGTCACGGAGCGACGACCACCCGCACGAAGCGGTCGGCATTGATGCGCCGCATGGCGTGCTCTATCTGGGCCGGCGTTGTCTGAACGAGCGCGTCCCAGAACCATTTGTCCTTGCCTTCATTATAATATCCGTCCTTAGCGCCGCCGAGCATATCGGAAGCGACGCCCTCATAGCTATCCAGCGGCAGCACGCGTTGCGCCAGCAACAGCGCCTTGGCGCGCTGCAACTCGACGCCTGCCAGCGGGTGAGTCTGCAATCTCTTGATGATGGCTACCGCGGCTGCTTCAGCGCGACTGACGTTCACGGGCTCGCTGGCGAAGGAAATCGTGAACTCTGCGCGGTCTTGGCTGACGTCAATAGCCGAATCAACGCTGTAGACGTAACCGTAATGCGTACGCAGATTTTGGAACAGTAACGATCCCGTGCCCTCACCCGACAGCATCGTGTTCGCTAACAGCATGGGTACGTAGTCGTCATCTGAGCGCCGTAAACGTATCACCTGCTTGAGGGTGACTTGTGATTGAGTGTTGGTAGGCGCCTTGACGGTCACCGACAGTGCTTTGGTGGGTTTGTCGGGCAAGGCTGGATAGTGGAACGTCGGCTGCCGGCCGTTTGACTTCCAAGCGCCGAAGTATTTGAGCATGATATCGTGCGCTTGGACCGGTGTTATGTCGCCGACAATGGCGACTGTCGTCTCGTCGGGCCGGTAGGCAAAGCGGTACCAGCTTTTCACGTCGTCGAGCGTGATCGCTGAGATCGTTTTTTCCGTGATATCGCGGCGGCGCGGGTCGCCGGCGGGATACAGCGCTCGGCGCTCCGCTAGATCCGCCTGTTCTTTAGGCAGCCTATTGGCTACAGCAACACTCTGCAACACATCCGCTTTCACGACAGCGAAGCCGCTTTGCGGAAAAGCCGGATGCAACATCGCGTCGGCCAATAGCTGCACGCCGTGTTCAAAATCTTTTGATTGCACGCGCAGACTAAACGTGGTACCAAGGGTGACCGCCGCTGCAATGCTGTCGAGCTGCGCTTGATAGGCCTTGCGGTCGTAAGTAGTCGTACCCCACGGGAGCAACCCGTCGACCAGCAAATTGACGCCATCCTTGCCTTTTGGCTCGTAGAGATCCGGACTCGACCGGATAACAGCGCTCAACACGACTGTCGGCGACGTGCTCTCGTGACGAATCGTGAGCCGGACGCCATTCGGCAAGCTCTGGTTGACCGTGGTCGTGTCTTCTTGCGGTGGGCTTAGCGGTGCTTTGAGCGCGATCGAAGCCCACGTGGGCAGTGGTTCGTGTACCGTTGGCGTGTACGCGACATTCTCAACCCCGGCGTTGGGATCGAGCCTGGGCATCGTGCTGCTCGGTTTAGGAAGGATGATCACCGCTACCTGATGGTCGGCGGTCACGTATGATCGAAGCACTCGGTTGACGTCGTCGTAGCTGACCTTTTCAAGCTCGCTATAGATCTGGTCGGGGCCGCTGCGTCGTTGCACGATGGCTTGCGCCCAAGCCAGACTCAATCCCGAAATGGACGATTGTCCATAGGCCCGTTCTGAAAGCAACCGTGTTTTTGCGGCATCGATCAGATCGGGCGGCATGCCATCTTTGCGGTACTGGTCGAGCACGCTGGTCACCAGCGACTGAGCGCTTTGCGGGGTCGCACCCTGTGCTGGGATGACGACCAAAAACGTCGCACCTAGTTCGGGAAATGCGCTCGCAAAGCTGACAACTGCGAGGACTTGTCCGTTCGCCGTGAGATCGGCGAGCGCACCGCGGCCGCTCTTAAAGACTTCGCTCATGACTTGCGAGGCCGCATAGTCGGCATCGTTTGAGCCGGGCAGCCGGTACGCCAGGGCGCCGAAGCCGACCGGAAAATCCATGCTATCCTGAATCGTGCTCGCTGCCAGCGGCGGGACCGTTATTGGTTTGCGCTCGGGCAGCGTGCCAGCCGCAATGGGATCAAACAGGGAATGGACGCGCACAAGCGTTTCTTGTGCGTTGATATCGCCCGCGATGATGAGCGTCGCGTTGGCGGGATGATACCAGCTGTGATAAAATGCCAGGATGTCCTGACTTTGCATCTTTTCGAAACTTGGGATGGTGCCGCCGGTCGTGTTGGCAAACGGCGTCCCTTTGAAAAACGACTCGCGCAGTTTGACGCCGATGCGATAGCCCGGCTGGCTTTGCTGGCCGCTAATTTCTTGTTCAATCGCGCCGCGTTCGGTCGCCCAATCTTTCGCCCGAATCAAGGCGTGCGTCATTCGGTCCGCCTCCAGCTGTAAGGCAACGTTGACGTAGGCTGACGGTAGTTTGAAATAATATACGGTGTTTTCGTTCAATGTGAAGGCATTGTACTGGGCGCCCATGCGCGCAGCGATGTCGGCGAACTGGCCCGCTGAGACGCCGCTCGTGCCGCGAAACATCATGTGTTCGGTCGCGTGCGCGATGCCCGGCATTGAATCGTCATCCGACCCCACGCCATAGGAAACGATAGTCGTCGCAACCGGCGCGAGTTTGTTCGGCAACAAAATAACTCGCATTCCATTACTTAAAGTGGCACGTACCACTTCGCCGCCGGTGCTAGCCGGCGAGGCTTCTACGAGTCCAGCTTGAGCGAGCAGAATCAAAGAAACGAGGATGGAAACGGCGAGACGGTTCACGGGGGCTCCTTGGAAAGCTTTGGGCGCTTTCTTAGGTGGGGCTTAGAGTGGGCGAGGCTGACGCAGGCGGCGTCATCACGGGCGGTGGCGCCGCGCTTGCTGGCGGCACGCCGGGCGGCGTTGCGGCCGGCTGTGGCGACTTGCTGTCGGTTGCAGGCGGGCTTGCATGCGCTTTCGACATTTTTGCAACGTGCCTGCCATGGATATTTTGTAATATTGCAAGCAAGATGCCGGCGGCCGCAATGATCCTGAGCGTACTCTCTTCTCTGATCTCTTCAACGGCGTCGCTATACGGATGCGATGCCGCAGCATTTATCCGAAAGCTCGCATCTACATGAAACTGCCCTGCAGCGACAGGACGGGGTAACGCTATGAGGGGCGGCGTTGTGATGGTCGTGCCTGCCAGCGAGCCGATGCTGGAAAAAATAACCATCAGAACACAAAAAAGCGCGGTGATCATAACCGGCGAAAATTTCAAGACGAGACCTCATGTCAGAAGATGAGCGCTACGCGAACGCCTTCTGTGGCGGAGCTTCCCCTCCTTGTAACTCGCTTTCTAACTTAAGGAACCGGAAAACTTGTGTAGTTGGCACCGCCAAACCCGCCCGCCCCGAAGCCGCCATTGGAATAATTCGGGGAAGAAAAACCGCCGTTCCCAAATCCGCCGCCGCTGAAGCCGCCGTTGCTGAAGCTCGAGCTAAACGTGCTGTTAAAGGTTTGGCTGCGGAAGTCGTTTGAGACGTGGAAGTCGCTGGAAAAATTGTTATTGCTGAAACTTTCGGTGTTGAAACGCTCCAGACTTAAGCCGCTCGAGCTCAAGCGCGAACTCGTAAAGCCGCCCATGCTGAAGGGCTCATTGGAAAAGCGACCTGCGCTAAAACCGGCCCCATAGTTGCTGCCGCTGCTGCTCATCGAACTGCTGAAACCATTGCCGTTGAAAGAGTAATTGCTCAGCGCGCTGCTTGTCGGCTGCGGGTAACTTTTGCCCGCGATCGATGCGTTGGCGGTATTGCTCTCTCCGAACACGAGCGTTCGCACCCTGTACGACTGTACAGCCAGCGCATGCTGGATGGCGATCGCGTCTGCGCGAAGATTTTGCAAGCGTTGATCAGCGGCGCACGTCAGATCAGGTGAGCTCTGGCCAGCCAAGGTGACGATGAGCGGGGCCTTCACGTTGGTCGTGAACTGAATGCCGGGTTGCGCCAACGAGCATTTCTGATTGGGCAGCTGGTTGAGGGGACTGGCAGCATTGAGATCATTGAAGAAACGGCGAACAAGATCGTTTTGAAGATCGCCCGACGATTGGCCCCCACCGTCAACCGCCCACGCCTTGCCGCTTGGGTCCACGGCGATCCGGAAGCCGGCGAAGTCGTCGATGCCGAGATTATAGATGAAGGCTGCGTGCTTTTGTGGCACCTGCCGTGAGCCGGGCACCGCGTGAGCCGGGGCGCGGCTAGCTCCCATAAAACCTAATGCCATTACCAGGCAGGCGATCGGCACGATCGCCAACAGTCGCTTCTTCATTGCGGTCTCCCCTATCTTTAATAATAGAGCATTGCCCATGCGCACGCAAGGCAGCATATCGTTAGGCCCAGCGGCCTAAAACCCGAATATTTGGGAATAGAGGGGCGCTAGAACTTGATGCCGGCTTCTTGCACTTCCTGGTAGGGTAACAGCCAGACGAGCGATTCATCGTGCAGATCCACCACCTGTATGCGATTGCCAAACGGGTCGTGAAAATCGCACCGGAAGCCGGGAATCAGCGCAAGCCCGTACTTCTTGGAGATCTTGTCGCGCACGATTTTTATCTGCTCCTCATCCCGGACCATCAATCCGAAATGACGAATGCGGTCTGGTTTCATGCTGGGCACTTCGAACAGCGCCAAGAATTGATGGGCGCCGATCTTAAAAAAGGCGTCGCCCTCTCCCTCATCGAGCTTCTTGAGGTCGAACACATCTTCATAAAACGCGACTGCCTTGCCGATGTCGGTCACTTCGAGAGCCACGTGATTGATGCCATAGACACGCACTGCCATATTCAAGGAACCCCACTGAATCGTTGCTAAGAACTCGGCTTCTGCAGGTAGAGGAACCTCCCATGCGTAGGAAAGTGATCGCAGCCGCCGGGGTTATCGCAGTCGCAAGCATTGCCAGCGTTGCTCTTGTTGTCAGTGCCTGCTCCTCGCAAACGCAAAACGCACAGCAAACGCAAAGCTCGCAGCAAATGCAAAACGTGCAGGCAACGGCGCCACACGGCAAGTCGAGCATGCAAGCCAAAGATACAGCTGCCGGCGCTCGCGCCCGCGCCTTGCTCAACGGCAAAGGGATTTTTCAAACGGGCAAAGATATCGACGGCGTGCAAATATCCGCAACGCGGCACCCACTGTTCAATAGCTGTGCAGGCTGTCATCGTGCCGATGGGTCCGGCGGCAAGCGTCTCGCGGGGGGAGCGGTGAGCGCGGACCTCCGTTACCCAGCGCTTGTCACTCACCAACAGCCGCCGTACACGCTCGCCACGCTCGAGCGCGCGATCGCAACCGGCATCGACAACAAAGGCAAACCGTTGGACCCCGTCATGCCGCGCTGGAAGCTGTCCCAGCGCGATTTACATGACGTGGCCGAATACGTGCTCACGCTAAAGTAGCAGGGCATACATCCATATTCAGACCGCGGACGTAATAAGGGCGATAAACACCCAATCTGAAAAGCGGAGAATCTTCATCATGCGACTGCGCGCCCTGGTTTGTTTGTTGAGCAGCATGCTTATCTTTGGTCTGGCCGCCACACATACGGCGCAGGCCAAGACATCTGAAAAAGTCGTGCTCGCCGGCGGATGCTTCTGGGGAATGGAAGCCGTTTTTGAATCGCTTAAGGGCGTCAACAGCGCCGTTTCCGGTTACGCCGGCGGCAGTAAAGTAACGGCGCACTACGAGATGGTCAGTACCGGGTTGACCGGTCACGCGGAATCTGTGGAAATCACATACGATCCCAGCCAGATTTCTTTCGATCAGCTGTTGCAAGTATATTTTCTCGTCGCTCACGATCCCACGGAGCTGAACCGGCAAGGCCCGGACGCCGGCCGCCAATATCGCTCGTCAATTTTTTATACGACGGACGCACAGAAGCAAGCAGCTCTGCAATATATCGAGCGGCTCAAAGCAAGCAAGGCCTTTCATGATCCTATCGTAACCCAGATCGTTCCGCTCGAGGCATTCTATCCCGCGGAAGACTACCACCAACACTTCGTCGCGCATAATCCCGGCAATTTATATGTCGTCTACAACGACAAACCAAAACTCGAACAGTTGCGCCGCAAATTCCCGGATCTGCTGAAGGCGCACTGACAGCCACGGCGCAAGTAAGGCGCCATGATCGAAGCCGGTGCTCAATTCCCAGATGAACAGTCCGCTGACGGCCGTTTTGTGCGCCAGCCGGATGCATTCCGAACCTGGATTTCGGCGGACGGTTCATCAGGCTATCCGGTAGAGCCACAGCGCTACCACCTGTACGTTTCTTTGGCATGTCCGTGGGCGCATCGCACGATCATCGTACGCGCCTTGCGCGGATTGGAGCACGCCGTACCCATGACGGTCGTGGATCCGGTGCGCGACGACCGCGGCTGGGCGTTTCGCGATGGTCTCGGCTATTCACGCGACCCGGTCAACGGCTTTCAGTATTTGAGCGAAGCGTATTATGCGACCGATCCCAACTACAAAGGACGGGTGACCGTGCCCGTGCTGTGGGATACCAAGACCAAGAAGATCGTGAACAACTCCGACGACGACATCATGCGGATGTTCGAAACCGAGTTCAACGCTCTGAGCAAGAACGATCTCGACTTATATCCGGTTCGGTTTCGCCTCGAGATCGACGAGCTCAACGAGCTTATCTATGAGACGGTGAACGACGGCGTCTATCGCGCCGGCTTTGCGACGCGCCAAAAAGTTTACGAAGACGCCGCCTATCGGGTCTTCGAAAGCCTTGACATGTTAGAGAAACGGCTGGCCGAGCGGCGCTATTTGTTCGGCGCGACGCCGCTCGAGACAGATTGGCGTTTGTTTGTCACGCTGATCCGCTTTGATGCGGTCTACTACGGGCATTTCAAATGTAATCTGCGCCGCATCGCGGACTATCCCAACCTGTTTGGTTATCTGCGCGATCTTTATCAATACGATGGCGTTGCAGCTACCGTCAATTTTGACCACATCAAGCGCCACTATTACATCACGCATGACGACATCAACCCCACCCGAATCGTGCCGATCGGACCGCTGCAGGATTTGAATGCGCCGCATGGCCGGGAGCGGCTCAGCTAGGGAGTCCGATGCGGATGATGCCGTAAAGGATATTCCGATCGTGGGTGAGGCACTGCGTGTTCGAACGCGGAGCTGTGGCGTTCCGATGAGCGCGACATGAGCGATCCGGGCCGCGGAGCATACATCGCCTCATCAAAAAGACCCGCGCTGGGAGCATTTGCCACGGCAAACACGCTCAAGGGGCGGCCGGCCGAAAAAACAGTCGCAATATAATCGCCGACCATCAGTCCGAGTAGGGTCTGCGGAAGCCAAGCGACGTTCATGGGCCCGGCAAGCTGCACAGGCCCGCTCCAGGTAGCTCCACCGTCTTGCGATCCGATAAAACCCACGAACATCCGGCAGGTCGCAGCGGTGCAATTGGTGTTGTCAAAATAGTAGTATGTCAACCCGAGGTGAGCGCCCGCACCGGACGTCATCGGGTCGATACCCAAGCCCGGAATGAAATGATCCACGACGCTAGCGATCGGGTCGATGGGCACACGGCTTGGCGGCGTCCAGGCGACGCCGTCATTCGAGGTGCTAAGGACGAGATCGTTGCTGGCGCAGTTGGTACGGAAGCGACAGTCTTGCCACACGACGTACGCTTTGCCGACGGCGTCCATGGTTGCGGTTGGGAGCGGGCCGCTGCGCATGCCGGCCGCCTCAAAGTGCGAAGAGATCGGCGAAACTATGACGGGGGCCGTCCAACTGACGCCGCCGTCATGCGAGACGAACGATAAAACGGTGGCTTCGTTGAAATCATCAATGGGAACGATGACGGTGCCATTGGGCTGCACCAACGGTTGACCGCCGATGCCGGCCGGATTACCAGACGGGCTGACGATGTTTGTCCAGGTGACTCCGCCGTCACGCGAGGTGCTCATGTGAATGAGACCGTTCGTGCCGCCATCATCCCACTCGACGTAACAGTGACCGTAAAACGGGCTGCTCACCGTATTGTCGCAGACGATCCAATTCTTGTCGGAGGCGGTATCGGACGGATCAATACCGACAGGATTGCTCCAGTTTAGGCCATCGCTGGAACGGCTGACCAAAACGCCTGCGTCGAGCCCGGTCCGCAGATCGATCGGCAACGATGCGATGAGCCACGTGCCGTGCGCAGCGTCGAAGGCGACCGCCGGATCGCTGACGCTGTCAAACGGATTGCCCGGTTGCACTATGCGAGTGATGCCCGGAAGAAATCCGGCCGTCCAACTCGCGCCACCGTCTCGAGAGGTGGCAAAGCCGATGTCAGAAGAGCCGGCGGAAAAAAAACGGCCGCTTTGAAAAGCCGCGACGATTGTCAGTCCGGAGGCAAACAGTGCCGACTCAACCTCCGTTGCGTGTTGGCTGCTCACGTTGCTGAACGGATCCGTGCTGATGCGAGTGATGCTTGACAGTGGAGGCATCGACGGCTCCCCTACCGGCGTGCCGGCGCCGCCGCACGACGCAAGCGTGAATGCGGCCAGCAATGCGATTGCGAGCCTCGAACTGCTTCGCCAGTGGCTCATATCCATAGGCACGCTTCTAGAAGTTCAGCACCTTCGACAGGAACGCAAATCTATCCGCAGCTTCGTCGATCGATTTCGTCAAGGGCGTGCCGCCGCCGTGGCCGGCGCGCGACTCGACCCGCAACAAGATCGGAGCGTCACCGCCTTGGGCGTGTTGCATCGCGGCAGCAAACTTGAAAGAGTGCGCTGGGAACACCCGGTCGTCATGGTCTGCAGTCATGATGAGCGTGGGCGGATAAACGGTACCTTCTTTGATGTTATGGTACGGTGAATATGCGTACAGCGTCTTGAATTGCTCTGCGTTGGCTTCAGAGGACCCGTAGTCGCCGGTCCAGGTGTATCCCACGGTGAATTTCTGGAAACGCAGCATATCCATGACGCCGACTTCGGCGATGCAAGCGCCCATGAGACCGGGATGTTGAGTCTCTAACGCGCCGACCAGCAAGCCGCCATTGCTGCCCCCATTAATCGCAAGTTTGGCCCGCGAAGTCCAGTGATTGTCGATAAGGTACTGGGCTGCCGCCGCAAAATCATTAAAAACGTTTTGTTTGTTGCCGAGCATCCCGGCTTCGTGCCATTTTTCACCATACTCGCTGCCGCCCCGGATGTTGGCGACCGCGTAGACCCCGCCCATCTCCATCCAATCAATGACGTTGATGGAGAAGAACGGGTCGATGGAAACATCAAAGCCGCCATAACCATAGAGTATCGTTTGGGCGTTGCCGTCGCGCTGCAATCCTTTTTTGTAGGAGATGAACAGCGGCACTCGCGTCCCGTCCTTGCTGGTGAAAAAGACCTCTTCGCTTGTGAACTGAGCGGGGTCGAAGTTCACTTTCGGCGCGCGGATAAGCCGGCTCGTACCGTTGACGACATCGTATTCGTAGCCGGTCGGCGGTGTAGTGTACCCGCTGAAATCAAAATAGGTCGTTTTATCATGCTGGTAGCCGCTAAACCCGGTCACCGTGCCCAATCCTGGGAGCGTGAGATCACGGATGGCACTACCATCGGCTGAAAACACGCGTACGAGCGAATGCACGTCGTGCGAGTACACAACCACGAAGCGGCGCGAGAGGTAGCTCACGTACTGCAGCGCGTCTCCGCTTTCGGGTATGATCGTGGTTTGTTTTTCGGGCGTGTGGACGTCGATTGCAATAATCTTGTTGCGCGGCGCGTCAAGGTTGGTCTGAATGTAAAAGCGCGGGCCATCGTTGCCGACGAACGACCACTGCGCATCATTTTTGGTGAACAGACCGCGCACCGATCCGCTCTTGTCTTTGAGATCGCGAATCCACAGCCGATTGTTAGGGCTTGCATCATACGTGCCGATCACCAGGTAGCGGCCATCTTCGGTGACGTTGGCGCCGACAAACCACTCGGGATGATCCGGACGGTGATAGACGAGTACATCTTGTGCCTGTGACGTCCCCAGCCGGTGAAAATACATCTTGTGGTTTTTGAAGTTTGCTTTGAGCACGTCTTTAGCGGGCGCGTCATAGCGTTCGTAAAAGAATCCGCTATTGTCCGGCAGCCAGGCGGCCGACCCAAATTTGCTCCACTGCAGCACGTCGGTCAGGTCCTGCGCGTTTGCGACCTCGCGTACGTGCCAAGTTTCCCAATCGGAGCCGGCTTCTCGGGTTGAGTAAGCCAGATACTTGCCGTCGAGCGTGAACGCCGTGCTTCCTAGGGCAATTGTGCCATCTTTTGATAACGTGTTAGGGTCGAGCAAGACGCGGCCCGTTGCGGTCGGCGAATCCGCGACATACAAGACTGCCTGGTTTTGCAACCCTGTGTTACGGAAATATGCGAAGCGCTTGCCGGCGCGAACCGGCACGCTCAAGCGTTCAAAGTTATAAAGTTCTTCCAAGCGTTTGCGGATGGTCTCGCGCCGGGGAATTGCGTCCAAATAAGTGCGCGTGAGCGCGCCTTCTGCGCTGACCCACGCCTTGGTTTGGGGCGAGTCGACATCTTCCAGCCAGCGATACGGGTCGCTTACTTTCGTGCCGAAATAGTTTTCAACCACATCGCCGCGTGCGGCAGGCGGATAGGCGGGCGGCGCGAGAGCGATCTCGCTGAACGATTGCGCACCCATAGTGCGCGATTCAGCCGCTGACATAACGACGGGAAGCAACAGAGCCAGAGCGGCCCACAAAACAAAAGTCTTCATTTCGCGATATTGCAGAACCAAAAGCCCAAGGACCTGCAAGAGTTAAGAGATTGAAATCTTTCAGCAAACGAAGCTCAAAGCAAATCTAGACCCTGACCTCGGTGCCGCCGCCGGTCTCACGTGCGCGCCTATAGACAAATGCAGCGCAGACGACATCTTCGATAGCAATGCCGACCGACTCGAACAGCGTGACGTCGGTGTTGCTCCGGCGGCCGGCTGCGCGGCCGTCGACGACATCGGACAACGGAATAAGATCGGGCGTCTTCGATAGCGCACCGTCTGCGATCGCAAGCCTCACGTCGCCGGCTTCGCCGAGCGCGCCCGCCGTCGAATCGACGATGATGCGCACGCGCCCCATGAGGTCCGAACCAAGCTCGCGACCGTTGGGCCATGCCATGCCAACAGCATTGATATGGGCACCATCCGAGACGTCTCGCGAGAACAGCAGCGGTTCGAGAGTGCCCGTCGTCGTGCAAATGACGTCAGCGCTCTTCGTCGCGTCCGCTACTGAGGCGAAAACGGTCGCATTGAGCCCGATGCTGCGCGCATATTCGGCGAGCGCAGCGGCATGGTCCGGCGTTCTGCCCCAGATGCGCAGCTCGCCGACATCCATGACGTTCCGCATTGCCTCGATGTGGGCGCGCGCTTGAACCCCTGTGCCGATAACCGTGAGAAGCTTCGCATCGGGGCGGGCGAGCAGCTTGGTTGCGAGCGCGGAGGTAGCGGCAGTTCGCACCTCAGTGATATAGCGGCCGTCCATCAAGGCGATCGGTTCGCCAGAATCCGGATCGAAGAGCAGCACGAGCGCCTGATGCGACGGCTTGCCAAGCTCGGCGTTGTTCGCAAACGCGGTGACAAGTTTGCAGCCCAGGGTGCCCGCGAGAGCCGAGTCGGGTTGGGCTTGCATTGCTGCAGGCATCGATCCAAGCACGCCGCGCGCCGTGGTGGTCATCGTTCGAAGCGGCAACTGCACTCCTCCCCGCGCGAGCGCTCGAAAGCCTTCCTCCATGAGGGCGATCGCATCCGGCATCGTGAGCAGCGCGCTGACCTCGCGTTCATTCAAAATCAACATCGGGATGCGCGGCTTTGGCCGTTCGTCGCCAAAGTTCTTGCTAACGTGCGGGAAAGGCGGCCCGACGCTCGCGAATCTGGCGCCAATGATTGCGGTCCATGAAACCAATTTTCCGGACGCGAAGATTTATGTGCCGGATGTTTTTCACGATGAGCGAGGCTATTTCAAAGAGTCTTATTCCAGAGATAAATATGCGGCGCTGGGCATGCGCGATGAATGGGTGCAGGATAGCGTTTCGCGATCGAAGCGAAACGTGATTCGCGGCATGCACTACGATCTGCGGATGGCCAAGTTCGTGCAGGTATTGCTCGGCACGATTTACGACGTCATCGTTGACGTGCGGACGGAGTCGCCCACGTACAAGCGCTGGCAGGGCTTCGAGCTGAGCGCCGACAATCATCGCCAACTCTATGTGCCCAAAGGTTTTGCGCACGGGTTCTTAGCCTTGAGCGAGGATGTCATCGTCCACTACAAGATGACCGCTTTATACGATCCCAAGCATGAAGGTGTGTTGAGCTGGCGCGACCCGGAGACCAATATACAGTGGCCGCTGCAAGGCACGCCCATCTTGTCTCCCAAGGATGCGGCGGCGTGAGCACGCTCGCAAGGCCCAAAAAAGCCGGCCTGTTCGTGACCCGCTCGATGGCGGCGTTAGCGCAAGAGGAACATCAAGCGCACGGACCGTCGCTGCGGCGCGCACTCGGCCCCTGGGCGCTCATTGCGATCGGTTTGGGCAACATGGTCGGCGCCGGCATTTTCGCCACCATCGGGGACGGTATTCACAACAAAGCCGGACCTGCGATCATCGTCTCTTTCATCATCGCCGCCGTCATCAGCGCTTTTGCCGCGCTATGCTATGCGGAGATCGCATCGATGGTGCGAGTCGCCGGCAGCGCCTACACCTACACCTACGCGACCGTGGGCGAATTGATTGCTTGGATCATCGGCTGGAACCTCATTTGGGAATACGGCATGGCATCGGCTCCGGTCGCCAGCACGTTTTCTTCGAACATCCAAAATTTTCTCAACAGCGTGGGCATGCATTTGCCGCTGTGGGCCACCTCTGCTTATGATCCAGGAGCGCACACCTACTTCGACGTCATCGCATGCATCGCGGTGCTGGCTTTTTCTGTGCTCTTGGCGCTGGGCATCCGTGAGTCTGCCGGCGCGAATTCTGTTTTGGTCATCTTGAAAATGGGCGTGCTCGTGGCGTTCGTGCTGATCGGTTTGCCGTTCGTGAATCATGTGAACTGGCATCCCTTTTCGCCGTTCGGCTGGAAGGCCGGTTTTGGCGATAATGCAGTCGGGATAATCCCGGGGGCTTTCACAGTATTTTTCGCGTTCGTCGGGTTTGACGCCGTGACGACCGCGGCGGAAGAAGCAAAAGATCCACAACGCGACGTTCCCAAAGGCGTGCTTGGTGCGCTCGGACTGGGGGCGCTTTTTTACATCGTCATCGCGATCGTGCTCACCGGTATGCAGCCGGCTTCAGCCATCAACCCTGACACGCCCCTGGCGACCGCACTGCAAGCCGTGCATCGCGGCGGCTGGGCTTGGCTAACCATAGCGGGTGCGATCATCGGCACGTCCTCTGTCATCCTCACTGGCTTGCTCGGGCAGAGCCGGATATTTTTTGTCATGGCGCGCGACGGCTTGCTGCCCAAAGGCGTCGCTAAGATCCATCCCCGTTTTCGTACTCCCGCGCGCATGACGATTATCACCGGCATCATCGTCGCGCTCGTCGCGGGGCTGGTGAAGCTTGATCGGCTTTTGGACTTGGTGAACCTGGGAACGTTAAGCGCTTTCATCTTCGTCGCGATCGGCGTGCTCATACTGCGCCGCACCCAACCAGACCGCAAGCGCGGATTTCGCACGCCGCTCGTGCCGCTCGTGCCGCTGCTGGGAATTTTTAGCTCGGTGTGGCTCATCTATTTCGGATCGCACCCGATCACGCGTTTGATCTTCGGCATTTGGCTGGTGCTCGGCTTAGCGCTGTATTTCGCCTACGGCTACTGGCATAGCGAAGCACGAGCCGAGGCAGCGCGGGGTCAAACGTAAGGGCGACCGGACGCTCCATTAAAGGCATCACGATAAACCTGGATTTCGCGCGTACATCTTATCTAATTCTTGTAGTCAGAAGCCATATAGCCCAGAGGGCGTAACCCGACATCAGGATCGTCCAAAAAGCTATTATTCGTTGTGGTAACAGCAGAGAATCTTTGCTCATTTGTGAGTATCGTCGCTGATGGCTAAGGTAAAAGTTCTCCACATAGCCTCGTAATATAGTGCGACGTATAGTCACACCTAGAATAGTAACGACGAAACCAAAACCAAATATTAGCGCAACCGGAAATGCAATCAGTCCTCGTACGTCAAGAAAAAAACTGAGCACCATGTTGATCGCAGTAACAGCCAAACAGGCAAGCAAAAGTGGGTTGGAGACAGCGTATGGATTGGGGTCGTGTGAGAGCCGCGAGATAAGTTTCATTTCTTACGGTGTGACCACGATGGTAACTGCGTTAGATTTTTGTTTCGTCTCGCGATCAATCGCTGTGATCACATAAGTGCCGGGCTCTTCAATGTTCAATCCCCAATCGCTTATAGGAGAAAAATTTACATCTGTGCCTCGCTCAACACGCTCCGTGCCAGGTAGTTGACGATGAGGCCTAATCGGGGCCGTGACGAACGGACCATGCCTTGCGCCCAAAGGTGCAGACTTCATTACGAGTTGAGTCATGGCTGATTACCAAATCGTAGTCCGTCGAAGCACCTAAAAGGCTTGTTATTACTGTCGCGGACGAAACGTTTTCTTGCCGAATTGTGACAAGAATTCTTGACCCCAGCCTATAGTTCGCCTGATCAGTCGACAGCGTTACGGAGAGAACTCCGGGGTGCTCTGCGGCCCATACCGTTTCTTGAGTTGCCGCAGGTCTAAAGCCTAGGCCGAGCAAGAGGCAGCAAAGGATGGCTATCGTGCAAATGCGTTTGGCAGCAACAATTGTGCGGTTGATATTCATTTCATTCTAGATTCAAGAAAGGCGCGGGGTGAACCCCGCGCCTACACTTAGAAACGGCCCTACACTAGGGAGCTGGTTGGACGGTTTGGGGTGAATCCGCCGCAGGATCCGTGCCGATTGCGGCATGCTGACCCGAAACCATCGAAGCCGGGTCAAGCGCTACCAGATAGCGCTGATGATCGTGCACGCTGCCGACAATATGTTTCGAGACCGCATAGTGCAACGTGTCCGTAAGTTCGATATCCAACGAAACCAGACGGCGATTTTCGCGATCGTAGTCTGCGCGGACGGTGATATGCGCAAGGCCCGTAGCATAACCCAACGCTGCACCCGATGAAGTCAGCACGGGCTCCTTCATCTTCACGTTGCCATCGGCAACCAGACTATAAACGTTGACGCCCAACACTGAGCGCTGCCCGACGACAGAAAAATGCAGCGTCGGCCGCGCGAGCATGCCGTAGAGTTTTGTGCCTAATTGCGCGGACCAACGATCACCGATCTGCAGAGCATTACCCTGATTCACTGTTTGCTCGCCCAAGAACGCCACCGGTAACAGGAACAGACCACCGAGCTTGCCCTTATCGCGTAAAACTGCGCCGTGGTTATCAACGGTGGTCCAGCCCGCTCCAGGGTGGGTCTGTGGCTTGGCGCCGTCTACGATCGCAGTGACTGAGCCGGAGCGCTGCAAGGAGACATCGCTGGCGCTCAAACCCGTTATCGAGATGTTTTCGTGGCCCTTGATGCTGGTGGGCGCCAAGACCTGATTGAGGGAACGGCCGAAGGCGTCCTTACCGATGATGCTCTGCGACATCTCGCCGTGGAGGCTATAGTCCAAGGTTTCGCCGACGTGACGACTCTGCGGTGCGAGCGCGGTATTAGCAGGTTGTGTTGGAGAGGTAACTGCCAGCACGGCGGACGCAATGCCGGCTATGATAATCCCAAGTGGTGCCATGTGTTACGTGAGCTCCCTAGATGTACATTAAATCGCAACGCAAATGGAGTCGCATTCATAAGCGCCCCACAATCCGTTAGCGACGTGGACGTCGCTCCCCTCGTCAGGCCAATTTTCGGGACATCGGTACATTCTCATCGTAACGAATACAGTACGCGAGCAGCAGTGCCAGTGCTCACCATTCACCTCAAGCGTGGTCACTTTCGGCATATGAGCATCATTGAGCGTTGACGATTTTAGATGACGCTCTTGCCACCGCTTCGCTCTGCTGCTTTGCTCATCTGCACCATCACGATTATGGCGATAACGGTAATGATGATGGCGTACGTGAACTCCGGCACGATGCCTTTACCCGCCGGCAAGAGTTGATGAATCAGATCAGTGATTGCGCTGTTCCAGGCAAGTGCTGCGATGACACCAAAGGCCGCACTAAATAGCGCGATCATGGTAGCTAGATAGCTTGCTCGATCACCCATAAATACGCTCCTCCGCTCGCGCGGTAAAAGTAAGATGGACGCCAGCTTCACGTGTGGGCCCCTCGGCGCTGCAAGGTTTTGTTGCCACCGGCGCAAACATGCGTTACTACGTGAACGCGAAAGGATGCTTATGATAAAACGCAACTCTCTCGCAATACTTCCCGTAATTTGTGCGCTGGCCGTCAGCGTGACACTTGCCGGTTGCGGCAACAAAAATAGCGCACCGGCGAATACTGGAACGGTGGCGCCGCTTTCATCGCCGATGACGGAAACCCAAAAAGAGACCCGAGCGCTGCCGCTCGCAGAAATGGCGCCGGTCCCGAAATCGCTGCATTGCAGCGGCGCCGTCGTTTGGGCGAACACCAAGCGCAAGACGTTTCATCTCGCCGGCGATCCTTACTATGGCCGCACGAGGCATGGCGAGTACATGTGCCAAGCGGCGGCGGTCAGTCAGGGGTATCACGCGGCAGGCGCGCAACATCATATGCGCGGACCAAAATCCAACACCATGATGCAGCAGCAGCCCGCGGCAGCCCCGAGCTCCGGGTACTAGTGCTCCTCCACAACGCGCACGAGATACGCGGGGGCGCCGCACGCCCCCGCACCTAGCCGGTCAAAATTACCCTTCACGACGACAGTGTCGCCGCTAGGCAGAGGCCCGGTCACGGCCGCGCGGTCGATCAGCGCTAAACGCCCGCCCCACGGTGCGCGCCGTTTGGTGTCGAACACGATGTACGTGCAGACCATGCTATGCTCGAGCGTTCCCGCGATCCACGAAAAGTCGGGTGCGTGGCCGAACATCGGGTAGTCTCCCGTAGCCACGGGTAAGGGCGAAGGGGACGGCGCAAACGGCAGCCGCGCCTTGCCGTGAAAGCAGGATGGCAGCGCGAGCGCGAGGCCGCATGCCAACAACCCTACGAGACGCGACCTATTTTGCCGCTGCAGATAAAAACGGTTGACTAGCGTAGAAAACTTGCGGCAAAATTCCGAGCACCAAGGTGCCAATCGCGCCGGCTGCGATTGCCACCCACGAAGCCCAGGCGTTGCCGGTCGTCTGCGGCGCTTCACCCTCAACGTATGCATACATCGTCCAAACAATCTTACCGTAGGCGTAAAACGAGATGAGCGTGCCCACAACAAGCGTGATCGCCATGGCGATACCCCAGGCGCCGCCTGAAAATGCTTGCTGCAGCAAAAGGATCTTTCCATAGAAACCGGCCGTTGCCGGAATACCCGCGAGCGAAAACATAAAAAGCGCCATAGCAGCAGCGGCCCAGGGCCGGCGGAAGAACAGCCCCCGATAAGCATCAAGATCGGCGTAGGCCTCGTCGCCGTCGCCGAGCAGTGCGATGACCGCAAATGCGCCCAAGTTCGTGAACGCGTAGGCGACGAGATAAAACAGCATCGTGCTCAAACCGAGCGAGTTGACGCCTGCTAGTGCGACCACGATGTAGCCGGCCTGCGCGATGCTCGAGAAAGCGAGCAGCCGCTTGAGGTTACGCTGACGAACCGCGCCCAGGTTGCCCACCAGCATCGAAAAGATCGCGAGCGCCCACAGCGGAATGAGCGCGGCTGAATCGTGACCGAAAACCGTATAGACGACGCGCGCTAGCACTGCGAACGTCGCCACCTTAACCGCGACCGACATGAACGCGGTTACCGCAAGCGGCGAGCCTTCATATACGTCAGGCGTCCAGGTGTGAAAGGGTGACAAAGCCAGCTTGAACGCGATTCCGACGATAAAAAGCGCAAAGCCGGCCACGAACAATGGCTTCAGCGCCGCCGCCGGCGCCGCGAGGGCCGCCAGCGACACGCTGCCCGCAGATCCGTACAACAGCGCCGAGCCATATATGAGGAAGCCGGACGCAAGCGATCCCAGCAACACGTATTTCAACGCTGCTTCTTGCGAAGCCGCACGCGGATAACCCGTTCCAGCGAGCACGTATAACGCGAGCGACAACTGCTCGATCCCCAAGAAGATCAAAATGAGATTCGTGGCGCCCGCCATCACGATGCCGCCGATAGTGCAAAAAATCAGAAGCGCGGCATACGCACCCGGGCTGCCGCCATCATCCGCTCGGCGCAGCGAGGAGAGCAGCAGCGTGATCACAAGCGTCAGCACCAGCAATGCGTCAAAGGTCCAGGAATATTTGTCGGCAGCAAAAGCTCCGTTGAGCGTGCTGATCGAACGGCCGTACAGCGGCAGCAAGCTGCCGAGGGCCGCCAGCGCGCTGAGTATGCCGATCGCGTACAAGACGGTGCGCGACGCAGCTCGGCTCATCAGGTCCACCAGCATGACGAGCAGCCCGCCGCCGGCGAGAATCACGATCGGCATCAATGCTGTCCACGATATCGAAACGTTTGGCACGGTCATGAGTGGTGTTCCAGCGTGGCGACCGAGCTCGCGCCTGGAATATTGGTCGGCGTGCGGTCGTTAAGCCAGCCGGGCCAAATCCCCAGGAAGAAGATCGCAAGAATGAGCGGTGTGACCAACGCGAGTTCGCGCGGCCGCAACTCAAATGCTGCAGGCGGAGCGTCCTTAGGCAAGCGCAACGGCCCGTGCAAAATACCCTGAAACAAGACCAGCATATATGCCGCAGAAAGAACGACCGACAGCAGAGCGACGGCCGTAAGCGCAGGCTGCGTTTGCCAAGTGCCTATCAAGATAAGAAACTCTCCGGCGAATCCTGACAGGCCTGGAAGACCCAACGCCGCCATGGCTGCGACGAGCAGCAAAGCTTGCAGGCGCGGTGCCTGTAATGCCAGACCGCCAAACATTGCGAGATCGCGCGTGCCCACCCGCTCTTCGACAAAGCCGAGCAAGAGAAACAGCACGCCGGCGATGAGCCCATGACTGATGAGCATCAAGATACCGGCGGAAACCGACGTGATGTCAAAAGCGAAAAGTGCGAGCCACACGAGACCCAGATGCGAAAGCGAGGAAAACGCGACCAGCGTCTTTATATCGCGCTGGCCCAACGCCGCAAGCGCCCCGTAGATGATGCTCACGATGCCGATGAGCAAGAGAGCGGGCGCCCAAGCGTGCGCCGCGTGAGGAAACAAGGGCAAAGCGAAGACCAGCAGCCCGAACAAGCCCGCTTTGCTTTGCACGCCCGAGACGAGCGCCACCACCGGCGCGGGCGCGTACATGTACGTGGGCGGCATCCAGCTGTGAAATGGGAAGGCGGGGGTTTTGATCAGAAACGCGAGTGCAAAAGAAGCGAATATCAGCCACTCCAAGCCCGGACTGATATGCGCGGCGCCGGATGCCAACACTTCGAAGCTATGCGTCTGAGAAACGAGCGCCACGACACCCAGAAGCAGAATCAAACCGCCTGCACCATTGTATATAAGGTAGATCCAGGCAGCGCGGCGCGCTTGCGGTGCCTGGGCGTAGCCGACGAGCAGTAAGAAAACCGGGATGAGCATCAGATCCCAGTAGATATAGAACAGCAGCAGATCGGCTGCGGTGAACAATCCCAGCAGTGTGGTCTCAAAAGCGAGAATCAGGAACAAATAGCCGCGCAGCCGGCCCGCATCAGCGTACGAAAATGCCGCCCACACGCAGACCGCGCTGAGCAGTGTCGTGAGCAGCACGAAAAACAGGCTCAAGGCGTCAACGCGCACGTGGTACGCGGCGAGCCACGGAGCGGAGATCCAGGGGACTGAGAAATCGGCTACCCGGTTGAGGCCGATTCCCAAAAATGCCAGGCTGAGCAAGAAAGTCAACGCGCTGCCCGCCAGCGCGACCGCCTTGAGCGGCCGAGTCGCTGACCGGGGCAGCATGAGTAAGACGATCCCCGCGACCAGTGGCAAAAATACGACGGTGTTGATCAGCATCTTTACAACGACCCCACCGCACCGACGCCGTGCGCGACGTAGAAGTAAAATGCGAGGAGCACGACCACCCCGATAAGCATGCCCAAACCGTAGCGGCGCAAATAGCCGTTTTCCCAGTCACCGATCGCGTTCGCGGCGGCGACCGTTGCACGCGCGAGCCCAGTGGTAAATCCGCCGATGCCTTCGGGATCGACGTACTTGGCCAAATCCGAAGCCAAGGTCATCACCGGAACTTCGAACAGCCAATGATAGATCGTGTCAAAATAATAGGCGTTGAGCAACAGCGCGCGCACGGGCGCGAATCGACGCCGTAACGTCTCGCGCATTTCGACTCGCCGTTGGTAGAGAACGAATGCGACAGCGAAACCAAGCAACACGAGTGCCAGCGTTCCCAAGGAAACGGCCCAATTGAACTCCGACAAGTCCAGAGCGACCGGACGATCGACAAACGCAGGCGCGAGCGAAGCGCTGACGAGGTCGCGGCCGGGTACCACAAACCATCCTCCAACGAGCGACAGCACCGCAAGAATCACGGCAGGCACGGCCATCGTGTTCGCGATGCCGGTGTGCGGCTCGTGATCCCCGCGGTATTGACCGCTAAAAAATGTCAGAAACAGCAACCGGAACATGTAGAATGAGGTCAAAATCGCTGCGAACGTCGCCAGCCCCCAAAAAATCGGATGGTGCAAGCGCAACAACTGATCTAAGATGGCATCTTTGGAGAAGAAGCCCGCGAACGGGAATATGCCTACGATCGCGAGCGTTCCGGCCAAGAATGTCCAAAACGCCAGCGGCATGCGCCGGGCCAATCCGCCCATCTTGCGCACGTCCTGCTCGCCGCCCAAATTGTGGATGACGATGCCAGCCGACATGAACAGCAGTGCCTTGAAAAAGGCATGCGTCATGAAGTGGAAAGCACCCGCGCTATACGCCCCCACGCCGACCGCCAAGATCATGTAACCGATCTGGCTCATCGTGGAATAAGCCAGCACGCGCTTGATGTCGTACTGCACCATGCCGATGGTCGCGGCAAAAACCGCTGTGGCGCAGCCGACGACCGCAACCGCCTGTGCGGCTAACGGCGCATGGTCGTAAATGGGATGAGCGCGCGCCACCAGATAGACGCCGGCGGTGACCATCGTCGCGGCGTGAATGAGCGCGCTCACCGGCGTTGGGCCTTCCATGGCATCGGGCAGCCACGTTTGCAGCGGCAACTGCGCGGATTTTGCGACGGCGCCCAAGAGCAGCCAGATACCGATCCAGTTCAACGCGCTCGTCGGCGCACTCGACACGTTGCCGAAAACTTCCTTATACGAGAGGCTTCCGAAGTGTACGAACATGAGGAACGTGGCGAGCATGATGCCCACGTCGCCAACGACATTGAGGATGAGGGCTTTGCGCGCTGCCGCCACCGCTGCCGGCCGGTCAGTGTCAAAGCCGATGAGCAAGAAGGACGCTAGTCCGACGCCGCCCCAGCCCACCAACAGCCATAAAAAATTACCCGCCATCACGAGGACGAGCATCGTGAATACGAACAGGTTCATGTATGCGAAAAAGGTCCGGTAGTTCTTGGACTCCGCCATGTAGCCTACCGAATACAAATGGATGAGGAATCCGACGCCGGTCACGATCAGCATCCACAGCAGCGCAAGCGGATCTATGCGCAGCTCGAATGAGATGGTGAGCGGCGGAATATGCGCCCAGAACTGAGGGTGGCCTGCCCACGCGGGCGGATACTTCACCGTGAAGGCCTGTTGAGCCGCAGGCAGACTCCAGACACGCGCGCTGAGCAGCAGCGTGGCCAGAAAAGCTGCGAGGATGGACAAGTTGCCGACGACGGCAGCAGCCGCACGATGGAGCCGCGGACAAACAAATGCTATCACGATCGCGCCAAACAGCGGCAAGAACAAAATGGTGAAGGGCAGGGTTGAAAGCAGGTTATCCATCAGCCCCTCAGGACCGAAATGTCGTCAACGTCAACGTCCGGCCGGCGCCGAAACACCATGACGACGATCGCCAGCGCGATGGCGGCCTCGGCCGCCGCAACGGTGATGACGATGAAAACAAAAATCTGCCCCGACATGTCCACGAAATTACGCGCGAACGCCGCGAAAACCAAATTGCCCGCGTTCCACATGAGTTCGATCGCCATGAGCATCGTGATCGGATTGCGGCGCAGCAAGAATCCGATGACGCCGATGACGAACATCGCGGCGGACACGGTCAGATAATCGCCCAACGGTACTTGGGGCATCTAGCTCGCCATCTTAAGTACGGACTTCCTTGCGTCCGGCCATCACGACGACGCCGATGACCGCGATCAACAACACAAAACCGGTGACTTCGAAAGCGAAGACATGCGTGGTCAAAAGCTGCCAGCCAAAATTCGCCACCGTTCCGAAGTCCGCTGGGGCGACCGGGGGTGCATGCGGTTGCGCCACGTGAACGCCGGCGGCGAGCAAGGCGAGCGCCGCTAAGCCTGCGACCACGGATGGCACGGCTTGAAAGCTCAGCCGTCCAGGACCGTGCTCAACAGGTTGATTCCCCACCGTGAGCAGCGCGATGACGAACAAGAAGAGCACCAAGATCGCGCCGGCATAGATGATGATCTGTATCATCGCCAAGAACTCGCCCGACAGCGTCAAGAACAACACCGCCAGCGCCGCGAAGTTGACGATCAAGCCGATGACGGAGTGCACCGGATGACGGCTGCTGATGACACCGATCGCGGTCAGCAACAGGATGGCGGAACAAATCCAAAACAGTACGGTCACGAAACCACGCCCGGATCGGTCTCCACCGCAGATTCGGTGTTGGCCAAATGCTGGGTGAAGGGGTCCTTGACCAGCAGCTTGTCTTTGCCGTAGACAAGCCGCTGTCGGGTGAAATCGGCGAGATCGAAACGCGGGGTCAGCACGATCGCATCGGTCGGGCACGCTTCTTCGCACCATCCGCAGAAGATGCAGCGCAGCATGTCGATCTCGTAACGGTAGCCGTAGCGCTCGCCCGGCGAAACCGGGTTGGCGGGATCGTTCTCGGCGCCGATGACCGTGATAGCGTTTGCCGGACAAGCCACCGCGCACAGCTCGCAGCCGATACAGCGCTCCATGCCGTCGTCGTACTTGCGCAGTTCGTGAACGCCTCTAAACCGCTCCGCGTGCGGAAACGGCTTGTTAGGATAGTCGATGGTCGCTTTCTTTCGAAAGAGATATTTGAGCGTGGTCTTCATACCGAGTATCAGTCCGAAGACACTCTTCAAAAGGTTCATTTAATGCGTTCCCAGCGCGGCGACAATGCCGGCGACAATCACGAGGTTGACGACTGCGGTGGGCAACAAGTACTTCCAGCCGAAGTCCATGAGCCGGTCGTAGCGCAGCCGTGGCAGCGTCGCACGCCACCAGATCATCATGAAGAGCAAGATCGCAACTTTCACCAAGAACCACACCACCGTCAGCAATGGAAAGCGGGCAACCCACGGACCGTCACCGCCGCCAAGGAAGAGCAGAGTGCGAATGGAGCACACGGTGATCATGTTGACGTATTCAGCGACGAAGAACGTTCCGAATCGGAGGCTGGAATATTCCGTGTGGAAACCGGCGACCAATTCAGTTTCCGCCTCCGGCAAGTCGAAGGGCGCGCGATTGGTCTCCGCCAGCGCGGTGACGCCGTATATCACAAACGGGATCAGCAGCGGTATGACATACCAGAGATGGTGCGCCGACTGCGCCGCGACGATGCCGCCTAAGTCGGTCGTACCCGCCAGTATGACGACGGGGACGATCGAGAGTCCCATTGCAAGCTCGTAGGAGATCATCTGCGCGGTCGAGCGAATCGAACCAAGCAGCGGCCATTTTGATTGCGATGCCCAGCCGCCAAGCGCAATGCCGTAGACGCCGAGCGAAGCAACCGCGAGCAGATACAAGATGCCGACATTGGGCGAGGCGATCGCGATGGGAGTGCCGTCCGGAAGCCATCCGAACGGAATGACCGCATACGCCAACAGAGCCGTCAACACTGCGATAGCAGGCGCGACTTTGTACACGAAGCGGTCGGCATTGCCCGGCGTCAGATCTTCTTTGAGGACGAGCTTGACTGCATCAGCGGCAGGCTGCAAGAGTCCCCACGGACCACACCACGTCGGCCCCACGCGCATTTGAAACCAGCCGAGCATTTTGCGCTCGATGAGCATGAGATATGCGAACGCAGTGACGACGATAAAGATCAGCACTACTGATTTGATGATGACGATCAGGAGCCAATCGGGCAGATGCATCAAGCGGTCATCTCACGGGCAGCGGCGATTTTTTCCACCTGGGCGGAACCGAAACCCGATGCGTCGAGCAGCTTGTTGACCGGCGCGGCGGGCATGTCAGCCAATACCAAGGCAACGCCCAGCGGAGCCTGCGTGCCGGTTCGAGCCGTGACCTCGATTTCGCCGCCGCGGCCTCGCAACAAGATGCGATCGCCTGCGACGATCTCCAAGCGTTCCGCATCGTCGGGATGAAGAATCGCGAACGGTTCCGGGCGCATCGCAGCGATGCCGGGATCGTGTGCCGCGGCACCGCCTCCGGCATATAGTTGAGGAACCGGAATGACCGTGAGCGTCTTGTGGGTCGCATCGACGCTGTCCACCGGACTGGCTGAAAGTGCATCGACCTTCGGCCGCGGCAATGAAGTGCCAGGCTTGCGTGACAATTCTTCGGCCTCGGCCAATCTTACGAACAGCGACTCGACGTCTGCGAGCCCTTCATCCGCGCGCCGCATCGCCTTCACGAGCAAAGCCAGGATTTCTGCGTCGGTTCGGACGCCGACCGGTGGTTCGACTGCCTGATCGAAGCGTTGGCGCCGGCCTTCGAGATTGGTGACATGACCGTGTTTTTCCGCGAACGAAGCCGCGGCGAACACCACGTCGGCGAACTGGGCTGTCTCCGTCATCACCTGTTCGCTCACGGCCAGGAACGGCACGCGGGCCAAAGCTCGTCTCACCAGTTCGCCGTCTGGAAACGTCAAAGCCGGATTAGCGCTCAGAACGAGCAGGGCATCGAGCTTGCCGTCGGCAGCGGCCTCCAGCATCTCGCGTGTAGTCATGCCGATCGTGTCGAGCGGCCGGTAGCCCGGACCGAGGTTAGGCACGCAGCCGGCAGCTTCAGCGCCTCGGGCGTTGCCCTGGCTGCCGACGACGATGATCCCGACCGGATGATCGTAAGCGTGCAGCGCGTCCACAAGACGCTCGAGCGCTTCAATGGCGTCCGGATCGCGTCCATTATGGATAGCGACGATCTTTTCTGATGAAGCGAGCTTGGTCGCAATTTCCGCGACAAATCCGTCGCCCGTTTCTTCTTTGCCGTGATGCACCACATCCGCGAGCGCGGACATAAGCTCACCGACCGCGCCGGGAGTATATTCGACGTGATGGCATTCTACCGGGAAATCTGGGCGGTAGGGGCCCACAAAGAGCAGCTTGGCGTGACGGCGTGCGACTGCACGGCGCAAGCGTAAATCCAAAATGGGCGCTTGCTCCGGAGTTATCGCGCCGAACACCAAGATGAGCGACGCATCATCGAGATCGTCGAGCCTCGCTTGATAGCGCGCCGGCGATGCGTAGCGCTGCGCGGTTGCGCGATAATCGATGTTCGGCGTCTTTAAGATGTTGCGCGCGAAGTGCTGCAAGCCGAACGCTTCTTCGTCCGAGAGCCGGCCGCCGCCGATGATGCCGACGCGGCCTTTCGCCGCAGCGGCTTCCAACTGCTCGGCGGCGAGCGCCACGGCTTCGTCGATCCCAGCGGGCTGGAGCTCGCCGTCACGCTTGACCAGCGGCTGCCGCAGCCGCGTCGGTTCGTAAAGATAATTGAACGTGTAGCGTCCGCGATCGCAGATCCATCCGTCGTCGATGCTTAGATTCTCGCGGGTGAAGGTGCGCATGATCCGGCCAAAGCGCGTATCGATGCGGAAGTTGCAGCCGACCGAACATTGCGTGCAAACGGAATCGGCATGACCCAGATCCCACGGCCGCGAGCGAAAACGGTAGGCTTTGCTGGTGAGCGCGCCAACCGGACAGATCTCGGTTGTGTTGCCCGAGAAGTACGACGTGTACGCGCCGCCGTTCTCGGTACCGATCAAGCTGCGGTGGCCGCGTTCGACCACAACGAGATTGCGCTCTTGCGCTATTTCGGCGTCGAAGCGGGTGCAGCGGCGGCACAAAATGCAGCGCTCTTCGTCCAAAACGATTGTCGGACCGAGGTCGACGGCCTTGGGCTTGTGCAGTTTCGGCTCTGTCAGGCGACTGGCACCAGGCCCGTAGGTCATGGTGAAATCTTGAAGATCGCACTCACCGCCCTTGTCGCAAATCGGGCAATCTAAAGGATGATTGAGGAGCAAGAATTCCAAAACGCCGCGCCGTCCTTCAGCCACGCGCTCGGACATGGTGTGCACGACCATGCCTTCCGAGACGCGCGTGCTGCACGCGATCTGCAGCTTGGGCATCTTTTCGATTTCCACCAAGCAGATGCGGCACAAACCTACGGGGTCCATCTTGGGATGGTAGCAGTACACGGGCACGGCCGTGCCCAGCAGCTTCGCTGCTTCGACCACGAGCGTGCCTTCCGGCACGGAAAGAGGATTGCCGTCAATGACCACGTTGACCATACGCCGGCCAACGTCGGTTTTATTCACGCTCATGCGGCGCTCGCCGCGCGCGCGCGCAACGGACAACCGGCTCGAGTGACGTGCGCTTCGAACTCATCGGGAAATCGCTTCAGCACGGATGCTAAGAACGGCATGATCGAATCGCCCAGCGGACATAGGTTCGTGCCGGTGAGCGTGTTGTTGATGACGCGCAACACGCGCAGATCGTTATCGGTTCCCTCGCCCGCCTCCAAGCGCGACACCATGCGCGCGACCCATTGCCCCCCTTCGCGACAGGGCGTACACTGACCGCACGATTCATGCTCGAAGAAGCGAACCAGTGTTTGTGCGGCGCGCACCATGCACGTCGTATCATCCATGACCACGAAGCCGCCCGAGCCGAGCATCGTTTTCTTGGCAGCAAGCGAGTCAAAATCGATGCCGGTACCTAGGTCTTCCTCGAAGATCGCCGCTGACGAGCCGCCGCCCGGCTGGATAGCTTTCAGCTGGCGGCCCGGCAATAGGCCGCCGGCATAGTTCGTGATGAGCTCACCGGCCGAAATCCCCATGGGTATCTCGTAGTTGCCGGGTTTTTGCACGTGGCCGCTGACGCTGATGATCTTGGGACCGGGGCATTTCTCCGGACCGATCGACGCGAACCAAGCCGCACCTCGGGTGATGATGTGCGGCACGCAGCAGACCGTTTCGACATTGTTGACGACCGTCGGCATACCGTACAGGCCGGCGTTGGCCGGAAACGGCGGTTTGAGACGCGGTTCGCCGCGCTTACCTTCGATCGACTCGAGCATGGCGGTCTCCTCGCCGCAGATGTATGCTCCGGCGCCGCGATGCATGACGATGTCAACCGAAAAGTCGCTGCCCAAAATCTTTCGCCCCAAATAGCCTAGCAATGCGGTGGCTTCGAGTGCGCGTTTGAAAATGCGGTAGCCCTCGAGAAATTCGCCGCGAACGTACATGATGATTTGGGTCGCATTGATCGCGTATGCCGAGATGATCAAGCCTTCGATGATCTGAAATGGCGTTTGCCGCAACAGCATGTGGTCCTTGAACGTGCCGGGTTCGGCTTCGTCACAGTTGCACACGAGGTAACGCGGCCGCCCATCCTTCGGCAGAAAGCTCCATTTCTTGCCGGTAGGGAAACCGGCGCCGCCGCGGCCACGTAAGTTCGACGCGCTCACTTCGCCCATGACCGCCTCGGGCGTCATGTCCCTGAGCGTTTTTTCGAGCGCAGAAAAACCGCCGCTCTTCTTATATACCTCGATGTCGGTGAGGTCCAGCTCACCGATGCCCTTGGTCAATACCGGTTCGAATGTTGCCATTGCGCTGCTTACGTGCTCCTGGCGCTATTCGGCCGGCAGCGGCGTCGCGGGCGCACTAGTCCGCCACTCGTCCAATAAGCGGTCGAACTCTACCGGCGTGACGTCATAATGAAAGGATAAGTTATGCTGCAGGCACGGAGCGCGGTCGCACGCCGCCAAACACTCCACTTCTCCATACGTAAAGCTGCCGTCAGCAGTGGTTTCCCCGTTGCGGACTCCCAAGCGCTGGCGAATGTGGCGTTGCAGCTCGTCTGCGCCGCGCAGCATGCACGACAAAGTCCGGCACACTTGGATGACGTGCTTGCCGGACGGCTCTTTAAAAAGCAAGCTATAGAACGATGCTATCGACTCCGCTTCGCTCGGGGTGATACCGACCAGCTCCGCTCCATCGCGTAGCGACTCATCGCTGACATAGCCGTCCTGTTGCTGGCAGTACTGAAGAAAGGGGATCAGCGCGGACTGCGGCCGGTGGTATTTGGCGACGAGCTCGGATCCTCGCTTCTCTCTCTCAGGCGTCATCGGTCGACGTCTCCGAACACCGGGTCCATGCTGCCGATGATGGCGACCACGTCGGCGATGAGATTGCCGGGAGCCAATCGCTTAAGCGCCTGGGTGTGATAAAAAGACGGTGGGCGCCAGCGTACGCGCCAGGGTTTGTTGCCGCCGGCGCTCGTGATGTACATCCCCATTTCGCCTCGCGGGCCTTCCACCGGCTGATAAACGTGTCCCTCAGGCACGTTGAAGCCCGATGAAACAAGTTTGAAGTGATGAATCAAAGCTTCCATCGAGTGCTGGATTTCGGTCTTGGGCGGCGGCACGATCTTGCGATCGTCGATGACCACCGGGCCGCCCGGGAAGCGTTCGCGCGCCTGCTTGACGATGCGCCAGGCTTGATGCATTTCGTCTAAGCGAACGACGAAACGCGCGTAGCAGTCGCCGCCCGTTTGGGTGGGAATGTCGAAATCGTAAGTCTCGTAATCGCAGTACGGGTTCGCGCGCCGGACGTCATAGGCGATCCCCGTAGCACGCAAGGGCGGACCTGTGAATCCCCAATCCACTGCCTCCTGGGGCGTGATCGTGCCGACGCCCTTGAGGCGATCGACGATGATGATGTTTTTCTCGACGATAGTGCGCATATCGCTGAGCCGTTCAGGAAAGCGGTTGACGAAGTCGTCGATTTTCTCCAGGAATCCAGCGGGAACATCCAGCGCCACCCCGCCGATGCGGAACCATGACTGGTGCATGCGAGCGCCGGTCACGAACTCCATGATCTCCAAGATCCGCTCGCGCATCTCAAAGGCGTAGAAGAAGATCGATTGCGCGCCCAAGTCCAAACAATGCGTGCCGAGCCACACCAAGTGGCTGGCGATGCGGGTCAACTCGGTGAACATCACGCGTAACACGCGAGCTCGCGGCGGGATGTTGTCGATGCTGAGCAGCTTTTCAACTGCCAGCACGTAACACAAAGAATTGGACAGCGGCGCAAGATAGTCGGCCCGGTCGACGACCGTGACGGCTTGCTGCCAGAAAAGATTTTCGGTTTGTTTTTCGATGCCGGTGTGTAGAAAGCCGATCTCGGGTTCAGCGCTTACGACCGTTTCGCCGTCAAGCTTGAGCAGCACGCGCAACACACCGTGCGTGCTGGGATGCTGCGGGCCCATGGACAGGACAAGCGTGTCACGCTCGGGGCCGGGCGCCACTGTCAGATCCGGATTGTTCTCATAGAGCGAGAGATCAACCGCGCTCATGATTCTTTCACAGGTGGAACCGGACCGACGTGCCCTCCGGGAGAGAAGCGACGCTCCAGGCCGCGCAACGGATAGTCCTTGCGCAGCGGATGACCGATCCAGTCAAAGGGGTTCAACAAGCGTGCGAGATTCGGATGCGCGTCGAAGCGCACGCCGAAAAGATCATACACTTCGCGCTCTGCCCAATCGGCGCTGGGCCAGACGCCGGCAAGACTTGGAATCAACGGGGTGCGGTCGTCGGGAAAAACGCGCAGCCGGAAGCGGCGCACGCTGGTCAGCGGCGGGGTAGATGCACCTTTGGCAGCCAGCTCGAGCGGAATTGCGGCGAAGTGATAGGCGACCTCAAAGCGCGGGCTGAGCGGATGATGATCGACGCCGCCGACATCCATGAGGTGATTGAATCCCGCCGCGCGCAAGCTGGCGACGCTGGAAAGGAGCGCGCCCGGACGAATCGCGAGCTCATCCATATCTTGCGCCGCCACAGCTTCAAGCAAATTTGGTCCGGCCGAATCCGCCAACGATTGGAAAAGCTCCAACATCCCGGCACGTTCGGGATGCGGCGTGATGGTATCAGCCATTCGCCGCGAGCACCTTCGACTTGCCCCCCGCACGAATTTCGCGGCGTAGCTGCATCAGGGAGTAAATCAGCGCATCAGGACTCGGCGGACAGCCGGGTACGTAAATGTCGACCGGCAAAATCGAATCCACCGGCAAAATCGCGTAATTGTCGAAGACTCCGCCGGTCGAAGCACAGGCTCCCATGGAGATGACCCACTTCGGATCAGGCATCTGTTCGTAGAGCTGACGCAGCACGGGGGCCATCTTATTCGAAACCCGGCCGGAGACGATCATGAGATCGGCTTGTCGCGGCGACGAGCGGAAAACTTCAGCGCCGAAGCGCGCGGTATCGTAGCGCGGCGACACGATGCTCATCATCTCAATAGCGCAACACGCCAAGCCCATGGTCATCGGCCAGATCGCCGAAGACTGCGCCCAGGTGGTGAACTCCTCGAGTTTGGTGAGGACGAAGGGTTGGTTTTCGCCTAGCGCCACGAAAAGCCGCCCTTCTTCCACACGTAGGCATAGCCGATCCCAAGGATGATGATGAACGTCAGCATCTCGTTGAAGCCGAAAAAGCCAAGCGCCTTGAGCTGCACCGCCCAGGGGAAAAACGAGGCCGCCTCGACGTCAAAAACGACGAAAAGCATCGCCACCAAGAAAAAATGCACGGGAAAGCGGCCCATCAACTCGGAGGTGGGCGGAACGCCACACTCATAGGCTTCGAGTTTCTGTTTCGTCGGCCGCTTGCGGGTGAAAATGCCGGGAACGACGGCGATCGCGGTAGCCACGACAAGCGCTACGACGAAGAAGACGGCGATGATGGGCCAAGGCGAAGCCGGCACGTTTTCCTACAGCATCCGGCGGCAGAGTCGACCGCCTAAAGAGCGAGCTTGTGAAATTTATCCCAAACTTTCGCTTTCGCGGGCCAGCCAGCAAAACCTACGTTTTCTAATGCTCGATTTCGAGGAACGTCAAGTCAGCGTAGCGTGGCGTTAATCCGTTTTCCGCCAACCAAGCGGCGTTGAACAAACGCGACAAATAACGTCCGCCGCCATCGCACAGTATGGTCACGACCGTGCTCGCTTCGGGCAGATCCGACGCGATGCGCGCGGCTGCCGCTACGTTGAGCGCAGCCGAACCGCCGACGAACAACCCCTCCTCACGCAGCAAGTAGTGTGCCATCTCAACCATGGTGCGGTCGTCAATTTGCAATGCGTCATCGGCCACGGCGTGGCGAAAATTCTCGGTGATGCGTTTGATGCCGATACCTTCCGCTACGGAATCGCCCACCACTTCGAGAGTGCCCGACTTCACATACGAGTACAGCGCTGAACCCATCGGATCGGCGACGACAGCCCGGATCTGCGGGTTGCGCTCTTTTAGCGCGCGCGATACGCCGGCGAATGTTCCGCCCGTGCCGCACGAGGCGACAAACGCCTGCAGCTCGCCGCCGCAAGCTTGCCAGATCTCAGGACCGGTCGTTTCGTAGTGGCCGCGGTAATTCGCCGGATTGTTGAATTGATCGCAAAAAAGCGCATTCGGCGTTTCTTCCGCAATGCGCTGCGCAACGTGATAGTAGTTGTTGTCGTCGGTGAAAGGGGCAGTAGGAACGATACGCACATCGGCGCCGAACGTGTGCAACAAATCGATCTTCTCCTGCGATTGATCGTCCGGTGTGACGATGATCGATCGATAGTCGCGCTCATTCCCCAGCAGTGCAAGCGCGATGCCGGTATTGCCGGCAGTGCCTTCAACGAGCACGCCCCCAGCTTTCAGTCGGCCCTGACGCTCCGCATCCTCAATGATGAATTTCGCCGCACGGTCTTTTACCGAACCACCCGGATTGAGAAACTCCGCCTTGCCCAGGATCGTGCGGCCGAGAGCGGTTGATAGCTTGGTCAGGCGGATGAGCGGCGTGTTGCCGATCGCAGCGAACAGATCTTTGTGCAGGGCACCGTTGGCGCGCATGTTAGGATTTCGCTTCCTGCCCGCGCGGCCGCATGAAAGGGCGTAAAATGATTTGTATCGCGAAGCCCGCGACGAAAATAAGCCCGATGATAGCCATATTGGGCGAGCGCCAGGAAAAGATCGCGTTATAGATCATAGCGAGAGCGAAACCGGCGATATATAGCTCGCCGCCCAAACCATCGGAGAACGACGGCCGCTCTTCACCGCTGGGCAGCGGCGCGGGTGTCAAACGCGGCCATAGCCGCGGCACCATGCGCCTGTACTGTTCGTATGCTGCTCCGTGCACGCGCGCCAGGCTGCGCTCTTCAATCGCTATGAGCCGGAAAACGAAGAGAAGATTTCCCAGCACGATCAGCACCGTGGCTGCAGGCGGCCCCAGCAATCCGACTCCGAGCGCGAGGATAACGTTGCCCAGATACAGCGGATTGCGAACGTAACGGAAGGGCCCGGAGACGCGCAGCTGACCCGTGCGCACCGCCTCGCTCCATACGATGCCACTCGAAAGATAGCTCGATCCCCAAACGCGTATGACAAATGCGGCCAGCGCGAACAACGCGGCAAGGATGGCAAAAGCGTGCACGCCGGCATCGCCCCAACGCGCGCCAAGCAGCACGAACGTCGGCGTAAAGTTATGATAAATGTTTGCCTGGAGATTGATTCCCACGAAGAAACCAAGACCGTAGATGAGGCCGAACACCAAGGCTCGCATCCGGAAATCCCAGGGGCTTGTTGAAACTCGCTCGACGTCGTTCATGGCCCAGGGGCTACCGTGAAAAAGAACAGAATACCTTGGAATGCCAAACGACATCCGCAAAGTCATCATCATCGGCTCCGGACCAGCCGGCCTCACGGCTGCGATTTATGCGGCGCGGGCGAATCTCACGCCCCTGCTCTTCGCAGGCGGCCTCTACGGTGGTCAGCTGATGCTCACAACCGAGGTCGAAAACTACCCGGGTTTTCCCGAGGGCATACTGGGCCCGGAACTCATGGAGCGTTTTCGCGCGCAAGCGCAGCGTTTCGGCACGGAGATCCACGATGTCGACGTCACACGAGTCGACTTCTCAACCTCGCCGCTTAGTGTCTGGGTCGATGATGAGGAGTTCAAGGCTTATACGGTGGTGGTGGCGACCGGAGCGTCTGCGATCTGGCTTGGTCTAGACAGCGAGACCCGGTTGCGGGGAAGAGGCGTGTCTAGTTGTGCAACCTGCGACGGCGCGTTTTTCAAGGATAAAGATATCGTCGTCGTGGGCGGGGGCGACACCGCCATGGAAGAGGCGCTGTTCTTGACGCGCTTTGTCAAAACGGTCACCATCGTTCACCGCCGCGACTCGCTGCGCGCATCCAAAATCATGCAGCAACGAGCTTTCGAGCACGCAAAGATACATTTCAAATGGGATTCAGTCGTTGAAGAGGTTCTCGGTGAAAAGGGTGTCAGCGGCGTGCGCGTGCGCAATGTCAAAACCGGCGCTGTGTCCGCCCTGCCGTGCAACGCCGTTTTTGTTGCGATCGGCCACACGCCCAACACCCAGGTCTTTGAGGGTCAACTGGCGCTCGACGATAAGGGCTATGTGGTGTCGGTTGACGGTGTCCACACCGAAAGGCAAGGTGTATTCGTGGCTGGGGACGTGCACGATTTTCACTATCGACAAGCGGTCACCGCGGCAGGGATGGGTTGCCGTGCCGCACTTGAGGTTGAACGCTATTTAGAACGGCTTGAAAGCGAGCTTATCGCCACCAGCCAGTGACGGCCGTCATTCATAGCTGCGAACTCACGTTCGTCACAGCAATTCCTTAACGCACGGGCAACAATGGCCGATTCTTATGAAAGAAGGTTCTCGCTTTAGCCGGCCATGAGCGCTCTGCGCACTCCTGTCGGCTCACATTGTGGTCCCGCTCGAAGGTAACTCATGTCGAATGTCGGCAAGAACAAGCGGAATGACGTTCCCGCGCAATCGCCGGAGCCATTGAATCCGGGGATCGCGCGCGCGCGCGAGCAGCTCTCCAAAGGCGATTCCGACGGCGCCGCCGTGACCCTGCGCCAGCTTGCCAAGCAATCGGATCTATCATTAACTACGCGAGTTGAAGCGGCCAAGCTGCTGAACACCGCGGGCGCCCAAGCGGACGCCATCAATATTTACCTGGAAATAGGCAGGCAAGCGTTAGAAGCCGGCAATGTCGCTGTAGCTCGCACTAGTTTATCTGCCGCGCACACCTTGGACCAAAAAAATTACGACGCGCTCTTCGAGCTTGGTCGTGCCGACTTAGCTGAGGGTAAAAAAGAAGAGGCGCTGGCGAAATTTGTCGAGGTGCTTCGCAAATCCAACCTGCGGCACTTACCGGCGTTATACGAGGCCGCCGTGCTCTATGAAGCGGAGGGCCAGACCGACCAAGCTATTCTCGCATATAAGAAGATCGCAGAGCGCGATCGTCACCACGTGCCGACGCTGACTCGCCTGGCGGCGCTGTATCGCAAAAAAGGACAGCTCGGAGAAGCGCTCGGCTACTGTATTTCGGGCGCCCGCGCGGCGGTGCAAGCCACGCAATACGGCGAGGCGCGCAAACTCGTGGACGAAGCGCTTCAGATCGAGGACGACAACTGGGAAGCGCGCCGTCTGCTGGCAGACATCAACAAGGCTGATCCGGAACCGGCCGCGCCTGCGAAGGACGCGCGTGCGAGCGCATCCGCGCAACCCGCACGGCCTGCGCCGGCGCCTGCCACGCAATCTGCAGCCGCGGCTGCAGCATCGGCGCGTCCAACGGTTTCACCGGCGGCACAACCGGCGCGGCCCTTGTCGCAACCCGCCTCGCAGCCCCAGCCAGCCGCACAAGCACCGCAGCAAACAGCAGCGCCCGCTAGCCAGGCGCGACCCGCTGCGCCGGCCGCCCAACCAGCACAGGCAGCCCAACGAGTTGCAGTGCCGCCCTCCGCGCCGGCGCCTGCGCCCGCGCCGCAAAAGACAGTTTCGCAACCACCCGCTCCTCAAGAGAGTGAAAAAATCATGCCGCCGGAAGAACTAGATCTAGAAATGCCGCCTGAGGTCACGCTGCTTGAAAAACAGTCCGAGGTCACCTCTAAGCTCGCCCAGATCACCGCTGAGGTTGCAGAAGCGTACAAGAAGCGCGTCACGATCGAGCGCGAGACCAAGCAGGCAATGGCAGCGCTTGAGGCGCTCAAGGCCCAGCGCGACGATGTTGAAAAGTCCATCGACGATATAAAACAGCAACTCGACGTGGTGGCACAGAGCAAAGCGACCGAAGACAAAGCGCTCGCCGACGTGCGCGACAAACTCGAAGCCTCGCGCTCAGACCTTGAGAAGCTCGCCGCGTTACCGGATTTCGTCAACAGTATCGAAGCGAAGTCGTCTGCGGTCGCTGCGCTGATCAGCAATGCCTCCGCGACACTGGAAACAGCTCAGCGCCGTGTCGGCGACGCGCAAGCCAACGCTGCCGCCGTAGAAAAGACTTCGTCTGAGCTGATCGCGCGGATGGGTGCAGCGCGCCAGCAAGCTGAGGAGGCGCAAGAGCAGCTCTCAACCGTGCTGCAAGACGCAACCGCAGCGAAAGCAGAAGTCACCGCGGCGGCCGCCGCCGTAGCGGAATTGAAGAACACCGTCGCCGGCTTGCAACAACTGAAAGCACAGGTTGACGCGGCACGAGCGGAGCTCAAGTCACTTTCGCCTGAGATCGAAGCCAAGCGCGCGCAGGCAAGCGCCGCGCTGGGGCAGATCGACACCAAGCGCGCCGCGCGCGACAGTCAGTTCCAGGCCGCTGCAGCTCAAGTAAAAGCAGTCGTAGCGGGTGCAGCGCCTCCGCCGGCGCCGCCCAACGCCTCCGCGACGGTACGCCAGGCAGCACCGGCAGCGGCAGCACCAGCAGCAGCGGCCCCGCAGGCTGCGCAAGCCGCGCGGCCGGCAGCGGCTCCCGCGGCTGCAAAAGGTGGCCCACCGACCATTGATTCGCTGTTGTTGCAAGGCAGACTGGATGAGGCGTTACGCGCCGCACGCGAAGCGGCCAACGGCTCCCCGGATCGCGATTCGAAGATAATCGAGGCCGCCGAGCGTTTGCGTGACTCCGGCAACGCCGCCCCCGCTGCGAAAGCATACGAAAAATTGATCAGCGCAGGCAATACAGGCGGAGCCACCCGGCTGGGATTGGCACGATCGTATGTGGCGCTGCGACGCTTTAAGGAAGCGGTGCCGCTCTTCGAGGCGATTAGCGAGGCTGGTTTGGCTGTGTTGCGCGAGTGCGGCATCGGTCAATGTTTGCGCGGCCTCAACCGTCCGGACGAAGCTGCACAACACTTCTCGAAGGCCCTGGAGATTCCGGGCCAACCCGATACGCAGTATCGAGAGGTGCTGTATAATCTTGCGGACCTCTATGAAAGCCGCGGCGATGCCGAATCCCTCAACCTTGCGCTGTGGTCGTTTGAAGAGATCCAAGCCGGCGCGCCTGATTACCGCGACGTTGCAGATCGGATCACGTCATTAAGAGAACGACTAGCGAAGATCGTCGTGCCCGAACCGAAGCCCGTGCTAACGCGCGATTCGCAATCCGGCCGTGACGGCCGCTTCTAACAAGCTTGCGAAAGCGCAAGAGGTAGCAGCAGCAAAGGGCTTGCGCGCGGCTTTACCTTTTTATTTCGAAGTAGCCGATGGGCTGGCCGCTGAAGGCAGCTTTGATGCGGCCACGGGCGTTTTTTCGGACCTGCTCAACCAGCGCGAGAAAAAACGCAGCCTGTTCGGTTCCAAAGAGATCAATCCGTTAGGTCCCGATCGCGCGCAGGTTGCCAAACGTTTTGCGAAAGCGACTCGCGGCGGCACCATCAATGATGCGCTGCTCGAATTGCTCGCGACGATAGCGGCTGAGTATCCCGACGAATCGCAAGTACGCCTCGCCAATGCGGAAGCATTGTATCGAGCGGGGTATATGGCCGATGCCATCGACGAATACCGCTATTGCGAACAACTCAAGCCGGACGACGGCAGCCTCACGGCTCGCCTCGGCGAGCTGTACGCAATCGTCAGCCGCAATGAAGAGGCCAAAGAATACCTGCGACGCGGGATGGCGCGTTTGCGTGAGCAGAAAAATTTCGACGGATTCGCAGTTTTCTGTCTCAAGCTCGTCGAGGTGGATCTGGATTCTGCGAAAGACGTCCACGACTGGTTGCACGGTTTGCCGGACGACGTTTTCGCCGCGCAACGCGCTGATGTGAAGCGAGTTTTGGATGCGGTACGCGAACGAGGCGCTGACACAGGCCACTGGTCGGATGTTGAAGCGCGCCTGGCGGAACTGCCTGAGTTGACGCCGCCTACGCCGGCCCGCCCAGCCGCCGAACAGCAAAGCAAAAGCGCTTGGGATGATAGCTCGATGTTCGAACCGGCGAGCGAAGATGAGATGCGCCTGTTGCTTGGGCCGACGCCTGCGTCGGAAGAGCCCGCGTCTAGCAGCACCAATGGGGTAGCGCACGAGTTCGAAGAGAGCGGCCAAACCAAGAACCCGACGTCGCATACACACGGTTTGAGCGTTAGTACCGGTCGGGCGCAGCCGACCTCTGAGCTTGAGGAGCCTGAAAAAAAGGCAGCCGCCAAAACGCCGGCCGCTTCCGCAGCGACCCCCGTTGCGGCGAAGCCTCCTGCTACAGAACCGTCGTCAAACGCAGGCGCTCCGCCGGCTGCACCGCTCCCACCAGGCCTGGCCGCGTATACGCGACGCAAAGGCGATACGGCACTTGCAGCGGGAGACTATCAGAACGCAGCCGCTTGCTACGAGCGGTTGCTGAAAGCGGGCTTCGAAGTAAACACGGCTGTGCCGTTGCTGGAGTGTTATTTGCAACTGAACCGTGACGACGAGGCCGCAACCTTAGGTTTGCAGCTCGCCGATCGTCAAGCCGAATCGGGCGAAATCGACAATGCAGTGGAAACCCTTTCGGGGATTCTCAAACATAAGCCCAACGCGCAGATCGAGCAACGGCGCTCTGAATTGATGGCCGCGAGCCAGACGTAGATTCTGTTTCGAACAAAAAAAAGCGCGCCGGTTGGCGCGCTTTTCCATTGTACGCTCGATCGTGTTAGATTGCGAAGGTGTAGATGAGCCGGTATGTTTCAGTCGCCGGCTTACCATTGACTTTGGGAGGCTCAAAGCCGCTTGCGCGCGCTGCTTCCAGCGCTGCGGCATCCAGCAGCCGATTACCAGTCGACTGATCGATACGGGCAGAGAGAACATTGCCGTTCGGGCCGATCGTTGCGAGCACGACGGCGGTGCCTTGCGCATTCTGTTCCTTGGCAACATCCGGATAATCCGGATGAACCTGGCGCGTGAAGCGTGCGTCTACGACGATTTCGGGCGCATACACAGGAGTTGCTTCAGAGATCGGAACCTGTGGCGGTCCAGCCGCCGCTACCTGTGCGGGTGTGTGCGTAGGTGCGGGCGCTGCGGCAACCGGCGCTGCGGTAGCGTTGATGGCAGACGCGTTCGGATTGTTGGTGTAGTTGAGGTCTGCGGCAGAACTGGCAGTTGCTGACAGCTTCTTGCTATGCGCGAGCGCGATCTGATGCGCGCGGCGCAGATGTGCGAGCCGCGCGCTCTCTGCATCCGATGGCTTGGCGGACGGCTTTGCAGCGGGCGTCGGTACGCCCGAGGTCGCCGTCGCCGAGGGAGACGGCAGCGGCGTCGGCGTTTCCCGCGCCGCGCGCACCGCAATGCGAAGGTTCTTTATCTGGCTTGGAAAGTGCCCTGTGATTTGTCGAACGGTGTTTCCCACGTTCGCCGGATGCATGGCAGTATACGCCAATGCCGGTACGATGATCGCTGCGGCGGCGGCGCTCAAAATGATTGCGAGCCGGTTTTTGGGTTGCGGCTCACCCGTCGTGACGATCTTGCGACGGAAACGAAGATCTTGGCTTGGCACGTTTTCTCCCTGCGCTCATTGAGGCAAAATGGCAAATAGCTTTGGTGATAGCTATAGTATCGTCGCAGTTATGAAGCGGTATTAGAATAGCGCAAAGAAAGGGGTGAGTAGTATCACAGTTCGCGCGGTAAACGCAGAGCGAGCGCACGCAGCATCGCAACGCCGCTGCGCAAAGCGACTTCGTTAAGCCGAAATTCCGGCGAGTGGAGCATCGGTGGATCACTGACATCTTCAAAGCCTACGCCTAAACGCAACACGCAGCCGGGTGTGGCTTGCGCAAAATAGGCAAAGTCTTCAGCGCCCATTGACGGAGCAGTGAGCTCCATCACAGCAGCGACGCCCGGCGTGGTCTGCGCGATGGTGCGCACCGCATCCGTAAGATGGGCATCATTGATGACGGCAGGGTAGCCACGTTCGAGCCCCAGCTCGTAGCGTGCACCGTGCGCGGAGCAGATGCCGCTCACGATCCGTTCGATGAGTTGTGGGATCTCGTCGCGCACCGATTCGTTCAAGCAGCGTATCGTGCCGCCGAATTCCGCGCGATCGGCGATGATATTGCGCCGTGTGCCCGCTTGCAGGGTGCCGACGGAAAGGACGACGCTTTCCAAAGGATCGACTTCGCGGCTGCGGATCCGCTGCAACGTGGTGATGATCTCCGCCGCAATGGTAATCGCGTCTTCCGCCAGATGAGGGTGCGCCGCATGCCCCCCGCGTCCTAGAATGCGAACGTCAAAATCGTCGCACGACGCGTATATAGGACCGCTGCGCAGCCCGATGACTCCGGCTCTAAGCAGCGGCGTGACGTGCAACATCGCAACCGCTTCGACGTCCGGATCTTTCAAAACGCCGGCATCGATCATCGGCGCCGCACCGCCCGGACCTTCTTCGGCCGGTTGAAACAAGAATTTCACCGTGCCACGCAGGGTTGCGCGCTCCCGGGCCAAGAGCACGGCCGTTCCGAGCAGCATCGCGGTGTGCGCGTCATGGCCGCAGGCGTGCATGACGTTGGGCCGCAACGAGGTGAACGGTTCACCGCTTCGCTCGCTAAGCGGAAGTGCATCCATATCGGCGCGCAGCGCGATCGTCTTACCCGGCTCGTCGCCCTGCAGCACGCCCACAATGCCCGTGCCGATGACGCGCTGGGTGGTCACGCCGGCTTTTCTCAGCTCGCTCTCCACGAGTGCGCTCGTGCGTAGTTCGTTAAACCCCAGTTCCGGATTCTGATGGATGTCGCGGCGCCAGCTGATAACCTGTTCGGTTATGGCTGCAAGCGCATCGCTCATGCAATAAGCGCTTGTGCTGAGGCTCGGCCTTCCGCCATGAGTTTTTCCACGTCGCTTATCCGCTTGGGAGCGTTCGACGTAAGGATTTCACAGCCGTCGCTAGTGATGAGGGCGTCGTCCTCGACGCGAACGCTGATGCCGCGGAAGCGCTCGTTGACGTCGGGCTCGTTTGGAATGTACAGGCCGGGTTCGATCGTGACCACCATGCCGGGCTCTAAGGGGCGCCAGTGCCCGTTGACGCGATACGCACCCACGTCATGCGTGTCCATACCGAGCCAGTGGCCGATGCGATGAACGGTGAAGCGCTTGTGCGCTTGGCTTTCCATATTCTCGTCGACGCTGCCGGTCAGCAGGCCGAGTTCGATCAGGCCGGCGACGAGCACTTTGGCGGCGCCGTCATTGACGTCAGTATTGTAGACATTGCCGGGCTTGGCGAGCTCGATGGCACGCAGCTGTGCCGCCAGAACGATTTCATAGACGGCTCGTTGCTCGGCGCTGAATTTCCCGGAGATCGGCCAGGTGCGGGTGATATCACCGCTATAGTTGTCGACTTCGGCGCCTGCATCAACCAACACCAGCGAACCGTCGGGAATACGCTCGCGATTGCTTTGATAGTGGATGATTCCAAGGTTAGCGCCGCTGGCCACAATCGTCGAATACGCCGGTGACTGCGCACCATTGATCGCGAATGTGTACTCGACGATCGCTTCAACTTCATATTCGTGCATGCCGGGTCGCGCGTAGCGCATGGCAGCGACGTGTCCTGCGGCAGAGACTTCGCAGGTGCGTCGCATGGCGGCGATGTCGAACGCGGATTTTTTGAGCCGCATCTCGTGCAGGATAGGGCTCGGATCGAGCAACGCGATAGGCCCGCGATCCGTGCGCGCGCGAGCCGAGCGGTATTGCTGCATGCGCTCGACGATCTGCGCGTCAAATTTCGGATGCTCCCCGATGGCGTAAAACAGCTGCTCGCCAGTCTCCAAAAATTCGCTCAAGCGCTGTTGTAGTTCGGCAATGGGAAAAACAGCATCAACCCGGGCAATACGTTTGGCTCCTTCCGGGCCAACTCGCCGCCCATTCCACAGCTCCTGCTCTTTGTGCTTGGGACGCACGAACAGCGCCGACTTCGTGTCCGAATGATTGGGCGCGATCACGAGCACGCTCTCAGGTTCCTCGATGCCCGTCAGATAGAAAAAATCGCTGTCTTGACGGTACGCGTAGTTGGAGTCATTGGTGCGCGAGCGCTCCGGTGCACTGAGCACGATTGCGACTCCCGAACCTATTTTTTCGGCGAACTGTTTGCGGCGGCGTTCGAATTCGTTCATATCGTTAGTAGTTGCGCTCCTGACGCAGATACTGGACGGTGTTGCGAATGTGCTGGCTGTCGCCTGCGTCGGGTGAGCGGCGCAGATACGCTTCGAGATCTTCAATGGCGCGATCGTAACGGCGCAGGCGCGCGAAGAGGATGCCGCGATCGCGCAGCTCGGTCGCGTCGCTGGGATCCACCGCCATGCGCAACTGAATAGCGGCCAGCGCGGCGGGGTAATTCTTGGCCTGGCTGAGAGAGTTTTTCAAGTTCAACAAGACGCGTTTTAAGATCGCGCGATGGGATAAGGGGGCGAGAAAACTATCGCGCCAGCTGAGCCTGCCTTGATAGACGCGGTCGAACAACGCGACGCATTGCGCGACGTCTAAGATGGCGCCCCCGTTGTAGGCGTCGATGTAGAGGCGGCTGCTCGGATCGGGGAACTGGACGACAAAGTGTCCGGGAAGCCCAACGCCTTGCAACGGAAGTCCTAGGCGCTGGCTGACTTCCATGAGGACGATCGAAAGCGTTATCGGAATCCCGATGCGGCGCTCAATAACCGCCGCGAGCAAGCTATTCTCGGGTTCGTCGTACGAATTCGCGTTGCCACGAAATTCGCCGACGACGAACAACGTGCGCAGCACGGACCCAATTATGGCATATGAACCGGATTTCGCAGCGGTAGCCGAGGCACGGCCAGCGAATGCATCGAGTTGCGAAAGATAGCGCTCGACATTCACCGATGGATCGAAAACCGCCGATATTAAGAGGCAAGCTCGATCGAGCGGTAATGCAGCCGCCTTATCGTCGCATTCGGCGATAAGCTGGGCAAATTGAGCGCTGGCATCTCTCGGAGTCATGGACAAAAACTTCTTGGAAAACTCCTACGACACCTCGACAAAAGAGCCGGTACTATGGCAATGAACAAATGCGCGTGATCTCGGGCGACGGGCCCGGCGATGATCGCGAAAACTTTGAAGCCAGTCTGTTAAAGCTGGCGGCGAGGGCAAACCACGCTACCGACGAGGAGCGTGCCTTACATGCCGTTGTCCAAGGGATTGAGAGCGCGCTCGACGTCACCTGCGTCGCGGTTCGGCTTTCGCAGCCGGATGGAACGCTCGAAGCCGTTGGTTATTCAGACAAGGGCGCCGAATTCGCGGCAGCCATAACCGTGCGCGCGCTGTCGCTCGCAGCGGACTCGTTGATTTCAGCGGCGATCTTGAGCGCCACCTGGACCGTACAACGCGATGCCGCGGGGCAAGCAGGTCTCGAGCTGATGCGCTTGCATCCCGACTATACTTCTTTCTCAGCCGCCGCGGCAGTGCCGCTGATCGCCAGCACCGGAACGATTGGCGCGATCGTGATGTTCGCGCAACGGGAGACCGCCTTTTCCACACGTCACATGGATGCGCTCATCGCGCTCGCCCGGCTGGTGGCTGAGAATATCGGACAACGCGAGCAGCGCAAGCACGATCAAACGCAACAAATGCGCCTCAACGAGCTGTTAAATGAAGTGCGTGTGTTGAGCGAAGATCTTAGCGAGCGCGCGGTGTTGGAAAAAATTGCGAGCTCGTGCCGGCGCGCGTGTCAAGCGAAGACGGCAATCGTGTGGCGCCTGCAGGGCAATATTTTCGTGCCCATCGCCAGCGACGGTGAAGCCGGCGAGTTTGCGCGCAAATATACCGCCAATGCCGATCCGAACATGGCGATCGGACAGGGCTCGTTGGGGCGGGCGGCTCGCAGCGGGGAAATGGTCTACGTCAAGGACGCGTGGAGCGACAAGGCGTTCAAACCGTGGCTGGAACTCGCCCAATCGCATAAGCTTCGCTCCGTGCTGGCGCTCCCGCTGCTCAACGATGCACGCACGACGATCGTTCTCGAACTCTACGCTGACGACGTTGACGCATTTAGCGAGGCCGCGCTCGAGCGGGTTAGCATTTATTTGCCGCACGCTCGTGCCGCGTTGAGCAACGCGCTACATGCCGACGGTTTACGGGCGCTCGCGCGCGATCGCGCGTTGGCTGTTTCGGCCGCCAGCGGCATATCGCGTGGTCTAGAAGAGGCGGAGGTTGTGCGCAGCATCGCGCGTGCGGCCGTCGATTCCTTAGGTGCGCTGTTTGCAATCGTCTATATCGGAGAGGGTAACGCGCTCCACGCCGCAGGGGCATGGAACGCTCCCGCGGACTTGCCGGCGAAGCTCGGCGTCAATCCCGCCGACCCCGCCTACTCGGCCTATCCGCCGGTCCAAGCCGCGCGCGAAGCTCGTTTTGCGGCGCGCCGGAACGTCACGCGCGACAATGCCTGGATTCGGATGGGTTGGGAACAGCTTGCCCGCGAGCATGGTTTCAATGCGGTGACCGCATTCCCACTTTTGAAGAATGGCCATGCGCTCGGTGCAGTTGCGCTCTTCTATGCGGACCAGCCGTCGGCAATCGAGTCCGAAGAAGAAATCATTCGTCAGCTGGGTTTGCAGGGCGGCGCGGCGGTCGAGGCTGCGCGCAGCTACGAACATGCAAAGTCGGCTCGCAACTTTCTGGATCGCATTCTCGAGGAATCAAACGACGCCATCGTGCAGTTCGACCTGAGCGGCAACGTGGTGGCTTGGAACAAAGGAGCCGAACGCATTTTTGGCATGCCTCGCGATGAGGCGGTGGGCCGCGCCTTTTATGAATTGCCCATAATTCCGGCCGAGCGGCGAGATGATATCCGCGAATTGCTGTCGCGGGTTGGCCGCGGCGAACAGGTGCACGTTTTTGAGGTGGAGTGTCGCAGCCAAGACGGACGCTCGCTGGAAGTGTTGTTGTCCGCCTCGCCCGCCCGCGATCAATACGGCAAAATCGTCGGTCTGGTGGCCTTCAGTAAGGATATATCCGAGCAGAAGAAACAATCCGAACATCTGCAGCGTCAAAATGCCAATCTCATCATCATGCGCGACGTCATCCGTTCCCTCAACCGCGAGGTCGGGTTGGGAGCGCTCTGCCACAAGGGATTGGAAAAGTTGCTCGAAGTGCTGCGCCTCGATACCGGACGCTTGTACTTGTACGATGTGCCGGATAACCGCTTACATAACGTAGCGCAGCGCGGCTTCAAGCCTGAGGGGGCGGAGTCGGTCTCAGCACAGCCGGCGGCCACGGGGGACGACGGTGCGCTGACCAGTTGCATCATCTATCGTCAAACGATGTTGACCGATGAGAGCGGCATTGACCGGCTCGAACATCCTTACTTCTTAGCCCGTGCGGCTGCCGAGGTTTCCGCAGTCTTGACCAAGCCGCTGATGATCGGCGACGATGTCGTCGGCGCCGTCCAAGTCGTGGGATTCGACGGGCGTCATTTCAGCGTTGAGGATCAGAGCATTTTTCACGCAGTCACGGACGAACTCGCCGTGGCGATGCGGCATGCACGGATGTTGGAAGAAACATCACGCATGGCGATCACCGATCCGCTCACCGGCTTGTATAATTACCGGTTCACGCAGGACTTCTTGCGCAAACGCCTCTCCGAATCGCGCCGCCGCAAGCGGCCGCTATCCATCGTGATGGCTGACGTCGACAATTTGCAGGAGATCAACGAACGTTTCGGCCGCGACTTTGGCGATATGGTCTTGCGCGAATTTGGCCAGCGCCTGGCTGCCTCTGTCCGCTTGTCCGACGTGGTGGCGCGTTACGGCGGCGATGAGTTCATCGTGTTGCTGCCGGAAACGCAACTTTCGGACGCGGTCATGTTGGCGGAACGTATGGCACAGTCGATCGCGCAGCATGATTGGAACGCCAAGGACGGCGAGCTCAACGTGACGGCAAGTTTGGGATGCGCTTCATTCCCCGAGGCCGGCTCGCAGATGCAAATGCTCTTAAAGGCTGCGGACGCTGCTTTATACCGGGCGAAGCAGTCCGGTAAGAATACGGTTTTTCCAAGACTCGATTCGTTGCCGCGCTTCGCCGGCTAGCAGGTTTCGCGACTCGAATCACAGCCGGTGCCTCATGGTTGCGTTATGATAGAGACGTGCGCAGAAGCGTTATGAACGCAGGTCTGCTGTCGGTTGCCGGTTGCGCGGCCCTACTGGCGGGCGTCCGCTCCGAGTCCGCTGCTGTTGCAGCAACGCAAGCGGTGCCTGCTCGTCTCACAGCGGCCTGTTCGCAGATGCAGCCGCACGTCGACCTCTCGAAATTCGGCCGGAACAGTTTTCGGATAGAGCACCCACGAATCGTGCATCGTGCGATACCCCTGTATCCGAGCGCTCTGATCGACGCGTCCGTGCATGGAGTCGTTTCCATCTGCGTGCTGGTCACTGAAGCCGGCCACCCGACCGCTCCCACGATGCTGCTTTCATCAGGCTCGAAGATCTTGGATGCCGCCGCAATGCGCGCGGCACGAGCCACGACGTTCAAAGCCGGAACGATCAACGGCAAACCCTTGAAAATGCCGGCCGAATTGGACTATCGCTTCGCGCTGAAGTAACGCGGGAGCGCCCCTTCCGGCGAACGAACCCGGCAGACATGGTGGTTCAGACAGACCCCTTGCTCGCCCGTCGCGCAGAATTCCCCATCCTCTCGACCTGCACGTATCTCATCAGCAACTCGTTGGGCGCCATGCCGGCAGCAGCACGCGAGCGCCTCAACCAGTACGCTGACGACTGGATGACGCGCGGTGTTGAAGCCTGGAACGACTGGCTGGGGCTCGTCAATCGGGCCGGCGACTTGATCGCGCCCCTTATCGGTGCAGCCCCGGGCACCGTGATGATGCAGCCCAACGTGACTATCGCCGAAGCGATTTTGATCTCATGCCTGAACTTTTCGGGCAAGCGCAACAAGGTCGTCTACTCAAACCTGGAATTTCCGACGATTCATTATGCCTGGCAGGCGCAAGCCGAGCGCGGCGCCACTTTTCACATCGTCGAGTCCAGCGATGGCGTTACCGTCGATACGCAAGCACTGTGCGACGCGATTGACGAATGCACATTGGTCGTGCCCATTTCTCACGTTATCTTCCGTTCGGGGTACATTCAAGATGTTGCCCCCATTATTGAAAAGGCGCATCGCGTAGGCGCGCTTGTGTTTCTCGACGTCTATCAATCTATCGGTGTCGTCCCCATTGATGTGCAGGCATTGCGCCCCGACGCCGTCGTTGGTGGCGCCTTGAAGTGGTTGTGCGGTGGTCCAGGTGCTTGCTTTCTGTATGTGCGTCCCGACTCGTACGAACGGCTCGTGCCGAGCAACGTAGGCTGGTTTTCGCACGCGCGTCCGTTTGATTTTGAGATCGGTCCGATGCAATTCGCGCCCGGCGTTTGGCGCTACGCCGGCGGCACCCCAAATCCGGCAGCGCTCTATGCCGCGTTCAGTGGTCTGGAAGTGATCAACGAGATCGGCGTCGCTGCCATACGCCAACGCAGTATGGAACATACCGCTTTTGCCGTCGAACAGGCGCGTTCAAACCGCTTGACGCTGAATTCACCCGAGGATCCTGCGGCACGAGGTGGACATATCACGGTGGATTTTCCAAATGCGCAGAGCGCCTGCCGCGAACTCATCGCCCGCGGTTTCATGGTAGACTACCGGCCGAAAGCCGGCATTCGCATCGCACCTCATTTTTATAACAGCCGCGACGAGATCGCCGCGCTGTTTGCCGAGATCAGAACAATCCTTGGACGCGGCTGACGTTGTCGTCGCCGGCGCCGGACCAGCCGGCGCGGCCGCAGCGTTTGTGCTGGCGAAAGCCGGCGTAGACGTTTTGCTGCTGGAGCGTGCAAAATTTCCCCGCGACAAGAGTTGTGGCGACGGCATCACCGCTCACGCAGTGGACATCCTCAATGAAATGGGGGTGACCTTCGACGCTTTTGCCGGCCGCGGCGTCAAGACATTCGGCGGGCTTATCGGCGGTCCAGACGGCACGACGTTTGCAGCGCATCCGCCCCGCTCGCCTGCGGGCACACAATATGAGTGTTGGGTTGTGCCGCGCATCGTGCTCGACGGTGAAATCGCAAACGCTGCGGTTCGCGCCGGCGCGCGCTTGCGTCAAGGGGTCTCGGTGACGGGGCTTCTGGGCGCAGGCAAGACGATCGCGGGAGTGGAGTGCACGAACGGCAATGGTGTTTTCAACATCACGGCCAAGCTTGTGATTGGCGCGGATGGAGCGCATTCCGCGGTGGCCAAATCGCTACAGGCCGATCGAACGGCTGAAGGTCACCTGGGCTATGCGTTGCGCGGTTATTATGACAACGTCTCCCAGCTGACGGACGATTTGGAGATCTACTACTTCGAACGCTCGCTCTTGCCCGGTTATGGCTGGGTGTTTCCTACCGGCCCGCGCACCGCGAACGTAGGAGTGGGCATTTATCTGGGCGAGTTGCGCCGGACAAAGCGCAAGCTGCGAGACATCCTGGAACATTTCATCGCCGGCGAACCGACTGTCGCACCGCGCCTGCGCGAGGCGAAGCAAGTGGGGCGCGCGATCGGCTGGCCCTTGCCCGTCTCGAGCGCGCATCGGCGCACGACGTTCGACGGCGCCATGCTATGCGGTGACGCCGCATCCTTAGTGGACCCGCTGACAGGTGAAGGCATTTACACAGCGCTCGTTTCGGGGCGTTCGGCCGCGCACGCTGCAATGGATGCGCTCGCTGCCGGCGACGTCACGCGGCGCGCGCTGCGCCGGCACGACACCGAATGGCGATCGATCGCAGGCGGTTACCTATCATCGGGCAGATTGCTGAAAAATCTCGCCAAGAGCGCGACGTTGCTCAATCTCATCGTGCGCCGCGCCCGCGAAAACAACTATTATGCAAGCCGCGCGATCGGTTACGGCTTGGGGACGCTCGACCGCCGCCGTGCCTTGCGGTCGATCGTGATGCGTGCGGTTTTCAATCCAACTTTTTTCACGTCACGCCGCGCGCTTTCATAGGCACGCTCCGCGCTTTCGTCACGCCGCGCTTTCTTAGTCGCGCCGCGTGATGTTGCCGCAAGAATTTGGGTGCGCTGGGGCACAAGTCCATAACCACGCATTCGGCGCAACGAGGATTGCGCGCATGACACACTTGGCGGCCGTGGTAGATGAGCCAGTGGTGCGCTGCCGACCACTGCGCCTCGGGCACGACTTTCATCAGCTGCTGCTCGACTTTTTCGGGGGTGTTGGCGCGAACCAGCCCCAGGCGATTTGCGACGCGAAAGACGTGCGTGTCAACGGCAATCGCAGCGCGGCCATAGGCAACCGCCAAGATGACGTTGGCCGTCTTTCTTCCAACTCCGGGCAGCGTTATGAGCTCGTCCATCGTGCGCGGGACTTTGCTGCCGAATCGCTTCACGAGCTCCCGGCAAGCCGCCACGATGTTTTTGGATTTTGTGCGAAAGAATCCGCACGAGTGGATGTACGGCTGCAACGTTCGAGGACTGATGGCCGCGAACGATTGTGGCGTCGGAAATTTTGCGAACAGTCTAGGTGTCACCATGTTCACGCGCGCATCCGTGCACTGGGCGGACAAGATCACCGCGATGAGCAGCTGAAATGTGTTCTTATAATGAAGGGCGGTTGTGGCTTCGGGATAGGCGCGCGCGAGCCGCTCGAGGATTTCCCGGCGACGCTCTTTTTCCGTCACGGCAGACTTATGCGTTTTGCCCCGTGCGTCAGCTTCACGAGTCCCTCTCGCTCCAACGTTTGCAACAGCGCGAGCAGCCACGGGCGTTCGCTTATGGCAAAGCCTTCCTTCACCTCCCGGCCTAATTGCAAGAAGCTCAAGTTCGGCATCATCGTAAGGGTGCGGATGATGCGGCCGCGATAAAAGCGAGTCGATCCGGGAAAACGCGATTGTTTACGCGTTGCAGGCGATTGCGCTGCGCGCGTGTGCGATGCCGGGGCGTGCGCTGCGCCTGAGGCGGATTTGGCAGCGCGCGCGAAGCCGGCGGCGTGTCGCGAACGATAATTGCAGCAGTTCCTCGCCGGACAACGTGCGCACTCCGGCTTCGCCCGGCAAAAAGCAGAGCCTATATCCATCAGAGCTTGCGTCCACTCGCTTGCAGCACTGCGAGGGAGTGCGGCGCGCGCCAAACGCGCTACGGCCGCGCTCGACAACGCATCTTTTCCGGATAACGTACGCGTGAGCACACGGCGCACGTTGACGTCAACTGCTGCCGTCTGACCGCCAAAAGCAAAACTCGCCAGAGCCGCGGCGGTGTACTGTCCGACTCCTGGAAGTTGACGCAGTGACGCTTCATCTCGTGGAAATCTGCCAGCATGCCGGGAGCGGACAAGTTGCGCGCAGCGCCACAGCCGCAGCGCCCGAGAATTGTAGCCCAGACCGACCCACACGCTCAGCACTTGGGACAAGCGCGCGCGAGCAAGAGACGCGATGGTGGGAAATCGCGACAAGAACGAGCGGTATTTTGGAATAACGCGCCCGACTTGCGTCTGCTGCAACATGATTTCCGACACTAAAATGCGGTATGGGTCGCGCGTCCGGCGCCACGGCAAATCGCGCCGGCAGCGGCGATAATAGCGCAATACGACGCGCTGAAGTGCGCTGATACGGTCGGCAGTTAACGGCGCCATGTGGTGCGACGCTTGTTTGTTCTAGGGCCCGAAGTCCTGGGACAACGCCCTCCTAAGGAATGCCGGTATCGCGGGCGAACACTGCCGTTCTATGCCAACGAGTTTTAATGGGTTGTCCGAGCAGCGCTATCCTGGCCGGCTCTTCGTCGTCGAGGGGATCGACGGCTCGGGGAAAAGCACGCAGATCGCGCTGCTCCACGAATGGTTGAAATCCGAGGGATATGCCGTCAAGTTCTCCGAGTGGAACTCATCACCGCTGGTGAAGACGACGACAGGGCGTGGAAAAAAGAAACAATTGCTCACGCCCACCACGTTCAGCTTGATCCATGCGACCGACTTCGCCGACCGCACGGAACACGAGATCATACCGTTCCTCAAGGCGGGTGCCATCGTGTTGTGCGATCGTTACGCGTACACGGCCTTTGCGCGCGACGTCGCCCGCGGCGTGACTCGCAAATGGGTGCGCGGGCTGTATCGCTTCGCGGCAGTCCCCACGGTGCCGTTCTATTTTCGGGTGCCGCTCGATGTGGCGCTGGATCGAATCGTGATGGGCCGCCCGGACCTGAAATACTACGAAGCCGGCTTGGATATCGGGCTCTCGCGCGATCCGCTGGAATCCTTCCGGCTGTTTCAAGCGCGCATCGTGGAAGAATACGAAGCGATGATCGATGAGTTCAGCTTTACCGTGATGGACGCGACCAAGACGATCGAGGATCAGCAGCGGCAGATGCGAGCAGTCGTGAAAAAATTCTTGCCCCGCCACCGGCGGCTGGGCGGCAGCCAAGCCAAATCAGCCCAGGCATGAGAACCGTGCACGCATGAAGACCCTACGCTTTTACGGCGAGGCGCCCACCTACTTGTCCAACGCGGGCGAGGTGCGCGGCAAGCTGATCGTCATCGAAGGCCCCGACAAAGTCGGCCGTTCGACTCAAATCGCAGAATTGCGTCACTGGCTCGAAAGCCGCGGCAGCGCGGTTATCGAGACAGGCTTCACGCGATCAGAACTCGCGGGCAAAGGCATCAAGCAAGCCAAACGCGGCCACACGCTCGGGTCGATCACCCTCTTCCTGTACTACGCGACTGATTTCGCGGATATCGTCGAAGGTCAGATCATTCCCGGCCTGCGCTCCGGTTACATCATTTTAGCCGACCGCTACACGTACTCGGCGATCGCGCGCGCGGTTGTGCGCGGTGCCGATCCGGCCTGGATCCGAGACGTCTACGGCTTTGCGCCGATACCGGACGCGGTGCTCTATCTCAAACTTGGCGTCAGTGAGCTCATCGAGCGCACGATCAATGGCGGCAAGGGCTTCAACTATTGGGAATCCGGCATGGACTTGCGGCTGGGCAACGACATGTTCGATTCTTTTAAAGAATATCAGTCGCGGATATTGCACCAGTTCGACAGTATGAAAAACGAGTACGGCTTCCAAGTGATCGACGCCAACAGGCCCGCGGATGAAGTCGGCGACGATCTCAGGACCGCCATCGATCGCGTGCTCAGCGTTGCGTGAGCGCTCGTTTCTGGTGCGGTACTTCCAGTTGGAATTATAAAGAATGGAGCGGGGTGTTTTATTCGCCCGGCGTCGCAGCCAAAAGCATGCTGATTGAATACGCCCGCATTTTCCCCAGCGTCGAAATCGACTCCACCTACTATGGCATTCCGCGCGCGACTTCAATTGAGAGCTGGCGGCGCAGCGTGGGCGACGATTTCCGGTTCTCCCTCAAGACACCGTCTTCAATAACCCACGAACGGCGCTTTACGAATGCCGATCGTATATTTGGTATTTTTCTGGATCGCATCCGCCCACTCGGACCAAAGCTCGGACCTGTTCTGGTGCAATGTCCGCCTGATTTTTCGCCTAGCCGCGAAAACCGTAACGCGCTGTTCGGCTTCTTGGAGACTGAGCTGCCATCCGATATCCGCGTCGCCGTAGAACTACGCGATGCGCGCTGGTACGACGCCGAGCTCTACGCGCAGGCGCGCGCCAACCATTTCGCGCTGGCGGTCACTGAGGGCATACATTCGAACATCGCGCTGGCCGCGCAGATCGTTGCTGAAATAGCGAACGACCCGCCGGCCGATTTCGCCTACATCCGCTGGCTCGGCGAGCAATCGTTGCCGCACTACGATCGCGTTCAGCTCGATCGCAGCACTTCGCTCGACGCCTGGGAGCGCTTGCTGCGCCTGCTGCAACCTGCGGTGAGCGATATTTTCGCCTACGCCAGCAACGACTACGAAGGCTTTGCACCGGCGACGGTTCGCGGCATGTTGGCGCGTTTGGGTGAACCCGTTCCTCCCGAGACGGCGGAGCTGCGGTTGTTTTAGATGGAGTACGACGTCATCGTTGCCGGAGGCGGTATGGCCGGTCTGTCCTGTGCGCTCTTCCTTGCTCGGGCGGGGATAAACGTGGCAATCTTCGATCAAGCGCAATCGAGCTTGCGGCGGGTTTCATCGGTCAATAACTACTTGGGATTTCCCGACGGGATCGGTGGGACAGAGCTCTTAGAGATCTCGCGACGCCATGCGGAGCGCTTCGGCGCGCACGTGCTGGATGAAAATATTGTCAGCGTCGCAAGACAAACGGGCTCGTTCATCGTTACCACAGCGAGCGGCCAGCACAGCAGTTCATATTTGGTTTTGGCCTCTAACAAGCGCACCGACCTGGCGATAGGTTTGGGCTTGCCGTTGGCTGGATTTGGCTCCAAGTTCGTGCAAGTCGATGCAGAAGGACGGACGCAGATCGAGAACTGTTACGCCGTTGGCCGCATAACGGGACTCCCCAGCCAAGCCATCATCTCTGCGGGCGATGGTGCAAAAGTCGCTATCCATCTGGTGCAGAAAATTCGCGGGGAATACTACATCGACCATGATACGTAATCGCCCCTTCGACGTATTACAGTGTGGTGCGCGAACCATACTTTAGCGCACGATATCTAGGAGCACAATATGCAGCGCCGAACGATGTTGACCGCAACGATCGCAACTATTCTCACCGTAGGAGCCGGCAAAATCATGTTTTCGAAATCAAACGCGGAAGCCAAGACCGTCAAGCATTTTGAAGTTGAGCACAGCGAAGCTGAGTGGCGCAAACTGCTCACGCCGCAACAGTACAACGTCTTGCGCGAACAGGGTACCGAATTCGCCGGTAGCAGCCCGTACGAGCACGAACACCGCGCCGGGACGTATTTGTGCGCGGGCTGCCAGCTGTCGCTGTTTTCCTCCGATACGAAATTCGACAGCGGCACCGGCTGGCCGAGTTTTTGGGCTCCGCTACCGCACGCGGTGGAAACAACGCAAGATAACTCGATGTTCATGTCGCGTACGGAAGTGCATTGCCGCCGATGCGGTGGACACCTCGGCCACCTTTTCGATGATGGTCCGAAACCGACCGGGCTGCGTTATTGCATGAATGGCGTGGCGCTCGAGTTCAAACCAAAAAACGGAAGCTAAAGCAGCTTGATCAGGTCGGCGACGGTGATAACGCCGCCGCCGGCAGCCTCTGGTTCCTCACAGTCCACAACGTAGCCGGCCGCCACAAAGGCATCGAAATCGAAACCAGGTCTGACCGCTTGCGTTGCGACCAACGACATCCCCAGCGCACGCGCAGTTTCTTCGGCCGCGGCGATGAGCCGCTGCGCCACCTCACCGTTGGCGATGCTTCCCGAAGATCGAGCGGGCACACTAATGCCGAAGAGCCGCACGATCGTGCCGTCCACAGTATAGCCGATGAGGCCGGCGTTCGTGCCATCGACTTGCGCCAGCAACACCCCGCTTCGCTCTCGCCGCAACAGCAGTTCGATGTCAGCGGTTTGCGGAACGACTTTATCGGAGCCACCGGTCGCAATGACGGCAGTACTCGTTTGGGAAGCTTGCTTCCCGAGGAGCTGTGCGATGGCGGGTGCATCGGTCACACCTGCGGCGAAGATGCGAATGTCAGGTTTGGATTGCATGGACGCGCTAAGCCGCACGCGAATCTGAAGGTTGATCTATAAAAACTTCCGGTTCCACGACCATAGAGGTTCGACGATGCGCATCCAGTTACGGCTTTTCCTGGCACGCTTCAACGATGCTATCGCCGCTTATTCGCTGGCGCGGCTGGAAACGGTGATGAACAATCCCGGCATACCGGAGGCTCCCATCCTGCAGCGCTTGGGTAGCAGCGGTTCGCACAGCGCCGGTCTCGATTCGTGGCCGCAGATCCGCCGCCGCGTCGACTCGCTGCAGCGCTACGTGGGCGCCGTCAAAAGAGGCAAAATCCGGATCTCGGACGATGCGACGAGTGAGCGGCTTACGAGGTGCGCCTGGCGCGTTATTGAGTTGAAAAACAGTATAGAGGAGCTGCACCTCTCCCGCGGACGCGGACGCGCTCATTGACTTCAGGCTCTGGCGGTCCGGTCGGCGTCATCGGCGCCGGGGTTATGGGCAACGGCATCGCCCATAGCTTGGCGGCAGGTGGTTTTGATGTCGTCTTGATCGACGCGCAGCCGGCGGCACTCGAACGCGCGCGCCAGCACATCCAAAAAAATCTGCGCGAAAGCGTCAGCCGGGGAAAAATCTCCGAAGCGGACTCGCAACAGGCATTTGCCCGTATTTCGACCTCAAGCGACCTTGCCGAAGCGGCGAAAGTGGATTTTCTGATCGAGGCTGTTCCGGAAGACTTAGCCCTCAAGCACGTGGTGCTCAAACAGCTCGAAGCGGTGTGCTCGCCGGATACCTGTTTTGCCACCAACACTTCGGCGCTTTCGATCACCGAAATCGCGGCCGCACTCAGCCGGCCCGCCAGGCTTGTCGGCATGCATTATTTCAATCCCGCTCACATCATGAAGCTGGTTGAAATCGTCCGTGGTCTACAAACGGCCGACGCGACGGTGGCTGCAGCCCAATCGGTCGCGCAACGGAGCGGAAAAGAAACGGTGCTTGTCAACGAAGCGCCGGGTTTTGCCACAAGCCGCATCAATGCGATGATCGGCAACGAGGCCTTTTACATGCTGATGGAAGGCGTCGCGTCGGCGCGCGATATCGACAAAGCTTTGAAATTAGGATTGAATCACCCGATGGGTCCGTTCGAGATGATCGACATGGTCGGACTCGACACGCGTTTGAAGGTGCTGGAATATCTGCACTCGACGTTAGGCGAAAAATTCCGACCCTGCCCGCTGCTGGTGAAATACGTCAATGCGGGTCGCCTGGGACGGAAAGTCGGCCGCGGTGTCTACGACTACCCCGAAGAAGCGGCGGTCGCCGATGCGAAGAAGCGCAAGGCTCCAACCGTCAACAGCGCGTGATAGTTTTCGAATAGTTCTCGGGCACGAGCCCCGGCCCAGTCCTTGGGCAGCAACTCTTTGGGCAGATCGGGGTCGATAAATGGAAAACGTCGGAAATCGTGTGTGAGCGCAAAGCGCGTGGCAAACGCATCGCGGTCCACTAACGTGCCGGCCTTCCGCCTTCGTTTGTCGGCTGCGAAGCGCGCGCGATAGTGGCGAACGAATCGACCGTACGCACGTGCAATCGCAGCCAGGTCCCAGCATTGCTTGACGATCTCGGAGTCGCTGTGCCCCGCACCCAGTTCGGCGCGAAACACGCGCGCAAACCGCGCCGCGTTATGCGTGCTGAGCAGGCTACGCACGTCGGCACTGACATCGCGCGGCGCGACGTACACTCCGCCACCCAAAGCGCCAAAGCCGAGCCAGGCCAAGCGCTTGCGCAAACGGTCGCGAGTGCCGCGCTCGGCCTCGGGTATCGTATACGTCAGCAGACACCAGCGCCCGTCCCAGACCCGGCCGTTGGTGCGGTAAATGCGGCGCGTCCCTTCCGCTATCAGCGTGCGCCCCGCTTCTGAAAGCGAGTAAAAAGAACGGCTGCCGGCCCTGCGTCCTTTGATCCAGCTTTCGCGCGCCAACCGCGCCACCGCCGACCGGACGGCAACCTCGCTTATCCCCAGACTGCCGCCGATCGCCACCAAGCTGCCAAGCCGGATCTCGTCCCGCCGGGGGTACACATAGTCGCCGAAAAGGGTGAAGAGCATGGAGCGCGGCCGCAAGGCCGCCATGCCGGTAGATATCCTGGGGTGGCCGGAGAGTTGCATCGCTATTTCGAACCTGTTAAAATGGTTGTGGCGTATTTTAAGCGGTCGTGATAATTATACCACAAAGATCGGGAGGCTTCTAGATGGCGCGAATCAAGACGTTTGATGACTGGATCGAAATCCTCAAGATGTGGCAAAAGGATCTCGACATCGATCCCGAGGTGTTCCAGCGGATCTTGGGCACCTACCAACTAGAAGCGAAATACGGCGACCTGCACAGCGATGAAATCGAATTCGGCGAATTCGCAGGTCAGCGCAAATGGGATAAGCTCATGGAGATCCCCGATCAGCGCATGCGCGACGCCGTCCTCAACATGATCATTTACCAAGGTGACACCGAGTTCGCATCAAACGAGCAACAGCGCTTGCTGCTCAAGAATGCGCCCAGTGAATATGATTTGTATTCGATCGCGCGCGTCTTCATCGAAGAAACGCGGCATGGCTACCAAATGTGCCATCTCTTGGTCAATCATTTCGGCAACGACGGGCGCATCGAGGCGGAGAAGATGTTGACCCGGCGCGCCGACGCCGGCACGCGCTTGCTCAACGCGTTCAACAACCCCGTCAAACACTGGATGGATTTGTTCGCCTATCAAAACTACATGGACCGCGACGGCAAATTCCAATTGCAAATGCTCTCGCACTGCGGGTTTTCGCCGTTGTCGCGCAGCATGGGCCCGATGTTGCGCGAAGAGTCGTTTCACTTGGGCACCGGAATGACGGGGCTGAAACGGGTTGCCAAGGCCAACGTCGTGCCGGTGAAAATTCAACAGAAGTATCATAACAAATGGTTGTCGGGTTCACTCGATCTCTTCGGCAACGATCACTCGTCGAGCGCCACCTGGGCTTACATCTGGGGCATCAAGGGCCGCCCCGAGGAAGAGAAAGAGATGTCGGAAGCTGACAAAGAGCGGCTCAACGATCACGCGCGTCAGCAATATTACAACGAAGTCTCAAAGATCGTGAATCAGATCAACGCTGTGATTCCGGGCGATGAAAAGCTTTACGTCCCGGACATCCGCTTCAACCGGCAGATCGGCGAACACGCGGGCAAACCCTATGCGGTGGATGGCCGTATTTTAGACAGCGACCAATATCAGGATCATTTGCGTGAAGTGCTGCCGTCCGACGATGACGAAAAGCAGCTTGCTGAGATTTTCAAGCGCGCGGACTGGCTCGCGCCCAAAGCGGCGTGAAGAGCGCTTCCCCTTTCTTAGGAGGTCACGATGGCAATCAAGGTTGAGTCTGAGGCGCAAGCGGCGGCGCACGCGTCGGACGGTAAGGTGCTCGTCGGCTATCGCAAAGAAGGCGATCACATAGCCGTTGTCACGCTAGACGATCCACCCGCCAATACGTACACGCATGAAATGATGCGCCAACTCGACGATGCGATTCTCAAGGCGCGGTTCGACAAAGACGTGCAGGTGATCGTGTTGACCGGCTCAGGTGAGAAATTCTTCTGCGCCGGCGCCAATATCGGTATGCTGCAAAAAGTCGATCCGACGTTCAAGTATTACTTTTGCTTGCACGCCAATGAAACGCTTACGCGCCTGGAGCAGACGCCGAAACTCGTGATCGCGGCGCTCAACGGCCACACCGTCGGCGGTGGCCTGGAGATCGCGATGGCGTGCGACATCCGCCTGGCGCGGCGCAATGCCGGTAAGATAGGTTTGCCCGAGGTCGCGCTCGGCGTGTTGCCCGGTACCGGCGGTACGCAGCGGATGACACGGCTGCTTGGACGCGCTAAGGCGCTGGAGTTGATGGTGACCGGCCGAACGTTCTCGTTCGAGGAAGCTCAGGAGATCGGGTTGGTCAATGACATCTACGACGGCGACGGCGCTGCATTCTTTGGCGAAGTTCTCAGCTACGCGAAACAATTCACCACCCCGAACAAAGCCGCAAAAGCGGTGGGCAACATCAAACGCGCGGTGACGTCCGGCGGCGAGGTTCCATTCTCGGAAGCCTTGGCGATCGAGCGCGAATTGCAGCAATTGCTGTTTCAGAGCAAGGACGCCAAAGAAGGCCTCGACGCATACGTCAACAAGCGCATGGCCAAATTTACCGCAGAATAGCACAAATATCTCTAGTCTCGAGTAAGGGTTGGGGGTTAACCCCCAACCCTATGTCGTTCTAGCCCTACGCCCTTCTAGCTGGATTATTGGAGGTGGGGCGCAGCGGCTCTATCCAAAGTGCCGCCGCGACCGAACTGAGCAGAGCTAATCCTGCGCCGATGAGCATCGCCCAGCGGAATCCAGCGATGTAGGCTTCGGTGATTTCGTGTTGCACTCGCTCTCGCAACGTTGGTGAGATGTTGGTCGGTGGCGTTGCCGCTGCCAGCTTCGCGCGTTGTGCATTGACGGCGGCAACGACAGTTGGGGGCGCTTTGAGCGCGGCGAGGCCATGATCCAAGCTCTGGTTGAAAACGCTTATCACGACAAGATTCAAAACCGCGACGGCGAGCAGTCCGCCGGTACGCGACACCGCGTTGTTGACGCCCGATGCCACCCCAACGTGGTCGGGATCAACCGAACTCATGACCGTCGTCGTCAACGGGGCAACGGTGATGGCCAAGCCTAATCCCAAAGCCAACACGCACGGGAAAAACGTCGTCCAATACGAGCCACCCATATCGATCAGCGCGAAAGATCCCAGCCCCAGGCCCGCCACGAGCGGTCCGATGACGAGCGGCAATTTAGGTCCGACCGATCGTACCAATCCACCGGACCAAGGTGAAAGCACGAACATCAGCGCGATAAAGGGCAACAATGCCAAACCGGCAGCCGTCGGCGTGTAATGTTGCACCAAGATGAGGTTGAAGGGCAAGAAAAATAACACTCCACCTAAGGCAGCATAGAGCAAGAACGTCAGCAGGTTCACCGCACTGAAGTTACGCGAGCGGAAAAGCTGCAACGGCAACATCGGCGCGCGGGCGCGCGCTTCTACCCATACGAATGCAACCAATAGGAGAACGCCAACGGCAAGCGCGGCGACAACGACAGGATTCGTCCAGCCGCTTCCGACTTCAGCCATGAAACCGTACACAATTGCCGCCAGGCCTGTGGTCGCAAGCAAGGCGCCACCCCAGTCGATGTGGTGTACCGGCTCGGCATCGTGGCTCTCCGGCACCCAGCGCCACGCAAAAGCCAAAACGAGGATCGCCAAAGGAATGTTGATGAAGAAAATCCATCGCCATGAAGCGTGCTGGACGATCCAACCGCCCAGGGCAGGTCCTGCAGCCGCGGTGATGGCTGTGAAACCCGACCAGGTACCAATAGCGCGGCCGCGTTCATCGGGACCGAAAGAAGTGGTTAGAATGGACAAGCTGCCGGGTGTCAGTAACGCGCTGGCGATGCCTTGCAAGGCCCGCGCGGCGATGAGCTGGTTGACGTTGTGAGCAATGCCGCACAGCATTGAAGCTCCGGCAAAAACCATTACGCCGATGATGAAAATTCTGCGGCGGCCAAAGTGGTCGCCGAGCGAGCCCCCGACGAGTATCAGCGCGGCCAAGAAGAGCGCATAGGCTTGTACGACCCACTGCACCTGGGTAATCGTGGCATTTAAATCCAGCTGCAGGACCGGCAACGCTATGTTGACGACGGTGCCGTCAATAAAAACCATGCTGGACGCGAGAATGGTTGCGGCCAAAATCCAGGGCTGGGCGCGTTGCATCGGCGTGTCGCTGCTCACTTTTATCGCGCGGGCCTTTCGCTACAAGTCAGCGCGTACCTTATTGCTGACGATATGATAGGGTGAGGTTGTTATATGAAAAATCAAGCACTTAGTGGTTTCCTTGTCGCTTGCATCGTACTCGTCGCATCGCTGTCGACGGCCATCGCCGCACGGGCTGACAGCTGCGATGCCAGCCGCGCGCAGAACCTGGCGCGTCAAGGATATTCAGATCTAAATCAACGCCGCTGGAGCGAAGCCAAACAAACGGCGGGCAGTCTTATCATGTTAGGCCAAGACTGCGATCAAGCTGATATCAGAATACCGGCGGTCGTGCACAGCGCCTATATCGGGTCGGCCGCGCTCCACGGTCTCGGCGACGACGCCAAAGCGGCGGAAGGCATCAAGGCGGGCCTGATGTTGTTGGACGTTCTGCAAAAGAGCGGTGAGTATAAGAGTCTGTATGATGCGATGCAGCCGCGCTTCATCGCCCTGCAGCGCGAGCTCAAGACTTAAGGCACGCCGGTCAGATCGTTAGGCGAATAAAAAGGGGCGTGGCCGATGGTCACGCCCCTTTGTTGTTTATCCGGCCGCCGGCCGCATGCGGGATCGGCGAACCGTGAGCAGCACGAGCAGCGCCACCACCAACACGTATGGGCTGAAGGCGACAAGCCACAGCCCAGCGCTGAGCAGCGCCAGCGTCAAGCCCTCGAGCGATGTCAAAGCCGCGTGCCATGCATTCGCGAGGATAGCGGTAGCGCGAGGTGCAGCGGCAACCGCGGCTGGGCTGGAGAAGTCGATCGTGATCGTCGAGTAAGCGACTTGGTATTGCATGCCTTTGAGCTGCGCGTCCAGCGTTTCGATTTGCTCCCGCACGCTGCCGAGTTCTTGCGTCACACGCAAAACCTGCTCGATGTCGCCATAACGATCCATGATTTTCAAGATGTCGGCTTCGGTATGGCGCAGGTTGCGCAGGCGCGCCTGGACATCAACGATCTGGTCCGAGACGTCCTGCGCGTTCACCGTGCGTGACGTTACCTTGCCCAGCGACGCGAGTTGATCCATTGCCTGCTCGAAGCGGTATTGGGGCACGCGTACTTGCATGCTGGCGGTCTGCGCCGCATCCGCTTGCGAGCCCGAGCGATAGTCCAAGTTGATGATGTCGCCAAGCTCGCCGTCGACGATGCCGGACGCGGCATGCACCGCGCGATCCATATTTTGGACTTCTATGGATACGGTGGCCGTACGGATGAGTTGTGAAGACCGCGAAAACGGGCGCAACGTGTGAACGTTCCCACTCTGACCCGGTAATTGCGACAGCAAGCTAGAGCGCAGCTTGGCGCTGAGTCTCAAAGGAGCGCCAGCCTGAGAATTGGGTGCAAGATCAGCCGCCACAATGGTACGGTCTTGCGGCACCATTCCCAACGGCCGAGGCACGGGTTCAATTGGCGTGACGGAGACGACGTGTTGCGGTAGCGATACGGTAGCACCAGCACCCCATGGGCTCGTAGAAGTGCCTCTGCTAAATACGTAAAAACCAACCATTGTAATAATCAGCAATCCACCGAGTAACGCGGGCAGTACCGTTCGTAGGCGAGCCGGCGTGCGCATGTGAGAACCTCCTGCGGCAGCGATTGTGCTCTTGCCAGACAATACGTTGGATTCGCGCGAGCGGGTCAAACGCTGATACGCGAAGGTTCGTCATATTAGGCTGACAAAAAGCAGTCTGTTTTGGACAAAGCAATAGAATCGCGGCCGTTAGGCATTTTTGCGAACCGCAGTTTTGGGCTCTTTTACGCAGGCCAGGCGCTCAGCTACGTGGGCGACGGCTTGCGCACGCTCGCCATCCCGCTGTTAGTATACAAGCTCACCGGCTCCGCGTTTACGCTAGGTGTGACCTACGCGTTGCAGTTCTTCCCGTTCGCCGTCGCTGGATTGTTAGGCGGCTCGCTCGCCGATCGCCTTGACCGGCGCCGCCTCCTTATCGCGTGCGATTTCGTACGCTTTGCGATCGTCGCGCTCTTCGTCGCCGGCGGTTTGCTCGGATTCTTGTCGCTGCCGCTCATCTACATCGGCATCACGCTCATCTCGATCAGCGCCGCCATTTTCCTCGGCGGCCAGTCTTCGAGCATACCATTCTTGCTCGGGCGCGAAGCTGCCGCGCCCGCCAACGCCGCGCTTATCGCAGCCGAACAGGGCTCCAACCTCATCGCCCCGCCGCTCGGGGGCGCGCTTTTCTCGCTGGGCGGTGCCGTACCCGCGCTCGTGCTTAACGCGCTGACCTACTTGGGCTCGCTGTTCGCCATTGCAAAAATTCGAAGCTTGGGACCGGACAAGCCGGCGAAGCTGCCGACTTTGCGAGAAGTGGCGAGCGACATATCGCAGGGCTTCAGCTTTCTTTCCGCAGACGCGGCCATGAACACCATCACCTGGCTGTCGCTGTTCCTGAACCTGTTCGGGATGATGGCGATGGCGGTGTACATCCCATTTTACAAAGTCGCGCTTGGCGCAAGCGACGCACAAGTCGGCCTCACCCTGGGCGTCAATGCCATCGGCGCCGTCACGGGATCTCTGCTTGCCGGAAAATACGCGAACAAGTGGCCCTTTGGGAAGGCGCTGTGCATCGCCTACCTCATTGACGGCCTGATCTTTCTTCCGGTGATGTTCACGCACCAGCTATGGGTCTCTGCCACTTTTTTTTCACTCGCGAGCGCGGGCGCTACTTTTGAAACCACGCAGATCATCAGCTGGCGCATGCGCGTTGTGCCGCTGGATAAAATTGGAAGAGTCTTCGGAGCGGTGCGGCTCATCGCTATCATCGGCGTCGTTCCGGGGACACTGATAGGCGGCTATTTGGCAGACCGATATGGGGTCCGCATGCCGATAGTGGTTTCGGCCATCGGCTATCTCATCTTGGCGGCCAGCGCCTTTGCCGTGCGCGCCGTCCGAACGGACACGCGTTGAGTAAGATAGTCGGGAAATCGGCCGATTCATAATAGTGAAAGCGTTCAGGGCGCAACTCGCTCCTGAAGAAAACGGTGACATGAATGACCAAGCCAAATTTTCGCCTGGTGACTGCAACGCTGATGGGCGCCGTCGCACTGGTTTTTTGCAGCCTCTTAGCGCACGCTGACGGTTATGGGTTTTCGCCTCCCACAGGTTGGCGTGCACAACACGCGCCTGCCGGCTACACTGGGTTGTGGGTGAATCCGGCCGCTCAAGAGGCCGTCAACCTGTTGAGCACGCCGGCCGGCAGCTTAAGCGGTCTCGTACAACGTCAAATGCAAAAATCTCGAACGCTTTACCCCAGCATGCAGGTGTACAGCAACGTTTCTTATCACGTGTGCGGCCGTCATGAAGGGCGTTATCTGATTTGGACTGCGGTGAGCCACGGATCGCCCTGGATTCACGAACAAGTGATGGCGAACTGGCAAGACAATGGACTTGTTGCTTCGTACGTGCGGCCAGGCAACGCCGCTCCGAGTCGCGCGGCGCGCGCCTCAATCGTGAGCATATGCGGCGTCGCGGGCGGATCGCTGAACAATCCGTCAGCGCCACAGCCGGCGGCTGCGCCGGCGCAACCTGCGCAACCGGACAACAACCCGGCGACCACCGCTCCGGCGGGTCCAGCGACGGCAACACCCTACGGTTACCCAAGCTTGGCGCCGCGTTACGTTCCGGTTATCCCCACCTAAGAGCGCGCTGCGAGCTGGTCGCATTTTGCCGCAAGGACAAAATCGCTTTCCGTCAGCCCATTGATCTTGTGGGTCCAGATTTCAATGGCGACTTTACCCCAGCTCAGGTGTAGGTCGGGGTGGTGTTGCTGTTGCTCGGCCAGAGCGCCGACGCGATCGACAAAATCAAGCGCCTTTTTGAAGTCCGGAAACGAGTAAGTCTTCTGTAAGTGGTGGTTTTCGACCAGCTGCCATCCCTGCAGCTGTTGCAGCAGCGCTTGGGATTGCTCAAGCGAAAACGGCGCTACGCCGCCGCGACAGGGGACACACGTTTTCTCAGCGAGATCCATCTAAGCGTGGCCGAAGCCCGCTCCCTTCAAACCATTGAGGATGAATTGGACAGCGAGCGCAGCCAGAATAATTCCGAGCAGCCTTGTCAGCACGTTGACGCCGGTCTTGCCTAACACGTGCAAAACGTAATCAGCGCCGCGCATGCACAACCACGTCACCAGCAGCGCAACCCCGTAAGCGAAGTAAACCATGAAAATGTGCTGGCCGTTGCCGTCTGCGAGGTTTACAAGCAGCAATACGGTCGCAATGGTTCCCGGGCCGGAGATCATCGGAATGGCAAGCGGAAAGACCGCGACGCCCTCGGTGTCGGCGGCGTCGAGCTCCGTTTCGGGATCCCGCTTTGCCCGCGAAGGCCGCGCGAATAGCATGTCGATGGCGATGAGCATGAGCAACACGCCACCGGCGATCGCAAAGGCAGGCAGCGTGATGCCGAGATATTGCAGCAAGTAGCGTCCTACCAAGGCCATGAACACGATGATCGATGCAGCGACTAGGATGGCGCGATTGACGACATGCTTGCGCGCGGCAGGCGACATGGTGGAGGTCAACGCTAAAGTGGTCGGTACCATACCGACCGGATCTAGAATGGTAAACGCGGTGGCAAGGGCTGTGATCGCAAAATGGACGTCCACGAGCGGACGTTAGGGAGAGAAGCGGTTGAGACCTAGTTCGAGGTCGGAACCTCTTTGACGCCGCGTGGAAGAATCATGTGCGCAAATTTCTCGACCAGCGCCGGGTCAAATTGCGTGGCCGCGCCTCTTTGCAGTTCTGCGATGGCGGCTCTTTGATCCATTCCCTTATGATAGGGACGGTCCATCACCATGGCTGAGAACGCATCGATCAATGTCAGCACGCGCGCCAGCAGCGGTATCGCTTCGCCCGCCAGCTTGAACGGGTAGCCACGGCCGTCGTAACGTTCGTGATGATGCAGCACGGCGTTGGCGGCGCCCTGGAAGCCCGGGATATGTTCGATAAGCATCGCGCCGATTTGCGGGTGGCGGCGGATAAGATCGTATTCGTCGCGCGTCAGGCGCCCCGGCTTTCGTAAGACCTGATCGGGGATCGCGATCTTGCCGATGTCGTGCAGCACGCTGGCCAACAGCAGCGAAAGCGTGTCGGTATCCGATAGTTGCAAGACCGCTGCAAATTCCTTGCCGAGACGGTTGACGTGTTCGAGGTGCGTGCGGGTGGCAGGGTCGCGCGCGAGCAACGCCGCCAGCAACTCAGAAACGGGTTCGAAGTTGCCTTCCAATCGCATCTGGGTCGTGCCGACACGCTGCAAACGCGCCATCGGCCGGCCTTGGCGTTTGCTCTGGTAGAGCGCTGCGTCGGCTTTAGCGATGATATCTGCCGGCGTCCAGCCGTCAGCCGGCACCGAGGCGAGCCCGATCGAGCAGCGTAATGGGATCGCCGCGCCGTCGTGCAAGTGCAACGCCCGGCCCGCGACTTCGATTTCAATGCGTTCCGCGATGCGCAGACCGTGTTCGGCATCGGTGTCGGGTAAAATGATCATGAATTCATCGCCGCCATAGCGGCCGACCACGTCGGAACCGCGGCAGGTCGCCTGCAGCACCGCCGTCAGCATGCGCAACGCATCGTCGCCGGCAGGGTGCCCATAGGTATCGTTGACGAGCTTAAAATTGTCAATGTCCATCATGAGCACGACGAGCGGCTGGCTGGTGAAGCGCGAGCGTGCGATCTCCTCTTCGAGCCTGGTCTTGAGGTAGCGGTGATGGAACAAGTTCGTGAGCGGGTCGCGGTCGGCGCGGCTCTTGGCATCGCCGAAGAGCTGCGCGTTCTGCACGGCCAAGGCGAGCTGCTCACCGATCGCGGTCAGCAGCCGCACGCTCGATTCGTCGAACGCCCGCTCGTTGTACGACTGTGCGGACATTACGCCGATGCAGCGATCGCCCAGGCGCAAGGGCGCCATCGCGATGGAGCGCACGGTGTTGTCATTAACGGATATCTCACGGTGCGGCTGTAGGCGAATTTCCGCTTCGGTCTGGAGCACGATCGGCTGGCGCGTTTCCATCACGCGCTTGGCGAACGAGTTCTCCAGCGGCACGATGTCCGGGTCCATGATTTCGTCGCCTTCGATGCAAAACTCGAGACGGACCGTCCCTGTCTCGGCTGCGAGCGCAACAAAAAACACTTTGGCGTCCATAACGCGGCGGACTTCATTGCAGACCGTTTGACACAACGAGTGAATGGAAAGCTGCGCGGACAGGGCACGCGACACTTCGGCCAAAAGCTGTAACTCGCGGGCACGTTGATCTGCCCGCCCCAGGTGTTGGGAGTTTTCAACTGCGATGGCGGCTTGCTCCGCGATGGCGACCATGACGTCGCGATCGCGCTCGCTGTACGCATATGGGCGCAAGCTCTGCGCGCAAATCACGCCTATCGTGCGAGCACCGATGCGCATCGGCACCGCTAACGCAGATAGCACGTCGTCGCCCTCGCCGCGCTCGATCCAGGGATAGCGGCGCCAGTCTTCCGCGTTGCGGACCACGACAGGCGAACCTTCGCGGAATACGTGCCCGGTCAGCGAGCCCTCCAGTGGGATCGGGCCACCGCCTTCAACTAGGCGATAGTGATCGACGCAGTAGGGCAGCGTCATCTGCCCCTGTTCCCACGAACCGAGAGCCACAAAAAATGTGCCGGCGTCCATGACGTTGCCGACCAGCCGGTGCAAGCGCGAGAAGAGACGGCGCAAGTCGCGCTCGGTGCAGAGAGCACGCGCCGCCTCCAACATGAGCCGCAATTCGGTGCTGCGCGCGCGAGCTTCATCGCCTACAAGTTTGCCACGCACGACGATCGCACCCAAGTCGGCCGCCGCGGTCACGTACTCGAGCTCTTGCTCGCCGTACATCCCTTCGCGCCGCGTGCGCACGCCGAGGTATCCAAGCAATTTTCCGTCATAGCGCATCGGCGCGACGAGCACCGAGCCGGAGCCATCGCCCGTCGATTGCAGATAGCCGCCGGTCGGCAGCTTGGGCAGCCGTCCGAACAACATGGTCCGGCCGCTCCGCAGCGCTTGATTGATAAACTTTCGATCGACGACCGGGAGCGAGTCGCGCTCGTCTATGTTGCGCTGGTATTGCAGCCGGTAGCCATCGGGCGTCGTGACGTCAGCCGTTGCCGCAACCAGAATCGGCGCATCCATAAAGTCGCGGATGACGGAATGCAGGTTTGCAAAAAAATGATCTTCAGGTTGCGAGGAGCTTAGATTGAGGAGACGTCCGTAAAATGAGGTTTGCGCCGGCAGCGTGTAGGGGACGTCAACAGGCGGCGGCGCGGCAGCTACGGTTGAAGCCGGATTAAGCGGCAATGAGCCCTGTGGAAAGGGCCGCGATGAGGCCATTTTAGAAGCACACCTGTATATGTGACTGCGGTCGAACCCCGCTTGTGACAGTATATACGGCCGCGCACGACACTATAATATGACGAAGGCGAGGGCAGCCTTCCTCCCTGCTAGTGACTGCTGTCCGCACGTTGTCCTCGTGCCGGGCAGGCTACAGAGTACGGTCGTAGGACAGGTCCAGCAAGTCCAGTACATGGCATACACGTACAGGCAGGCGCCTCTGGGCGATGCCCGCCTGGAGTTGCATCTGGCAACCGGGATTTGCGGTCACGACCAATTCGGCCCCCGAGTCCACGATTGCGTCGAGTTTCTCATCCAAGATCTGACCTGCCAGGCCGGGGTGCGTCAAGCTATACACACCGGCTGCGCCGCAGCAGCGGTCGGCGTTGCGCAGCTCGACATACTGAAGTTCGGGAATGGATCGTATGAGGTCGCGCGGTTGGCGGCGGATGCCCTGACCGTGCGCCAGGTGGCACGCGTCTTGGTACGTCACGCGCGTGCGCAGCGGCCGCATTTTCGCCCGCAGCCCGAGCTCGCATAGGAATTCGGTCGCATCCTTGGTCTTTGCGGCGAAAAGCGCCGCCCTCGCGGCGTATGCCGGATCATCGCGAAGCAGGCCGGCGTAATCTTTCATCGTCGCGCCACAGCCGGCGGAGTTGACGATGATGGCGTCCAGCGTTTCTTTCTCGAAGACGTCAACGTTGCGGCGCGCCATTTGCAGCGCATGAGTGCGCTCGCCCGCGTGCAGGTTGAGCGCACCGCAGCACCATTGACCGGGAAGGATCACCACGTCGCAGCCGTTGCGCGCTAAAACCCGCGCCGTAGCAGCATGCGTTTGCGCAAAGAGCGAATTCATCACGCAGCCCGTGAATAGACCCACGCGCGCGCGCCGCTCGCCCACCGCCTTGTATTTTTGGGCCAGCGGCGCCGCAGCAGCCAGCCGGTCGGGAATCATCTGCAGCGGACGCCGCAGACGCGGCGGCAGCAGCGCGGCGATGAAACGGCGCAGCGCAGGCAGGCGCTGCAGCAAGACCGCCGGCGCCATCAGCGCGCGAAACAGAGCGCGGTTAGGCAAAAGTCTTTCGAACGCAATCGTTCGGAATGCACGCCAGCCGTTGCGTTGGGGCGCGTTGTGCAAATGCGTTTCGACTTGTTCGCGTCCGTACTCGAGCAACCGGCCGTAGGGCACACCCGCCGGACACACAGTTTCGCACGCGCGGCAGCCCAGACAGGCGTAAAGGTGCTCTGCGAGATGCTCGCTCATCGGGGCTTTGCCTTGCGCGTACTCTTTCATGAGAAAAATGCGGCCGCGCGGTGAATCTGGTTCGAAATGCAAGAGCCGGTACGTCGGGCAGGCCTGCTCGCACAAACCGCAGCGCGTGCACAACTCGAAGTCTTCCATCTTCATGACTAGATGCCGGCCAGAAGACGGCCCGGATCGAAAGTGCCGGTGGGATCCAATCCAGCTTTGACGCGCCGCATCAGGCGCAACGGCGCTTGCGCGGGAACGGGTTGAAAAAGCTGCTGTACCAGAGCGGGCGGCGCCGACAAAAATTCCGCCTGCCAGCCGGACGACGCACACTTTTCGAGTAACGACTCGGCGCAGGCAAGCGCGCTCTGGGCGTTGTCGGCGGGCAGGTGAGCATAGACGATCCCCAACGCCGGGTGTGCGCTGATCTCAGCGCCGCTGCACGCGAGCGAAACTTCGTGCACGACGCTGGGCGTTTGCGTGGGCAGTCCGATGATCTTGAGCATCAAATAGTCATCCGGCGAGTACATGACGCCACAGGCCAACTCGCTGACGTCGCTCCATGCGTGCGGTACTCGGTCAGCCTCGAGGGATTCCATTCTGGTTGAACCCGCGGCAGAGCACGCGGCGCGCACGCCATCGAGCTGGCGGCCGACCGCAGCGGGAACCCCGCCGCAACGGACGAGCAGGGCCCAACGCGCGTCGTCCTGGGGGTCAAGCGCGCGAATCCGGCGCGCGGCCAGAGCATCGTGAAGAGTCATCGCCAGCGGGAACAGCGGCGAGCTTGCGATGTGCAACGCGGCCTCGCAGGCCGCATCCGCATTTTTGAACCAGGCGACCGACAAACTTTCATGCGCCGGCAACGGAGCGACCTTCAGCGTGACTTCCGCGATCGCGCCGAGCGTTCCAAAAGAGCCCACAAATAGTTTTGGGATGTCATAACCGGCGACGCTTTTCACGACCTTTGCGCCCGTAAAAGCGATCGATCCGTCAGACAGGCATACTCGCATACCGAGTACGTTATCGCGCAGCGATCCATAGCGCTGGCGCAACGCCCCGTTGCAGCGTGCGGCGAGCACGCCACCGATCGTGGCCGTCGACGCAAAGACGGGGTCGCAGGGAAAAAACTGACCGTGCGGGCGCAGAGCAGCCTGCAGCTCTGCAAACGGAGTACCCGCGGCGACGGTCGCGGTGAGATCCGCCGGCGTATGCTCGAGGATTCCCTTACAGCGCGTCATATCCAGCACGGCATCGAGGCCACGAGGTGCCGGCGGCCGCCACTGCTTGGTACCCGCGCCGCGAATGTTGATCATCGCTCCCTCGTGGCGCATCGCATCGACGACCTTCGCGGTCTCCGCGGCGTTGCGAGGAGAAAACGTGACTTTGGGGACCACGCCTGCAAGCGAGTACGCTTCGTTCTCACGCGGCTGTATGCGCGGCCGGCTGCCCGCGTGCTTCGGCAGGTCTACGTCAAAGGGAAGGTTCAGTTTTGCCACGGCCGTACGATCGTCAAAACGCTTGACCGGCAGCCGTCGCGACCGCTTCTGGAAGGGCACCGGATCGCAACGTGCGCGCGCTCTCACCGCAGCGCCGGGACGTCGGAAAAATCTTGGCCGGATTGCACAAGCCCGCCGCATTGAAGGCGTGCTTCAAGCTGGCCATGAGAGCCAAATCGGGCGGCGCGAACTGCACGCTCATGCAATCCCGTTTCTCTATGCCGATGCCGTGTTCGCCGGAAATGCTGCCGCCGTGGCGGACGCAAGCGCGCAAAATGTCGGCTCCCGCCGCGATCGCCTTTTCCAAATCGCCTGGCCGCTCTTCATCGAAGCTGATCAGCGGATGTAGATTGCCATCGCCGGCATGGAAGACGTTTGCAATCAAGAGGCCATAGCGCCGGGCGATTTCTTCCACCTCTGCGATGACCGCAGGCAAGTGAGTTCTTGGGATGACTCCGTCCTGGACGTAGTAGTTAGAACTTACCCTTCCCATCGCTCCAAAAGCGCTCTTGCGTCCGTGCCAGATTTTTTCGCGCTCGGCGCTATCGGCTGCCACCCGGGTCTCACGGGCATGATTGCGCCTGCAGATCGCGGTGATCGCCGGAAGCATCTCGTTCACAGCTTCGGCAAGGCCGTCAACGTCCACAATCAAGATGGCCGCGGCATCGGTCGGGAAACCGGCATGCACGAACGCTTCGACGGCCCGCGTCGAGGCCTGATCCATCATCTCCATCGCGCCCGGAACGATGCCGGCCGCAATCGTATCCGAAACCGCGTGCGAGGCGTCTTCGATGCTTTCAAAGACGGCCAGCAGCGTGCGGCTCGTCTCCTGAATCGGCATCAACTTGACGACGACCTTGCTCGCGATCCCCAAGGTGCCTTCAGAACCGATAAAGACGCCGAGCAAATCGTAGCCGGCAACATCCAGCGTCTTGCCGCCTAGCCACACGAGGTCGCCATCGGGAGTGACGACTTCACAGCCGAGAACGTGATGAGCGGTGACGCCGTACGCCAAGCAATGCAGGCCGCCGGCATTTTCCGCGACGTTGCCGCCGATCGTACAAGCCGCCTGACTCGAAGGATCCGGTACGAATTGCAGCCCGACGTGCCGCACCGCTGCGCTGATGTCAGCGTTCACAACACCCGGCTCCACGACAGCCAAGCGGTTCACCGGATCTATTTCTAGGATGCGGCACAACCGCGCCGTGGAAATGACCAGACCGCCGCTTTCAGGGATTGCGCCGCCGGAGAGACCGGTTCCGGCGCCGCGCGCCAGATACGGGCATCCGAATTCGTTGCATGCTTCTACGATAGCGCAGATCTCTGCCGCAGAGTCCGGAAGCACGACTGCTTCGGGGAGTGCGCGATCGATCGATCCATCGTACTGATAGTTGCGCATATCGCCGCTGGCCCAACTGACATGTTCCGGACCGACGATGGCGGTGAGGCGCTTCAAAAGCCCTGCTTGCATGGAACAGCGTCATTCGGTAAGCGTGGAAAAGGCTCCCGGCCACAAGGTCGCTGCTGGCGCGGCGCGAACTTCAAGCCCGCCAATATGCAGATCGAGCGCGTGGACTGCGGCCCGCACCAAGACGTGTACCATCCGGGCGAAGTGATCAATATCGCGATCTACTTTCACAAGCCGTTCGTCGGCCAGTGCGAAGTGGGCTTAGTGCACAAAGAGCACGCTTTTGGCTCAGACTTCCGCCGCACCACGTTCGCCCGCAGCAGCAACAGCCTATACGAAGGTCAGCTCTACATCCGGGATAGCCAGGTTGGGCGGTGCATTCTGCTCGCCCGGTTGGCCCCGGTCAAAGGCGTCGCACAGGTGGTCGCAGCGGGCGACCAGATTTTCGAAGTCAGGCCGCTGCGGCCGTAAAATTGAAAGGGAGACATTGACATGGCGCTGACAGTGGGTGACAAACTTCCGCATATCGCGGGAGAGACGCCCGACGGACCGCTCGATTTAGAAAGCTTCCGCGGTTCGAAATCGGTCGTGTTGTGGACCTATCCCAAAGACGCGACGTCAGGCTGAACGAACCAAGCAAAAGACTTCAGTCAGCGGTCCGCTGACTTCGCCAAGCTGGATACGGTCCTCGTCGGTGTCTCTCGCGACACCGTAGACTCCCACCGGTCATTCGCGGCTAACAACGACATCAAGCCACAACTCCTGGCCGATCCCAGCGGAGCGATTTGCGCGGCTTTAGGAGTACTCCCCGACCCCCCGGGGAATGCTAAAAGAACGACGTTCGTCATAGACAAGCAAGGCGTCGTCAGGCACATTTTCGAGGCTGTGAAAGTTGCCGGACACGCTGATGAAGTATTGGAAAAAGTACGCGAGATGAATTCGTAACCTTTTGCAGGAGACTATGGCGCACGCCGACAAACCGCGGCGGAATCTACGGTTCGCAACCAAACTGCGCGCGCTCGCGCGCCACAACGTGTGCAATTCTTGGAGGCTAATTGGAGGCTAAAAATGAGGCGGAAATCTAGAAAGAGCTCAGCAGCGAAGAGCGGAAAAAAAGCCGCAGGTTCAAAGACGCGTAAATCGAGCCGTCCAGCTGCCGCTAAGCGAAGCTCCGCGCGCGGTGGCGTAAAGGCACGCGCTAAAAAATCAGCGAGCGGCGGCCGCAAGGGCGCACGGGCGGCGCGCAAACCGGCGACTCGTAGCACGAGCACACCGCGCAAAGCCGGGCGCAAGGGCGCAAGCTCACGGAGCGTGGGAACAAAGCGCGCGGGCGGCAAACGCGCGGCCGGTGCAGCCAAACACAACGGCGCGCCCAGTGTGACTCCTGGTCGCAAACCCGCCCGCGATCGCGGCGTGGAGCGCGTGCGTGAGCCTGAGATCGAAGAAGCGGTGATAACCATTGACGAATATGACGAAGGCGAAGATTTTGACGAAAACTACGACGATGAAGATGAAGAGTTGCACCCCGAGAACTCTGAGGAAGAATATTAGAAAACGCTCGAGCCGCAGCACGGCCGATGGCTAAATCGGGCGAGGCGACAGGCCTCGCCCTTTTATTTGTCATCGAAAGCGCTGCCGCCGCATTGTGGTGCCTCGCCGTCGGCGCAGCTTTGTGCGATCGCCGCGTCTCGCAAAAGCTCTCGCGCGATCGAGATGAAGAGGCTGAGGACGTCGCCCAGGCCGTCACAGCGATAGTGCCGGCTCGCAACGAAGCCGGCAACATCGGAGATTGGATCGCTGACGTGGTGGCACAAACAAACCGCATTGTGCGAATCGTCGTTGCAGACGACAGCTCCGAAGACGATACCGCTCGTATCGCGCAAGACTGGGCGCAACGCGACGGCCGCGTTGAAGTACTGCGCTGTCCACCGCCGCCCGCGGGCTGGATCGGCAAGTCATGGGCTGCGCACGCGGCCGGCTTAAAAGCCGATACCAAGTGGTTGCTGTTCAGCGACGCCGACATGCGCATGAGTCCCACAACCGTTGCACAGGCATTGGACATTGCGAGGCGATTCGATGCGGCAGCCGTTTCCGTGACTGCAACGTTGGAATGTGAAACTGCGCCGGAGAGAATTGTCATGCCGGCGATGGCGGCATTGATCTTCACCGCCTACCCGATTTGCCTCATCCAAGACGATCGTTCGGAAAGAGCGCTGTTGTGGGGCGGTTTCATCCTGGTACGCCGCGACGCTTACTTGCAGGTGGGCGGCCATGCCTCCGTACGGAGCGAAATTGCCGAAGACCGCGCACTGGCTCAGCGCCTCAAGGCGTTTGGCTTTCGCATCCGCCTGATAAACGGCAGCGAGTGCGTGCGTGTGCGCATGTACGCGGGCTTGCTTCCGATGTGGGAGGGCTGGCGCAAGAATGTTTATGAGGGCGTGCATCGTAACCCGGTCGGTGCCTTGCTCTTCATGGCGACGTTGTGTGCGATGGTCGTCGCGCCGATGCCGATCGCGCTCTGGATAGGGCTGACGGCAACGCGACGGCGGCTCTCTGCAATGGAGCGCAAATTGGTGATTGTGGCCGCAGCGGGCTGCGCCGGCGCTCTAGGCGTGCGTCTGCTGCGCGACCCGTTCATCGGCGCGGACCTTCGCAGCGTGGTGGCGACGCCGCTTGCCGGACTGTTCATCAGCGGCGTTATGGCAGCTTCTGCGTGGCGCGCTCTGAGCGGCGCCGGCCAAACGTGGAAGGGCAGGACTATCCACTAGCCGCCTGCGCAAAAATGCCGCGCCTATGGAGCGCCCAGAGCGCGACTGTTGCTGCCAGCATGGCGATGATCGAACTCATTCCAGCTTCGGGTCCAAAGTTTCCGCCCGTGAACCAGTCCGGCGTGCCGGACGTCACCTGGATCACCGTTGGCAGCGGCATCTGAAGACCGCTGACCGGAAAACCATAGATCGGTCCTTCAAAAAAATTCCAGGAAGCATGGCATCCTAACGCAAGCCAGAGCGATTTCGTCCACAACACGCTCAGGCTCGCCCACAAAGCGAAGAAAACGAGCCCGGCACTTGCAAGCCAGATCTGCTCTTGCGAATGCGGGTTGTGGAAATGCAATAGGGCGAAGAGGATCGAGCTTATGAGGGCCGCAGGCGCGAACCCCCACTCCTCCCACAAATTCTGCAAGATGTAGCCGCGAATCGACAACTCTTCGGTCAACGCGGCAACCAAGAAGATGACGGCGGCGGCCACGAGGAGTTTTGCGTCGACCGCGGGGTTGCCATAACCCCTGACTTGCACGTGGCCAAAGAGCCGTTCTTGCACGTAGACGAACGTCTGCATGACGGCGCCGAAAACTATACCAAGGGCGAACAAGCGCCGCCACGCGCCACGTGGTGCTAGCCCGAGCGAAGCCAGCGAGCGGCGGTCGACGTAACGCCGAAACAAAAATGAGACACCGACCACCGCCAGCGCTGATAAGAAGACCTCGGAAACGAGTAAACCGAATTTTGAGAACGTGTAGCCGAGAGCGGACGCGAGGCTGAAAAATAAAAGTCCGGCCGTTTCGAATATGGTGATGACGGCCAACAGATACAGCACCACACGGACGAATGGATGCAGGCGGCCGTCTCTAAAGAGAAGGCTAAGGGCGTTCATCAATCCACGTGGCGCCGTCCGGGCCGTACTCTTTCTTCCAAATGGGAACACGCTGCTTAAGATTGTCGATCACATAGCGGCAGGCATCAAACGCGGGCCCCCTATGCGCCGCCGAAACCGCCACGACCACGCTTATCTCGCCGACCTGCAGCGTACCGCTGCGGTGGTGGATGGTGACGTCAGCAATCTCAAACCGCTCCTTCGCTTCGGCTGAGATCTCGGCAAAGACGCGTTCCGCCATCTCGGGGTAGGCGTCGTATTCGAGCTTCACGACGTCGCGGCCGCGGGCGTGATCGCGTACGCGACCGGCAAAGCTTACGACGGCGCCGGCGCCAGGCGCTGCTAATGACGCCTCGATGGCGCACGGGTCCAGCGGTTGCTCGGAAATGACAAAACGCTTCATCAGCCGCCGGCCATCGGTGGCAGCAAGGCGAGCTCGTCGCCGGCGTGGAGCACACGCTCGCCATCGGCTTGCGCCTGGTTCACAGCAAAGGCAACGCGAGAGGACGCCTGCCGCAACGCCGGAAAACGGCCGCACAATCGCTCAAAAGCCTCGGCCGTGCTGGTTCCTTCCGGTAGCTCGAACTCCAGCAGCGGCCGCCCGGTCGCCTCACGGTGAGCGGCAAAAAATCGAACGGTGATATGCACGGTATGTTGGATGACGCGTGTACAACATTGGGCGCCGAAAGTCATGCGACGGCCGTGCGGGGCTAGGACTTGCGCCGCACAGGTACAAATCGGTTAGCCTTGTCAATACGCTCTTAGTCAAATCAATCCACACTGGAGGATCGCAACCATGGCACATGAATTGCCGCCGCTTCCTTACGGCTACGACGCACTCGAGCCGCATATCGACAAACAGACGATGACGCTGCATCATGACAAACACCACGCTGCGTACGTCAACAACCTGAATGCGGCGCTCGAAAAACATCCTGAGCTCGGCAGCAAGAGCGCGGAAGACTTGATCCGTGATCTCAGCGCGGTACCGGAAGACATTCGCACCACGGTGCGCAACAACGGCGGCGGCCACGTCAACCACAGCATGTTTTGGAAGATCATGAAGCCGGGCGGCGGCGGAGAACCGAAAGGGCAGCTCGCGGATCTGCTGCGTCAGTCCTTTGGCGATTTCGAATCGTTCAAGAAACAATTCAACGAAGCCGGGACCAAGCAGTTTGGCAGCGGCTGGGTGTGGCTCATCCGCGCGCGCGACGGCAAGCTGCAAATCACGAGCACCGCTAATCAAGATAACCCGATGTCGCAAGGTTCGTTTCCGGTCATGGGCAACGACGTCTGGGAGCATGCCTATTATTTGAAATACCAAAACCGGAGACCCGAGTACCTAGCCGCGTGGTGGAACGTCGTCAACTGGGATGAGGTGCAAAAGCGCTTCGAGGCTGCGGGCCGCTAACGCCAGGATGGAGTTGCTTGCCGGTAAGACCGCCTGCGTTTTAGGCGTCGCTAATCGCTGGAGCATCGCGACTGCGATTGCGCGTGCGTTGCACGCGCACGGGGCCTCGCTCATTCTCACTTATGAGGGCGAACGTACGCAAGCCGACGTTGAAAAACTTGCGCTGGAGCTTGGCAACGCCGCCACAACTATGTGCGACGTCTCGAAAGATGAAAGCATTGCGGCGCTTCACGACTTCATCGCCGCGCGCAAGCAACCGTTGAACGTGCTCGTGCACAGCCTCGCTTTTGCGCGCCGGGAGGAGCTGGGCGGCAAGTACTTCTCCACCACACGCTCAGGGTTTTCGTTGGCGCTCGACATCAGCGCATACTCGCTCGTGGCTCTCTGCCGCGCATTACAACCGTTGTTCGCGGAGCACGGATCGGTGATGACGATGACCTATTTGGGCTCCGTTCGCGCGGTGAAGAACTACAACGTCATGGGCGTGGCCAAGGCAGCCTTGGAGGCGTCGGTACGGTATCTTGCGGTCGACCTTGGAGAGATGGGTGGCGTGCGCGTCAATGCCATCTCTGCCGGGCCGATCAAGACCGCTTCGGCGCGTGCGGTCGGCGATTTCACGAAGGTCCTTTCAGAAGTCGCTGGCAAATCGCCGCTGCGGCGGAACGCGATCGCGGAGGACGTCGCCAACACGGCAGTATTCTTAGCGAGCGATCTCTCGTCGGCTGTTACGGGCCAGACACTCTATGTTGACGCCGGTTACAACATTTTGGGCATTGTGTGACAAAGGGTGATTGCAGGCGGTTGCCCAACGGAAAAGGCTCTCATACGGCGAGGGGGGTGATGGCAGTGGGTTTGACCTGGCAAGATGTCGAGGACATCGGTTTCGAACTGGCTCAAGCGTATCCGGAGGAAGATCCTAAACAGGTGCCCATGCCGGAACTTCTACGATTGGTCACCGAACTCGACGACTTCGAAGACGATCCGGAAAAAGTCGACGAGCATACGCTCGAGAGTATAGCGCGAGCGTGGGAAGAGGAGTTTGCGCATCAAGCGTAACGCCCCGTAATCGAAAGGCGCCGACATTCTGACGGCCGATCGCAGGATCGGCCGTTTTTTACAGGCTGCCCTCAGGGATGTCGGGAAGTAGAAGAGTGCATGGATTCGGGTTTGGGGCTTTTTCCGTTGAATACCGTCTTGCTCCCGGGAGCGGCACTGCGACTGCACATTTTCGAGGATCGCTACAAGCAAATGATCGGCGCGTGCATACGGGAGCAGATCCCTTTCGGCGTCGTGCTCGACCGCAGCGGTTCTGAGTTGGGTGAGGCGCTCGATCCGGTCAAGGTGGGAACCACCGCGGTCATACGCGAGGTGACAAAACTGCCGGAAGGCCGTTTGTACATCGTGGCTTACGGCGTGCGTCGGTTCAAAATCAAACAAGTGCTCAGCACGAAACCGTTCTGGCAAGCGGAGGTCACATATCTTGCGGAGCCCTTGGGACCCGCTGACAGCGCCAGCCGTTTGCGTGAGACCGCGCAAGACCAGTTCAGAGATTACTTGCAAGCGCTGCTCGCCGTATCGGGAGGGGAACTCGAGGACATCGCTTTGCCGCCCGACGCCGCCGTGTCGTCATATCTCATCGCCGATGCGCTCCAAGTCGGCCTTGCCGTGAAACAACAACTGCTCGAGACGCACACCGCAGCCGAGCGTTTGCGAACGGAACTCAAGCTGCTCGACCAAGAGATCCGGCGCTTGCGTGGATTGCGTTCCGCCTCTGCGACGGAGCGGCGCGCGAAAAGCACCCCCTTCAACGTGAAGTTTTCGCTGAACTAGGTTATCATCGTGAATCTCTCGTTAAACGCTCTGCGCGCGCAGTTGAAGCGATATGAATCGCAGCGGCTCTCGATTGCGCAATCCCAACATGCAGCCGTGCTCGTTCCCCTGACCGGTTCGCTGGAAGCGCTGCGGCTTTTGTGTTTCCGTCGCAGCGATCATGTGCTGCATCCGGGCGAGATTTGTTTCCCCGGTGGTTCGTTGGAGCCGGGCGACGACGGGCCGGTCGCCGCAGCGCTTCGTGAATCACAGGAAGAGATCGGATTGCTGCCCGCAGACGTCGAAATACTGGGTCTGCTTGACGACGTAGAGACCGTCGTGACCAATTATGTGATCACTCCGGTGGTCGGTTATGTGGGGAGCACTCGCAACCTAGCGCCGGACACGCTCGAGGTCGACGAAATCATCAGCGTTCCCATTGCGCGCCTGATGCAGCCCGGGGTCGAATCCGAGGAATGGTTGGAATACCGCGGGGTGGGCAAGCTGCGCTACTCGTATGAGTTCGATGGTCATCGCATCTGGGGCGCGACCGGCCGGATTTTGCGCTCGCTCATGGACTTGTGGCGTACGGAGCTTTCGACTGCATGACCGCCGTGATGTGCGGCCGCTGCCTGCAACGTCCGGCCACGACCAGCGACCTGATCGTCAAAGGCGGCAGCCTGAACTGGCAACCCCTTTGCACAGAATGCATGGCCGCCCAAATGGGCAAGCGAGCCGCGATCGCGGGAGGCGCCGCGTTGGCCGCGATTGCATTGGGGATCGGCGCGTCGCTCTTTGCGCGGCGCACCGAATCGCAATCCCCGCCGGAAACGGGCGCCCGGCCCTCTCCCGGACCTGGGGTCTCGAGCCGTTACCATCGCACGCCCGTGCTGGACGTATTGGGGCGTGATCTTACGCAACTCGCACGCGAGGGCAAGCTCGACCCGGTCATTGGACGGCAAACCGAAATCGAGCGCGTGATTCGCATTCTAGCGCGCCGCGCAAAAAACAACCCGGTTCTCATCGGCGAGGCGGGCGTCGGCAAGACCGCAATCGTGGAGGGCTTGGCCGTACGCATCGTGCACGGCAACGTGCCGCGAGCGCTGCTCGGCAAGCGCGTGGTCGCGCTCACGCTGTCGAATGTCGTGGCAGGAACCAAGTACCGCGGGGAATTCGAAGCGCGCTTGAGCCGTGTCTTGGACGAGCTGCGACGCGCAGCCGGCGACGTGATCGTCTTCATCGACGAGCTGCACACCATCGTGGGCGCAGGCAGCGCCGAGGGCTCCACGGTTGACGCCGCCAACATGCTCAAACCTGAACTCGCGCGCGGCGAGATTCGCTGCATCGGAGCGACGACGTTTGAAGAATACCGGCGGCATATCGAAAGCGATGCGGCGTTGGAACGTCGCTTCGCACCCGTTATCGTTGAAGAACCCACCCATGTTCAAGCTTTGGAAATGCTCGCCGGCGTCAAAGACCGCTACGAACGGCACCACGGCGTAAGAATCACTGATGCCGCGTTGGAGCGCGCCGTGGCCTTGAGCGCTCGTTATATCTCCGACCGGCGTTTGCCGGACAAAGCATTTGACCTCATCGACGAAGCCGCGGCCACCGTGGCGCTGCGCCAAGGAACGGAGGTCACAGCGGAAGATGTTGCGATGATGGTCTCGGCGTGGACCGGCGTTCCG